>JACCDM010878225.1_pt1 | contig 118463 bp, 175 predicted proteins | sample 7445851 | NCBI WGS metagenome assembly JACCDM01 (sample SAMN15323438, study PRJNA562643) | freshwater metagenome | isolation source: river surface water | place: USA:Blue River Watershed | collected 2017-08-16
AGCAACTGGTGCTGCTGGGCTAGGAGCAACTGGTGCTGCTGGGCTAGGAGCAACTGGTGCTGCTGGGCTAGGAGCAACTGGTGCTGCTGGGCTAGGAGCAACTGGTGCTGCTGGGCTAGGTGCTACGGGAGCGGGAGCAGGTGAAGGTGCTACAGGTGAAGGTGCTACAGGTGATGGTGCTACTGGTGCAGGCGATGTCCATGGAGTTGATGAACACTCACCAAATGTTGTTGAATAGTAATATCCACATGACTGACACTTAGACTGGTTATACGACCAAGCATCTTCAGGAACGCATGCTGCAACAGGTGCTGGTGAAGGTGCTACAGGTGCTGGAGCAGGTGAAGGTGCTACTGGACTTGGGGCAACAGGACTTGGTGCAACAGGACTTGGTGCAACAGGGCTTGGGGCAACAGGTGATGGTGCTACTGGTGCAGGCGATGTCCATGGAGTTGTTGAGCATTCACCAAACTCATCTGAATAATAATATCCGCAAGCCTGACACATTGATTTGGTGTATGACCAAGCATCGTCTGGATTACATGAGGCTGCGACAGGTGCTACAGGTGCTGGAGCAGGTGAAGGTGCGACAGGTGCTGGGGCAGCAGGTGCTGGAGCAGGGGAAGGGCTGGTCTCCCACGGAGTTGTTGAACATTCACCGAATGTATCTGAGTAGTAGTATCCGCAAGCCTGACACATTGATTTGGTGTATGACCAAGCATCTTCAGGAACGCATGATGATGAAACTGGTGCTACAGGAGCAGGGGCTGGCGCAGGCGCAGGAGCAGGTGAAGGAGTTACACTGCAACTTGGTGTTCCACTTTCTGGTGTTGTTCCACAAACCCATCCAATAGGTGGGTACCCATTTGCATTTTCTTGAGCAGCATATGCATCAGCACAAGATGATGATGTTGCAAAAGGACCATTAGGACTATTTGTTAAATCACAATATCCAAAGTAATTTGTTACTCCTACAGGAGCAGGGGCTGGCGCAGGCGCAGGAGCAGGTGAAGGAGCAACTGGTGCTGCTGGGCTAGGAGCCACTGGTGAAGGTGCTACTGGACTTGGTGCAACTGGAGCAACTGGTGAGGGTGCTACTGGTGATGGTGCTACAGGTGAAGGAGCAACTGGTGAGGGTGCTACAGGTGCAGAAACTGGTGCAGGTGCAGGTGCTGGAGCAACAGGAGCAGGGGCAACAGGAGCAGGTGCTGGAGTTGATCCTTCATATACATCGCCAGTAACTAACCATGTATTGGTGTCTAGTTTAATAACAGTAACTCTGCCGTATTGAGAATCAATGTATGCTGCACTAGGATTTTTGCTAAGAACTGTTGCAGATGAACTAATAACTACTGTACCAGTTCCCAATCTAACTACATCAAACTTAAAACCATTTGCTATTGGTAATTCTGCATTTGTTGGCAGGGCAATTGTAGAAGCAGAAGAACTGTCTACCGTAATTACTTTACCAGCATCATTTAAGTCAATACTATAAGAACCTAATTTTGATACAACATTTGAATACCCCGATACATTCTTCCATCCATTATGGTAATACTGCAATTGATTTATTACAGTACCGCCAGTTGTAGATTGTCTTACAAAACAAACTGCCCCATCTACTGGGTTTGGTATAGCAATATCACGAGTTTCTGGAGACTGAAAATTATTAATTCCTGCTCTTGATATTAAAACTTCTTCAAAAGTAACTGGGGAAGCAAAGGTTTGTGAAGCAGTCCAAGTATAAGAAGCATTTGTGTTAATAGCGCCACTGATGGCATACCATGTGCCATCCTTATAAATATATGCTACTTTACCGTCACTATTAATTGGCATCTGATGTCAACCCCAATGAACGTAGTTCTGCTTCTGTTAAGCCCAAAGCAACTAATTTTGCTATGGCTCTTTCTTTTAGTATTTGATTGGTTTGTTCGTTAGACATTATTCACCAATCACCCGCCATTCAAGTCCAGACCATACATATAATTTGAGTGGTGAGGAGTCTGAGTCTACCCAAAGAGTTCCAGACGTTAGATTTTCTGTTGGGGCAGTTGTTGAATATGTTGCTGTTCCATAAGTTGGAGCATTTCCAGTAACAGAGTCTCCATCTACCCAAATATATCCATTAACCAGTAGTGGTCCTGATGGTTCATCATTAGACAATGCTGATCTGGCTGGATCTGATTCTATAACATCTATTCTTGTATCTAATGCTTTTATGTGTCCTGCTGTAGAGTTTGCTATTAACTCTGATTCTGTTGCTGGTACTGTAGTTGTTCCATAGTGATATAAGCGAAGGGCAGCCTGAATATCAGCAGCATCCTCATAACCTGGGATCTGCGTTTTATAAACATTACCGATATCTTCAGAAGCCACCTAACATCACCACCTTAGATTATACCACTCGTATATCGAAGTGTACGGTTCTTGTACCAGTATCTCCATCTGAAGATCCCAACGGTATCCAAGAGTTATCCTTATACTCCAACGCCTTTATTACTATAACTAAATTAATAAACTCTGTTTCTTCATCTACTACAACCGATATAGAGTCTATAGATGACGCTACTGGGTTTTGGTTTTCTACACTGTATGTTATATTAAAGTTTTCTGATTCTACTGTTGAGACTAATGATAATGGAAGAATATCTGTTACGTTAATTGTTTTTGTTGCAGTTCCTTCTATAAAATTTAATGCATAGTTTTTCTTTAATTCGTTTGGAAAAATCTTAAATACTTTTACCCAAGTACCTCCAATAACTGGCACAGATAAATACTGGTATACATTTAGGTATTCGCTATCTAATGGGTTTAAATTAAAAAATAAATCATACGGCAATGGTGTTCCTTCAAATACTTCTGAAGGTTTTCCCATATCTAAAAATATCTGACTTCCACGTTGTCCTTTTGCACCTAAGTCTAAGTCAACAGTTATTTCTGTTGGTGGACCTATAACTAAAAGATCGTCTGTAGAGAGTAAAACCTCACTCATGCTGGCCTACTCACCTGATCAGTAACTGAAACAGTTCCAGTAAGTAAAGTGTAGACATATGGATATGGAGTAGATGCTTTCTTTACTTCAACGTCATAATAATAGGTTTTAGTTGGATCTAGTTGTTCTCCTGCTGCTGGTGTAATAGCACACTTTACATAGTTAGGAAAATCTTCTCCTCCAGTTAGAGTTGGAATTGTAGAATAACATTCTATTAGAGTTGTTGTTCCTCTTGATTCACCAATTTTAAACTGAACCGTATAGTCTGTTAGGTCCATAGCAGAGCCTCCTGCTAGTTTAGGGTATATGTTAAACTCATAGGTGTCACCCTTATAATAATTTATATTTAATTCTCCTGGAAATGCCATGGTTCCTCCTCGTAAATTATACCACGCTGATGTATATAGAATTCAAAATTACAGAAGAGTCGTAGTCTGTTCTGATCTGAGGTATAGCACCAGAATTCCACATCTCCTCATTCTCTATAAAAAAGTGCTGAGTAACATACATATTATAGACATATTGATATTTTAGTGAGGCTACAAACTGAGATATTTCGGTGGTAGATTTAGGGAAAAGAGTCCTAATCCAAACCTCAGTATTATTATATTCGGTAGTCAATTCAAAGTTATAGGTTACAAATACCTGTGATCCTACCTTTAAGCCATGGAAGTTAAGCATTCTTTGCTCTGCGTTCCATAGGCTTGTGCATCCTTCTGGTAGATATTTTTCATTGGTATCTTTACCCTTTGAATCTACCCAGAGACTTACCCACCCTTCGTCACCGTAACTTACTCCTAGGTTTAATGGCTTTTTATTTAAGTTAAAATATCCTGCCCAACCAGCCTGTTGTCCAGATGATGATAAAGAACTTTTTCCATCCTTACCGTCTTTCCCAGTTGCACCTTTTTCGCCTTTAGGACCCTGACTGCCGTCTTTTCCAGCAGGTCCTTGGGGTCCAACAGGCCCAGGAACTCCTGCAGGCCCCTGTGGCCCAGGAACTGGTATATAGTTAATTAATGTGTCAGAACCTATTGTTTGTGTCTGTACGACTTGATCTGCGTAGGTTGATTTTTTTGCACCAGGGAAATCCATAGATTTAGAAACAGCCATGGTGACATTATCCCACAGTATTATTCACAAATATATGAGAATGACATATGAAATCTATCTGCTTGTGCAAGATTAAATGGTTGATTGTGTGTCATTGGTTCATCTTGTGAAGCACTTGCCATATCCCAAATTGTTATAGTTGTACTACCTGGAGTTAGATGTCCTTTAATACTGTAATGATCAATACCTTGGTTTGTAATGTCATGAACAGATCCGCCATAAACATCTGTGTGATATTTTGACGGTAGTGGAAGAGTTAATGAATATTGACCAGTACCAAAATTAGTTACAGTTGTAAATGCTACATCTATTTGTACTTGAATTAAATTGCCAATCTTAATATAAGATCCAGTTGCTGGTGTTCCAGTAAATGTTAATCCAGTTGCTGACCATACTGGTGAATAAGACTTAATGTTTGTAGTAAGTCCATCCGTATTTCCGAATGCTGGATGTGTAAAACGTGCCATTAGTTTTGGCTCTCCAAACCAGTCTGCATTACTGCCAAGTTCATTGCTGCTGAGCCAATTGCATATAATGCGTCAGCGCTTGGAAGTTCAAAGGATATCGAATGGTTTGGCATAATTCTAAAACCATAGTTGGTTGCAGAAACTGTGTCATCCCCACCAATATAAATATATCCAGCATCATTAACGTTTTGAAGTGTTATATCCATACCACCATGCTTACCATTTGGAGTAAGTCTAACTGGTGTTGTGCTTGTTAATGCTACTATAGAATGTTGGGCCATATTAATTATCTCCTATTTAACCTTGTAGGTTTTTCCATTTATTTTTATTACTGATGGAATATTATCTTTCTTATCGCTTACCTTAATAACTGGCATTATAGGCTGCCTCCAGGAGTTACATCTCCAAGTACATAAATTGTACCTATAACTGGAGTCCAGATAATATCATCTTGATCATCTGGAATTTTTACTTGTAGATCAAATGGCAGTTCTGCAACTGTTGACGAATATTTAGTTCCCCAATTTTCTGTTACTGAAGGAAGAGCGGTAACTGTAACATATCCGTCTGAGGCGCTGCAATCTAATGCGTCTAATACATCTCCAGACTGATCATATGCTGTTGCTTTATAAGTCCATCCTTCAGTACTATAATATGTAGTTTCATCATTTTCAAAAAATTCTATTTTTAATGTTGCGCTATCTCCACGAACAACTCTCCATTGAAGTGACACTGGGTCAGCACCAAAAATTTCGGGAGAGCATGTGTTAGCCATAATAAGAGATTATACCATGAAAAATGGACTTACCCCCAAGATCGGTGGGTATGAGAGACAGATCAGGGGGTAAGCAATTAAAAGTATATCATATTGGTCTAAAACGGACATTAGTGTTTTATATGATTTGAATCAGAAAATAGTTTGTGGTATAGTTGTTACAGGGTTTGTGGGGACTTTGCACTAGAGATGCATTCTTACTTCCACCATTAGATGTAACAAAAAATCTATGGGGGGAGGGGGGGACTTTCCCTCAGAGATACTTATTACTTATATATAATATATAGAGAATTACTTTCCATTCTTTGCTACAAAATCTAAAAGAATTTCATACATATGATCAAGTTTTTTCTGCATGCTGTTTTGTTCAACTTCTTCTTTTAGCATGTGATCTTTAAGATGTGATACATCTAATTCTAATCTAGTAATTGCATCCTTCATACTTGATCCGCTATTTGGTTTGAACTCTGCTTTGATTTCGGCAAAATAATGTTTTACAAGCCACTTGATTGAAAATGCGATACCAGACAAAATGGTAAACACACCAATTATAATTTCGAGTAATAGGGCTGTGCCTTCCGAAGCGAACATAACAGGAAAATTATAACACGGTGTTTTTAAAAAAATAAAACTCAGTTCGGCGGATAGCACTTCAGTTCGAAAAATTTAACATCGGCGACAGAGATAATACGCATCCTCTATGCTGCTCACGCAGCAAATATATGCGAAGTTATCAGATTAAGATGTTACAAGGTTTTTCTTTATTTCCTCTAATATCTGGTTTTGGCTATCTCTGCCTTCTGCTATTTCATAACGTTCTTCTAGAGTTAATCCTGGACCGTCTCTTTTAATAGACCTTAAAAAAGACTGAGCCATTTCCCTAATTGTGTCAGTCATCATAAACTTTTGAAAAACTATTTTGTTATCTGTCAATGCTTGGAAATAAAATAAGTCATCGCCTTCATTAATTGTAAACTCAGTATTGTCGACAGGAACAAACCAATTTAACACAGCAGGACGATACCATCTACCAATGTCAAACTCTCCGCTAATAAACATAGCATTTTTTGACGGGGAAGATGGAGGGTAATTAGGGGTCGACATTCTAATAGTTAATGGCTTATCGGCAAACATAACATAGTTAACGTCATAGATAAGATCTATATATCCGTTTATGGCTGGTTTGCGAGATTGTCTGATAGTAACATTATTGCCGTAATTGTCTAATTCTCCTACGCCTCTATGTGCAATAGATTTTAAATACCCTGCTGGCCAAACACATTTATCGGACTTATTTGCTTTGAAGGTAAAAAGGTTTTTTAGATAAGCACCAGAGGCTGGACATCCGAAAAACCCCATATCGGCATCATCTTTGTTTTCTGGTATATTTTTAACAAAATAATTTTTTACTGGCTCTGGCTCTTTGAGAAACCATGTATCTGGGCTAGATGGGTTTCTTAGTGATGATGACCAATAGATAGTTGTTATTTCCTTCATATATTGATTATAGCATTTGGCTGTGATAGAATAGATATATGGGAGACGATGTTAAGTTTAGTGACTTGTTTGATCCTAATCAGCCAAGAAGCGATAGAGATTTAATTGAATCCCGCCTCGAAATATGCAATACGTGCGAACACTTTAATCGTCGTATGGTAAAATGTAAGAAATGTGGTTGTTTTATGAAACTTAAGACAACTTTAAGATCGGCTAAATGCCCTATAGGAAAGTGGTGAGAGATGAATAAGGAAGAAGTTATTAAGTTAATGCTTGATAGCATGAATGCTGACAATAGAGAGTTGTGTAAGCAGGCTGGAATTAGTGAGTCAGATGCAGAAACACAAATTTCACAAAGTCAACCAACCTTAATCTTTATGTTCGGTAATATATACGACAAACTAAAGACTAACGGCGTTATTGCTTAATCTATTGTTTTAAAAAATAAAAAATACTCCAATAGTTATACGCTACTGGAGTATTATTTTATTTACGCTAGTGAGATTGATTGTGAAGAAGACAACTGTTGTAATTCTGCATCAACATTTGGATTGATTGCAGCCTTTCCACCAGCAAGTAGTTCTTCGATATGTTGGCAAACAACTGCAAACTCTTCTTCGAAAATCTTCTGAGATCTTCCAAGACCCATTCCAGCAGTAGGTTGGTTTTCCTTTAATGTTGCTTCGATATCATAGTTAAGAGTTGTGCACTGATAGTGTTTTGCAACATAACCATCTTTGTCAACCAAATACTTTTCAAAGTTACCGCCCATCCATTCTCCATTGTCAAAACCTAGGTTAAGCCAATGTGAGTAGTAATCTTGTGATTCTGTTGGTGTGTTTTCAGCAATATTCTTTGCCTTAAATTGTCTTTGGTGATCTTGAATTGTTAAATATAGATCATGTGGAGGAAGGTTCTTCTTTCCTAATCCATTGATACCAGGAGTTTCGCTAACCTTGTCATGTGGGACAGATCCTACCATTTCAGAAAAGCCGAATGTTGTTCCATAAACATCTTTTCCGTATGCCTGTGAGTCAGCACCACATGTGATACCTTCTGACCACTTACCCTTTGTAATTCCAGGACCACAGTAATCGTTTGTTGGGATAGCAATTACTTGGAACCCCTTATCACCGTACTTGTCCTGAAGCATTTGTAGAACTTCCATTTGATTTGCATTTCCACAACCTACTGTTGTGTTAGCAATTAGGGTTACCTTACCCTTGTATTGATTTAGAAAACCAGCCTCACCTTCTGCTGAATTCAAGTCAATGTCATATATAGATTTTAGTGTCATTTTATGATCCCCCTCATTTTTTATTAAGACTCTTGTACATTTACTTCAGGCTGTGCTTCTGCCGAAGTATCTGGCTTTGATCTATGAGGATCTGTACATGTGCAGCCAGCGCAGCACTTCTGTTCTAATGATAATTCTGTCATGATCGTATTATATCTCCTTATTTTGATTTACAGGAGCATTCACTACAACACTCCTCTTTAAAAAGTTTGAGTGCCAAACCATCGTTTTCGGGTCTGCCTAGGTCTTCCCAGAACTTCTCTCTGCCCATAGCGTCTGTCTCTACTATCTTTCCTGATTCGAAAGATGACTCGTCGTCCCAGGCATTTTCCAGATTATCCAAGATTCCCATGCTCTTTATTATACACTAAATCTGAAAAATTTTTTATACCCCGTTTTCAGAAAAATCTGAATATTTTGCTAAAGTGTATGATACGGAAAATAAAAACAATAATACCAAAATAATAGTGAGCACATTTTTGGCCACGATCTTTTGGTTACATTGTTTTTATTCTAATTCATGCCTTGGCTTCTTGCCTACTACCCACCCATTGTGTATTCCTACAAGGGGTGCGTCAATACATACAGCAATCCCCTCCGTCAGTTGTGTTGGAAAGAAACCGATAAACTTCTCTACCGCTTGCTTGCTATAAAATGGGATAGTCTTGCTTTCACCCGTTACTGTTGTTAGTTTTACTTGTATCATTTCTTACCTCTTTATCCATTGTAATACCGTATTTTGTATAGTGGCTTCTATCGTAGTTAGCAATAGTGCCACCTCTCATCAAGTGTTCTTTTCTGCGTAGTTGTTCTTCGCTATACCCTGCCACTATAACACGCACTCGCATGGTTCGATGGCATAATCCTCGTTATCACCATAAAAGATGTGCCCTCTGCCTGAGCATGTATCGCAATCTATTGTTAGCACTGAGTTTATCATTTGCTACCTTCTTTCTATCTAATAATTCTATTCTATCTTAGGGGTCTGACATTTTGGCTACTTATTTGCTAAGGCTCATTGTGATTTGTATCACACTTATTTGCTTAGGCTCATTAGCCTTGTGTCCTTTATTTATTTGTATAGGAGAATAATAACATAGATACCCCCAAAAGTCAAGGGCTTCATCGGCGTGTCGCATGTGGTGTTCGTCACACAATTTCCTAGTGAGTTATCCACAGGTCAGACCATTCATGTGTGGATAACTAATGTGACTTACATCTCATGTGTTCTACATCACAATGTCCGATTTACCCTATTTATACCCCTCAATTTGTCAGACCCCCCTGCTATACTTCTAAGTATAAAGAAAGTTAAATAGTAATAAAAGAAAGGTGGTCTCAAATGACTACACTAACAAATACACATACACATACTCCACACATGGAGAGCGTATCTACTACCTATGGCATGGGAGTAGATGTCGAATACACCTTCTGCGAAAGTTGTGAGCAGAACATAGATAGAGCATACATCTATGATGACTTTGACCGCTTACCTTTCTACACAAATTGGAGTGTGACTAAATGATAACCGAATACATTGACCAAAACGAGTTTTATCTTATCAAAGATGAACAGCGTTTCTGTTGTGGCGAAAGCCAATTCCGCTATGTGTGCAAGGCACATGGTGAAGCAATGGGTTGCTACTATTGCGAGTTTGACTATTCTAATGATTGCGAGGAACAACACTAATGAGTACCTATGCACCTATGCGCTCCGTATGTGGCGCAACTACCGCTATGGTTGATGTCTATGACTTTGACCTAAACCCTCATGGGGTTATCTGTTGCGATAACTGCAAGTCTATCGTGTTATGCCGTGAGGCGTGGGACTACCTATACAAGGAGGCTAACTAATGCCTAAGTTTATTTATACAATTGCCGTTGAGGTAGATGCTATTGACCAAGATGAGGCAACTTATCTAATCTACAATACCCCGTTAGAAAAACTAAAGACAGATTGTTTAGAAATTGAGATTGAGGAGATTGACTAATGATCAAAGTGACACTTACATCATACAATGGCAACACTAAGCATTTGCCATTTTATTCTGCTGAGCAGGTGCGTAGTTTTATTTCTGCGCTACCAGCACAATTAGAAAAAAGCACATCTCTAAAATTAGAATGTGATTTGTTAGCAATTAGCGGAACTATTAGAGGAGAAAAATAAATGAAAACACTTCAAGAAAAATTAGATTTAGTTTCTAAAGAATTAGAACCAATACTTTGGGAACTATTAGATGAAATTGAAAAAGAATAAATAAAAAAGTTTTTTGGACTTCTCCTCCAAAAAATTTTCTAGGTGATCTACCTAGCGTGTCGTCCACAGGGTGTGGATAACTAATGTGTTTAAGGTCACATTATTATTTCCTCAAAATACGGCGTGTCGATTTGCTTTTTTGACTTCGGTGTGCTAAACTTACATAGTAAGAAAATAAAGAAAGGTAAAACTATGTCAGACTTTTTAGACTATATGGACGAAATCTATGAGGAACTCGTAGAGGAATTTGGACACGAGATTGAGTCAGAGTGTATCCATAAGTGATTTAAATCACACAGACACAACGGCGTGTCGAATTGACTTTTTAGAAAAAAAATGAAATAATAGAATTATTAGAAACTAAAGAAAGGTGACAACTAATGTCAGCAAATGTCTATACTATCGAAAACCTACTCGTAGGAAAAATCTATCGCTCTCGTTCTGTTGAGGGAGAAATCGTATCAGCAAAACCTCACCCTCATGCCGTATGGTATGACGGCTGCGAGGCTTATCGTGTAGAGGTAAGAAAATCAACGGGCGGTTATACTTACCGCTCAGTAGCAGTAAAGGTAAATGACTAATGAAACTTCACGAATTTCAAGAAATGGTAAAGGCGCAACGCCAAGCCCAACAATTGACAAACTTAGAAAAAATCGCTAAAATTGTAGTAACAACAAACACGAAAGGTAATAACTAACAATGACTAACACAACCTATACAGACTTCCCATTCACCGCTAACGGAATAAACTTTATTTCACGCATTCATGATAACTCCCCGTTTTTATCACAGATTAAAAGCCTGCCTGAAGGTATTTTTACTCAAATGAACATTCAAGCCGTTGAGGACTTGCTAACTATTGGAAAAACTTATACTCTTGATGAAGTACAAGCAGAATTGGACCGAGTAAATGAGGGCGGAACTCATGCGTTTATTTTGTTAGGAGAAAATAACTAATGATGACACGAAAAGACTATGTTCAAACCGCAAACATTCTAAAAGGATTTGCTAATGAAATCTATCCAGCAGTATTTGAGGATTTAGTGGAGGAGTTCGCTCAATTCTTTCAGGCAGATAACGAAAGATTTGACAAAGCAAGATTTGAAAAGGCTTGCGGTGTTGATGAGTTAGGATTTATTCCAGCATGAGTAGATTTCTAACAACACTTGTTCAATTGTTTTTGTTTGGTAGCGTTGTAATTTTAGCAAGAGCAGCGTGGCCAATGTTTAAAGAAGATTTGCAAGAAATAAAAAAAGATTTTAGAAAATAAAATCAAATCCTGAGCACGATCTAAAACTGCTCAAATTTTTCCTAGGCCGTTATCCACAGGTCAGACTAACTTATCCACAGGTCATTTATGATGTGATTAAAAACACACCCAGAATTTTCCCGAATTAAGGGCTATGAGTTTGATTTTGTCAGTATAAAATGATAAGGTTGTATTATTACAAAGAAAGGGAAAACTATGAATAACTTTAACTGCTACGATTGCTATGATGAGGGCGTACTATTTTGGGGTAATTCTAATGAAGAATACGACTCAGAATTTTGTGAGTGTGCCAAGGGTGTTGAACTTGAAAACGAATACTGCGAGTGGTATGCTGAAAACATGATGAACGAATACACATTGGAGAACGCATAATGGAATACCTATACTCAGTAACTACTACTAATGATAACGAAACTACTCCTTCATGGATTGGTCGTTACTCAGATGCTTTAACTGCCGTTGAAGTTTATCAACGATTTACAGACCATGGATTTGCTGATGAATACCGCACAGTTAATCTATCAGAGCCGTCAGGCAAGATGCATACAAAGATTTTGTATCGTTCAGGAATTGTAGGGGGTAAGTAATGAATACATATGATATTTGTGGCTCAGTAAGAATTGTAGCCAATACCGAAGATGAGGCGTTAGACATAATGGATAATCTAAGAAACAATAATTTAATTCAAGGCTACCACGTAAATGAAATAGAGGTACAATAATATGGGTTCAGTTACAGCAATTGGATTAGCAGACAGCGTCCTTGATTTAGAAACTCAGTTACTATATCACCTTAGAGGTAATCACTATCCACCCGTCCCCGCAGAAATGGTCGCACCTTGCATCGAAGCAATTGACGCAGCCTATGACGAAGACTACGACAGAATGATTGATATGCCTAAAGTGGGGGACTTTCAGATTCTCTATCGTGGAGAAACACAAGCACCTGCATGGGCTATCATTGAACAACACCACCTTAGTTTTTTTATTGACCCAGTAGATGAGGAATAAAATGTCTGATACAATGATTTCTATGGAACCAGACTTTCGTATTGTAGATGTCCTTAACGCAGACCAGTTAGAAGTTGGCGATCTAATTGGTATTGAGGGCGAAGTTGTAAAAGTAATTGCTATTGCACCACTTCACTACGGTTTTAATCTTGCTATTGAAAATAATTTTGGAGAACAAGATTTTATTGATATAAGCGAAGATGAAGTTTTTGATTTATATTTAGAAAACTTCTAAAAACCGCCTAGGCAATTCGGACAATTCGGACATTTGCATTTTTGTTATTTTTATGATAAGATTAATTCATGATGAAAAAAACGGCTGAGGAATTACGCAGACTTATGGAATTACGCAGGTCTAATGCTGCTACTCCATTAAGGAATAAAAAAGCCTACACCCGTAAAGTTAAACACAAAAAGTTTGACTTATCAAAATAAAAATGTTATAATAAAAATAAAGAAAGGAACCCATGAAACTAAAACGTAGCATGGATAGGAAGGTAACTAATGCTGTCTCACCCAATGGAAAAACCCCAACAATTGCCAACACGTTTGGATTACCTGCTGGAAAAAATTTCTCGTGTCCTGGTGCCACTAACACTTGTGAGAGCGTTTGCTACGCAGGAAAACTTGAAAGAATCTACAAAGGCGTAAAGTCTGTCTTACTTCATAACTGGGAATTACTAAAAGACGCTGATCATGATACTATGGAAGCGTTACTCATGGACATGATTGCAGACTTCAGAAAAGATTGTGAAAAGAAAGACGCACCCATGTTATTCCGTATCCACTGGGACGGAGATTTCTTTAGTGATGAGTACGCATTCGCATGGAAACACGTTATTCTAAATAATCCTGACATAAAGTTCTGGGTCTATACCCGTGTGGCCTCTGCTGCAGACATGCTTAAGGGAATTGATAATCTTAGCCTATACTATTCTACGGATAAAGATAACAAAGAGATTGCTATTAATCTAAATAAGGATAAGGGTATTCGTTTAGCATACCTTGCAGATACCTTCGCAATTGGGCAGGCAGATCTAAAGGCAATGATAGGCAAGGTAGGGGCTAAGTGCCCTGAGAATAAAAAGGCTATCCCTCTAATTGACAAACAGGGGTCTGCTTGTGTAAAATGTAATTTATGTGTTAGCAACAAGGCTGACATAGTCTTTAGCGCAAAGAAAAAGTGATAAATGAAAGTCCTATTACTAATCTTGTGGGCTATCTTTCTGGGGATAATGTTCTACCCCCCTCTAAAGTGACCCAAATCACACGAGAGAAATCTCAAAATGTGAGAAAATGTCAAAAATAACTTGACACGGCAAAAAATAAATGTCATAATAATAACATAACCAAAACAAAGGAGAAAAAAATGGCAGTATCAACAGCAACTTACAAGGTGGGCGACCTCTACACCTCACAGAAGTCAAAGGTCACAGGCACAATTACAGAAATCAAGCCTAACAAGGACGGCTCAACTGTTCGTGTAAAACTTGATGTCAATGGCTCACCTCGCTGGACAACTTGGACGGCTAAGTAATTCCTAAACAGGAAAAGTCCTGAGCATGACTACTAAAACTGCTCACTTGATTTTCTAACTAAAAAATGTTAGACTTAGATAGACCCAAACCCATAAGAAAGGAAATACAAATGGCACGACAGAAAGCAATTAGCGTAAAAATCGCTACAACTAAAGTTATCAAGGCTTTAGAAACTAAGTTAGCCGAAATCCAAAAGAACAAGGCTAATCAGAAGGTCAATGAGGAAAGGTTCTCAAAGACACAAGAAAAGTATAATAAGGAAGTTGCGAAACTTGCGGTATCTGCTATCGCTAAGGCAACAGACCTATCTGCTCATACTCGCTACAATGGCGAAATCTCAGTATCTTTCAATTTGCCAAAGGGTAGTATCGAACTACCTGATGAGCCACAGAAAGACTTTGACACTTTCCATGAGTGGCAATACAAGGAAATGATAGAGGAAATTGAGAACGCTGTTCGTATTCTCAAGATGACAGATGAGGAAACAGTTTCCACTTCTACCTACAACGCTATCGCCCGATACTTGTAATTCACTCTCCTGAGCATGAGATAAAACTGCTCAACACAAACCCAATAGACAGAAAGGCAAAACAAATGACATTAGGCGGATACACTTACCAAATCGGTGATTTATTCACAACAAGCAAGACAGGTGTTACAGGACGAATTGAAAAGTTTGTTCCACAAACTAAGAATGTAACTAAGGTAATGCTACGCTTGGCAAATAATCAAACAAGATTTGCTATGGTAAAGACTTACTAATTTTCTTTCCTGATAAGCCCCGCTAAAAAATGAAGTGGCGAAAGTCCTTGCGGGTATTCCTGGAAAGATCATCCTGAGCATGATGTAAAACTGCTCCCCTCTAAAAATTTTCCTAGGCAATGTGATCTAAAACACAGTCCAATATGTGAGATGATTTACGTACCTGATTTGCTTTTCCCCCTAAAAAATGTTATGCTTAGATTATTAAAAGAAAGGGCAAAAATGATTAGCACCGCAATAGCAATACAAATGGCAACACAAGAGGCAGTAACAGATGAATCAGTAATGGATATGGCGTCTGCGCTATACCATAACAGAAGTGAAATGACTAATGACGAATTTGCTTACGCAATGTTTAAATATTCTGCTCACCTATCAGCCATGACCGCCACTTTGGTTACTCATGCCTGCTTGACTGAAAACCAAATAAATGATATGCTTGAAACAATAAAGGAAATGGAATCAATGGGAAAGGGTATTGAATAATGGACCAAGTAGTAATTAAAGATAATCACTACATGACACGAGAATTTCTTGAGTCACGTATTGTAGAAAACGAAACACGAATCAAGCAACTTGAGGAGCACATCCAAACGGTTACCCAACGTTCATATGGTGAGGCTGCAGAGCGCAACCGAATGCGTAATGAAATGCAAGATTGGACCATGGCAGCATTAGAGGAGCGAGAAATCTCTGAAACTAATGCAGAGGAAATTGCATCAATTTGCGGCTTTGAACTAACTAAAGAATTCGAAGTTGAAGTGACGGTCCAGTACTCAGTTACTGTTAATGCAAAGAATGAAGAAGAAGCAATTAATGCTATTCATGAAATTGATTTTGATTCAGTCTCATATAATGATGACCAAATCACTTGGCTATCTTCAAGTGTAGATAGTGTTGATATTTAAATGCATTGGTCCAGTTAATTCTGGGCCACTGCAGGTCCTCTTTCCCTTTCTTTAGAGGATCCTGCGTCGACCTAAGCATGTCGTAAAACTGCTTTAGAAATTTCCTAGGCAGATTTATTTTATTTTGTCAAATTTACGGCGTGTCGTTGCTTTACGTACCAGGATTTGCAATTGTCAGGGGGTTATGCTAAGATTGATAAATACACAACAGAAAGGACAAATAAATGGCGCATGAATTAGAAACGCAAAATGGCGTTGCTTCTTTCGCATCATTCCGTGAGCCTGCTTGGCATGGTCTTGGCACAGTATTCACGGAAGAAAAAACAACAGCAGAAATGTTATCTGCTGCTAACCTAAACAATTGGAATGTTCGTCTTGAGGACGTAAATATTCCATCTCACTTATCATCAGATAAGAATTATCAATACGTTGTTCGCACTAACCCTACGGACAATTCACAGACCGACATTCTTGGTGTTGTCGGTGAGCGTTATCATGTTTTACAGAATGAAGATTTATTCTCATTCGGTGATAACATTCTTGACGGCGGAGGTCGTTGGGAAACTGCTGGCTCAATTCGTGGTGGTCGTGTTGTATTCGGCTCTCTTGCTCTTGAGCGTGAAACTATCCTTGACCCAAATGGTGTTGCCGATAAGGTAAAAACTTATTTGCTCATCAACACATCACACGACGGCTCAATTGCTATTCAAGCATCAATTACACCTGTGCGTGTTGTATGCGCTAACACTCTTAACCTTGCGTTAGGTGCTAAGCGTGGCAAGAATGCTATCAAGCAGACATTCAAGATACGCCACACACAGACCGCAAGTGGTAAGGTTCAAGTTGCTCGTGAAACTTTAGGTCTTGCGAATAAATACATGGACGCTTTTGATGTTATGGCTAAGGCTATGATTGAAAAAGAAATTACAGCGCAACAGTTCAATGACATTGTTCTTGCTGCATACCCTAAGCCTGATGAAGAAAAGAAAGGCGCACTTACTCGTTGGACTAACAAGATTGATGTTATCAATGACATCTATACAGGTGAGTTTAACGGCATGATTGCTGGTAATGCGTGGGGTGCTTTCAATGCACTAACTGAACGCCTTGATTGGCATCGTTCTGCTCGTGGTGGTAATACTGAGGCAATGCTCGCTGCTGCTTCTGGTTTTGACCCATCAATTACAGCAGAAAAAAATCGTCTGCTAAGTATTGTAAAAAATACTTTAGCGATTGCATAAGTAATCGCAACTCCTGAACATGAGTATAAACTGTTCATTTTTTATTTTGTAGATCATAAAAATAAAAATTGCAAAAAATTTTCTAGATAAATCAAAATCTACACAAAACGGACATTGTATTTTTCATTTTATTTTATTACGTAGCACTTGATTTTTTTGCTGGATTGTGGGACAATTAATACATGACTCAAACAAACTACAAACCCTACACAATTGATGAATTAGTTACAACTATTTATGAGGACAATTTAGATCATTTCGAATTTATGGAAAACATGAATGGTGGAGATTGCGACTGTGCTTTACATAATACTATGAATACCATTGTGAGGTATTGGGGAGAGTAGGACTTGACATCCCATTGCATTTTTGCTAAAATTTAATTACGAACCCACAAGAAAGGACCCCAAATGCCAAATTGGTGCTATAACTATCTATCTATCGAGGGTAGCAAGGAAGATATCTCTGCTATCAAGAAACAACTTAATCAGCCATATGTCAAACAACACGACCAATGGAATCCTGCAACACAACAAATGGAAGTAAAGGATTATACATATAGTAATCCTGTCTTTGCTTTCCATAATATCTATAACCACATTCAAGACGGAGTATCTGATGAGGTTTATATTCAGCAACCTGACCATACCCTGCCAATCGCAGAGCAGTTAAAGTTTAATGGTAACTGTTGGTATGACTGGAATGTTCGCAACTGGGGAACTAAGTGGGACGTGGGTGTAGGAGATGATAAAGAGTATTCTGATACTGAATTGTATGATGAGAGCGAAACCTCTTTAGCCTACAAGTTTAATACAGCATGGTCACCACCACATCCAATTATCCAAAGACTATCTTTTGATTATCCAACTCTTAACATTAGTTTATCTTATGAAGAAGAAACAGGTTGGGGTGGAGAAACAGAATACCTTGCTGGTGTTATTATTGAAGATTCTAATTACGAAAACAAATGTCGTGATTGTGATGAAGAAAATACAATGGAGTATTGCGATAATGAATGTGGCGAGATATGTGAATCGTGTCACTATTTAGGCGAGGCAGACTTAGAAGCAGTTGCGGAATGCGAGGTACATAAGGTATTCTTAACTAATGAACATGTACCTGATTACAGAATGGATGAAGTAAATGTCTAATTACTTATTAGAATATATGAAGATACATCTTGTTAGTATTGAGCAAGACCAAGAAGATGTTATTAGTCAAATGGAGGGTATGGACCCTAACTGTAAAGACTATGCTGAGTTAGACTTTGAATACAATTGGTTGGCTGGTCAGATTATTGCTACCCGCCATTTTATACAGGTAGGAGAAGAACATGCAAGCAATTAATGAATTAGACCCAAGACTACAATTAGCAGTTGATATGCGTATTTCTGGTTTGGATATTATGCATGGAGAACTAAAGGTTTTAATGCTTGATGTAGAAAATAAGTTGGCTGAGTACACTGACCATGAGAATGAGCAGTATGATCAAACAGTAGATAGGCTTCATTTAGAGGGTTACCTTGACGCATTGTCCGATTTGTACCAGTTGACATACCAACTTTCATTTGCTATTATGGATAAAGAAAAGGAGACAGAATGATAAAAGTAGACAACTTACAATTAATTGGTGAATTCTCAGTAGATAGCGGACAGGCTATTGTTGGTGACCCATGTTATTTAGAGGACTGGAAGGCATGGGACTCAGAGTCTGTAAAGTTTGAGGAACACAAAAATAAGGCTGGAGAATACGGCTACCTTGGTGCCTGCGAGGCTACTATTGGCAAGGGTTTTGGTCAGTTAGGTGGAGCAAGCGCAGTAGCATTCTCAACAGGATATGGTGATGGTTTATACCCTGTTTACGCAAACATTAACGAGGACGGACGAGTAGGGCTTATCGTTATCGATTTCACAGGCGAGTACGAAGTGGAGGAAAACTAATGGGGGCACGTTGTACATTCGTTTTTAAACAGTCAGAGGACCAGGCAGTGGCCTTATACAGCCATTGGGGTGAGGATTCAATGTATCATGACCTGGCAGCCGCCCTGGACCATGCAGCACGGCGTAAGGGCAATACATCCTACTATACACGTATGGCTGTAAGTCATCTCCTGCAGCATGATATCTTGGAAGAGACTGGCTTTGGCTTATATGCATGCGACCCTAACGACCTTGGGTTTATGGACCACCCTATCGTAATCGATCTAACTAACAATACTGTTAATGATGATACGGGTATGCATACAATTGATGAATTTATTAATTATCACAGTTTGGTGACGACGGTCACATCATAAAGCGGAGGTTGGGTCCCTTCGCTACATATAAAAAAGGGGGGCAGGCCTGACTGTCTACGGGCTTGCCTCCCACATCTTTTTTTGATACAATCTAATAGGAGGAACTATGGCTTACAGTGTTAGACGAGCACCACAGAATACAAAAGAAATACAAGTTGCCACAAGAATAGCCAAGATTATTAACGAAGACATGGGACTAAATCTTGAAGCAGTTGGCTATCACTTAGTTCGTAACCACCCACCAATCGTGTGGCACAGGCTTGAAGTTCTTGCCTTGACAGCAGGGGAAGAACATGATAAACTTATGAGTGACTATTTAGGAGAAGAGCATGTCAATAGACTTTACAGATAAGTGTGGTATTTTAGGTCAGTTCTGGTTTGAATACAGAGATGACGAAAAACTTGGGGAGTTCATCTCCTATAACGACATTGGCTTGCCTTTGTCATGGTTTATTTCTACGGGGGTAGTAACACCAAACCCTATTGCAGAAGACTATGTAAATGAAACCTTTGCGTTATTCTTGGCAGCATTGTCACTAACCGAAGATGATGTTGATGGTTTAGATAATCTCAATGATGTCCTTGAGGTTGTCGAATCTAATTTAGAGGACAAAGACTAAAAATCTCAGTCCCCCCTGCGGGGGCTGCCTAGATCATTATTTAGCATATAACAAACCATCAAACCAAATTTGCAAATTGATTACGAACCATCTAAAAAATTTCCCAGAACTTTATTACGATCCAAACCATAAAATCCCCTATCATAATATATTTGGTTTGTCAAACCATGTATCTCTAGTGTATAGTTGTATATAGTACTAGGGGTATTACGAACTCTCTTTGTATTCCCCGCCGTTTTTCAGGCGGGTATCAAACCAGTGTTATAATGAATCTATGCCACACCATTTCGCTAAGATGTATCAGAACAAATCCCATAGACATGACACTCCTCATGAATCATATGGGTTTGATCAAGCAATGGGTACTGTAACTGGTATGTTATATACAATTGCCAAGTGGCCTATCAAACCATTTATCCCTGCATTCTACAAAACCGAAGCGGAATATAAAAAAGATTACGAACCTATATATAATCTCCCTGGTGATGGTTGTCCTTGTGGCTGTCCCGCCGACAATTGCACATGCTGCTGCTCCAGGCCTGAAGGCTGCGCTCACCGCAAATAGCGGCGGGATAAAAAGATTACGAACTCTCTCTAATATCCCCTATATATACATAACAAACCATATTTCCTGGTTTTAAAACATTTTTAAAAGTATTACGAACTTATCCGAATTTTTCCTGGATCTTTGGCAATTTTCATTCAAAATCTATTACGAAGATACTTGACAAACCATGGTTTTGAATGTATAATGCCCAAACCTTGATATGATGGTTTGACAGATATGATGGTTTGGAGTATAATCCCGATATGATGGTTTGGGGATAGATGGTTTTGCGCCAAAGGATTACGAACGCCATCGTTAAAAGCGTTCCATGCACCACTATCCTCCACTTCACTCCACTTTAACCCTATCCAATAATATAATCAGTAAGATTTATCTGTGGATAACTTGTGGATAACTTTACCAAACCACCTACTTGCCTGTGGATAACTCTGTCTTTTCCCATCCACAAAGAACACAATAATATGTTACCTTGGTGTCATCTTCACGACTACTAACTCTATGTAAGTGCATTGGGATATTATAGAACCATTTATTTCGGACGGTATATAAACCAAATGACCATATGCTATACTGAATATATGTGGTGGTCATGGGTATTAGCAGTTATAGGCGTAGCAGGTATTTACTTTGTTGGTCGTAAGGACAAATGGGGATGGTTTGTCTTATTATTCAATGAATGCCTGTGGATAACCTATGCTCTCATAACAAACCAGTATGGTTTTATATTCTCAGCATTAGCCTATGCAGCCGTATATATTAGGTCATATATCCATTGGTCTAAAGAACCAGTTAATGAGATCCCTTTATAGTTTATATAGGGGATAATGGGGATACTTTCCTATTCCCCCGCATTTTTGGCTGTGCATGGTTCATCCACTTTATGAGCCACATAAGCCCCACAGGGACAAGATGATGTCCTACAATGGCAATCCCAGGTCTTTGGTTGTTTCTCTACCTTATCAATGCTGCATGGCTCATTCTTTGGATGGGTAATAAACTCTCCACATGGGCAAAAACCAGATGAATCATTACACACACTTTCATCCCTATCCCCATAACTATAAAGATGGGTAGGAAAAGGAATCTTATTTGAATTCTCCTCAGTAACCTGAGTAAAGGTATTATTATCACATGTATGACATATCAAACCATCATCTGTTTCTGAAGGTATATTGTTACCACACTTACTGCATCTATAAAGGTTTGTCATTATTGATAGTATAGCAGATAGGCAATATTTGTTATATTAATCCATAGTGCTCGTTTAGAGCATAGGGGGATTTGTATTTCTATTTTCCGCCGAACTTTAAATACTTGACTTATTTTTCGCCGAACTGTATAATCGATATATGAGCGCAGATAATTTCTATATAATACGAAAACACCCACTTGGTGGTTTTGCTGCAGTAATGGGTTTTGCTTCTGATACTGATGAAAATGATAATCAAATCATGCCAGAGGCTGAAATTACTGATAAACAGTTTGATAAGTGGCAGGATGCATGGAACTATGCACTTGGAGAATATTCAGAATATGGGTATGACGTTCACCCCGAATGTATAGAGGAAAAACAATGACATACGAATACTACTATCCATCAGAGTCCTATGATTCTTTAGTTGCATCTGCTGGAACCATTATTAAAGACTGGAACATTGGTGACTGGCAGGGTGATTATGTATACCTGCTCAAAAATGGTAATAAATTTGGATTTACTGTAGTTGGATATGGATCATGCTCTTACTGCGATGCCCTTGAAAGTTGTGAAAACGATGAGCAGGTTAAAGAACTAAAAGAAGAAATTGTTAAGGGTATTTTCTGGGGGACTGCAGAAGAAGTAGAGGCCTATGCTATTAATGATCATGCTAATCGTTGGTATTATCATGAACATGAATGGAAAACTATTAAAAGAGAACTAAAAGCAGAATTGAGAAAAGGTTAAAATGAAACTCAACATTAACTATAAAATTAAAGATGGTCAAAAGGCTATTATTAGTACTGAAGATGATATGTATGGATGTAGGACTTTAATCCTACCGTCCCACCTTGCCATTGAAATTTATGAAGCATTAACAGAAGAATGGACTATGTAATGCCTATCCATATTCCAATTTATGTTAATAATAAACTAATTAAAACTTATCATGTTGGAAGAGTTTCAGGAGACACAGACCCAGAATCAATCAACACTTATTTAATTGTAGAAGATGATTTTCCTTGGGAGACTGGTCAAATGTTTAGTCATAGGTACGGAGATAGCATAGAGACTTGCGTAACTAAGGGTCTTAGTGCTATGATAGATATATGAGACTATTTGTTAATGTAGATGACATTACTTGGCAATGTGGTGACTGTGGAAATGTGTACGATTTAGCAGTTAATCACTGTCCTAATTTTATATTGGACAAAGCATTGTTGGAGCAAGGAATGCTAAATTTAAATTATGATAACCCTGCAAAAAATAAAAAGGGTAAAAAGAAATGAGCAAAAAGAAAATTGAACGACCAGAATATATTATCAAAGTTGATCGTAACTGGAGATACGGTAGACATGCCAGATTTTGGGAGATTCAAAGGTGGTACGGTACAGATGAAAAAGGATATTGGTCAAGTGCATGTAGAGGCGGTTTGGCATATACTGAATGGGGTATGAGGCTGGCCATTAAAAGAAAATTAAAGAAGATGAAGATTGGTAATGCAACTAATCATTTTGATTTAAATTGGAATAAAATTGAGGAGCCTAAATGACGCTTGAAGAAGAGATTATTGATTTAACCGATAAATGGTATAGGTATGTCGGAATGGACCATCATAAAGATCGTGATTGTCACTGGTATATAACAAAGACCTATTCATATGGACAAGAACCTTATTGGCAAGCAAGTCATCATGGATACCGCTCAGAAACATGGTATAGCCCTAAGTGTGGCACCGAAGAATTGGCAGAAACGCTTTTACGTGATAGACTCAATAAATTATTGCAGGAAGCCCTTTATTATTTAAAACGGGATATTGATAATGAAGAGGCACTCGATTGGATGGGCATTAATAAAGAAATATTAGAAGAAATGATTAAAGAATTAGAAGCATGAGTAAAGAGCCTAAAATATCTAAAATGGATTGGCGCAGCCTTGGTTATTGGCCTGTTTACAAGGATGGGAAAAAGGTTTGGGTTCCAAAAGATAAAGTCAAAGATAGCAAATCAGAAGAATAACATCTGGTATAATCTTTATATGCCTAACTATGATTTATTAGAAGCAAGTGATCCCGACAAATTAAACTCACTAAAAGAGATTTGGGAGCCAAAGAAAGAATACATTGAGAAGGATCTATGGGTCATTCGCAATTTCCTATCGCCAGAAGAAATAGAATGGTTTAATAAGCAGGCTAACGACCCTGAAGGCTGGTACCCAACAATGAGATCACCATACGGTGGCAATATTAGAAATAAATTTCTTGGCTATGTTCCTGAGTATGGTGATGATGGAGTTTTAATTCCTCCACACCCAAAGAATAATCCAAAGTTTATACCAGTACCGCATCTAAAAAATATTGAACATAGATTAGAAGCAGTCTTACCTAAATATTTTGCAGGTGCTGGAGCATTGCAGTCTTTCTTTGAGGTTCCAGAGGATGAGCCTCTTTCCTGGAATCCAAACCTTAAAGTAAAAGATATTGACTGGGCTATGGATTTTCATTACGAAAGAGATCATGAGGACTCAGAAGAATATCAACACACAATAGTTGAAGGTACAGATAATAAAGGTGCTGTAATGGCAGAAACTGTTATCAGTGCATCTTTTAATATATATATAAATGATAACTTTGATGGAGGTATCTTGGAGTTTAAAAATAAAGATTATGCCATCAAACCAGAAATAGGAATGCTTATAAATATTCCATTGTATAGAGAGTTTGAACATAGAGTTACCAAGGTTACAAATGGCAACAGACACACAATCTACGGAAGATGCTGGGAAGATATTGATAAATCTTTCTTATCATCAAGAGAAGACTGTTAGTGAATAAGCGCAAGTTAAAAGATGGCAGCGAAGTAGATTCCTTTGACCATCCAATAGATCTTATTATTCATACCAAGGCTCCTGGTAAATGGCTTGTCATAGACTTAGAAACTGGTCAAGAATATATAGGGTCTGAAATAACTCACCCATCCTTTGGAGAAACATTAAGGCAAAAGGTTATGGAATGCAAGATAGGTTCCTGGGTTAAAACAAAAGATAAAAATGGCAATAATGTCATATAACTGAATTGGTGTATAATGGATAGTATGTTACAGGTTAAAAAGATCTGCTCTCATTGTGGTACTTCCTTTGAGGTAGATATAGATGCTAAGGATAAGGACTCTTTATGTCCCGCCTCAAACTGCTATGGCAAAAAAACTAAATGCATCAAATGTAATGATTTTGCTAAATTTACTCAACCAGATAAAGAGACTGGTCAAATTGTTGATGTATGCGACAAGCATTTTGTTTTTAAATATATGGGGTAGGGTATTTAATGAAACAGTCTAATGATAGTAGATCAGAGACTCAACGCAAAAGGTCTGAAAAAAATAAAGATAGACTTGCTGATAAACCACATCTTTCTAAGCATGAAAGATGGGAAATAAAAGAAAGACTTCGTATTATATCTGAAGCCTTCTCTGACGATAACTTTACAAAATAAGTCTTTTACTGTATACTGAATGTATGACTGGTAAGGTTGTGATTTGTCCCGTGTGCAAAAAAGAAACTGAAGTACGTTGGGGTATATTTGCACATGATACACTAAATAGACATATGAAGGAGCATAAATGAAAAACTATAGTTTTCCAGATCCAGATAAAGATGGGTATGAAATTATAATACCTACTGAAGTAGTTAAGGATATTATTTTGCAGCATATGAGGAATACCTTCTATTGGTCTGTAGGATTGTTTGGTTTTATTGTAGGTATCTTAATAGGAGTATCGTTGTGAGCAGAAAACAAGTAGAGTTTAATGAGATACAAGAAGAAGTAATTGTAACTTTAAGAACAAAGTGTCCAGAAAAATATCTTCTCGTTGATAGAGAAAGTGGTAATGTATTTGTTGCTAAAGAAACAGGTGAGTGGGAGTTAATTCGTGGTAGATAAGATTGTTAATTTTATTTTTAAATGGGAAAAACTTCGACTTGCTATTTTTGATGAAGTTAATTTTTATAATTCATTTACTCGTATTCTAAATGATCCAGAGTCTATGAAGACAGCATCTGCATTTTGGGATGATGAAGACGGTTGGCGTGGCTGGACTATTAAAGATAATGGCAATTACTACTTTCATGATTTGCCAGAAAAATCTTTAAGTGATATACTTGAGATGATATCAGAGAAAACAGAGGAGAAGCAATGAGTATGTGTGGATGTGGTTTTTCAACTGAGTACCCAGTTTGTAACGGTACCCATAAAGTTGTAAAAGAAATTAAAGATAAAATTATTTCCGAAATAGAAAAAATACCTCTTGAAAGTAATGGTGCACAACTAAATGCTTTGGGCATGAGGATGCTTATAGTCGATGTAATCAAAAAGGCCAAGGGTGTCTAACTGGGTCTGCCCCTGTAATGGCTGCAAAAAAGCACAGAAGGTCATTATAGATCAGATCATTGAGGAATATAGATCTTGTCTTAATATCGTTGAGGCTGATGAAAAACTGTATTGCTACACATGGTGGAAGCATGATGATTGTGAAAGATTAAGGCAATTGTTAAATAAGATTACGAACAATGATTTGTACACCCTGCCAGAAATCAGACCATCAGTTAAAGATGCTATATCAGAAATGATGAATGATCCTAATACTGCTGAAATTTTAAAAAGGCTGGAAGACAATGGAATATAATTTTCAATCAGATTCTAAAAAAAGCGGAGATGAGTTTGAAGATTTTGTTTTAAAAGATTTACAAACTCGTGGCTTTAGTAAGATAGATAAAAACATTTATATGCCTGGAACTGGATGTGAGGTAGATTTTATTGCTTACGGAGAAAGAGATGAATATGTTGAGTCTAAAGGTGGACGAGATGATGGTAAAAAAAGACCAGGTGCACAAAGAACTGATAATGTAAAAAAGGCTATAGCCAATGGTGCATTGATCAAGTCTAAGTATCCAGATATATATTATGTTGTTTATTTTTCTGCTAAGCCTATTACAGGTAGTTATTCTCACGAGATGATTGAAGTGGCATTGTGTAATAAAATAATTAATGAAGTAAGATATTTGAAATACGAAGAGCCTGATGTTGACAATCAGTTGCTTTTATTTTATAATTAAACAATGCACCAGTAGCCAAGTTGGTCAAGGCCCCGAACTCATAATTCGGCTATCGTAGGTTCAAGTCCTACCTGGTGTACTATGCATCTGTAACTCAGTTGGTTAGAGTACCCGCCTTATATGCGGAGAGCCGAAGGTTCAAGTCCTTCCAGATGTACGAAGCCCTTGTAGCCCAGTGGCAGAGGCACACGACTTAAAATCGTGCAAGCGTTGGTTCGAATCCAACCAGGGGCACTAAACCTCTGTAACTCAGTGGAAGAGTAGCGGACTTCTAATCCGTTTGTCGTTGGTTCGAATCCAATCAGGGGTACTGTATAATAGATGTAACACAATAGGAGAAAAATGAGATATACAGAGCCAGTAGAATTTCCAGGAATGGAAGAACTAATTAATAATTTAGACTTCTATAAAGATAAACTTTTAAAAGAATATGTTATCGTTTTTAGAAATGCAAACCTAACTTACGAAGAACAATCTTATCTGCATAAAGCAATGGGAGATTATTTCGGATGGTATACATATGTAAGAGATCAAAAGGTAGACAGGTATATTGAAAATCATGAAAAGAGAGAATTAGTAAACCTATCAAAGGGCGATGATGTCATGGTTGCTTGGCATATGGAGTTTCCAGAGTATCAAACTTCAATCTTGGCAGGTACTTGGAACATGACAAAGTTCAGAACTGACTCTGAGAATGGCAAGACTTACTTTTTAGATGCTAGTCTTTTGTATAAATTAATTCCAGAAGAGTGGCAAGAGTTTTTATCCAATTGTATAGTTGAAACCGTATATGGAAATACAAGGCCATATAGTCCAGTGAGGGCACATTGGATTACTAATGAGCCAGTTATAAGGTTGATGTTGCCTGTTGGTGATGAAGTTTTATATAGTTTAGTTTCTTACAAAGGTGAAACACCAACTGCTGAACATAGACAAAAGTTTAGCGAAATATTTAATTGGATTGATGACTACGTAAAAAATAACGATGAGAATAGAATAGTTCACAAGTGGCAACAAGGAGATTTATTGTTTTCAGACATATTTAAATTGATGCATGCGGTAACTGGTGGATTCAATCCTGAAGATAGAGAGTTTATTGGTATCTGGGGATACGCAAACTCTGATATAGGTAGATAAGATATAATATAATAATTGGTCTGTAGTTCAGTTGGTAGAACACTCGACTGTTAATCGAGATGTCGCAGGATCGAGACCTGCCAGACCAGCAAAGGAATAAGGTATAATTTAAACATGAACTTTCATTATTTTGGCGGTCACGTCTCAACAACCTCATCTAATATAGATGAACTTGAAGATGCTCATTGTGATGGAATTCTATTTACATATAGGCAGTGGCAAGGAGACTTCTTTACTTTTGTTGCCAGAACTATGAAGTTAGATCAAAAAATAAAATACATGATTGCTATTAGGCCACATGCTCTGTCAGCACAATATCTTTGTATGATTAATCAATCTATTAATGAGATCCAACCAGAAAGATTACAGGTTAACATTATCGCTGGACATATCAAACCTGATGAGGTTGATTTTGGTGGTATTCTTGGTACAGTTACAGATGCTTCCTCTATTCCAGATAGAACAAACTATATGATAGATTATTTAAAAGAACTTAAAGATATGGAAAGCAAAGGTGTACAAATTCCAGAATGCTATGTTACATGTACCAATATACATTCTTTAGAGGCCGTGGCAAAACTCGGATATAAAATTATATTTCCCTATAGAGAGTACAAGTTTGGATATTTTTTAGATAAGAGTGTAGATGGTCAACTAAAGCCTGGAGTAAGTTTTGATTTATCTGATAAAAAAATTATGTTAGCAATTTCACCAATAATAAGAGATACACAGGAAGAAATTGATACAGAGTTTCCTAAAAATGTTGTTGTTCACACACAAGATGGAAAATCATATTTAGATAGATTTAGATTTTTAAATGACACGGCATATTTTACTTATGATAATTTTGTTAGGTTTGTTAAGGAATTAGAATCAAAAGGTATTAATGAAATACTTTTTAATGGCTCTCCTGAGTCTGAAAGAGATAATCTAATTAAATATATAAAAAGATACAAAGAGACTGAATAAATTAAGTTGCATTGTTAGTCATTATGCGCTATACTTTAATGGTTGGTCACGTAGTTCAGTTGGTTAGAACGCCACCCTGTCACGGTGGAGGTCGAGGGTTCGAGTCCCTTCGTGATCGCAGAGAGGATAGGTGATAGGTATATGTCGGGAAACATATGCTGGTCAAGTTGCAACCCTATCCTCTCCTTTTGTCCCCATCGTCTAGTGGCCAAGGACATCGCCCTTTCACGGCGGTAACACGGGTTCAAATCCCGTTGGGGACGCTAATGCTATAATAGATAAACTACTAGTAGAAAGAGACATAATGTCAGAAGCAAAGTGCCCATATACAGGGAATAGTTTAAATAATGAGGGAACATACAATAAAGATTGGTGGCCAAACCAATTAGACTTGTCTCCTTTAAGAAAGAATTCATCTAAGTCAGATCCTATGGGAGAAGAATTTGACTATGCTGCAGAGTTTAATAGTTTAGACCTTGATACTCTTAAGGTTGATATTGAGGAAGTTATGACTACCTCGCAAGATTGGTGGCCTGCCGATTACGGTAATTATGGCCCACTATTTATTCGTATGGCTTGGCACAGTGCGGGTACATACAGAACAACTGATGGTCGTGGTGGTGCAGGAGAAGGTCTGCATAGATTTGCTCCACAAAACTCATGGCCAGATAATGGTAATTTAGATAAGGCTCGTAGACTTCTATGGCCTATTAAGAAGAAGTATGGCAAGAAGATTTCATGGGCAGACCTCATGATTCTTGCTGGTAATGTTGCTTTAGAAAACATGGGCTTTAAGACATTCGGATTTGGTGGAGGTCGTGAAGATGTTTGGGAAGCAGACGATACTTACTGGGGTACAGAAAAGGAATGGCTTGCAGACAATCGTTATAGCGGAGATCGTGAGTTAGAAAATCCTCTTGCTGCAGTTCAGATGGGATTAATTTATGTAAACCCTGAAGGACCAAATGGCAATCCAGATCCATTACTTTCTGCAAGAGATATTCGTGAGACATTTGCTCGTATGGCAATGAATGATGAAGAGACTGTAGCACTTATTGCTGGCGGACATGCATTTGGTAAGGCACATGGTGCTGGAGATCCTAAGCATGTTGGTCCAGAACCAGAAGGTGCACCAATTGAAGAACAAGGTCTTGGATGGAAGAACTCATTTGGAAAGGGTAATGCAGAAGATACTATTACAAGCGGTATTGAAGGTGCATGGACTCCAACTCCAACAAAGTGGGACAACTCATATCTAAAGATTCTATTTAAGTATGATTGGAAGCAGGTTAAGAGTCCTGCTGGTGCAACACAATGGATTCCTACAGATGAGTCTGCTGCTAACTTAGTTCCAGATGCACATATTGAAGGTAAGTTCCACGCTCCAGTTATGACAACTGCAGATCTTGCTTTAAGATTTGATCCAGAATACGAAAAGATTTCAAGACGATTCCTTGAAGACTTTGACTATTTCTCAGATCAGTTTGCTCGTGCATGGTTTAAGTTGACACATAGAGATATGGGTCCAATTGATAGATATCTTGGCAAGGAAGTGCCTACTGAACAATTAGTTTGGCAGGATCCAGTTCCCGTATCAATCACTAAAGATATTGATGTAGAGAGTATTAAGAATAGAATCAAGTCTTCTGATATTCCTATGTATCATTTTGTATACACAGCATGGGCTTCTGCGTCTACCTTCCGCAAAACAGATAAGCGTGGTGGTGCAAACGGTGCTCGTATATTGCTTGAACCACAGCGTAGTTGGGAAGTAAATGATAATTCAATAATCTCTAATGTTGCTGAATTCCTTGCCACAGTTCAAAAAGAACATATGATCTCTATGGCAGATCTAATTGTTCTTGCTGGATGTGCAGCAATTGAAAAGGCTTCTGGAGAAAGGGTAGAAGTACCTTTCACTCCTGGAAGAGGAGATGCAACTCAAGAACAAACAGATATCGAATCATTCAAAGTTCTTGAGCCTATTGCCGATGGCTTTAGAAATTATATAGAGAAGGGCACGACTGTTCCATCTGAAGTTCTTTTGGTAGAAAAAGCAAATATGCTAAATCTAACGCCTGTGGAAATGGTTGTTCTTCTTGCTGGAATGAGAACATTGGTTATTGATACTCTAAACAATGGATATCTTAATAGTCTTTTATCTGGACAACTTTCTTGGAAGCAAACATCTATTGATAATTTCCAGGGTTATGTAAATGGAGAACTTGTTGGTAATGCAAGTCGTGCTGATTTGATTACTGGATCAAATTCAGAACTTCGTGCTATTGCAGAAGTTTATGCCTCTGATGATGCTGATGAAAAGTTTATAAATGACTTTGCAAAGGTATGGGATAAGGTAATGATGCTTGATAGATTTGATGTAAAGAATAAGTAATATGGGTTGCCTCCTTAACTCAGGGGTAGAGTACCCGCCTTGTAAGCGGGTTGTCGTAGGTTCGATTCCTACAGGAGGCTCAAATGAATTTAGAAACTGAAATAAAAAATATACTATTTGAAATTGGCAAGGAAATAAAAGTCCATAAACTAATAGATGGTAATCTAATTATTGAAATAGATTACGATAAATATACTATCGACTTGATGGAACTTATGACTAAATATTTGTCTGAAGGCTAGGCTGCCAGAACAAAGAATTATTTTCGTATATTTCTTTATCAAAGTTAAAGTTTTGATAAATAAAACTCTTATCTATATCAGTTAATTTATTAAATAATTTTTCTGATGCAGCATTTTTAAAATAATTTTTGCTTATTAAAGAAAGATCTAATGTTAAATCTACATCTAAATCTGTGGATATTTTATTTAATAATAAAGAATAATCCATTGACTGAAGATCTTTGTGTCTAATCATTAAATTAGTTCTTTTAATTCTGTCATATATTAAGTCTATATTAAAGTGTTGTTTATGGTTATATAGCCTTCTTGATGTATGCAGTAGTGGTTCTCCATTAGGTTCTAACAAAAAGTTTTGTGCTTGAAAGTTTTTTAAATATTTTAACTCTTCCATTACATTATAAATTTCTTTTTTATCAATATCTAATTCTTTAGCCTTATCATTGACAACAAAGTTTTGATCTTGATCCATTAAACCCTGCTCGTTGGCAATCATATGGGCAATAATACTTACAAAATGTTCTGCTGGATCTCTAAAAATACTGATTACATAAGTCTTATCATCTATTGACTGATGCCATCCACCATGCTTTAAAACATTTTCTGGTAATTTAATTAACTCAATATCATTTTCTTTTAAAGTATCACTCAAAGGATCAAGGATATATTTAGTTAAAAACCTACCACCAGTTTTTGGAATGTGTAAAAAGTATACTTTGTTATACTTTTTCATATTTATTTCTTAGGGTGTTTTGGTTCGTATGGTGCAATCTTTGACTTTATGCGACCATCTTTATATAATCTAACAATCCATCCATCTTTAATCTGAATAGGATTAAATGCTGTTGCTTTTCTTTTTGGCATTATAGTGAGTGTCTTTCTCTTTGAACCTTTGTGTAATCTTTTGCAAAACCTTCAAACAAAATCTTTTCTACAGGTATACAGTTTGGAACCATCTTACCATTTTGTTCTTTCATTCCTCTTTGTACATAACCATCCCAGCATGGCGCTTGCTTAACTACATTAGCACAACAATCTGATTTCATTTCTCCAGACTGACATTGTGGACATTCTTCGCAGGTCACATCTAATTGTTTGCACATTGGACATCCACATCCTGCATATGCTTTATCTATTTCATCTTCTTCGTCATCTTCTTCATCGTCAGAAGATCCTGAAGACATAGACTTATCCATCTCTTCATCATTTGCCATCTCAGGTAAAACCATTACATCTTTAGCCATTGCTCCAACAAAATATTCTGTCTCTTCAAGTTCGCCCTCTTCCATTTCAAATAATTGAATTAAAATAGCAGGCTCTTCTGCAGATGCTTCAAGGGAATATTCTGATCCTGGCATACCAAGCATGCCTTCTGTCATTACATGAACTACACGACCAACATACATTTCTTCTTCGTGTGGGGCCATAACCATGTCGCCCTCTTTGACCATAGCCTTGCCTATATTGCCCTCAGAGCGGTTTATAGCGTAGATCTGTGCTGCTGCCTCACCACGAGTCTTATGGCAGCCCATAACCTCTCCTGTGTCCTTTAAAGCAGGGTATCCAGAGCAACCTGACGATCCCTTAGCACCTATACGATATGGCATATAGATAGTATAGCATAGGTTATGATAGAATTAGATTATGAATGAAGAACTTACCACAGAACAGCAAGCAGAAATCATGGTGCATCAGATCATACAGGCAACAAAAAATAGGATTATTAATTTGTTAGCACCTCAATTTGATCGTCTTTCTGCTGGACATGCCCACTTTGATAAGGGTTTGGCTGATGCTATTTTGAATGACATTAAAAACGCATAAGATTATTGCTGGTTTAACAGCCTATTATAGGTTCTTATTCTGTGGCAGTTAGCGCAAACCACTTCACATTTATCTATTTCTTTTTTTATGGCTCTCCAAGAAAACCCATCATGGATCATTCTTGAAACATTATATTTTTTATCTTTAAGATGATCAAAATCTAAAACTATTGGATTACTTTCTCCGCAGTCTGTACACCCACTGGCCTCTTTAATTTCTACCAGTTTTTGCTTGTAAGCCTGTTTTTGCCTATGAAGTTCTTTGTCAGTCATAGATGAAATTATTATACAGGGGAATTATAAATCCCCCGCAGAAATTCAGGCACGATGGCCAGGTTAAATAAGATGGTAACTAATCATCCCAAGGTCTGCGGGGGACCTGACTATATCATATCAGTTTATTTTATCTTGATTGTTTTGGGTTTCTTTTCTTCTGGGATGTTTCTTTCCACAATGACGCTAAGAATACCGTCTGCCATTTCAGCACGATCAACCTCCATATACTCTCCAAGAGCAAAGGTGCGTGTAAATTTGCGAGTTGCGATACCTTTATGAAGTACATTTTCCGTACTCTCTTCGGCTTTCTCACCCTTGACGATTAGACTTCCATTATCCACAGAAACCTCGACTTCATCCTTGCTGAAACCAGCAATGGCTAAAGACAACTTGTAAGTGTCCTCATCGATCTTTACCACATCATATGGTGGATAGGATTGACGAGTTGCCTCACGATGGATGTTATAGAAGCGGTCCAACTCTCTGTTGAAACCAATAAAAAAAGGATCCTTAAAAAGATCCAATGACCATGTACTTACCATTTTTCCTCCTTGTTAAGCGAGTCATTTTAAGTACCCCCCTTTGGGCAGGTACATATATATTATAGCATAATATTGTATATTAGTTCGGCTAAATGCAAATGATAATGTAGGCCCAGATGAGAATTATCTGATGCAAAATCAAAGCCTGGATCATTTTGAAATTCTTTATGGCAGTCATATTTTTTTAAGTAATCTGGTTTAAAAAAATTGACTTCAAAATAATTTTTTGGATTTTTTAAGTTTAAAAATTGTTTTACTTGAGAAACTTTTTCTATCTCATATGTTGACCAGTATAACTTTATATTATTTGATTCACAATACTGTATCAGCATTTGAATAAACATAAAACTATAAAAGATAGAAAACTCTCTAGGCAAAATTTCATCTAAATTATATGGTGCTTTGGCATATTTTACAATATTACTATTATCATTATTAAAAAAATGTTGAAAGATTTCATATCCATTTTTGTTTCTTTCTTTCTTTTTCATTAAAATATTTTTTACTTTAGGTGCCTCAATTCTAAAAACTGGTAAAAAAGCAACAATATAATCTGGATTATAAAATTCTTTAAAAAATTGAAATGCTTTTATTACTTGTGCTTGTGCAGAATCACCAGGAGTACCTAGATTTATATAGTCCATATTTATTTTTTTAGACAAAATATTTGGCCAAGTATTTTCAACACTAGACCCTAGGCCATATGTGTTAGAGCATCCTAAAAACATTATTTTTTGATTATTAAACTCATCACATCTATATCCATAAGAATTATGTTTATAATCAACAGGGTAATTTTCTTTATGTGCAAATACTGGTTTAGCATTTTGGTCGTATGCTGAGTCATTATTTTGAAAATTAAATATATGACTCATTTCTTTTAAAGATCTAGCATATAAATAATTATATTCATAGTCAATGTCTTCGTTTTCCACTTTATACCTGCCAACTAACAATTTTAGTATTATATTCTTTGCTCCAATTAATTATATCAGTGCTATCATTTAATAGTGGTTGCCCCTTAATATTTAAACTTGTATTTAATAATATAGGCACACCAGTTACTGAATAAAATTTTTCTAATAAAGTATATAGTCCAGGGTGCTGATCTTTTGTTACTGTTTGAACACGAGAAGTACCATCCACATGAACTACTGATGGTATTAGGTCAGGCTTCAAGCATTTGACAGCATACTGCATATACGGAGATTCATACTTCATATCAAACCATTCTGATGCATGTTCTGCCATAACTACTGGGGCAAATGGTCTGAATAACTCTCTCTTTTTAATTAAATTAACCTTATTCTTGATGTCTGGATCTGTTGGATCAGCCAAGATAGATCTGTTTCCTAATGCTCTTGGACCGTATTCTGCTCTACCTGTTGCTACTGCTACGATTCCGTCTTCAAATATACCGTCCAGAATTTTCTGAACTGGGTAATCTCCACCAAGATCATAGCCAAGATAAGGTGATTGCCAATTTAAATGTTTGCCGTACAAGGCTGCTGCTGCGCCTAAAGAACTTCCAGCATCGCCAGGGTTTGGCATAATCCAAATATCACTAAATATATCCCATAACTTTGTATTTGCAGAACAGTTAAGTGCACATCCGCCCATAAAAACAAGATTTTCTTTTCCTGTTTTGGCTTTTGCATATCGCATAAATTCCATAAGCCTTTGCTCATATACCTTTTGAACGGCAGCAGCAATATCAAATTTTTCCTGTTGTCCAATAGGCTCATCCCAATCAATAATGCCCTTATGGAAGTTATATTTTTGTTGAGACATTGATGGGAAATACTCGTTTACTTTATTAAAATATCTTTGATAGTCGCCGTATCCAGCCATTCCCATAAGAATATATTCTTCTTCATTTGGCTTCAGCCCTACAAGTTGGGTAAATGCAGAATAAAATAAACCAAAACTAAACGGGTAATTAAACTTTTTAATTTGCTTAATCTTATTGCCTTCTCCAACCCATATAGTTGAAGTATTGTATTCACCAATAGCATCTAGCACAACAATTACTGCGTCATTAAACTTACTTGTGTAGTATCCAGCACATGCGTGGGAGTAGTGATGGCTAAAGTATTTTACTGGAAGATCCATAGGGATATTAGGCTTCCAGTCTGCTGCTCCACCTCTTAATAATATACGTGATCTTTTGAGTTGAGGGTGCTCATAGTATGCTATGTGTGTTGGAGTTCCATAATTAAGCATATCCAAATAAATATCTTTATTGTTATACCAGTCATTTTTGGTTTTAGAGTATCTTTCAGCATGGCCAGCAAACAATATTTCGCCATCTTTAATTAAAGACACAGAAGCATCATGCGATGTTTCGTTAATTCCAAGTATAATCATTTAATATATAAACTCTCTGTTTGTGTCTTTTTTATTTTTAAAAAAAATAACTTTTTTTATTTTTTTTAAAATTTGATAACAATAATATTTAATTATCACGCTTTATCCTTTTGTTTTTGTTAGAAATAGGGATGTCAATAACCCATCCCTATTCCTTTTATAAGGCTATTATGCCATTTGTGATGGCTTACCGCCACCAGAAGACTTCTTTTTTACAGGAGCCTTCTTCTTTGTTTCAGCCTTCTTAGCCAACTTCTTAAGTTCTGAGTCAACTGTTTTAGCAATTAATCCGAATGCTGGATTCTTTGGATTGATCGCTACGATTGCTGGTCCTGCTACTGCAATTAATGCTGAAAGAACTAAGCCTTCTAAAGTAATCTCTCCATCATTATTTACAACATATGCACCTACAGCAATGGCTAAACCATTTACATAATAATCAAGTGCTGCCTTCATTTTGTTATTCATTTTATTCCTCCTAGGATATGAACCTTGTTATGACATCGTATCCGAGCCATAGTCCAATTATACCAGCAACTCCAGCAAACACTGGCGGGGCTGGAACTGGTAGTTTAAAGATTGCAAACACCAAACCGCAGCCAAAACCAGTTAAAACTGAGAATATAATCTCTTTCATTTTTCTCCTTTTTGAAAATCAGGATGGTCAAGTGGGGTGGCAACAGTAACCAAGGCACCACATTTAGCACACTCACCGTCCAATGTATATAGCCCTATCTCATAATCTATTGGATCAATTTTTACATTAACCTTTAAAAGATCGCATCCACATTCAGGGCAGTTTGCTGTAGGTATTCCTCTTGCATTAATCATTTGGAATGTCCTTTGGATATATTTTTTCTAACTTTTTAAAAGCATTTTTAAGTCTATGTATAGATAGTTCACTTGGATTATTTAAATCATACTCAATTTCTTCTTTATATTCTAATAAAGCAGTATGAACCTCCTCTATATATTTGTATGCAATGTCACGAGTTTCGTTTAAAAATGACAAAAGGTGTTCTTTTTCAGTAGGCGTTTCATTAGATCGCAAACTCAAAACTTCAATATCTGCAATTGCTTGATCTATTGCAATAACTAATTGCAAGTTTACATTTTTTAATCTTACAATGATTATTGATAGTATAGTTATTATAGTAAAAACAATTAAAAATATACCAAACTCAAGCATTTCTACCCTCATGTGTTACCCAATAATACTTGCACTTAGAGCAGCATGGACTATTGTAAATACTATGCTTTGCATAACCAAACCTTGAATAAAATATAGGATCTTTATCAAATAGACTTGCCTTGTGTGTTGTTACTACACGCATAAGTTTAGTTTTATCATTCCAAAAAGATGGAGGATTATCTCCCCAAATATCCCAACACAAGTCTTTTAAAGTATTGAGATTGGCTTCATTGTTTTCTGTACGAATACCTCGCAACTTAGCCTCACGAATCATAGCCTGAACATACTGCCATAAGCCACGCTCATAGCCTTTCCACATAAGAACTGCTGGATGATTTCGCCAGCCACCACCCTTAGACTTACCAGACAAGACATTAAGTATTTGGTAACACTCAAGTATTTGCTTGTTTAAACGCTTGCTATCAAGAAACCGAGCAGAGGTTGCTGCATTTGCTGATGGTAAAAATGTTTGCATTATTCTTTACCGCCTTCACGAACTAATAGGACAATTGCTCCATTATCCTCAAGTGCCTTTTTGACTCTTATCATATATTCTACAGCACGACGCTTATCTTCGTCAAGTAGTGACATAAAAGATTTTTCTGATGCACGAACAGTAATAAAACTATCATTATCCACTAACTCTAAACTAAAGCCTTTAGGGCAAAAATGATCTAAGGACTTAAATGCTCTACGCATAGAATCTGTATACATTATTTTCTACCCCATTTGATTTTATTCCATACACGCTCATGTACATAGTAAATAAATACTTTAATTACCGTTTCCCAAAAAGCAATATTAGCAGAAAGTGTTGCATCTCTTGTAAAAATATATACAACAGCAACCGAAGATACTGTTCCCCAAATACGATAACTTAATGCTTTGGCAAATGACCTAGACTTAGTTACTGTCATAGGAACGTATCGCTATCTTCTGGTCCACCAAACTTTTTATCTATAACATAAACCGCAACAAGTGCAATTATAAGTGAAACAGCAACTGCAATACCATTCTCTAACATTTAAATACCCATTTCCTTACGCTTTTGCGTAGCAGAAATAGCATGAATCTCTGCCCCCAAATCTACTTGTTCAATCTTGTATCCCACATCTCTGCCGTATACAATGTTAGTAATATTAGGAAGTCTTAGTACCATTGCGCCATCCATAAATTCGTCCTTGGCAATATATTCTTTTACCTGATCAAACTTAAGTGGATCCTTCTCACTTGTATTGTATGTATTACGGACTCCAAGAAGTACTTGGTCTGTTCTCTTCCCCGCCTCTTTGTAAAGTGCGTGGTGGCCTTCGTGCCAAGGCTGATAACGACCAAGCATAAGGGTTGTGGGTGCAGACCAATCATGCAAATTAAATTGTTTAATTATCTTATCTGCTTTACCTTCAGGAGTATATGCATGACTTACAAAATTAATATCATAGTATGATGGAATTTCAAACATCTTATTTGTATCTTCAAATCTACCCTCGTCAATAGTGGCCATCCAAACTAAAATATCTGGCTTACCAAATGCTGCACGAGTAATATCTGTTGGGCATACAAAGTCAACAATTACTGGAGCAACTCCTTGCTTTGCAATAAGACGAGCCATCTCACCCATTCTTCTTGCCTGTTCAATTCTATCTTCATGACTAAACCCAAGGTCAGAATTTACTGTAGCACGAACCTCATCTGCATTTAGATGAATAGCATTAATGCGTTCCTTTAGTGCCTTTGCCAGTTCAGTCTTTCCTGATCCTGGAAGACCTATAATCTGAATAATCATTCAAAGTCCCTCTGTTTCTCGAATATTGTGTTAATGTCTTCTTCCATTATATCAAATGATCGACTATCATGCTCTTTGCAGACAGGCTTAATGGCATAACCATCAGCAATTATAGTTATGGCAAAACCATCACAATAATAACATTTTGATAAGATTTCTTTATTCTTTTTTCTTATAAAATCTAAATACTCTTTGTTATTCATTTGTAGCCTTCTTCAGTAGTAAGGTGCTTCCACGTATTGCCCCAATCACTTTCTGTTTTATGGCTATTAAACTCTTTTGAGATTGCTCCTGCTTCCAAATAAATACCGCCCCAAACACCGTATTCTTTGCTTGATACTCCTACAGCAAAACATGTTTGTACTACTGGACACTCAATGCATAAAGCATCAATTGCTGGTCTTAGTAACTCTTCTTCTTCGTATTTCTCAAAAAATAAATTTGTATCATAATCTAAACAAGAAGCAGAGTCTTTCCATTTAAGTTTGTGCATACCCCAGCACTAGCCTTTCTGGAATATCCCATCCATTACTATTCGGCTCAAATCTTTTTGACATACACCAATTACCGTTTACATACATTCCATTCTTTGATGTTTTAGCCTTATCAGATTTATATATACTAACTACAGTCCATCCATCCCAAAATAAATTTTTATTTTTGGATACAATTTTTTCCATTTGCTCTAATTCTTTTACTATCATTTTTCTCCTAGTATTGAAATATTCCAACTTCTATATTATTTAATTGTGCTTGCGCTACTAACTTTGATGCATTTTCTTTTGGCTTTGATAAAAATACAAAATAATTAATATCTAAAATATTTTCTGATAACCACTGTGGTGCTACCTTAAACATTTTAATTTTTTTACCACGTGACTTCATTCCTTTTTCAGAAACATTTACAAACTCCATAACCATTTTATTTACATTTGCTGGACCAGCAGTGTATATATAAAAGTATTCGTCTTCTTCGGCCATACTTGATAAAGCAACGCCTACGGCACGAAGAAAAACTTGGTAGTCACTAAAACCACTAGTACCCTGAACCCCAACGATCATCAAAAGCCTCTTCTCTTAATCTATCAATGATGAATATCATTTTATCTAATTGTACCTTATTCATGGTCATTGTGTCAACTTCTTTTGTAGTTTCTTTATCAACAATACCATGGTTAAGTTCTGCAGTATAAAAAACATTATCCTTAATCCAATAGGCCTGATTATCCATGATTATTACTCTAATATTAACATTTTTATCATGTTTTGTAGATTGCCTATTTACTTCTTTTTTCTTGTTCTGTACAACGTCAACATCCCTTTCAAATAAATAATGATTCCTACTCTGAGTAGCCTTAGAAAATTTTAACCTTACCTTTAGTACATCATATTTATTTTGAATACGGACAAGAAAATATACAAAAACAATAGCAGATAAAAATCCTATAATATATTCCATTATATCACCAGGACAATTATACTACTGTCTTAATAAGTTTCTCTTGATTTCCTTTAACGTATACAGTTCTTCATCATTTAACTGAGATATTAAATCAGGATCAAAAGATTTGTCTGTTAACTGAACCAGTGGATTTTTAGCAGTAACATCCATGCTTACCATCCCTAACTCCCACAGCCTCATAACATGCGAATTAAAAGCATTATTTACCTCTTGATGTAAAAGAGGGCTAACATCTTTTAACTTATCCGTAAAATTATAAAGCATTTCGCCAGTGTCAGGATCTACCCCTGCTGGCTCTATTGCACCACTTAAAATTAAATCGTCTATCTCCATTTTAACCCCTTATTCTCCAAATCATTGACTCTGGACCACGCTTACCAAGAATAAAAAGATGATGCTTAAATTGATCATCCAACTCCTTGTATAACTCTGGAGCCATATCTTTTAACTTATCGGTTACAGTATAGTATGTTTCACCAGTTTCAATATCAATATCTTCGATTTCGATACCGCCCTGTAAAACCAAATGCTCTATTAAAGCATTAGTTCTAGCATCCATTTATTTTGCTTTCTGTTTTGCAATTTCTCTTTGCTTGGCAAGAGCAGAAAAATCTTTTACCTTGGTATCTCCAAGATAACCCCACGCATACCCATCCTCAATCATTTGATCGTTAACAGAAATTGTATTTCCATCAACATATAGCCAACCCAAAATACGACCATACTTCTCAGAAGAGTCTGGCTTTTCTGTTTTTATTACTATAAGTTTAGCATCTTTTAACTTTGATTTCAAGTACTCTTTAGACTCAAGACCTAATACTTTTTCAGCCTTATCTGTAGTTCTTGATTCTGGAGTATCTATGCCAGCCAAACGAACTCTTTGTGCATACGACACATTAAAACCAAGGTCGATCTCAACATCAATGGTATCTCCGTCTACTACCCCAGTTAACTTTTTTACTCTATATTCGTACATGATTATCTCCTATGATCTCGTATGGCACAATGTCTATTAGTAAATGAACCCTATCTATTTCACTGTTGTTATCTACCCAGTGAAATCTGTAATTATTTATTTCCCAACATTCGCCAGTCTTCATACTAATGCGTTCAGACCCAACCCCAAATACTACATCTCCAGTAGTAATGATTGGCACATGGTTTCTGCGGGACATCATCAAGTAATCCCCAGTATCCTCATGCATGGCAACATCTTCCTTTGCCTTAAGTTTAATTAAAAGAACATTGCCACGAACACCATTATGTATGCTTTCTAAATCTTTGACTATTGGCTCTACTAGTTGTAGTAGTTTTTCGTCTTGAGATATTTTATTAGTGACGAACTTTTCTTTATGCTTCCATTGAATACTGCTAGTATAAATATAGTATGTATTGGTTTGTGTGTGTGGTGTATTTGGTCTATTTTGTCTGCTTGTGTCAAGCAACCACTCATCTGAAAAATTATTTACATAATCATGCAATTCTGAAACGTCATATTCAGCATGCTTTTTTACATTAAAATCTTCTTCTGATTTTCTCATCTTTGCTCCAAGGTATCTTCAAAGTTAGTAGAATATCCAAATAAAGAAAAGTCTATTGCATAAAACTTTTTCACAATATCTATTGCAACATCTGTATACGCTTCGATATACATATCTTTAGTGTAATTTCCTATATGGTATGAGCCTATTTCCCAGTTAAGATCTTGCTCTAACTCTTTAATATTTTCAAACCTATATAACTTTGTTACTAATATATTATTATTTGAATCTGTTACATACCACGCTTGTGGTAGATGTATCAAGGGGCTGATCTTGGATATTCTTTTTTCTAATATATTATTAAGATATTCCATAAAAGATAGATTAGTTTTGTTTGCTCTATTATATTGATGCAAGGAACTATATGTACGAGTATAAGGATTTCGAATGGTAGAGAATGAAAATACCTTATCGTCAATATTATTTGCCTGTGCTAAATAAAAATATGGATCATGGTGCCTTGGATATGCTCTTATCCAATTGTCTAAATTATTGTCCTGTAATACCTTAGTGATGGACGATCCAGCAGTTTTAGGTATGTGAACATAGAGCACCTTTTCATAATCTTTACCCAAGATATTCATTGTTAGCCTCTAATTAATTTTCTGATCCGACTGATCTATTTTCGATTAATCTATCTCGTTCATCAAGAATTTCTAAGGCAAATTTCATCATATTGTCATATCCAATTGCATTATCCATTGCCTTATTGTAGTGATGTCCGCAGAACAAAAGGGACGACCCAGACTTGCCAACAACCTTAACATACGCCTGAGCAGCACATCTGTCACAGCGATCATTGGCATCAAGAAGCCATACCTTCTCTTCTTCCTTATTCTTGAGCATACTAAACATATTATACCTTTCTATTATCAGTTTGATAAAAACCAGAGCCATTGAATGTGACCCCTACATTAGAGTATACACGAACTAGGGCAGTATTGCAAGTTTCGCAGGTATACCCTGGATCACTTTCTTTAATAGATCTTTCTTTAATATACCGTTTTGCACAAGGCATACAGTCATACTCATATGAAGGCATTACTTCTTCTTTCTTAATTGCCAAATAGTGATACCACGTGGGGCAGAACTTAGTTCATAGCCTAGAATCTTAGCGACAAATCTAATTATCTTAATACGCATTATTTTACCTTTTTGCTAAACTTGTTCCATATTATTTCAAATATGCCATAACCAAAAATTTCCCAGATAATATATCCAATAAGGCCAAAGCCTAGCATTTCAAAATACTCGTACTCCCATTCTCCAGTAATAAAATATATTACAGTAGAAAAAATTAAAGCAGCAATAGTTACATGATATATTGTAAAACAAGTTGCTTTTAAAGAAATTTTTTTAATTGATTCCATTTGTTCTCCTTTGCGAATCTATATAATTATACCACTTGTTAGGCAGTTTTAGTCATGCCCAGGACTATAACTTATCGAATAAACGGATATGTTAGAAACTTAGTAAGACCAGAAATAAACTGATCAAACAAACTTATTTGTCCAACATATTTTGTTGCTGCTACAGCAGTAGCAACAGAAGTTCCAGAAATATCGTATGTATTATTAAGTGCTTTCTTAATATCACCTACTGCAACAACATCAAGTCCTGGACCAGAGTTTGTGACTGCCTGTAACATCTTTCCATCAAATGTCATGGCGCCAACGCCAACTGCACCATCTACACATGCTGGAAACCCAACCTTGTTCTTGAGGCTATCGTTTCCTGTTGCAATAAATGTAGGAACATTTTGAGTTTGTAAAGACTTAATGGAATCAGATACAACTAAATCAGTAGGACATGTTGTCCAATTAACTCTTGACTGACTTACTGATAGCGCATCAATACTATACTTAGATGCATTCTTAGATACCCAATCCATAGCCCTAGCAAGACTTGCTCCAGAATTTAAAGTTCCTCCAGTTGAAGTCACATTAGCAATTCTAATGAATACAATCTTGATATTTGAATTAGTAATGTTTGATGAAGTTACCATCTTTAATCCGTGATAAATTGGGTGAGAAAAGTTTGTCGACACTGCCCATACAGGCGAATTGGCAGACCCCTTACCCTCCATAAAATTAGTTTTATTTAGACATGACTTGTTATCTGTAAAGCATGCTTCATAAATAATTGAAGGAAATTTACTTGAGTCAATTGCTGTGTCAATAATTGCAACCACTCTTTCGTCTGTTGCTTTTGCAACCTGCATAGGTGCAAAAATTGTTACTGCTGATAGTACTGCTATTAGTACTTTTTTCATTGTGTTACCTTTCTGTTAGATGAATATTCTTAATACATGTTCGCATGGGTCGCCTCCTGCTTCCCATTCTTCTATTTCTTCTTCACTCATATACTCATAGCCACCGTCATGTGTGTGGCAATAAGGGTCACTGATCCAGCCTCTCTCAATGCCGTTCTGTAACCAGATACCAAACTCTTGCTCCTCTGGAGAAAGATTTTCTATACCCATATGATTCATACCTCTAGTATATCCTTAAATGCTTACTATGTCAATAGGCCCCATGCAGGATGGAGAAAATTTTATTGCTGCGCTTACAGCAGAATGCACACGATTTCTTGCATTTTTTTGTTTATCTGTTGCATACAAAACACCGTAAGCATACTCTGCACCAGAACCCATAGCAAGGTATGGAAGTGTATACTTAGACAAAGACATATCTGCAGAACTATGCTCATATATCTCACCACGAATAGCAATAATCAAACCAAGGTCTCCATCTTTAGATGTATCAACCCAGAACTCGTTGTAGAATTCTTTTAGTTCTTTAATAAACTTAGTTTGCATAAACTTATCTGTGTCTTTAATATTAGGTGCTGTTGGCTTAAAGTTGTAACGAATTCTTTCTCCGTCCATTGATCCAGCATACCCAATTAGGTACGGACCTATCTTCCAAACTTTTGGTGCCTCAAGTGCTAGAATGGTTCCATCATCTGATGCTCCACGATCTCCAGCCATATAGACTTTATCTTCGTGACGTACAACAGCAATACAAGTCATGATAGCCCTTCGGTTTGTTTATATCAGTATATCAAAATATAAAGGTAGTGTCAAGTTTTACTTAACTTCTTGTCCGCATGCTGGGCATGTATTTATTTTAGTTGGCTTAGATTTCTCAGTCTTATTAGTACTTGTTTCTGAGGTTTTCCCTGCACCCTTAAATTTAGGACGACCAAATCCAACTATAGAAACCATTACTCCTGCTTTATTTTTCTTGTAAGCACGAAGTTGCTTGCAGCATTCTCCACCATTTCTTTGACTACCCTTTTTGTTTGAAGAAGTATTTCCTTCAATACACCATACAGTTCCATCTTCATTGTCTTCAATAACAATACCAACATGTGAGATTCTGTCTACGCCATCTGATGGAAAATCAAAATAGGCAATATCGCCTGGTTCTGGATCTGCTAAATCTCCATCGATCCATGCGCCAGCCTTCTTAAATGCCTGTGCACCACCTGGAGTATAAACAGTATTAGGAATTTTTACACCAGCCTCATTACCACACCAGTTAACAAATGATCCACACCATGGCTGAAAGTTAGCCTTTGTGTAAGCACCATACTTTGTTTCATTATCTTTAGGGCCTTCAATATAACCTACCTGAGACTTAGCAACTTGAATAAGACGGGCAGCAGTTCCTTGTGGAGCCTTTTCTGTTGCTGCTGGTACTGGAAAATCATCTTGTGCCATTGTTTACTCCTTATCCCAATCAGTATCTACTGGTTGCTCTGCTGGCATTGCACCGTCTGGCTTGGCAGCAAGTCTTGCTTTTACTTCATCTAACTCTGCATCAAGTTTATCTTCTGCCATTCTAATTTCTGAATCTACTTTTTTATTATCCATCTGTGCTTGCATAATATCTTTAGCGCCACTTTGACCAATTAATAGTCCTGCGAGTGTTCCTGTAATAAATGTAGCAACTGATCCAAGAACATTGAAAAACATCTTGTCATTTTCTGACTGTGCTCCAATTGGCTGTGTTACGAATATAAGTGCGTATAAAATACCTAATGCTGTAAATAATAAAATTGCTCCAAGTGTACAACCAAGAATAAACTTTAGTCGTGCATCAAGATCCTGCGGTGTTAATCTTTGCTTACTCATCCTGTTTTCCTATCAAGTCTTTTGTACAAGTTCCTGTAGCCTCACAAAGCGGTGGCTTACATTCTGCCTTTTCCCAGTTTACTGGATCCTGGCAAGGATAGCGATAGTGACCGTCATACCCGCAGCCACCAAGGCCTAATACAAGTATACACGATAAAAAAATATTACGGATCTTCATACTTGTATTATACCAACTATTCTTTGTCTTCACGAAGCGGAATGGTAATAAGCCATAGGGCAATTGATATTAATGTGGCTACCCCCACTACCTGCTGGGCGGTACCTGTAAGGGTAAGCCAAGCAATAAAGAAGCCAAGGATTGTAAATATCTGGGCAATACTCTCAATTACAGCAGCCTTAAACCACTTAAAGAGTCCTTTAACTATCTTCTTAATCATGTTCATATTATAACCTCCTTAGTGACATAACTGAACTAACAATATTTCCTACCAAAATAACAGGAATGACCACCTCTTGGACCTTCTCTCTTTGGTCATCTGTCATGTCTTTCCCCCAATCTGTAGGGCTTAATAATTTATCAAAGTCTATATCTGTTAATGTTCCAAGTGGGTCTGCTAAAAATGCTTCTGTCTGTACTTCAGTAATAGCGTCTGCCAATGTGAATGGCATTGCTGAATCCCCCGCTTCTGCTGCTCTGCTTTCAAACTCTACAAACGCTGTAGCAATGGCAGGGTCAGATTTCATTGCCTCTGCAATCTTTTCAACTTCTGATGCCTTGATACCTAAATCTTGTGCTACCTCTGCTTTTGCCTCTTGAGTCAAAGCCTTCAGTGTTTGGCTAACTGCTGCTACTTGCTCAGGTGATAAAATAACTAACTTATTGTCTTTACTTGTAAGGTTTGCAATTACTCCAGATAAATCTTCTGCTGTTCCTGTACCCTTTTCAGGAATTAATTCTTTTATTTCCTCATCTATTTCAGGAGTTGGCTCTGGTGTTGGTTCAGGACCAGGAGTAGGTTCAGGAGTTGGATCAATAGTGGGCTCTTGTGTAGGCTCTATAGTTGGCTCTGGTTCTGGTGTAGGCTCTGGCTCTGGAGTTGGATCTATTGTAGGTTCAGGAGTTGGTTCTGGTTCTGGTGTCGGTTCAGGAGTTGGCTCTACTGTAGGTTCAGGCGTTGGCTCTATGGTTGGCTCTGGGGTTTGTTCTACAGTTGGCTCAGGGTCTGGACTTGCTACAGGTGTTGGTTGATTTGCTGCAGCATTTGCTGCTGCCTGAGCAATAGCAATTTGTATTTCTCTTTCTAATTGCTCATCATAATAATCCCAAGCATTTTGTATTGCATTATCCATATCAATGATTGCTTGATCATAAATAGAAATAGCATTATTTTTTGCAACCAAGGCATTTGTTAGGTTTTGTTGTGCTGTTGTTAGGTTTTGTGTAGCGGTTGTTAGGTTTTGATTTAATGTTGTTAGGTTTTGATTTTGAGTATTATAATAAGCAAGTTTATTATTATAAATTGTTTGTTTGGTTTCTTGATCTGCTACTGCTTCATTATATGCATCTATTTGTGCTTGTGTTGCACCAGATCCATGTGAAAATGTATTGAGATTACAACTAAATCCTACACCCCATCCACCAGTATAATCGCATCCCGCTCCAGTCCAACCTCCAGGAATTGCCCATCCAAGATGATAGTAACCTGGGCCTCCTCCGTTGTACCACCATATTTCTACATCTAAGGTTTTATCTTCGCTAACATCATATGTTGGAGAGTATGCACTCCATGTTGACCCCTGCTCTTGCCAATTATTAACTGCAAGTTGTCCATTAATATACATCTTAAATCCATCATCTGTGTATCCTGCAAAATATGTTGAAGTCCAATGAGATGGGACAGTAATAGTTCCAGTAAATTTAACTATAAAATCTTCGTATCTACCGCATACTGGTGGCTGCATTGAATTTGAATTCCAGACTCCAGTACATATAACACCGCTTGGAATTGCTACTCCGCCAAACCCTCTTGTAAGATAATATACTGTATATTGTAATCCTGAATTACCAGCATTTGAAACTGCTGCTTGTGTTGTTTGAACATTTAAATTGGCTATGTCTAAAGCGTCTTGAGCATCATTTTTATCCTGCAATGCTGTGGCCACTGTTACTGTTTGTCCATCTACTGAGGACTGGGCTAATGTTTTTTCTTCAAGTGCCGTGGCTTCTACTGCTACCGCAGAATCATATGAATCATATGCATCATCTCTATTTGCTCTTGCCTGCACTGCTTGATCATATTTTTCTTCTGCTATATTTATTAAACTATTAAACTCATCTTTATAATTTAGGTCTTCTACGCTGTTTTTAAGGTCTTGTATTTCTTGGGCAGCGATTGCTATAGGGTCATCAGAGTTAGCCTCTGTAGGGGCCACTAAAAGCCATCCAAAGGCCAAAAGGGTAGTAAGTGCTATTCGTGTTAACTTTTTAATTATCCTTTCTTCCTCCACAATTAATAGGATAATTATAGCATTTTATTTCAAATATCTAGTATTAAGATTGTCAATTATAAGCCCTAGTCTTGGGCCAACACCCCAAACCTTATGTTCTGTTTCGGTAGGCAAATAAACTATATCTCCTGGTTTTAATTCATAAGTTTCTTTTTGATCTACTTCCCATAAAGATGTTCCAAGTATTTGCCAAAAAATTGCATCTACAGTATCTGCATGATAGCCAGTAATCCTGTCAGTCATTGATATTCTTATTCCCTGCAAATGCCAATCACTATTACAGTTACATGGTTTGGCTTCATAGTAATCGCAGTTAGTATTGTCTACAGACTTGTTTAATTTATACAATAATTCTGATACGCCTGGGAAATGACTAAATATTGATTTTCTTCCTTGCGGAGCAAACCATAATCCTGATTGGATTTCAACATTACCTCTAAAAGAACCGCCTTGATTTAAAATTCTATCCTTAAGTATTTCATTTGGTATAAGTGATTCACTATATAAAAATTTTGCCACATCTTCCCATGTGATTTCTGATGTATGGTATTTTTCAACAGTCAGAACTTTACTGTTTTGCTTGGCGTTTTCCATTAAATCAAACATACTTAATTATATCACCTCAAACAAAAAGGGGAGCAGGTTTCCCCACTCCCCCAGTTGTTATGTTAATTACTTAACTAATGTGACCTTAGCCTTTGGATTCTTTGCATTCCATTGGCGAGCCAACTTGTTGAAAGCATCCTTAAGTGACTTAATCGCTGCAGCATTATCTGCTGTCAACTTAGCGATTTGTGCATCCTTTGCAGCAAGGGCATCTGATGCAACCTTGGCAGCAGCAGCAGCCTTATCGACTTCTGCCTTTACAGCAGCAGCCTTATCAGCATCTGCAGCAGCCTTTGCAGCAACAGCATCAGCAGTAGCCTTAGCAGCAGCAGTAGCAGCGTCTGCTACAGCCTTAGCAAGAGCAGCATCTACTGCAGCCTTAGCAGCAATAGCAGCATCCTTAGCAGCCTTTTCAGCAGCAAGTTCTCCAAGAAGATCACGAACTGTGATTGTCTTGACTACGCTTGAAGTTACTGTGTTGAAACCTGTTACAACAGATGCAACATCAGATGAGTTTGTAACAGATACAACAAGGGTTGAAGAACCAGTTGTTGGAAGTGTTACCTTGAAGTCTGCCTGACCAAAGTTAGTCAAAGTAGCGCCAGTTGTAGCAGTAGTTGTATCAAGAGTTCCACCAACAACAAGTGCTGTTAGACCCTTACCTGATACCTTGTTACCAAATACGTCTGTTGCTGTTACTGTTGCAGTTACAACGCTTGAGGTTGTTCCAGCATCAGCAGATGAAAGTGCAAGAGTGTTAATCTTTCCTGCAGTTCCTTGTACATAATATGTTAGGGTTGTTCCCTGATTGGTAATTGTTACAGTACCAATTGCTGTTGTCTTTGTATAGACATAAAATGTTGCAGTTGTTCCTGTTCCAGTTGCAACTGTCAAAGATGAAGATCCTGATGATGCAGATACTGGTGCAGCAGATGTGTGCAATGCAGAAACAATTGTTGCATTTGTTGTTGATACGTTTACTGATGTTCCTGTGTCAACTGTTGCAACAAACTTGAGTGCGTCAGCAGCGTCAACTGTGTTGTCTGCTGGTACTGGTAATGATGCAGGTGTAGCAATTGCGGATGCTGTTGTGTTAGCAGTTCCGTCAAGTGATACAGCGACTGTCATTACGGCTGCGCTTGCAGGCGAAGCCACGATTGTTGCGGTAGTCATGGCTGCAACCACGGCTAGAGCGATTTTCTTTAATGAATTCATTTTTCTCCTTGTATTATTCATTGTGTTTTATATTGTTTTTAATCTATCCAGATAGTCTTTTATATCTTCTATTTGGCTAGGTTTATATTGTATCACGTTCTCAGGGAGCGTGTCAACTCTACGGGGCTGTCCTCTAAATGTATGAACCTCGACCTCAAGGTTTTGATCTCTGGGTGTATAAGATATTGCACCAAAGATAGAGCCACACACAGCATCAGCAAGGTCTTTAGATTTTTTGCGTGGGTGATCTACCTTGTCATTTTTCATAATCTTAAGTTCTGTTAGTTCTTCAAACAAAAGTTCAATAGCAGGCATTACTAGTCTTTGCTCATATACAAGCATAGCCATATCTTCATAATGCTTCTTGGCTACAGAAACAGTTTCTGTTCTCATACCTACCGCTTGCAATTCATTTTGAATATCAAAGGACTGCCAACGGTCAAAAGTAACTAGCCCTATATTAAATCCAAGTCTGCGTAAATTTTGTATCCACTGCTTTACCTCTGAAAGATTTACTGGTCCCTCTACTTTTGGTTCCCACCATGCAACAGCATCTACAACAACAATAGGTGATATCTGCTCATAGTCTTTAATTACCTGAACATTGACCCACTTCTCAACATGTGCAATTGCAACAGCACACTTATCGTGTTTCTGTGCAAGGTCAGCATGAACATAATAAACCTTATCTGGATCTGGCTTAAAGTTTTCTTCAAATCTTCTGAATTGATCCAGTGGATTTCTGGATGTCATACAAGCACGAACCTTGTCTGCTTGTTTAAAAAAAGCATCTGATGCATATGTAGGAACACAAGCAAAACGCATCATTGCGTCACCAAGGTCTGTCATGAATGCAATTTTAAAATCATCAACCTTTCTTGTTGGGTTTACTTCCCAAGTAGGTCTTTTAATAGCAAAAACTCCAGGGTACTTATAAGACTTAATGTGATCTTCGTCCCAAGTAATATCAAACCAATTATCCTTATCATCATCTGGAAGTAATGGATTAATAATAAATCTATGTGTTTTAGTCACTACTTCTTTATCTGCAACTACTGCTTCATACCGCTCAGAAATAAAGTCTCCATTATATCGAGGAAATGACAACAATACTACCTTTCCAAGATCAGGGAAACGAGAGTCTACTGATCCACGGAATGCTTTGTAGATGTTGTCAGCAGTCTTACCCTGCTCATTACCAGTTGCAACTTCAGATGCAAAACCAGAAATCTCATCGAGCACCGCAAGCAAAAGATTTAAACCCTCATGAGATTCACGCTCAGAGTGTCCAGAATAAACCGTAACAGATTTATCAAAACTAATAGAGTCTACCTTTGCTTCATACTTGCCAGCAAACCATGGAGATCTTTCAATCTTTGATTTGAAACCCTTAAAGAAAACGTTTTTAGCCTGTTGAGCGTTAATAGCAACGTTAATTAAATCTATCGCATCCCCTGATGGTTTTCCGAAGTACTTTGCTGGATCTTTGAGACATAGTAGTTTGTATACAATATAAGCGCAAGCCACAGTAGAGGTGAAGTCTTTACCGCTACCTTTGCCAAGTTGTAGAATGATTTCATTCTTTGTGTATTTGTCATAGTATTTTGACCCTTCTTCTTCTCCCATAATATTTATAAGATCTTCTTTGCGATAAACCTGACTCATTGCCTCAACAATGTCATACTGGATATCAGATAATCCTGGCTGACCTAAATAATCTGGAGACTCAACAAACGTCTTTGCATCGACTGGAGTTTCCTCAAAATGATTATCGGCAAGTGCCTCTAAGAAATCATCAAACATCATGGACAATTGTGATCACTTCATCCTTTTTAGCAACATCAGAAAGTCTACGCATAATCTCATCACGAACCTGTGGATATTCAGAAGCAATATCTCTAAGAATTGCCATAAGCACTTCCTGCTTCTTTTCTATTTGTAGCATCTCTTCTGCAAGTTCTTTGTTTTCTAGTAGTCCTGCCTTCTGTAACATATCAATTCTTTTTGACTCAATGTCCATAACAAGTTTAATTGCTTGTGTCTTTGCACCAAGGTTGTTTGTTAGTGTAGCCTCATCAATAACTTCATATGATTTTGAGATTAGTTTATTATAGTGGGTATCTGCAACAGCAAGTGCTTCCTTGGCACGAGCACGAATAGCGTCATTAGCAGATGCCATAACCTTCCATTCATTGATGTGCTGAACTACACGAGTTCTTGGTATTGAAAGATCTTTGGAAATTTTTGTTGCATCATTTCCCTTTAGATACTCTCCTACAACATTATTAATTTCGTCAAGATGCTTAATTAAATCCTCTTCAGTTGACAAGTTTATAATCCCCCTGAGTTCCTAAATCATTTGACTTTGCTATTTTGAGCAATACCAAGTAGCCTATTAAGTCATCAATGTCATTATCTCCTGGATACTCTGTACCCTTCATAAGCCTATTTAATTTATCATCAATACGGACATGGAGTTGCTCTCTTGGTCCCGCTTTTGAAAATATACGTACAGGTTCAAGGGCTGAGTTACCATAAGCAATATTCTTTTTTACCAACATGTGGGCAATTTCATGGCAGGTTTCTAGTATTTCTTTTCCAGCCTCTGTTCCTACTGTAAGTAAATATAAATCCTCACACTTAAATTGTTGTGAATCTGGAAAAACTGGCTCTAACTTCATCTCTTTGACTTCCTTAATCCAAACTTAGCAAGATATACATAAATAGTTTCCACGCTTACCCCACATTCTTTTGCTATAGCCTCTGGAGATTTCTTATCAATATGATATCTCTTTTTAAGCCATAATTCACTTGTATATAGTTTAGCACTCATGATTCATCCTTGTCAAATCCAATAGCCTTATTCCAGTTATTTATTGACCAGTGACCAATGCCACATGCATCTGCAACATCATTGTCTGTTATTTTCTTATCATAAATAACATCTAATAGTTTTATTGTTCTTTGTTTCCTAAATTCACGCTCATAAGATTTATACCATGAGTCTGACTTTCCAGGATTTAGAGATCTAATCCTAATCTGTTCTTCTTTAGTTAATCTTTTATTTCCTAAATAATTTTGCCAAGTAATTGGAGATACCTTGCCAATAACCTTGATACCAGATAAACCAGCACCACCCAAGATTCCACCCTGTATTAATGCGAGGTCTGCTGCAGTTTTTGGACTATTCATAAAGACTGTATGCTCAATAACAATAGCCTCAACCAAGTTATAGTGATCAAACAATGCCTTAGACTTTTTACATGCATCAGTTATCTTCTCATATATATCCCTACCATTAAATGTTATTTTTCCATAACAATCTAATTTGTTATATGAATATATTGCAAAAGCAAGATTATTAGTACTAGCATCTATAGAGCAAATTACTCCAGGCTTTTTACCGTAGTTACCTTCTGGATACCTATCTGTTTCTTTTGCCTTTGTCATTTGACAATCCCTTTACTTGTTTTAAAACTTTTTTAACATCTATTGGATTGATTACACATTGATTACATAACGGCTCATCGTTATATATGGACAACTTCTCTCCACACTGCTTACAAGTTCTATTCTTACCCTTACGCTTTTGTCGTCTAGTTTGAATATATCTTTGTGCAATTTTTTCTTTAGTGGCTTGCTCTCTGCATTTTTCTGAACAATATATCTGATAAGATACATCAGATTCAAATGTATGATCGCACCATCTACAACTCTTCATTTTCTAGCAACTCCAGAGGTTTAATTTTAACTACCCCTGCCTCTGCTTCAGCACATGCTTTTTGGATTGGGCACACTTTACAAATTTTAGAATTAGATCGATAAGGCTTTTGTGGCAACTCTCGATCCTTCCAAGACTTGTGTACTGTTCTCATCCAATCAAATGCCTGGTCTACCCACCGACGGTAATGATCGTTTACTACTACTGGTAAAGTCAACAACTCATGATTATTTTTATTTTCATAAATCATTACACCCTTGCCGACTTTCCAAACCTTCATATAAATTAGCAATTGCATAAGATGACCCATCTTAGGCTTTCTACTATTCTTTTTGTATTCAAAGCCTTCATTCATTATTGTTTTAATTTCACCAATAATTCTTTCCCCATTATGCTTAAGCATGACATCTCCATACCCGTCAAAAGGTGGATCGTCTAATTTAACTCTAAACTCCATTGCTGGATGAGTTTGCTTATTATATTTTCTTTCAATGGGATCGAATTCCATATCTTCATCAAGAAGTCCAGAAGCCTCGATGGCCTCCTGAATTCTTTCGTGACCAAGTGTTCCATTAGTTCTATTTGCAACACCAAATGCGTCAGAGTTGTCGTAATGAACCTGTCCATCAAATGCAAGGTACCAGTATCTAGGACACTCTCCAGCGCCATAAGTTAAAGCGGATGCTGAAAAATTTGTCTTCTTACTAAACCTTGGCTTTGTTTTTGTCATGTAGCCAGATTCTATCTTTTCTATTAATCCGTCAACAAAACTTGTGTCTTCTTTAGATTCATGCTTTTTCTCTGGACTCTTGATCATTACTTGCTTCAATAAATTTTTAGTCATTGTTATCCTTTGTTTGTATTAATTATAGCAGATATCACTTAATGATGTATTTGAGAGCAGACACAAGACTATTTATTGACTCTGCTGCTGTATAGTAAATATTTTTCTTTCCTCTATTTGACTTATCCACATTAGCCATCCATGTAGCCCTAAATGCCATTTTGGCTGCAATTGCCTGTAGTCTAACTATCTCTACAGTAGCCACGCTCATGGGGATATCTGGCTTTATAATTATCTTAGCAATAAATGTTAGGGCAGAGGTTAATTCCTCGTCCTCCATGTACTCTGCTATTTCTGACAAACCGTTTACCATATCAAGCGTTGTATTACTCTGTTCCATTATTCACCATCTGTTCTAGTAGTTCTAACTCTATTATAGCAAGTCTTACCTTTTTGTTACCTTCGCCAAGTACCAACACAATCGCTGGGTCATTGCCATTTCGTATAGCATCTGTGACTGCTTTAGCCCATACGTCTTGATTAAGCGTAAAAGATTTTGAGTTCTCTTTAAAGTCTACAGTAAAGTTTGCCCAAGTAGCATCGCCTTTCTTGGTATTTCTACCAGAATTTTTGTGCTGCTTGGCACCTATTCTTTTACTCTCGCCTCTTTCACTCATCTCTTTTTACTTTCTTATATCCAACTTTATATAAATGTACTTCTGATAAATGTTTTTCAGAGCACATCCAGGATGCCATTCCAGTTGAGGTATATACTCTGATAGTTTTTACTTCTTTTTTACAAGTTTTACAAGGAAACTTTCCTTCAAATATTGTGTACTTATCCACTGATCTTAGTCTTAATCATTTCTTGTAGATCAAGATCCTCTCTTACTCTGTTAACAAAACCGTCTCTACCTTGAACCTTTGACCCATCTGGAAGAACATACCATGCTCCAGTTCTTTCAACTATGCCCAAAGATTCAGCAGTATCAACAAGATCAGCGACAGAATCAATGCCCAAAGTATCGCCTCTAAAATAGAAATCATATTCACCAGACTGAAAAGCAGCACTAGTTTTTGAAAACTGGAGTTCCCATCTAATCTTTCTACCAATCTTTTCTTCAATAGCCTTGTCACCAACATATATTTTTCCTTTCAATGCTTGGTTATCTGATTCTGATGAAAATAGTTTAACAACAGTAGATGAGTAAAATTTAGTAGCCTGTCCACCAGTTGGCTGTTGGCTTGTATACATTGCATTAATATTATTTCGTGATTGACTAATTAATATAAACAATGTTGGCTTAACCTTATTATTAGCGTAGTTAATCATTTTCCATGCATTGCTAAAGTCACGAGACTCTGCACCAATCTGTTTTGTGTTTTCTAATTGCTTGAGTTCGTCAGAATCTTTTTCAAAATAAATGGCAGGTAGAAGAGATGTAATAGAGTCTACAACGATTAAATCTACTCCAGCCTCCATTAGATTTACTCCAACATCAACCATTTCATTAATTGTTCTAGCCTGAGAAACAATTAGTTTGGATGTATCTACGCCTAATTTTTCTGCCCATGATTTATCATACGACATTTCGGCATCGATCCATGCACAGACCTTACCTTCTTTTTGTGCTAATGCAATTGTCTGCAAACATAAAGATGATTTAGCAGATGACTTTGATCCCCATATTAATACCTGTCTTCCGTATGGCAGACCACCATTTAGGGCACGATTGAGTCCGTGACTGGGTGTTGCTGCGTACTCAGTCTTTGGAACTTCATCTCCTACTAATATGCTCTTTCTTAACTTAGGGTTTAACTGTGCTAATACGTCTTCAATGCTAACCGACATTTATATCCTCCAATATTACGGTACCATCTTTGGTTTTGCCAAATTGAAACTTGTATGCGTGTCCTTCTTCTATTTTCATGTATGCCTTAGCAAATGCTGTAGGAAATACTGTGACAGAATGCAACTCTCTAGAAGTATCTGCTAGAGTAAGCGATGCCATCTTTTTACCTGCTTTGGTTATCCTAGGCTTAAAGGATACCACAAATAACTCGTCGTCTTTGTATGGCAACATTCTATAGTTTAAGAATTTAACTAAAGCAGAGTCAGATCCTTTTATCTCGTCCACAGGAACAGCACTAACAATTCTATTATCAGAACAGAGTGCAATATAACTTCGTCCAGCCTCAATTGTAGTTTGCTCTTCATCAAATACTCCAATACTTCCAGTCTTATCTAAAATCTCAACACGAGACCAACCTTTGCCACGCTTAATTCCTTTTACCATACCCATTAAAATAAATGAACCCTTTTCTTCAAAATCCTCTACTGGGTTAATAAATGCATGATAGTGTGACGGAACTGTTTGTGTAAATTCTGGCAAACCTAAATATTCATAAAGATGTTCTCGCAACTCATCATCATTTCTTGGATTATCAGGAAACGTTGCTGCTCCGATAAGTCTTAACGCTTCAAGCGCTCTGCTGTTGACTCCATTACCTTTTGTAAATGTAAAGGCTTTAACTTCCTCGAAAGACTTAAAAGGTCGTGCCGATATATATCGTTCTGCAATCTTATCAGAGATAAACTTGATCCCCGACAATCCAAACCGAATACCTTTACCCTCAATTTTAAAATCAATATCCGAATCGTTAATGTGAGGTAGTTTAATGCTAATGCCCATTCTTTTCGCTTCAATAAGATATTCAGTTCTCGCATCTTTGTCCCTTTCATTCTTAAGTAGTGAGTACATAAACTCAATTGGATAATAATACTTTAGCCATGCCGTCCAATACGAGAGCGTAGAGTAAGCAACCGCATGAGACTTGTTGAACGAATAACCCGCATGCGCCTCAAAATCATGCCATAAATCACGAGCCTGATTAGGACTAATAAACTTAGAAGCACCATCAACGAACCTATCACGAAAAGCATCAAATTCTCTAGCATCTTTCTTTTTACCAATGATCTTACGAACCTTGTCCGCTTCAGACCAAGACATCCCTCCAAGTTCAACGCAGGCTTGCATAACCTGCTCTTGGTATAGGATACACCCATATGTTTCTTGTGTGAATGGTTTCATGGTTTGATGCAAATAATTTACTGCCTGTCTGCCGTGCTTACGTTCAATATAGTCCTTACCAATAGTATTCATTGCACCTGGACGAACCAAAGCATTTGAAGCAGAAAGTTCTGCAAGATTCTTTACGCCCATCTTTACAAGTAGATTGGTGTAAGGTGTGGCTTCGCATTGGAAAACACCCTTTGTATACCCCTCAGAAAGCATCTGATAAACCTTGGCATCATCCATATCAAGACTTAAAAGATCTATCTCAGTGCCCTCTCGCTCCTTAATAATCTTTAATGTATCGTTAATAACGCTTAAGGTTTTAAGACCAAGTGCGTCGATTTTGATGAGTCCGATTTTCTCAGCCTCTTCCATATCAACTGCCACAACAGGAATACGCTCATCGGAACCAGGAGAATTACGTGTCTCCATCGGTGCGTACCTAAAAATAGGATTTTTGCTAGTGACAACACCAGCAGCGTGAATGCCAGTACCTCTAATACGGCCACGAAGTTGTTCTCCATATTGCTCCACCTCTGGATATTTCTCTCTAAACCATGCAGTAGTTTTTGATGTGCAGTACTCATCCCAAGTATCTACCAACTTCAAAACCTTATTAACATCTACTAATGGAATATTTAATGCACGAGCAACATCTCGCACAACACCCTTATCTTTAAATTCTAAAAATGTTGCAATAGATGCAACATGCTTATACTGCCTTACTAAATAATCTTTTACTTCATCACGACGAGTATCTTGGATATCTGTATCGATATCAGGAAAGTCGTTACGCTCTGGATTAATAAATCGGAAGAATAGTAGTCCATGCTTTAAGGGATCGATATCAGTAATACCAAGTGCATAGCAAAGTAAAGAACCAGCAGATGATCCACGACCAGGACCAACCATAATCTTTTCCTTCTTTGCCCAAGATATCATACTTTGAACAACAAGAAAGTATGGACCAAACTTTTTATCTTGAATTACAGTCAACTCTTCTTCAAGTCTATCAAGATATTCTTGCTTTGAATCAAGACCTTTTTCTACCAAACCAGCCATAGCCAATTCTTTTAACTGCTTGTCTGGATTTTTATACTGAACTGGAAGAAGGTTTAAATTATCTTGAATCTCATAATCTTCAATCTTGTTAGCAAGGTCTAATGTATTTTCATAAATATCAGTTCTCCAGATTGCTTGCTTCTCCATAGCATCTTTGATTTCTTCATATGACAATAGATGGATGTCAAATTTATTAAATGACATTTGTCTATCTGCACCATACAAATAGTCAAGACGCTTCATCAAGTCCCCTTGCTTTTTGGACTTTTCATATGTAGCATCTTTTTGAATCTTATTAGAATAAGTATTAAGAATTAACTTTAACTCTTGAATTTCTTTTTGTGATGGATCAACATGGTGACAGTCTGGAGTTACAATAGGCTTAACCTTAAACTCATCTGCTAACAACAATATATTTCTATTAATTGATTCGTCATTATGTGGCATTACCTCAAGGTAGTAGTCATCGCCAAACTGTTCTTTAAACCATTTAATATATTTCTTTGCCATTCCAAGTTCACCAAGTTCGATTGACTTAGCAATAATTCCACTTGGACAAGCAGAAGATACAATTATGCCTTCCTTGTACTTAGACAAAACCTCAAAGTCTATTCTTGGCTTCTTATAATATCCTTCTGTCCAAGCAATTTCATTTAGTTTGTTGAGGTTTTCTAATCCAACCTTATTCTTGGCTAGAAGAATTATATGGTTATAAACCATATCAAGTTGATCGGTTCTTTCGCTTTTATCTCTATGGTCAAAGCGATCTTCACACATATAACCTTCTATGCCAAGAATAGGTTTGACACCACTCGCTTTTGCAATGCGATACATTTCTCTGTGGCCAGAAAGGGAGCCATGGTCTGTAATTGCTATTGCTGGCATACCCAACTTTGTAGCACGATCTACGTATTCAGATGGCAACCCAATACCATCGAATAATGAAAAGTGAGTATGTAAGTGTAGTGGTACGTAGTTCATCTACTACCAGTCGATATTCGTCGCTGATGTAGATGAAGGTGAATCAAAGCCTAGATAGAATGCTTCTTGCTCTGCATATGGAACTCGACGCAATGCCTTCTCTAGAGCATATGGCTCAACACCTTCCCAATTGAAAGGCTCCTTATCTGGAGCAGAAGGAATCAAAGTGTAAGATGTTTCAGTTCCCTGACCATTACGCTTTAACTTCCAAACAACGTTTGAGATGCTTCCTGTTTCAAGCGCATACTCACGGATTGTATTAAATGATGATTGCTTGCTGATACCCATTGACCAGATTGCAACATACGGTGCTTCGATACCGTCGTCAACAAGAACGTTGCAGTAAAAACGAAGACGTCCACGCCATCCACTATTTCCCTTTGGATCCTTGCGGTACATCTCTTCAGCCCAGTCACGTCCTTCTGTATCCATTGTATCTACAGCCTTGCGCTTGTAATCCTTTGGATTTGTGTGTTCCTTAACAACGAATGCAAGTCCACGCTTTTCGTTATAGTTTGCAGAGTCTTCATCCAACTCTTCAATAAATCTAATCTTTACTGCCTGACCATCGGCTAACTTTAGCCAGCGAACCTTTGGACCGTTTTCGTCTGTCTTCTTATCTAGTAAAGCATTGATGTTTTTTAGTCCTACTATTTTATTCATTATTTCTCCTTGTTTTTTCTATTGTAGCATAGACAATATTGATTTGTCAAATTGGTATTCCAATTCTTTTATTGACTTGTCGTCCATGTCGCCTATATCTTTATATTGTTTATCTAGGTTAATCACAGTAACATTTCCATTTAGTCTTTCGACTATCTTTTCTTTCATGTTACCGCCTGCCTCATCATTATCAGCAATAATAATTATATCACTAAAGTATTTTTGAAGCAAATCTATTTGTTTCGATGATACGTTAGCACCTAATGTAGCAACGGCTGGAAATCCAACCTGGTCTAACCTAATGGCATCAAAGGATGACTCCACTACATAAACCTTAGATGCAGTCTTTACTCTATTTAAATTAAATAATAATTTAGACTTTGGAAGTTTTGGTGTATTCTTAAAGTCTTTACCCTCAACAGATCTTCCAACAAACCCTACGCATAGACCATCACTATTTTGTATTGGAATAGAAACCATATCTTGGTTTTCAGAATAACCAAGTTTAAATTTTGTAACAGACTCTTTAGTAATTTTTCTTTTAGCAAAATACCCTTTTGCTCTTTCTGAATTAAGCGCTTGCTCATGAAGCCTATTTACAACAGACATATCAAACTCTGTCCATTCTTCTTTTTCAATTAACTTATTGTTAACCTCAGACAGGATGTTTGTTTCAACCTCTTTACTCTTAATAAATCTAACAGACTCAAAATATGTTCTATTAGAAAAATGCATTACTAGTTCTATTAAGTCTGCTGTTTTGCTGCATGAAAAACAAAAGAATAATCCAGTATATTTATTTATTTCTCCAGCAGGGGTTCTATGGTTTGAATGGAATGGGCAAAATACTATGTATTCAGACTCTGCTTCTTTTTCTACAGTTACGCCAGATCCTGCGAGTACTCTTTTGATTTGATTGGCTGTGTATATACTGGCTTGGTTCCGTCTATCCCTAGTATCCATTCTGATTTCTTTCTCCCTATATATATTCCGTATACGCTTAATTGGAATTCAAAATAATTTTTGTTTTCATTATATGATAATGTAAATTGTGGATCGATGTCAATTCTTGGAGCATAGCCAGATAGTCGCATCTCTGATACCAGTAGCCTGATATACTCCTGCTGTAATCTGTATATGGCAGCGTCATCATTAATGACCCCGTCCAAAGCAAACCTTTTTATGGGCTTGTGCTGAAATGTCTCCATGGAGCATATTATACTGACTTATCTTCATAATCCTTATACCTGTAGTATCCCTTGTCAAAATCAGCCTGTACTAAGAATTCTCCCATAAAACCGTTACGATTCTTGCGGAATACACACTCAATAATATCGCTATTGGTGCCACGACCTAATGCTAAAACCCAGTCAGCATCGTATGCAATCTGTCTTGACCATGCTGTTTGACCAAGTGTTGGCACGGTTTCAAGTTTGGTAACATCATCTGGGGTTGCGGAAGAAATCGCAATAATAGGCACTTCTTCAGAAATTGCCATTAACTTTAATTCACGAGACAAGTTCTTCATGCGAACAGTTTCATTGTCAGACTTTTGATTTGGAGACATAAGTTGTAGATAGTCAACAATAACAAAGTCTGGCTTATACTGATCAATCTTTCCACGTAGAACTAGTGGTGTTATATCTCCACCAGTATCGTTTGAAATAATGTGAAACTCTGGCCTTCCTTGAACGCTCTTAGTATGCCAAGACTTAAGCATATCCATTTCTATTTGTCCAGAACTTAACTTACGGTGTGACCATAAACCTTCACCCATAATGGCAAATACACGGTTGCGTACTTCAACCTCAGACATTTCAAGACTTATAATCATTGGGCTACGACCCTGCTTCCAAGCCTGCACAGCAAAGTAGAGAGACAGCCAAGACTTTCCAATACCTGGGTACGCAAGGAAGACTCCTAACTGCCCTGGCATGATTCCAGAAGGTAAGTAGTTATCAAAACCTGGCAAACCTGTTTTAATTCCAATAGCACCAGACTCCTGCTGCTTCTTTAGATTTTCAAAATATGCAACTGCTGAATCTAAATCAGTTACATCAATATCACGAATGGCTGCAGTATTTTTTCTAAGTTCTGCTGTTTTTGTAATGAGAGTTTCAAGTGCCTCAACACCTTGTCCGCCCTGAACATCTGTGGCAGCAGACCTAATAATATCTTTTAAACTATTTGTAAGATACTCTGCCTGTAATTCTTCAAGATGATGCTTTGTAGAACCAACACCAACAACTGGATCAAAGTCCCTAAACTTTTCAACAACCAAGTCTGATGGAGGAACTGTGCCATTTCCCTCATAATATTTTCTAATAAACTGCCATACATCTAAATGTGTAGTTAGTATATTTTCTACATTTGCCTGCAACAAAACATGCGCCTGCTTGTCTTGAAGAACGGCTGAGATTAGTTTAGACTCTGTATTATTCACTCAACCACTCCTTTGCTAATTGTTTACGTTGTTCACGATCATGTAAGTCTTTTTCTTCTATAGTCTTTGCTTTTAGTATATCATCTGCAATATACGAAAAATGATTCCAAGTAGGATTGTCTGTAACTTCAAAATAGTATTCTAGCAAAGCATAGCAAGTTTCTAGTGTATAGGACTCAACAAGAATTTCTGCTGACTTTTGCTCTTTCCACTTATTATGTGTTGGAGCATGCCCCATCTTAAACTTATAGTGCTTGTCAAAACGACTAAGCAATGCCCACTTACTTTGCTTGTCGGTCATACTAGTTGCTTTCTTCTAGTTCAACCTTTGCTTCTGCTATCTTTTCTGCCAGTTTATCCTCAACAAATTTGTACACACGCTCAAAAGCCTGGTCTGGAGTTTCTCCATTACGTCTTGAATCAACAACACCAAGATCAAGTCTTAGTGATTGAAAGTTTCCAAGGTTTAGCGTATATCCAATTGTTACTGATACCTTTGTATCTTCGTTTTCCATTTCATACCCTTCTGTTATATTGATTCAGACCAAATTGGTATAAATCTACCGTCTTCAGTCTTCGTATATGTAAGTATACCATCACCCATCCTGCGAGTCAACTCAGCCTTTGTTGGCGTGATATCGTTTGTTATTAAGTTATCTTTTCTTGGTCTACCAATATGGTATGTAGCCAGTATATCACGAATCTCTCTTACTTGCGATTCTGAATAATAAGATCTTACTTGCCATCCACGCTCACCACCTTTTTGTGATCCTGTTGGAAATGGAATAATTCCACGCTTCATTAATGAAGGCATATACTTTTTATGCCTATTAACAAGATCAGCAGTTTCTCCTACAGTGTAGGCACGTTCTCTTTTAGTTTTAAAATCATTAATCAAGCAACTTTCTAATCTATCTTTGTTAATATTGTATATTGACATAATGCCGTTTGATCTGTTATAATGCACAATCCTAACAAGATCTTTATTTAAAAACCAAACTTTTTTATTTCCAGGTATTACAGGAGCGCCATTGTACTCTTCGCTCGTTCTATTTCCTTTTTTAGTAGCCATCTACCTTCCTCCGAATCAGATGGTGGATGGAAAAATCTTCTTGATCCACAAATCAAACAGTATATCTCTAAATGTGAGACTGAGTTGTATACCCTGTCTATTAACATTTTGCGAAAACATTTCTTACAACTTATCATTAAAGAGGTATGCCAACGACCAATATGTTTACGGATACAGATAAGTTTCCAGTTTCATTAAATCGAACTAGGCCCTCCACACGTGAAGTTCCTACACTTTTTAAAACCACAGTTACATTTTCTCCAGCATTGGTCTGACCTATGTTGACTGGAGTAGCAGTTGCTACTGGCTTAAACTTAAACTCTGCTGGAAACACATATTCAAAAGTTTCCTCATCGCCAATATTCTTTGATGAGTTAGTTACAACCACTTTTTCTGTTCCAATAATTCTTGCCTCAGAAGCCTTAACAGATCTTGGCCCATCTCCTGGGATATCAATCGTTACATACTTTGAAGATGATGGTGATATTTGCTTAGACAACTCATTTACTGCGTTAACTATACTATAAATATAGTTTACGTCTAAAGGCTGTCCTCGTTCTGGTGGTGATATTTGTGCCATAATTCCTCCTATATAATTATACCAAACTTAAAGTTCCAGTGTAGATAGTATTGCTATCTCTTCTTTCTTTGAATATACCGCCTATTTGTACCGCTATATCTACACTAGTTCCACCCTGACTAATAATAGAATAGTTATTTGAGGTAGCGGTTCCATGGTATGTGTATTCTGTTTCATTATTATATTTTGTAAATATATCATAAGACGATATATTTGGTACAGAATCCCAAGCAACTACAATAATAGAGTTAACCCTTTCAATTCTGCCACTTACTGGTTGTAGGCTTTTGCCAATAACTTTATGAATTAAAGACCAGTGTGAGTATCTATTCTTATCTTGTGACGCTATTCTATAGCGAATGAGGTATTCCCCATCCTTTCCTGCTGGTGGCAGAGATGATCTGGGAATAATTATTTTCTTTACACCTTGATCAGCCATTATTAATATTCATCCCAAATCTAAATTCAATATAACTTGTTGTATTTGATTCTTTAATTACAGTTGCAGCATCTATGTTTTTAATTACAGAGTACCCAACCAAACCATATAAAGGATTTATCGATGTAACATTTTCTAGCCTAACAGCATCTAAACAAATATAAAAGTCATCAGAAAGGACATCGTTCTCAATAAACACTGAGGTGTAAACCTTTATTGTGTTTACAGAATCCCAGTTAAATCCCGTGCTGCTTTTTCTTAGTTCTTGTAATTGTTTAGTACTAACAATATATCTGTTATTTGAAAAATCGTAGTCTTCTATGATTGCCTCAAACCTTGCCCACTGACCTTCTCCATAAACATCTGTGTCTGAAAACTCAATCAATATATAGACCTTGTCTGGATTAATTGGTGAAACATTATTTGCATTTTTATTTACAACTGAAAAGGCAAGCCTTATTTCATCAGTAGGAGCATTTTTACTTAAGTTTAATGATGTTCCAGTTAAACCTACATAATTACTTCCAGTGTTTGCCTTAAGTCTTTTTACCCCATCTATCATTTCTGTTGATAGATTTGACATTGACCCATTTGTAATTACAATATTATTTAAAAACCTACATCTTTCATACCGCTCAACTCTTTCGGGGTTTGTAAAAATTCTATTATTTGCATTTGTAGTAAATGCCATTAGGTCTGACCCATTGTCTTTAATATGTATTTCTCCGCTAGACCCAGTGGAATCTAGTGGTTCATACTTTGGTATTAATGCAATTTGATTGTTATATTCCCAACCTTCTGACTCAGAAAATGAAAATAATGTTTTGCTATCATAAGCACCAGCAGTTGGGTTTGCACCAGCAGAATAAACTCCAATTTCAGAAATCTCATATCTTTCTTCTGTTGGAAGTTCTGCGGTAAGGACAACTTTGGCAGTTCCGTCATCATCTTTTATATATCCTCTAGATGTAATTGGAACACGAAACATTTCAAAGTCCAATGAGGTTTGGTTAGAATAATCTCCAAATGGAACTTCTGGATCTGGATCTAATGGCTTTGCTCCACAGCCCACGGCAATATAGGAAGCATACGCTGGGGACTGACCCACAAGGTATTTAGCAATTATATTTTTACCATTATTAGTTATCATAGTTATTCCACCTCGTATATTGTATCACTAAGAACAATCCCCTGCTGAAGGATTTGAACCTCTACCTGCTCTTCTTTACCCATATTAATAACGTTGATTATAATATCTCCAGTTATTGGATCTGTATATACTATTTTACAGTTTTCTATCTGCTTTGTAGGATCAACGGTGTCAAGCGTATATCCAGTACCACATTCTGGGATTCTATCGCTAAGTTTAATTGGGAAATTTTTAAAATATGAATCTGCCGTTTTTTGTAAGGCAAGAATATTTTGAGGGTTGTATTGGAAAAATATAGAACTTAGATTTTTAATAGGACTATAAACTACGTTTTCTCCATTAATTAAATCACTTCTAGATATAGTAATGATTTCATGACCACCTATATCTTCAAATATTAGATCAGTCATTATCTCAATAGGAACAGTATCAGGGGGAGTAATTATTAAATCTGGTGTTGCTGGCTTAACCGCCTGTGGTCTAGCAATGCTTGGGCTGGACTGTGGAATTTGTGGAGTTGAATTAGTTGCCATTACCTTACCTCACTTAAGTATACTGTCATATCTGGTCCTTCTGTTCCTTTACTATATTCAATATAATATACAACGTATCTATCATTTGCAATTTTTTGAATATTATCTTTTGTGTATTTCACAGAAACAATATCGCCTAACTGAATTGTAGAATTAGAAAAAACCTTAACACCAATAGATTTTCTTGGTTTTACTATTTTTGACAATAGCCACTTCATTAAACTGTTTGCTTGATCTTGCGTTTGAATATATGCAGTTTGAATAGAAAAATCTTTTTTGCCATAAGTCATTCTGCTTAACTTAATATCTTCATACTCTTTATTTATTTTAAAAGGAGACACAACAACATTGGACCCTTCTATAGTGGGATCAGACAAAGAACTATTTTTAGAATAATATTCGTCTACTGTTAATTCTCCATTAGATTCTTGGGTAAATGTAACTCCTTGAATTCTTAAATAGTTTCCAGTGGTTTCATCTAAACTTAGCGCAGTGTCTGTAGCATTAAATATCATAAATTCAGCACCGTAAGAGCCTGCTCTAAATCCAGAAACTGTGTATCCCTTTATCTTATTAAACGTTGGAGACATCTTTGCATAAAGTGCTGGATAGGCTTTATCATATCTAATATTAAATGTGGCAGCCTCACGCATTATAGTTCCAAACTCTTCAAAATAAATGCTGTACTTATTAGGCTCTGAACTACTGATTCCAGACAAATACGTTCCCTGAATAATACCGCTCATCGCATACTTTCTGAATGATTCTGTAGCGTTAATCTCATCATCAAAAATATTGTTAACTGGTGTATCCAAAGCAAACACAGCATTTTGGCTATAGTTATTTGACAGTGCATATATATTTTCAAACATTACTCTTGACGAGCCACGTACAAAAAGTGCCATATTATTGTATATTGGAAGTGGGTCTTGGTCTACAACTGTTGTCAACAGTGATCCGTTCATATATAAATGAAAAACTCTTGCATTTCCTAAAGCCTCATACTCAATTCCAATATCATAAACTGTTACATTTTGCTCAGACGCCATTCTATATTGACCAGTAAACTTACCATCATCTACAATAATATTTCCTAAGCCCTCCCAGATTTTTACTGGTATAGCATCAGAAGAGGCAGAGTCTTTTTTAATTTTATAAAATATAACATTGTGTATATTCTGCTTTTCAAGAGTAGATATGTTAGAACTTCCAAGTGCACTTAACTCTAAATAATATCCATTATTTGTTTCTGGATTTACCATTATGGCAAGACCTCCACCACCTCCAGAAATAGTTATATCTCTATCTGGAGTTAGTCCTGGCACAGTGTAGTAATTTGTACTGCCGTTTGCTGTTTGCCCACGGCTGGCATTATTTTCTATCTTTCCTACAATTCTCATTCTAGTGCCAAAATGTTTAAACTTACTATTAAGTGGCTTATAGACATATGAAATAAAATCTCTTGGCTTTCCTGTTACTGGTATAGATGGTCCTTGCATAACAAAAGCAGAGGATTGAATGGTTCCAGATTTTGGCGTTGTAAAAGTATTTACATCTGATTCAGCATTAAAAGTAGCAGACATAAAATTTCTTATAATTCCATTCCTTGTTGCTTTTTTAGCAAGTTCATTATTAATTCCAGCAGCGCCTTCGACAGTATTTGGTGCTTGAGTATTGTCTTCAAATAAATACTTTGACTGCATAGAACATCCTCTAACGTTTGCGTCATCTCTCCAGTATGAGTTTAGTCCTGCATAATGTTCTACAATAGAAGTTCCAAACTGTCCTCTTCCATGTTTTGCGACTGCTCCATTTTTTAATTTTAACACTCCGTTGATTTCTTCATAATTAGGCTCAGTATATATTCTTACAAGTCCAGTTGGATACATCTTTCCGTTAAACGGTAACTGTGAAAAATAATATTCATACTCTTGGGCGCTGCTAATCCAAACGTTGCCGAAATTAGCAACATTAAATTGTGCAGCGTCATATTTAATTATTTCACCATTTGAATAAAAATATCCATTATATCTTGCTATCCAATAAATTCCTTCACCAAAGTCTATAACGTTGTTTGTTAATTCTCTATTTACAACTGTAGGTATTTGATTTGATAGGTTAGAATTCAATGGTATAGCACTTAAAAGATATGAAGACTGCATACCTGTTTCATTATTAACAGATTTAGTATTTTCTGTTCCAGCAACTTCCCACAAAAGAACTGGTTTATAGATCCAATTTCTGTCCATGTCAATTAGGCTTGCTTGCTTAATAGTTCCTACAGATCTTTGAATATATTTTTCAGAATAATTAATCTTGCCGTCATTAAACACTTGGTTTTCTTCTGATGCAATTTCAATAATGTTTGGAAGAATATTTAAATTTGAATCAGGTTCATCTCCAGATAAATAAATATCTATAGGTCTTTGATCTGCTGTTGGCATTATATAGTCTTTGCTCATCATAACAAAATTATTATATTCGTCAAAAAACATTGCTGATTGAGACGAGATTGCTAATTGCTCTAAAACTTCTGCAACGCTAACATCTGGCTCTACATAGAAGTATGGGATTATTAACTCTGTTTCATTGGCCACTCTTTTAAAAGTATAGTTTGCAAATCCAACAGAATCTAATAGGAATGCTACCGCAGAACTAAGAGATACGTTTGTCATTAAAATTTGTGGCGCTGTTAAGTTTTCAAAATAAAAAAACAAATCTCGTAACTCTAACTCTACTGTTTGATCTGACTTATTATTTTTTGGAAAACCATCTGAATATAAAGTCTTGACTGGAATATAATAATCCCACCCATCTACATTAAAAACAATATCATAAAACTTAATTTGTATGTGTCTATTAATGTAGTTTTTAATTATACTTTGTGTATTGTTTTCATTAAAAGCATCATCGTAATCAAATATAGAAAGAGACCCAGTAGATGCCAAAAGTTGTCCCACTGGCATTCCGCTAACGCCTAAATCTGAAGCACTCTTTTTTACAGAAAAATCTAAAGTCTTATCTGTTATGTCTGCCGTTAATCGTGGGGACATCTCAATAAGATCAAAAGTACAATTTGACTTGTTCATTGTATCAACAACAACTCTAAGTCCCCTAAGATTATCAAACTCTCTATAAATCTCAGCACCACCAGCATTTATATATTTTGTAGGATTTGTCATATCTGTTACAAAGTTGGTTAGTCTATCTACTTCTGATTCCTCTAAATACCACCCATATTGTGGCGTGAAAACCTTGTAGTCATTAATTTCATCTATCCAGATATGAAATTCACCTATATCATTTTCATTGGTACATACTAGATAGGCATACCCATTAACAGATTTTTCTGGAAGTAATGTTACAGAACTATATTTTTCTGCATAAACAAATATATCTCTGTAAGGCTGTGGAACCTTTAATCCATAAGCCAACTCAACATACCCGTCATTTTTTATAATAGGCGTTCCATCTTTTCTAACAGAAGATTGGTTAAAAGATAATAAATCAACCCATGAATTATTTTTTAAAGCCTGTATCTTCCATCTAACTGGAGTTGCTTTTTTGGAGTCCCCATAGAATGGATCAGATATTGATGATGATGCAGAAGTAAAAGTTCCAAGATCTACGCTGCCAACATGTGTTTGCATTTTAATAACAACTCTATTTGCAGATACAGTATCTTTATATACAATAAATGGTGCGGTATCCTCAATAGCAAACTCTCCATTTTTAGAAAGAGATATACCATACTCTATACCATTTTCAGTTCTAAATGATGTCCAATATTTAAAAGAATCTTTGACATCTGGCATATAATATCTAGGACGGTTTGCCATATTAATGTTAGGGTGATGCAAATAATTTCCTGGCAAATATACTGCTTTATTAATTCCTGATCTTGGTCTAAATTGTTTAAAACAATCTTCTAAAGAATACAACATTTTAATTTTTTCTTTAGTTGATTTTAGCGTAATTGGAGTTTCATTATCTTCTGGATCTATTCCTCCATCAATAACTATGTCTGCATCTGTTGCACCATAGTAAAATGGTATCGCTGTATCCTTAGTTTCTGATGGATCAAAATTGCTTGGAATAATTTTATATACTGAGTCTGATCTAGTTGGCCTATATCTATAGTTACCAACCTTAAGTATATTGGTTGGGGAGTTCAAATTCCATTCAGCAATAACAGCACTTTTAGTTTTAACTACAGAAGATGTTTCTAGATGTTTTTTTAGATCCTCATTGTAAAACATTATGCCTCTTCCAAGCCTATGGATATATTCCAAAAATCAAACTTAGGTCCTCTTCTATTTACTGTATAAGAAAAGTCAGTAAAGAAAACTTCTACTAGTTCATTATATTGTGGAAGGTGTCCATAAGCAGAATCATCTTTTCCAAATACAGAATACTTATCGTATGATAGATAGCACCAGAAGGATCCTTGGTGATTTTCATACCAATCAAGTAACTCTACTCCTCCAGCACCACCATCGGTTGTATACTGTGCATCTGGAGAATTAGGCAGTCCAGATTGTCCAGTCATTTCTGATTGTCCGTTAGAATCAAAGTCTGGACTAAAAGCAAAAGATCTTGAAGGTAAATTAGTATAACTAAGATTTATTACTCTTTTATCTGCTATATGATAAGATCTCATTCTTCCGTTTATCATACGTTCCCGCTTTTCAATTCTTATTTTTCCAAAATCTATTGGTGATCTATTATCATCTGATAAAATTAAAAATTGATCAATATTATTTGGGTCTACCTCAGAACCTGGGTTAGAATTAATTTCAAGACCGTTAGGTATATATAAACCATTTTCTAGTTTGCCAGAATTTTCAGACCACAACATGGCCTGTGGTCTACCATATTTTTTACGACCATTCATATAATTGGTAGTTGCCATTATATTCTAACGCTCCTTAACTTCTGAGAGTTTACTCTCTGTATGTTTGTCATTACAGCCTGTGCTATTTCGTCTGGATTTGCATCAGACTTAACATTTACATTAATACTATAATTATACACTGAGTCGCCAACTGACTCTCCATTATTTATTGCCTTCATATTATCAAGACCAAACGATTCAACAGCATATCTGCTCATCACAAATTCACCTGGAGTAAGCATTGATGGAATAACATCTGTTCCTATTACTGGGCCACCTACAGCAAATCTCTTAATTAATCCGCCTGATGCTTTGCCTGAAGGCCAATTAGCGAACTGAGAGGCTGCTATCGAATTTCCACCAAATTTCTTTAAATCTGCTGCTGCCTTAGCCTTCGCTGCTGCATCTGCCTTTGCTTTTTGTGCTGCCTCTGCCTTTTTCTTTGCTGCTTCAGGACCATCGTATTTTTTAGCAAGTGCAGCAGCATTCCCCATTCTATTAAGATCTGCAAGATGCATTCCTGCAACTAATCCAGCATTTTCTGTTGCTTTCTTTTCTGCAATTTTTTGTGCAAATAGCGTAGAGTTTTGTGCTATATTAGAAGATATACTTGCCTCTAGACTCTTGACATGTGCTTTGGCTGTTGGATCAGTAATGCCCTTGTATGTAGAACTGTATGGTGTTGGTGTTGTTGCTGGGTTTACTCCAGATACCCCGCCAGTTGAGCCAGAACCACTCTTAGAGCCTCCTGTAGAGCCATTACCAGTTGAACCATTGCCTGTTGACCCATTGCCTGTATTTCCGTCGCCATCATTACCGTCACCATCGTTGCCACTGCCATCATTACCATTGCCTGTTGAGCCGTCTCCTGGAGAACCCTCGGTTACGTACTTAACTGTAACTGTTACAGTCTTATCTTTAATAGCATCATAAAGATCCTTAATTCTCTTCCAAATATCTTCTGCTGTACCGCTCTGAGAGTTAAAGCCATCCAATGCATCTTTTAGTTCTTTTCTAAGTTTTTCGTCCATCAAGGTCATCTGGGCAAGCATTTCTTCCCATTGATCTCTTGTTTGTCCTGCAACTATTCTATTTCTATCATTTGCAGCAATAATGTTTCCAAGAACTACTAACTGATACTCCAATGCAAGATTTTTTGTTAATTCAAGATTAATTGCATTTTGCAATGGAATAATCTTGTCTTGTTCAATTTTATAAATTCTTTCTTCGTGTGCTCTGATAGCAAGTAGTTTAACCTCTCTTGCTTCTTCTATTGCATATATTGCATCCTTAGTTTCTTGTATACTCTTTTGAAGAGCAAGTCTTGCTGGATCGTTTTCAAGTGCATATATCTGTTGTGATATCTGCCAACGTCTTTCTTCAATTTGCTCTCGTGTTAATCCATTAGCATTAGTTAATCCATTAATTTCGTTTTCTCTTGATTGCTGTAATGCATCACTTTGGCTAGTAGCAAAATCTGCTGCATTGCCAGCCCTCATTGCTTGAGCAGCACGGGCAGCAGCAGAAATATCTCCTTGAGTTAAGGCATCAGCCAAATCGAGTTGCTGTTCCTGTTGACGAATAATAGATTCATTAACCTTTTGAACTTCGGCTAATGCTTCCGCCTGCTTGTCATACTTTTCATTAATCTTTCCTGCTTGATAATCCATAACTTCTAGGTCATGAGAAAGTACATTTGATTCATCTTGAAGCGTCTTGATAGGACGCTCATATTTCATTTCTATTTCTCTTTCCCAGTCATCAATCTTTTCCTTAAGATCTTCTAGGACATACTTTAATTTACCAGTGACCTTCTGTCCATCTACAGTAAGGTTTAGATCCTTAACATCCATATTTTCAATGTCAGATTCAATCTTTGCAATCTCGTCACGAATCATAGAAATCTGATGTTCATAAATTGCAAGTTCAGCATTCATTGCTGCTAATGCTTCGTCACTCTCTGTCTTTGTTCTGCTCAATTGCTTAAATGTTTTTCCACCAAGTTCTGGTGTTACTGAGTTTGTTGGAGCCTTTAGTGTATACTCATCCATCTGCTTATATGCATCAAAAATCTTCATTGCTGCATCATAAGCCTTCTGGAACTTTTCAAGAGGTGTTAATAGATTTTTTTCAAGATCCTTTGCTGATTCAGAACTAGCAATAAGATCAAACAGTTGCTTCATTCCATCTTTAGCGTCTAATGTTCCAGCCTTAATAGCATCCATTATTGCAACCATTGCAATTAAATCTTCTGGGTCCTGTATTGCATCATATATAGATGTAATAGAAAGTGCAACCTCCTTGCCTTCTGCATCCAATGTTTTAAAGGCAGACAAGAAGTTAATTAGTTCTGGGGCTTTGTTTAAAGCGTCAATTCTTGTTTGATTGGTTTTTGTTTTATCTACTAAACCATTTATTTGTTCTCTTAGCACTGCTTGCTTAGTTAAAGCATTATTTGTCTTTAATTCTTGTGCAGTTATTTGTCCAGTTGCTATGGCTGTAACGTATGCTTGATTCTCCATAGCCTTCTCTATTTCTAAATTAGACAGTCCAGCAGCCTTTAATTTTACATATGCTTTATTTTGCTCATCTATATTCTTAAGTACATTCTGTTGTTCTACCTGGAACTCTCCTACAACGGCCTTATCCATTGCTTGACGCATTGCATTTCCTTCATCAGTTAATACAAAATCTCCCTTTTTGTATTTCTGAGTTCTGGTTTTCATCTTTCCAGTTTTGTAGTCAAACTCTTTATACTTCTTGGTTCCAGCCTTTGTGGCAGTGTTTCCAAACCTCTTTTGTTCTTCTGGATCCATCTGTGCTATAAAATCAATAAAGTCTTGGCTGTAACCCTTGCCCATTAACTGTTGCTCTATACCAACAAACTTGTTTGCGACAGACTTACTACCTGCTGCTTGCATTGCCTTCTGTAATTCTTTAAAACCACCAGCAGCATTTAAAGCAGCATTTCTAACATTCTTTAGACGCTTCATTATGTCTGCAAATGGATCTGCTTTGCTGCCACCCTTTTCTTTATCTTCAAAATTTCCAGCCTTAGCATTTGCAATTTCTTGATTGACTGCCTGCATTGTTCTTTCTCCAGCAAGACTATTTCTTACGGCCTCTCTTCCAGCAGGGGTTGCATAGTAGTCTGCAATTGTTCTTGCTCCGCCTGCTGCTTTAATTCTTTTTTGAATTTCTGCGTCAACATCGCCCTCAGTGATTGTTTTTTGTACTGTAATATATTCTTGAATAATAGTTTTTTTAGTTTCGTCTGGAAGGTTTTCCCATTGATCCCATAGAGGAATAAGTCCTTCTAGGTTAACCCCTCCAATTTCTTTCATTTCCATGAGTGCTGTTTTTGTTATTGGAGTATCTATTTTTTCTACTTCTTCCAATGCTTTTTGTAAATCTGTAAGATTTGCTAATGCATTTTCTGAAGAGAAGAATGCCTCAATGTTAATTTCCTTGCCAGCCATCTTTTGAACCAAGGCTATTGCGGAAGCAGTTTTTTCAAACTCCTGTGGATTCTTTTTTAGGACATCTACAAGAATTGTTTTTGCTACGTCATTCTTTACTCCTCCAAGACTATTTATTAATTGTGTGACTGCTCCTGGATCATGCTTTGTTAGCGCTAAATCTAAATTTTTCTCTAGCCCCTTTTCGTCATCACCAAATATTTCTATGAGTCTTTGTCCAGATTCGACACCAAGATCTCCTGATGCAACAACTGTCTTAATCCTCACTTCAAGTTCTTCTGAGTCTAAACCTTTTGATTTTTCTAAAAATGTTTTTGCAAAAGGATTTCCTTCATATTTAGTATTTATCTGAGAGTTTAATGAATTTAAAAAGGCGTCTTTGGTTTGATCATTTTTAGATGCAGTTCTAAATGCCTTAATTTGATCATTTAGAATTGCCTTATTCTTTTTTCTCAATGAATCAAGTCCTGACTGCTTACGACCTTCAAGATTTAATATTTCATCATCTATCTTTTTTTGTTTTGCTTTATCTGTAGTTGCTGCCTTTTGTGCTTGTAATTTTTTAATTTCAGTATCATATTGTTTTGATAAAGAATCTTGTTGCGCTAAGTTTAGTTCTAAGTTATTAGCATTAAGTGCTGCTATCTGTGCTGCTGACTTTTCTGCATCAGTTTCAGTAAAGAGAGGCTTTATTGCTTCTTCCCATGCTTTTTTAGGATTAAATAATCTTTTATATCTTTCTATAACAGATTCTTCAGTGCTTGGCAAAGACTGATCTATTTCTTTAGATAGATTTCTGTTTGCTCCAGTGGCTAAAGATCTTTGCTCTGTAATTAAGTTCATTCTAACATTTAGTGGATCTTTAGTTAAGTCTTGTCCTTCTGGTCCTATGAGATCTAATAGTTGTCCACTAATTTGTGAGATCAGTGTTGTATTGTTTAATTCAATACCTATTTGTGAAGCGACGCTATGCGCTTGCTCTGCAGTCATAACTCCATCAGAGACATATGCTGCTAATTGAACTGATATTGCCTTAACCGCATCTATTCCGCCAGCAGTCATGTTTTGTTTAAATGACTCAAATATTGACTTACCAACTTCACTTTCTATAAATGTTTCACCAAACTGTTGCTTACCTCTTTCAAAACCAGTAGTATATCTATCTGCAGCACCAGTCTGTCTCTTTCTTGCATAAATTTCACTAGCACCTACAGTATTAGTCAACTGTCCTATTTGTGACATCTTTTCTGTAGTTGCTGTAATTGAGTCAACATACTTGGACTGTGATTCGGCTGCCTTCTTTGCTGCCCTGTCAGTCAATAAAAATGCTCCAGCAGCAGCAGTTAATCCAGTAACAGCCCATCCAAGAGGACCCATTCCAGCAAGCATAGGGGCCATTCCAGCAACTGCAGATGCACCCATTGCTACCATGCCAGCAGTCTGCTGTCCAGCCATCATTAAGCCCATACCTGCAGTTCCAAGAGCCATAGATGCTCCGCCAGAGAATCTGTTTGCTTTTTCTTGGCGAACTAACTTACGCTGGTTTCTTTGTTCTTTTTCTGTTTGTTTTAATTGTTTTAATGTTCTTCTTTGGTCTTCTTTTACTGCATCATCATAGTATTTTGTTTGTGCAGCATTTAATCTTGATCTACGCTCATTCTCAAGGAATCTTTTTCTTGCAGCCTCAGTTTGTCGTTTTTGAAGTGCTGCCTGTTCTTTTTGTTTTGCTGCTTCAGTTCTTGCTGCTTTTTCTGCTGTTGCAACTGCTACCTCTTTAGCCCTTATTTCTTTCTTTGCAAGGCTTCTTAATATCTTATCAATTTCAGACTGGCTAACACCTCGTCTACGTAGATCTACTGCTATATCTCCTTGACGTCTAGTAGGGTTAGTAATTCCTCCACCACGTAGAGTCTTATCTCCATCTTCAAAACCAGGAAGCATTCTAAGTCTTGCAGCCTGTGACGCAGTTGCAACCATCTGCCCCTGTCTTCTTCTAACAACCACATTATCAGAAGTTCTCTTACCCCTTTCATCTACACCAACTGTTCCCTTTGGCATAGGAGAACTGTTTCTACTAGTGATCTTTTCTTTAGCAGTCAAGTCTCTGTTAACAAGGCTTTCACCTCTTTTTGCAGCAACAAGTACTTCATCTGCTGATTGTGCAGCAAGGTTCATTATGTTACCTGGCTGGAATTGAGGATCTGATAATAAGGTGAGTAGCATTTTTGGTGTTCTTAAGTCTGCTGGCAAATACTTACCTGCTACCTTGCCACCCTTTGCCTGATAGTCTATAACAAGTTGATCTAGTTGTGCTGCCTTAGCAAGCAACATTCTTTCTTGTGGATTTCTTGGATGGCTTCCTCTTGCCATAAATTCTGCTGCTTTTCTATATTCTCTTTTTTCTATATCTGATAAACCAAGTACATTATCTTTGTTAAAGATATCGAGTATATTTAATCCTCTTCTCTTGGCATTCATATAGTTGTTTAAGATTCTGGCGTCATACAATGCTTCGCCAGTCTTCATCTTTATTGCGCCTTGGCGCCCTGTAACCTCTTGCTTTATATGTGAAAGATTTTCTTTTAATAAATCTCTAACTTCGTCTGGAGTATATCCAGCAGCCAGCATGGCTCTTCCTGTTTTGGTAGTAAGAGGATTACCAATTCTTGCATTATATTCTTGAATTTCTTTTGTTGCAAATGGCTTTACGATATTTGATATATTTGCCTTTCCACCACCAGCCTGCTTTCCAGTTGATCTCAGTGCTGTTATAAAAGGATCAATACTTGCAAATCTTCCTTGGAACTTTCCTCCAGCAACAAGTCTTCCCTTATCGTTTGGAATAACTCCCATTCGATACAACATCATGTCTGTAACTTGCTTTGCTGATCTAGAATACTTTGCTCTTCCGTCTGGATCTGCTAAAAATGCATCTAGGTCTTGCTTATGAATATATCTTACTTCACCATTTACCATTACTGGATGCATCTTGCTAAGTTCATTCATAAACTGTGTTTGTCTTGGAGAAGTGAAGTTTTGTTCTCTACCAGATGGTGGTACTGCTGCTACTCCACCCTTCCATGCTGCCTCGATAACTGCTTTTCTTTGAGGATCAACCTTACTTAATTCTCTAACAAAATCATTATTTGCAGTTCTCTTTAATTCTTCTATTAAAGTTTTTTCTTGTGTTCCTGGTGGAAGAAGATACTTTCTAAGTTGTTCTTCTGCAAGTGATCTTGTTGCATTTGGATCTATTCCCTCAATTGCCTTTACAACACCACTTCCTGCACGAGCATGAACAGATTGAAGTTTTGACCAATCTGTTTTTGCGCCATCCTTGAGTCTCTTAAGCATATCATTATAAACAACTTGCTCATCTGGTGTTAAATCCCAAGACTTGAGCACTCTTTCTAATCTTGGAATAGATTTATTTATCTCTGCCTTTATAGCAGCATCATATTGTGCTGGTGTCATGTTTGCAGCAAGACCTGATGTTTCTTGTGCAAAGAACTTTTTCGCACCACCCTTTACGCCCAACAAGTTGACAAGCGCTTGCTGCTCCATGCTTGGTAATCCCTTAGAGAAATCTCTAAAACCAGACGCTCTGTCAAATACTCCAGCAGTTCCAACATCTGCTAAAACATTTCCTGATAGGTTTGCTTTTTGTAAATCTTTATCTGCTCTAAGGGTTGATGCAACCAACTGCTTAATCATGTCAGACTGAGAGAACTTGCCATCCATTGCTGCGATTCTTGGATCATATGGAGATTCAATAACAATAAACTTTCTTTGACCAGAAGGATCTGTTGGATCGATCATAGTCTTAATACTTTGTTTTGGAGATACCAAACCATGAACTTCTCTAGCAATTTGAGTAGCACGAACTTCTGCTAATGCTGTCTTCTCATCTATTGTTGGTTTTACTACTACAATCTGTCCATTAGGCTTTCTATATACCCCGCCAACTCCACGTACTGGGAAACTTCTTCCAGAGAATGGCTGAAGCATTGTTCCAAAGTTGGTAGGAGCAACATCTCCATATTTTCCATCTTTTACGTTCTTTGCTATCTTCTCTACTATTTCTCTAGACTGAGATGCTTCTTTAGCAGACTTAGGCATACCAACAAAAGTAGCGCCTGACTGTCTCTCTGGATGTGGTTCATTGTATCCTTGACGAGCATCATCTCTTCTTCTGTTTCTTGCTTGTTGTGCTTTTCTAACTGCTTCTGGTCCTGGAGAAAGAGGTATCCCTCTACCTGGTCCGCCTGGAAGCCTTCCAGCCATAAAGCCTGGGACCTTGTCCTGGAACATTGCAGTAATCAAGCCTCTATATTTATCTGTAGTCTCTGTAGGTATAACTGCTTCTCCTGGAGAAAGCATTGCTGGAACAACATCCCCTGCACCCTTTGGACCTGGCACAGAGATAATTCCATCTTTATACTTTCTTGCTGGTGGCAATTTGGCTGCTGCACGTTTTGCTCCACCGACACCTCCAGCAAACAGTGCTGGGTTTTGTGCTGCCATAGACCTCATCTGAGAACTTAATGATGCATACGCTGATGCTAACTGCATTGCTGCTGTCTTTTCAATATTAAATATTTCAGTTAATCTAGTATGAGTATTATGTAATGCTTGTCCTGCTGCCTGCTGCTCTAATTGTTCTTGCGTTACATAATTAAATCCTGCACCCAAAACATTTGTTTGACCATTTAATTTTGCAATTCCGCCTCTTATTGTTGCAAAAAGTTTAATAAGGTTTGCCAAGCCATTGGCTAAAAGACCAAATGTCATAAGAACTACTGGACCTATACCAGCAACAACTCCAACTATAGTAGTTATTACTTTTTTAGTTTGATCACTAAGTCCATTAAACTTTTCAAATAAACTTCCAAAAAACTTTACTATTGGTGTTACTGCTTCAAGGAATGCCTTGCCCAGTGGCATAATGTCTTGCTTGAATTGCTCTAAAGCAGCCTGGAACTTAACGCCGACAGATTCTTCTATCTTCTTCATTTCTCGTTCAGATAGAATTGCTAACTCTTCAACTGATGCTCCAGTTAACTGAAATGCTCTTGCAGCCTGTGTTCCATCCTTAGATACATTCTGGAATAATGTAGACAAACGAGCAAACTGGAATTTACCAAACAATTGTTCAATAGCACGAGCACGATTAAGTGGGTCTAGTTCGTCTAGTGCTCTAGCAAACCCTACAACAGTTCCCTTGATATCTCCCTTGTTTGCTTCAACAAGTCCTTTAATATTGATTCCCATTTCACCAAGGAACTTGGCTGCTTTTTCACTAGGATTAATTAATGAAGCAAGACCAGACTTAAGTGCGTTAGCACCTTCTGATGCATTGATACCGCCTTCCTTCATAGCAGTCAAGAAGAATGCAAGATCTTCTACGTTACCGCCAAGTTGTTTGATAACTGGTGCAGCCTTTGGAATTGCAATTGTTAAATCTTCAATAGAAAGAACAGTTTGGTTTTCTACTGCGTTTAAGAAGTTAATTTTTTCTGCTAGTTGATCACTTGATAATCCGAAAGCATTCTGTAAAGATATTGTTGTTTCAAGTGCTTGCTGCTGCTCTACTTGTCCAAGTACCGCTAACTTAGTTGCAGTTTCTACCTGTCTAGTTAGGTCTGCTCCCTTAAAACCTGCTGCTGCTGCAGTGGCAGCCATGTCCATAGTTTCAGTTACAGCAACTCCAAACTTTGTGTATTCGGTTGCAAGTTTTCTAATGTTTTCTACTGCTGCATCAACTTCTGCATCGTTAGTAAATGCATCACCATAAACACGTCTAAACTTAACTATAGATTCTTCTAATTCTCTAAACGCCTTAGATGCATATCCGCCAAGCATAGTTAATGGTATTGTCAAACCAACCATCAACTGACGACCAGCCCACTGTGTATTCTTACCGAAGTTCAGAAGTTGTGTTGATCCTTGCTTTAATAACTGGTTTAAGAACTGTTGTCTTTGGGCAGCATATTGAATTCTAGTTCCAAGTTCTGTAAACTGACCATTTGCCATTGCCAATTGTCTTGGCATAACACGCATAGCATCAATAAAGCCACCTTGGGCTTTAGCCATCTGTATGTATTGTGCTTGTAAGGCTTTTACTCTATCTCTGCGAGCACGGTTTATAATTTCACGTTCTTGAGCAAATGCTTTACTTAATGTTCTTGTATTGGCTGTAGCAGCAGCCATACTGTATCTATAATATTCTTTAAGAGATAATTTATTTTTTTCTAAGGCAGTAGTAAATGCCATAGTGCTAGATGCAACTTTGCCTTGGCTTACTGCAAACTTACCAGTAGCACCTATTGCTTGAACTAGTTGAGCATTTAAACCTTTTTGTGCATTTGCAGCAGCCAGGTTTCCCTCAGCAAGTTGTTGATGAAACCTACTGAGGCCTGCCTGTAACTTACGTAATTCTGCTAAGGCGTCGGCAGTATTAAAATTAATATTAATATTAGAATTTACATCTGCCAATTCCTTAACACCTCTTTATTTATTTATTTTACTAAGCCAGATACAACTGAGGCATCTGCATTCTGGAAACCAGATGCTGCATCAATTATTTGATAAACTGTAGGAAGATCTAGAAGTTCCTCTAGTTGATCTCTGTCTTCTGCCAATTCTGGCTTGTATTGTTTCATTGCAATTTGAACACAGTCCATTAGAATATCCATTGACTTTTCATTATCTTCTGCTACTGAAGTTAGTTCAGCGAACTTTAGCATAAATGGTCGTAGAAGAGATAACTTTAATGCTCTTACTGGAATCTCTGTATTATCGATTAATGTAATTGATTTCTTATTTTCTTTAGGCTTTTCGGCCATTTTTCCTCCTTAAGGTATTGAATAAATTATACCATAGTACGGCTTTTATTTTTGTGTAAGATCCTCGTAATCTAAACCCATTCCAATACCAAACCCAGCCTTTTGTGCATTATATCCTTGTAGTGCAGTAATATCGTTAGGGTCATTTGCCTTACCTTTACTAAATACCCTGGCCTTCATCTCTTCCCAGGCATTGCTGTTATTGTTGTTTGCTTTATCTAAGTCTACCCCCTGCATAGCAGCCAAAAACTTCTTCTGGGAATAGTCTAAGTCTCTTTTTATTTTTAATGTCGCTATTATTTCTGGCATGGACATGGAAGACTCTAACTCTTCATAATCTTTCCAAATGCCAAGAAGGAATACCTCTGACTCTAATTCTGCTAAGTCCAAGTCATCCCATGTAGACCCGCTTTCTGTTGCCTGCTTCTTTACAGTTTCTTCGGCTTTTTCATTAATCTTAATTCCAGCAGCAAAGTCTAATATTTTATAAATAGTTGGCATATCTATATTGTCTTCTAATTCTTCTTGTGTTTTTATTAGTGGGTAGTATTGTCTCATTGCTATAACAGTACATTTTGCCAAAGCATCTATTGCCTCGTCGTCATTGGTTGCAAGTTTAACGTTTTCAAACTCATCTAAAAATAGTTTTAAAAACTTTATTTTTAATGGGGTTATGTATAGTTCTGTTCCATCTATAAGTTCTACGACGCAACTTTTATATATTTCGGTAGGCATTTATCTATTATAGCAAACAGAAAAGCCCAGCCTTTTGGGCTGGGCTAATCTTATATTAAGTTGTATTATGCTGGGATTGTACGATCTACGATCTTACCGTAAGAACCGTTGTCATTTGGAAGCAAACGGAATGAGACTTCAAACATTGTTGCCTCATCACGCTTTGCGCCTACTGTTACGCTCTCAATTGAGAGTGCACGGTATGCAACGTAAACTCTTTCGATCTGATCAGATGCTGCACAGTCACCTGTTCCTGGACCAACTGCTACCAAACCACGCTCAACTGGACATTCTCCAATGTCACCTGCTGAAAGGTTAAGTGTTGGGTTTCCTGAAACTGTTGTTAGATTCTCATCCTTGCTTGCGAGAGCAAAAAGAAGATTCTCTAGTGTTGATTCTGCGAATGTAGTATTTAGGTTTACCTGCATGCCTTGCTTGAACAACTTAGCAACGTCAAGAACCTGGTCTACTGAAACTTCACCGAAATCTGGCTGGAACTGTAGTTCCAAACCATTCATTGTGTAACCTACGTTACGGAACCCTTCCTCATCGGAAAGAGTTGTCTTGTAGGACACACCTGCAGAATATCCTGGAAGGACTCCTGCTTCTGGTAGAACACCATCTTCGTATGTGAAGAGTGCTGCTGCACCAACGATGATATTATTGCTAGTACCACGTGTATATGCCATGTATTTCACCTCTTTATTTGTCTAGAATTAAAAGGCGTGTTTCCTCGCTAACAATTATACAGCCTTTTTATTAGTTTACTGAGTCTATTATGTCTTGCATCTGATGGTAGTCGTAGTCTATAATTATCTTATTACCCGCATATGTTCGGGCTGTTCCAAAGTCGACTATATCCCGTGATTCTTCTAGTTGGTAAATTTTAAAGTCATGGAAGTAGAACTTGCATTCCATTCCTCCAATATTGCCCTTAGTCTTGGCCCATGCATTTAGTTCTTGGGCACTTTCATCTCCTCGATCTAATAATCTCATTACTGCTTCTTGTATTTTAATCATCTGCAATGCAGGCTCTGAGCCACTAGCATAAAAATAATATAGCACCTGCTCACATTTAATATGTGGGAATGGCCCTCTACGCATCCTAAACATTCTATCCCAAACAGCCATAGTACCACCTTCTGGAAACTGGTTTTGAAGTGTTTCTAAAGTTGAAGGCCCAGTTGGGAAAAATGGAACATCTTGCAAACCAGATAATTCTGAAATTTTTTCTTTTAGATATTGATTTATCCACAGGACTGGTGTATTTAGGACTGATGTAGATTCTGTCATTTAATTGCCCCCGCATTTGCTACCCATTGATATCCAGCCTTAAGTCCAACAGATCTACCGCCACGCTTTCCTGCATTTAGATTTTTTGAATAAACCTTTGGATATTTAAAATATTCCTTAAGACCACTTGATTCCAAGAATGACTGTCTAAAGTAAACGCCAAAAAAATTAGAGATAACATTTTTAAATTGTCCCTCTGTCTGTCCTCCAGGATTTTCAACCCTAACTTCTCTTGAGGTAAATATCTCTTCTCCATTTATTTCAAACCTTAATGCCTGTGCCTTTGTTGGTTTAATTGTTACGCCAATACCTTTTTCCATAACTTCTGCTTTATTATAAAATGGAACATTAGATCCATTTTTAATCGATGTAGATTGTTTTAATGATGATCTGAAAGTTAAACCAATATTACTAATCGTAAAGTCAATGTCAAATAATCTTGCTTCTGGACTTCCAGTTTTGTGCCATTCGTATACATGGTGTAATAACTCTGGAGATACTCTTGCGTTAGCATCTATAAACTGTCCTGCTAACTCTGATATTTGTGGTCCTAGTGCTGCATACATAGCCTTCTTACCACGACCAACTCCATCGATGAAACCAATTGAATAATTCATTATGTTATTCATCTCTTTTTCAAACTGTCTACTATTAAACTTTATTCTTAACATCAAACATCTACCGCCTGATTTTCAGACCTACGAATAATTAATTTATAATATTCTACATTTCCAAACGGACCAGTGAATGGATCCTGTGTTGCTATTTCAAATATTGTGGACTTGCCTGCACGAGGACCCGAAGTTTCTGTGTATATCTCATTACAATTTTTGTCACGAATGTTTGTAACAATAACATTGGTAATTGAGTTACGAGCCTCTAAACTTGAAACTCTAATATCAGTTTTAGCACGTCCAAGTAGTATCTTGTCCTGTGTAATATTAATGTTTGGCATTACTTCTTCTTTAAATGCTGTACCTGCTGGAGCAAAGGAACATGCTATTGTGCGATCTAAAATCCAAGTCTTTTTAACTTCTCCGTAAATACCCTGTTCAACTATTGGATGATAAACATCTGCTTGCATTGGAAATGCGAAGTCTGGAGTTTCGCATATTACCATTATAGAACCCCGACGAACTCAATCGGTTTACGATACTTATCTAATATCTTATCGACTAATAAATTTCCAGTGCCGTCAAATACAGCCTTATCAAACTGAATTCTAAATTGGTCTGTATTGTATGAACCAATATATCTCTTGTAATAATCTAACTTTCCACAATCAATATCGTGTATTAATAACTCTGTTGCTCTTACTATATCTGATGGAACCTTGTGATATCCAACTTCTAGTTCGATCTTATAATCCCAACCTCTTGGAAAACCTCGTTCTGAAAAAAGAAAATCTAAATAGTCTGTAGGCGATCCAGGATAAAGTATTGGATTTGATTCATTACGATTAACTAAATCTGGATACTTTGTTGTAACAGCAGATCCATCAGAAGTTATTTCAAACACAAATGTAGAGTTTTCTACATCATCTGCATCATAAACTAAAACATTGTTTTCATAAACCTTTAAAATCTTTTTTGCATTTACCCAAATAGGAATATAATCTAATCCCAAACCAGTTGTTTCAATTGTCTTTTTTGTAAAATAGAAATCTACATCACAAACCGAGTCTATTATTGCTCTTGCTAATTCTTCGTTCTTTCTATATGCTTGTATTTCTGTAGCAGTTGATCCATTATCATTTGGGTTTGAGTATGGTCTTACTACATCTACATATGTATCTTCTCCATCTACCGTGACTTTATACTGGGTATCATATTTTGAAGATAATGGAATAGTTACCTTGCCTGATGCATCAGATGTAACTTCCCCTGTTGTTTCTGAAGAGTCCGCCATATCGGTAATAGCGTATTCATACTCTGTAGTTGCCAAAGCAACATCAAGGGTAACGCTTAAATTATATGGCGGAACTCTTAGAACTTCCATTTACTTGCCAAACTCCTTGGCTACTTCTTCTGGTGTAGCAAGTCTAACATGGCTACGTGTTAGCCACTTTTCAGCCTGCTCTGGTGTAACGATGTTGTATCCACGATATACCTTGCCAACTGGACCCCAACTTACATTCTTTGTAGAGTAAATTGCGACTGTCTTTTTTGATTTTGTTGGAGAAGCATTAACAGCCTGCTTGACTGGACGTGGTGTTTCAGCAACACCGATAACGCCATTTTCTATGGATCCTACAGCCTGAACTGTATCACTTGAAGATGCGCTAAGATCTGCTGTTGTAATAGCATCAGAAGATTCTGGTACTTCAGAAACTGATGCCTCAACATTATTTTCTTGAGCAACCGCCTCAACATTAGTTGATGGCTGATTGTTTTCTAACTTATACTTTTCCCAAGCGTTTAGTTCCTGGGGTTGTTCTGCATTATTGTTTTCTTCCATTATTTACCTCCTTGTGACTATTATAACAGAATAATAAAAAGTTAAGAGGGGGAGGAGAATTAACCCCTTCCCCCTCTCAAAGGTTACTGCTTACAGATTATGCATCTGCTGCAGCGTCTGCCCATGCGATTGCATCTTCTTCTTCCCATTGGATACCGAAGCGAACAAATACAGTATATTCAATTGTATCCTTCTTCGCAACGTATTCACGGTTTACGACGATATCACGCTGGAAGCCCCAAACACGGTTCTGTGGGAATGTCAAGTCGACATAACCTGCAGGGTAGTAAGGAACTTCTTGGACATCGATACCTAGAACACGAGTTGTACGTGCTCCACCGAATGTCTGACCAGCACCATCTAAGTAAGACTGTGTGTTGGCGTATGTGTTACCATTCTTGCCAAGTGCTTCAGCGATAGCATCTGAAAGAGTACCGTTATTCTTAACGATACCTGCGAATGCATCTGTACCTGCATAGAACTTAAGATTATTCTTAAGTGCACGGTACTTGCGTGGCATAGCGAGAATGATGTCCTGCATTACTGCAGGTGTCCAAGCATTGTCAGCAACAGTTACTGCTGCTTCATGCGAGTCTCCATTGTCCTGATGCTTCTTGATGAAGCCAGGCATAATAGATAGGAATGGTGTTGTTGTACCATCACCGTTAATAGCAAGATCTTCAATGTCATTTGCGAATGCATTTGTCATCAAGCGAACAAGATGATCTTCTAATGCACCACCCTCGACATTGTCTTCTAGTGCTTCAGCAGATACTTCCCAATCTAGACGAATCTTCTTGGTTGTAAGTTCTACCTTTGAGAATGTAGCACCAGTGTTTGTATAGTTTCCAACTGCTTGAGCAGCAGCACGAATTACACGCTCACCGACGTTGATCTTCTCTAATTCCATGGTGTTTGCTCTCATCGTCACACGACGACCATCTTGAGCGAGAACTGTAGCATCCCAAACGTAGTCAATAAAACGACGTGCCTGTTCAGGGCGTAGGATTCCGCTTGCAGCATCACCCGAAGGGTTTACGGCATTAGGACCAGTGGTAACACCAAGGTTAGCGTTAGGAATATTTCCTAGTGCGCCACCATCAGTATAATTGCCAGGGATGTTTGATCCTGCTTCAGAACCTGATGCGAATGCACCCTGTCCCTGATATAAACCTGGTGTTGTTCCACCGAGTTCGCCTGATTCTCCTGGCTGGTTTTTCTTAATTTCTTCCGACATATTGTCACCTCCTAAGTGATTCTGCTTATTAATTACTAAATAAGTCGGCTGTTTTGAGGAAACGTCCGCCCCATAGGGATTTTTCAACCACTTCTGGTTGATCCTGTACGATCTCGCCTAGATCGCCAGACTTTCGGAAAGCAGTGTCTGCTTCTACTGCGTCTACTCTCTTTCCAAACTTATCAACATGTTCAACTGTTGCAGCAATGTCTTTGGCGACTGCATCAAGTGAACTCTTTACTGCTGCTGTATCGACCTTTGTAGACTTAAGCATTTCTACTTCTGCCTGCAAAGACTTTACAGTTTCAACTAAATCGCTAAAGGCTGATGTTAGAGTATTTTTGATTTCTGCAACTGCTTCAACAATTGCTTCATCTGACTTAGATACTTCTGCTGCAACTTCTGCTGCTGGTGCTTCAACTGATTCCTCAGCCTTTGCAACTTCTTCTGTTGTAATCTCTTCAGACTTTTCAACAGTATCTTCTGCTACTGCAACCTCTTCAGATTTTTCAGTAACTTCTGCAACAGTAGTTTCAACTACGGCATCTGCCTCTGGAGCGATTTCTTCTGACTTAGTAACTTCGGTTTCTTCAACCTTTGTCTTTTTTGCCATAGGATTATCCTCCTTCTTAATCTTAGCATCAATGCCTTTAGCACTATCTACTAAGAATTTGACTATATCCATTTTTTCATTATCCGTTTTTTCAACGAATCCTATATTCTTCATTTCATTTCCGTTAACTGGACTTGTTACAGATTCTTCTTCTGACACCATAACTAAGCCAGACTCTTCATCATAAAAAACATTTTCTAATGCAACATCTTGTCCCTTAACAACATCTACTCCATCTACTTTTTCAACTTGCATAATATTTGCAAACTGATTTGCTGGAGAATCAACTAATGATAACTCAACAAGATCATAATCCTTAATAATTCTAATTGTAGAATCTGACTTCTCATCATAACCGTCATCCCACTTATTCATACGACCACCAATAGAAAATCCTGTTAGCGTACCGTCTAAAACTTTTTCCCATGTATCTTGTGCACCCTTTGATACGTATGCTGATACAAAAACACCAGAATAAAACTTTTTAGATTCTGGATCAAAATATCTATCTTCTTTAAAATTAACCATCTTGCCAACTGCTAATGGTTGATGCATTTCACGAATGTTGCCACGAAACTTTGAGAATGCTTTCATTGATGCTTCTGCTGTAACTATATCGCCTTGCTTGTCAATGTTATCAAGAGATGCAAAACCAGAGACGATACGTCTCTCCTTATCAACCTTCGCAAATGGAAGGGAAAGTCTTACTGAGTCGCCAGTGGTATCCCAATGGGCTTTAGATATAGTCATACTAGAATATATTATAGAGCCTTTTTTTACGATATCTCAATTACTGAGATGATCTTCCCTCACCCTTTGGGTTTCTTCCACTAATTGTGGCTGGCCCATCGGACTGGTTATTTGTTCTTTCCCCATCCCGTGCTCTGTCAGCATTGTCGTTTGCTGCTTGCTCTGGTTTAGGATTAAACGGCTCGTCTCCTCCTTCCCTTTGAGGAAGTCCTAATGCAGATCTTGCTTCGTTTGGAAGCATTACCTGAGTCTTTACATATCTTTCTAAAATCTGAGATTGAGCAATTTCATCTGTAAGAGTTAGTTCCTTAAACTTAAGAACTAAAACATCAGTCTTTTCTTTAATTATTTTATTAATTATTTTTTCAATTTCTCTTTGTGCTGGTCTTGCTACCTGCTCTTTAAAGGTACGATCCTGAGCAAGTGCTGCTGCAATTGACGCTGCATCTCCACCACCTATCTTTGATAGTGGGACCTGATGTGCAATTAAAACATCATCACGATTTTGCTTTCGATATCTTTCAAACGAACCTTCTTGGACACCGTTTTCAATTGGTTCCATTTTGAATTCAACCTTGTTGGTGTCTGTATCGCCTGGAAGAGGAATATAAAGAGTTCTGTGTGACTGACCCTTTAGACTTGTTTGTAAAAATCTAAACATTTTATCTTCAGCATCTGCCGAAAGACGAGCACCCTTTAGGGTCACAACATAACGAGGGACAGCCTTATTGCTAAAGTAGTCGATGTTATATTGTGACGCTAACTGGTCTCCATGGAGCGAGTTTATTGCCGACATTATATCTGGTACACCATAAAAAGTATTTAAAGGCGAATACTGTTTAAAGTGTATTATTTCATTTGGTCTTGGATCCGATGTAACTGGATTCGGATTTTTTGCACCAAAATTTCTAAAATAGACAACCTTATTTCCGATTATCTGAACATAGCCATCTCGCAATCTACGAACACGCATTGTAGTTGCTGGTATATGGCCTACATACCCAATCTCTCCACGAGTAGTTCTTCCAATTTCAAGATACCCATTTCCGATTGCTTGCACATCTGTATAAACCTTCATCATTGTTGTTGTAAAAGAATCATCATCGTTTAATGATTCTAGCCATTCGTGCATTTCAATCTTTGCACGTTCAATTCTATTTCTTGCTCTTGATACTTGATCTTTATCTTTATTTGACTCTAAACGAAGCATTGTGCTTGGTGCAACTTCAAAGTCATAACCTAAGCCAACAATATTTTCTACTTTAGCATCAATCGCAGCATGGTTAGCAAATGATGTATCGTAATAATTTGCAAGTTCATAAACATTCCAAGGTGGAGTGATTACATCAAATAATCCATACCCATTTCTGTATACTGTTCCAGGATTAATTTCTTTTGACTTTGCATCTCCAAGTCCGTGTTGCTCTGCTCTTGCGCTATCAATATAACCTTGACTTGGAGCATTTGCTGACTTTTCCATAAAACGTGATGTTCTTCTTTTAAAGTTATTATCTAACCCAGAATATGACTTTAGTTCTGTCCATGTCTTGTTGAATGGATCTGATGTTTTAAAAGAGTCAGTTGGCTCTACAATATTATCAATACTTGCTCTAAGAATATATTCTTGATCTTCTGACATTACTCTTCGTCTCCATACTTTGCAATAGTGTCTTTTGCTGCCTGTACTGCTCCAAGATCATTTAGGTTAGGAATTAGTCCAGCCTTCATTCTATCTACTTGTTCGCTATACTCTTCATCAGTAACTCTTCCCATACCAGCAAAAAAATATGCCTCACCGTCTGGCTCTCCATAATATGCTGCTGCTTGCTTTAATTCTGCAATTTTTGCAAGATCACCCTTCATTGATGGAATGTTCAATATGTTTCCATTTCCATCAGTAAACCACTTGCCGTTAGACTTTTTCCAAACATAAATACCCCAATCATACTTTTTATCGATTAGTGTAACCTTGGTTTCGCCTATCTGGCCAGGCATTCTTGGCTTTCCCTTTTTGTCAAAAAGTGGCTGATCTTTGTGTTTCATAACCACCAGTATACCATATCATACTGCAGATGATGTAGATTGTTGCCATAAAACGTTTTGGTATATGTTGTACTCGCATTCGCCAATACCAAAAACCTTATCTGTGCCAGTTATTATTTTATTTGTTCCTACGTAACTCTTATATACATCTTCTGGATCTACCCCATAATAACTGATTGAAGACTGTACAAGAACACCGTTCCATAGGAAAAACTCTGGTACCCAATACTCCCAGTCTAGAGTTAGTGGTCCAGATCTCTTGACTTGGAACCAAGGTCGCTTGGAAACCTTTTGAACTTCTTGCAGGTTAGTAGATTGATAATAAGATATATTATTAAATAGCAATGGTCCGTTTAGTTTTATAGATCCAAAAACTCCAGAAATGTCAAGAAGATTAGAAAACGAAATACCAAGAAATGCCCATTGCTTAATGGTTAGCACTGGATCTTTAACAATCTTACCATTTAGGTAAAATGCTATTCCATTTTCTATTCTTCCAGTTAATGCATTAACTCCGTAGATCTTTCCTCTTTGTCCAGTTTGATCGTTAGCAACTATATAAAATCTAATGTATGAGTTTTTTGCTTCAATTTCAAATATTTGTTGTGGCGCATATGGGAAATAGTCTTCATCAAATCTAACTGCAAGTTGCATAGCCATAATTTTGTCAAAGTCAGAAGTTTGATTTTCATTTATTGGAATTAGTAAACCTCTGTTGATTAACGGGTCTTGCTTACCTCTAACCTGAATGCCACTTGTTCTTGTCATGTATAAATATGGCGATGTATTTTTGTAAATACTGTAAGGATTTTTCCCTTTGTAGTTATAATAAATACCAGATTTTTTATACGGATACATCTTTACATAAGGGCTTGTCCCTATTGGATTGCTATTATTATTAAAAGCCTGAGAGCAATATTCTAGTTTCTTAAGTTTAACCTTGTTTCTTAAAATATTTTTTACTTTAAATTCTAGGTGAGTTACCAAAGAGAGTTCGTTGAAATCTACATTAGACGGAGGATAGATAATCATATTATCTATTACTTCGTACTTACTACTTATCCAGTTGCTGCCTGGTTCTACAGTTCCCTCTTTTGCTGCTGGCTCAATATGTGTAAAGAAAGAACTACTTTGAGTTGCTCCTGCTTTAGTATATTGAAAACTAACAAAAGATCTTACAAGAGATTTACTGGTATCATACTTGTAAGTTCTAGTTACATTATATTGTAAATCTTCATAATCTCGATATCCAGTAAATAAAAAATTATCTAAAGAATCGTATGTTCTTTTTTTAGGATAATTAAACTTATTATAAAGTTCTGCATAACTCCATTCGGCTGGATCTGTTTCTATTTCAAAAAACTTAGATGGCGCTGGATAGTTTATATTAAACTGTAAGAAGTCTAGATCATATACTCTGTCTCCTTCTGCATCATCAACAAATTGTGCATAATATGTTAATGGCTGATAATCTTCCCAATACCCAACTGTGTCTATATCAAGTTGATATTCATCAAAATATCTAGACGCAACTAATGTATAACTAGCAGTATGATCTAATATTTTATCAAAAAGCATTAATCCAGCAGTTCCACCATCAACAATATAATCCCAGAGTTGCTGATTGTATAACCCTCCATCTAAAGTAATGGAGTGTATATAGTCTTCAATTGTGTCATAATCTGATGGAAGTCCGTCTGCCCCAAATGCTGGTGCAATTAAAGAATGGTTTCTGGCATTTGAAAGTCCAATTTTATAGATATTCCCATCAAACCATGAAGCAAAATTTTCATCATTTCCAATGTAAAGTTTGCACTGTGAAATATTTCCAAGTATTGCTGCTACTTCTCCTCCATACCATTTAATTAAATTTTCAATATGAAAGCCAGCATAAAACTTTTCACCAGTTATTACTTCTATATTTTCATGCTCAATTTCTGTAGGCGGATTATCTCCAAACTTTGTAACATATGTAATCTTTTTTGCATCTTGATAAAGATATATGTGGAAGTAATTTTGATTAGGATCTATAACTTTAAATAAAGTCATAGGCTGCTCAACACCATTAATGTATCTTGAAGATCCAGTTTTCTTAAAAACACCGTAGATACTTTTAACTTCTTGTGCTAAGAAATTTAAATTATTAAAATATAGTTGGGCACAATATTCAGAGTTTGGCCTTACCTTAAAATATTCATCTCCTAGTTCAGAAGGCAACTGAGAGTTTATAGACAGCCAGTCTTTGTAATATGAACTGCTATTTACTCCTTGATAATTAATTAAAAATTCTGGAAGAGTATAGTCTGGCGTAGAAAGCATATTATTTTCAGAATTTAAATTATCATTTATTCCTTGATTCCAATTTCCTATGTCTGGATAAGAGTAGTTATTTGAATAATCAGCAAATGCATAGTCAATAAGCAAAGACTGTCCGCTATATGCTGTATTTATATTATCTGGTGCCTGAACACCTTGACCAAAAACTAGTCTTCTTTTGGCCACAATGTTAGAAACTTTATATGGATATATTCCTACACAATCTACCTCTATTGGTGATACGTCTTCATATGACCAGAAACCAAGCCATTCTGTTGTAGAGTTAAATTCTAAATCAGCAGTTTTATATGATAAAGACAATACCTCTTCTCCGTTTATATAAAGTTTTGAAGAGTTGTCTAAATATAGAATATGAACAAGCATTGGTCTTGTCCATTCCCCAATGTAATGTGACGCCGAATGGCTTCCTATCTTTAAAACTAAAAATGGACCATCTACATACAAGCCACTGTCGTTTACTAAACTTCCAAATATTTTTTTAGGTTCTGTGGCATTGCAATTTATTCTTAGCCACATTTCAACTGTATATGTTCTGTACTTTCCATTATTATTTAAAAATCCTTCAGATGGAATAATTAGAGATGGCTTACCACCGTTTGGAGTTATGACTGTGCAGTTTGCAGTACCGTAAACCATTGGTGCTCCAACATTTTTAGCAACAAGAGAATTTTGTTTAATAAGATAATACCCAGTGTTTTCCTCTAACCCATATGATCTTGCTGGATATCCATACTCAGTTTCACTAAATGTTCCAGTCGGTATTTGTACTGGAGTAATTCCTAAAGATGTCGATGCAAATTCTTCTGACCATTGTCCGAGTGTTAAGCCATTTACCAAAACTGTGTTTTCTGCAGAATCAGAGTATCCTCCAAGAAAGTTTGCTTTAAATACTAATCTCATTTCACCGCTAATATTTGGTACAGAAAAGGAATTAGAAAGAAACATCCATTTTTCCATTATTGTTGTGTTAAATATTTTTGTCTTTTTTACCCAGTCACCTAGTGGTACATCGTAATATTCATAACCAATTTCATAACTAGTTATATAAGCACTATTTGAATATACGTAAACACCTATACAAAAAGTTCCTAAGTCTTTATTTATATCAGAGAAATCTAAAATGTTTGAACTAACACATGAGAAAGAACCACTCTCAGATGATATTACATTTCCAGATATTTTAGTTACGCTAGAGTTTGTAAAAGGCTCTCCAATTACTCCTAATGCTTCCTCAACGGAACATCCCTCTGTGGCCCAACTATAAATGTTTCTATCAGCGTCAGATATTAATGATAAATAGTCTGCGCTATCATCTAAAGACCAAAGAGCGATTGGATGTTCTGCAAAGGCTTTTTCTGCATATAGGTTAGATTGGATAGACATTATGAGTCTATTTTATCATACTACGAGATTTTTATTTCGCAAGCGTCTGTAGTACAGTACATTTCGCCCTGTGCCTCCAGATTTTCTACTCCGTCATAAATAGCAGACCAATCAATCTTTTTGATCTCGCCAATATAACTATCGTATTCTTCTTTAGTTATTTGAGTATATGGCTGTTGAGGATATGTGTGATTTCCCATCGGCAAGAATGAAACAGCCTTTAGTTGTCCTTCGTACATATGTAAGGCAGGCGCTACATGCTTTGCTTCAGTTTCTTTGTCAAATGAAAGCGTTACAGAAACGCCATTATCTGACCAGTATTTCTGAGCAGTAGCAGCAAGCGCAATCTTCTCAAATAATGTAACATCCTTTTCAGATCTTGGATGTCCAGAATGAACTGGGAAATAAACGACAGTTGTATTCGCAGATACAAGGTCAGCCTCCATCTTATATCCAGCAGCCTTGAACAAGTGAATCATTGGGTCGGTATTCCCAAAGCGAATTGCTCTCAAGAAATAATCTCCGCCTGGTGCCCAGTGTACTCCTGGAGTTGCGCCAGAGAGAATTGATACAGACCCTGATGGCTTAACAGTTGTGACTCTAATGGACTCACGAACACATAACCATTCAGAATAAGAGTGATCATACTTACGAATAGTCTTATATCCTTCGTCCATCCATTCTCTCACAACAGGCAAGCCAAATTTGTCTGAGAAGGATGCAATACCTGTAAGTGATGTACCAATACGACGATTGCGTTGCATGATACCGTTTGTCTGTTGCCAATGTGTAGGTATCAGCGTTACAGTCTTACCATATAGGTAAGCAAACTTGAGTGTCCGTAGGAAGTCCTCCTTAGACTCATGACGATTTAAATGCACTTCAACAAGTGTACATAACTCGTATGACTCCAATGGCTGCTCCGCACACGGATTGAAGCCCATAACACGATAGTCTTTGCCATCCTTTGGATCTGCTAAACGACCATAGTTACGTGCTACATCAAGCCAGATGAATCCTGGTTCTCCGTTATCAACGATTAGGTCTACGTAGTCTTCGTATCTTGTACCTACCGTCGCAGCGATGGAGTTGTTAGACATCCATGCCCAACCTGGATTTTCTGGATCAAATGAATTACGCTCTGGAAAAACCTCAGCGTTCTTCAAATTCATAAAGTCTTGATCTTCTGCTGCACCCAAAGCCAGGGTGGCAGACCTTCTAACATTTCCTGATACTACACAGGTACCAATAAGATTAACAATATCTACTATTGCTCTTGAGTCAAGGGTTTCTCCTGCTCTACCGCCGATTACAGCCTTGATCTGCTTATGCAACTGTATAAGTGGTGCAGGACCGCTTGCGGTACCGCCAAAACCCTTAATAGGGGCACCTAGAGGCCTAATAAGGTCATAGTTAAACTCTTGGATATACATGTTAGGCTTTAAGTATGAATTAATGAGTAATCTAACAGATTCTACCCAGCCCTCACGAGTATCTGGTATTTCGTATACCTGTGGTGGTTCTGTAGGATCATAAATGGTTAGATTTTTCTCCCCGCCCAAAGTATCAAAACCTACACCTACACCCATCATCAATGCATCCATAACCCAGCCAAACAATTGTCCTGGATCATTGCGATCTATGTCTTTTGTAGAAACCATCGCACAATTCTGTAGTGCAGCAGAGTTCTTCTTTTCCATTGTTAGTGGAGTTCCAAATGCCCACATACCACGTCCTGGTGGAGTCCACTTAAGTTCAAACATTCTCTGATATGCCTCTTTTGCTGATGACTGTGCCTTATAGTCATTCCATGGGAGTCTGTTTTCTTTAGCATGATTCTTCTGTGCTGAGTACATACCCTCGATTACTCTGCGACAAACCTCATGCCATCTTTCTTTGGTACCATCTTCCTTCATACGGGAGTAGGTACGGATAAATGTAATCTCTCCTAATGAATTACCACCTGCGTCTGTGAATCCAAAGGGTGCTTCCTTTGTTTTATACTCATTTATGAACTCTTCAGACAAACGAAAACTAAAAAAATCAGACATTGTTTTTCTCCTTAAGAAACTGTAATTAGTAAAGTATACCAGAGTTTTTGTTTTTATAAAACTCTAATGCTATTATTTAGGGTTAGATTATGCAAACTTACTACTTAACACATGATTCATTTCAATATGATTAATATTAAAGTGAGATGGTAATTCTGAAACCCAAAGGATTGAATTGGCAAGGTCTTCTGCAGTTAAGGCACAATCTCTTTTTTCAGTCTGGGTATCTATTGTTCCTGGACAGATTTCAGTTACTTTAATTTTGTATTCAGAAAACTCCATCCTCATGGTGTCTACTAAAGCCATCTGACCTCTTTTAGCATTAGTATAATTACCTCCACCACGATATGGAATTTTTCCACCCAAAGAACTTATAAAAATAATAGTTGGAGATTCTGACTTTTGTAATGCTGGTACAAAAAGTTGAGAAAGATACATTGGACCAGACACATTAATCTCATAGGCTATTCTAAAGTTGTCCATGGTTTCTCTTATAATACTTGTTGGTCCTGACCCACCACCAGCATTATTAACTAAAAGATCTAATGTTATATCTTTATATTTCTCATAAAATTCTTTGATTGCGTTTGGTTGAGTTATATCTAATTGATAAACCTCGACATTATCAGAAACTAACTTAGAAATGTTTTCTAAATTACGAGATAATGCAATTACCCTATATCCATTTTCAGATAAAAGTTTAACGGTTGCATACCCTACACCTTTGCTTGCACCAGTAACTATGGCTGTTTTCACTACATGCCTTGCTGTTGGTTAAGTTGCATATTGTTGTGAATCCAGTGACCTGGAACCATATACTTAACACCAGACTTTACTGTATGTGCTGTATGAAAATATGGTGCTTCTGCTGGAAAAATAATAACGCTATTTGCTTTTGGCTTTATTCCAAAATCTATTGCATTGTTTGCAACAGCATCATCATAATCTAAATTAACTGGTGGGGCACCATGAACCCATCCGTCTTTGCTGTTCCATCCACCATCATAATTTTTTAGTTGAAATGATATTTCTCCACCTTCGCAATCATCATTTAGGTACATGACTAGAGAGTATCTCAAAGTCTTATCCCCATCCAACTGATCGAAGTGTGCACCCATTGCCATTCCAGTATAGTATTTTTTAATATTAAAAGTTGGGAATAGTCTTGGCTCGTCAAAATCACCCAGGGACTCTGCATAATCTTTGCATACATTGTATAGAGTTGTCATGACTGCATCATAAATATACTTGCTTTTTTCTCCAACTATACCGCCAGACTTTGAGATGGCATCGATATCGAAAGTTTTTGTTTCTCCATAAATAAAATCTTTGTCATTAGAAGATGTCCATTTTTGCCAAAGATTAACCTTGGTGTCATCATAAAACTCCATGTCGTCTAGTTCATTCAAAGTTTTTAAAAAAACATCAAAGTTATCTATTGCGTCTGTATAATAATATACTTTTGGATCTAGTATTTCTCTATTCATCTTAATACCTATTTCTTTCGTAATGACCTATTTCTTTTATAAAGCCGACTATGACATATCTTATTGGCCCGTCACCTACATGCTTTACGCCATGCTCATATTCTTCATTCCCTGGGAAAAACAATAGGTCTCCTGGCTTTGGTCTCAATGTTATATCTTTGTTTGGAAAGAATAACTCTCCGTCTATGTAATCATCATTGATGTATATTATTGTTGCATAGTGTATCGATGGATCTGTGTGCTGATCAGTATGTGATTTTAGTTCTACGCCTTTTTGCATTCTTTGAATAGTAGCAAGTCCACTAAGTTCAAGTCCTGGAAAAGAAGGATGAATTATATTTGCAAGTCTTCCATAAAAAACATTTTGTTCTGGATGGTGCTTAATGTTTAAATTTTTATCTACCCAGTTTTGAGTAATCTCAAATTTTCCTTCAGCAACCAAATTATCAACATCTTCTCTACCAAACTTTTCCAAACAAAATCTTTTTAGATTTCCCATATACTCTACTTCCCAATCTTCTTGAGATGCAGCATTGATAACATTCCAAATAAAATCTAACTCTTCTTTTGTCAAAAAGTCTTTAATCCAAAGTAATTCTGGAGTTACCTCTTCAAACTCTAAGTTATTATTTCTTAAATTTTCTTTTAATGAATCCATCATGTTAAACAGCATCTCCTTTAAATAGATATTTATTTCCATCTTCATCTATTTTATACCCATCTTTAAGAAGGCTTTGCCACTCGGCTCTCTCAATTTCCTGCTTGGCTCTAGTCTCTCTCATCTCTTCTGCCCAAGCGTCTCTTAATTCCTGTGGATATGCATCTTCTTCACGATCATCCCAGAATGAACCTATTGTATACCTAACTCCACTAGTTATAAGAGTTACTTCGTGCATGTTGTTGAATCCCCCGTCAAAAGCAGCAAGCATTCCAACTTTAGGCTTTATGCTTATTTGTTGATCTGGGAAATGCAAAAGTCCGCCTTCAAAGGTATCATTCAAATATAAAAATGCAGCGTATCTACTTCTAGTAAATGCTCCAGAATTTCCGTGTTCGTCTGTATTATCAGAATGCTTTCTGGCATAAGCCCCTGGCTCCCATTTCTGAGTATGATATCCAATTTGAGAAATTATCTTTGGGTCTAAGTCATGAACACTAGCAACGGCATCTATAATCCCTTTTTTAATTTGTGTAAAAATATCAGAAGGTAAACCTTCGGCAATTACGTGTTCGTCGTTATCTTGTGGCAAAACAGAAGAATAAGATTCATAAAAAGATATAGGCATCCAACTGATTGTACCTAATTCTGCATGCTTATCTAAAACTTTTACAAGTTTAGCAGCAGTTTCAGAATCGATAAAGTTTTCATAAACTACTATATCTTTTGTTAATCTTTTTTTGTTATCTAAATTCATTTCTTAATCCCCCTTTTTGGATCCCAAGACTTTACTTCTTCTTCTGTAGGGAAAATTCTATGATACTTTACATTTGGGTCTGGCTTTACATCTCCAGTATGCTCTAAAATTTCCCAGAAAAATGGACATGTATATCTTAAAGATTTTGTAACTTCTGTTACTCCATGGACATAATTCATATCTCCTGGGAAAAAATATGCTGAGCCACGCTTTGGTTTAAATTGAACCTTTTGATATGGAAAGTATAATTCTCCACCCTCGTAATCATCATTAATATAAAATAAACTTGAAATATCGTAATATGGAAAATCATTCGGTAATCCAGCATCTGATCCGAAATGCAATTCTTTGTCTGCGTGAGGCATTTGAAACTGTCCTGGATTCCATTTAACAATTGTTTGTCCTGTAGGCTGTACCTTTACCTTAAAAAAATCTTCAATGATTGGTTGAAGTCTATTAAATAATCCTATTAGGATTGGAAGAATTTTTGGATCGTTTGCATCTAAAGATGGCGCTGTTGCAACTCTGTCTTTCCAAAATTCAGAATCATAAATAACTGTTCCATTTTCATTTATATGGCTTTGAGTAACATCCCAAATAGTTATATTTCGTGCTGCTTTTTCTAAAAAGTCAACTTCTTCTTGAGTCATGAAATTTTCTAACTCAACTATATTTTCAGGACCATAGCCAAAAAACCCAGATGGGGTAATTGATGGATGTCTTATTACTTTTACTGCATCTTCTGGTATCATATTATTATTATATCATCCTATAGTATTATCTTTTACATGTAACTTTAATGTTTTTACTTCATGAGACCCTACAGACTCATTCTTTTCATTTACAGCATTTCTATACCAATCAGTCCAGTTGCCAGATGAATTTAGTACCTGTGCTGCCTCTCCATAAGCAATGTTTGCATTTGTTCTAGATCGATCCTCATCCTTATATTCTACAATTTCAATTGTTGTATTGTTTAAATTTGTTAAAGATATTGGAATAATTGTTGCAATAGGAGTTCCCGCTTTTATAATTGTTTCCACATTAGCCTTTTTTGCTTTAAGGGCAAGGGGCAGTGGGTTGTCATAAAATGAAGTACTTATTACACTAGACATAGTTTCAAAGTCATCATTAAAATAGTTAACTGGATGTATCGTCCAAATACTAACATCTGGATCTGTTCTAAAAACTAAAGAAGTATTTAAACTTATTGAAGATTGACCTCTTCCAGAATACGATCCTGAAGGACTTACAATCTTTACATGTTGGTCTGTCTGATCATTTATTCCATCCCATGTAAAAACTATATCCTCTGAGCATGAAAGATACCATCCTATAACGTTTGATTGAGTTACTGGAAAACATCTATATGCGTGATTTTCAGATGTTAAGTCCATCCAATCTCTTTTAATTGACATTGGCTCAATGTTAAAAATACATCCCTGCATTTTTTCAACAGTAATGTTAAACATTATTCATTTGCCCACTTTGGATCATACATATCTGGTGTATGATACTTTTTACTATAATCTAACATTGTTACAATTGAGTACTTAGTTCCAGAATGTACTGGCATTGCTTGATGTGGATACATAAAGTTTGATGGGAAAACATATAGATCTCCAGCCTTTGGCTTTATGTTTAGGTTTTGCAATCTAAAATATAACTCTCCACCGTCATAGTCGTCATTAATATATGCAACTAAAGAAACGGTGCAATTATAAGAGAACCCATGATCATGGTGTTCTTTAAAGTGTTGTCCTGGTCCATACTTGATAAAGTTAAATGCTTCCCAATATTTTAACGGCATAATGTTATAATCTCTACGGTAATCATCTACTGCTGGAGCCTGTACGTCATAAACGTCTTGCCAAATTTTTTGAAGCAAAAGAGAGTCTTCGCTTTTATCGTTTTCAATATCTGTCTTTTTAAACTTGAAGTCATAGCAGTCACGATAGTCTGGCATTAACTGTTGATATCCTACATATGCTGGTAGCCAATGATAAGGCTTACCTTCTGGAGATAACTCTCCCCATGGTGCTGGAGAACCTAAAAGACCTTCCAATCTTTCTATAATATTGAGTTCTGGTTTAATAACACCTCTATAGCAGGTAATTCCAAACCCTAATGATTCTTTTTCTGTCCAGGTTGACATGATATCTCCTTTTATCTGTACTCTCTTCTTGTCCAAACTTTATCTTTGTATACCCCGCCATCTGGCTGACGATAAATGTTTGCGTTATCTACTATTTTAGCATACACTGTTGATGAATCTAAAATGTCAAGTTCATGCTCCCAGTTTTCTCTTTTAAATGGAAGTATCTGTAGGTATGGGGTTCCTGCTGGAATAGTTCCTTCCCAACCTTCTACAATAAAGAATGGAAAACTACCCAATAACTCAACCTTATCTGAATCTACCACACCAGTAGTATTCATAAATGGTAGATCAAATCTATTCATTGGAGTCATAAATAATGCGCTATAGCCTTCTGGTAATTTCATACCCCAATCTGGCATCCAAGCAAAATGATCTTTATAGTATCCTTGCGGATGCTCAAATTGTGACATTGGTGGCCTAGATGTACAAAAATCTCTATACATTTGATTTTCTATTTTAAAGTCTAAAGAACCTTTGCTATTTTTAGTAAATGTAATATCAGTTGGAGTTCTAAATACATAGCCAGTAATGAAGGCATCCATGATTGCTGGACAAGCCTTCCATGTAGGTATCATTCCATAGTCGTCTGTAGTTCCAGATTTTGGAAATGGACAAACCTCTTTTGGAGCCTTGTAATATTCTCCAGTTATTGGATTTTTAGCAAACCTATCAGCATCTTTATACCATTGAGGTATTTCTTTTTGTGTAGGAGTTGGAGCAGACTTACTTTCTTTTGTTAGCCAGGGACGATATGTTTTAAAAGATACTTTTTGATATTCATCGGCCATGCTGGTGGCCTAACTCATTAATATCAGTCATGACTACGACACAATATTTTGTACCGCTCTTCATTGGAAGAGATGCATGCTCATAAATGTAGTTAGATGGGAACACAGCAATATCTCCAACTTTTGGTGTAAGAGTATAGCCGTCTAATCTTGGAAATTGTATTTCTCCGCCTTCGTAGTCATCATTAATATAGATAACAGCAGAAACAGTTGCATTATACGCTGGACCGTGGTCTGCGTGGATGTTGAAGTGTTTACCTTCTCCTTCGTATTTTACAAAATTAAATGCTTCATAATAAATAACATTAATTCCCCAATAACGTGCATAATCATCTATGCAAAACTTTAATTTTTGATAAATTTCTTCATGTAGGTCAATCAGTTCTCCATTGAACTCATCTCTAGGACCTAAGTTTTCTTGCTTATATTTAAAGTCTACAGCATCTCTTGCTCTTTTAATTGGTGTCGTAGAGTTTGTAACCTGTGCTTCTGACCACTTATATCTTCTTGTACCATCTAAATTTGATTCAAGTATTTTTATATATCTATCAGCATCATCTTTACTAAAAACATTTCTATAAACATTTAACCCAAGTCCAGGATTTTCTACAACTATACCGTTTGGCAAAGTCTTTGTTGGATATCTGTTTGATGCAGTTTCTGAACGATCTTTTGTAAACCAGGGATTCTGGTTTTCGTCATAAATTTCCATACGATTAACCTTTCAAAGTTAAAGTTATGCTACTGTACTAAAAGAGGTTCCGTCCCAGTTATATGTTTGTCCGACATAAACAGTTTGTCTATCTGGAATTTTTGCTAAAATCATACCTGCAGCATTTGCAGCAGCAAACATTTCTGCTTTTGGACCTTCTGATGGCACTGCCATTCTTGCAACAACGACATTATTAGATAAGAATGCATACAAATTAAAAGAATCTAATTGCTCCTGTGTAGCATTTACTAAGTTAGGACCTGCAGTTCCTCCAGAAAATGATGAACCATTAAAGGTTGCTCCATGCAATGCTGTTTGCTTATATGCACTTGCATCCATTGCTGAAATAGTTGCTCCAGTTGCATATACTGCATCAAGATTATCCATTACCTCTGGCTTATTGCTTGAATATAATCCAATAACATCATAAGCATCATTGTTTTCTACTAATATTGCGTACATTAATAATCTCCTTTAGTACTTTTATTATAGCATATGTTATTTAATGAGGGCATATTGTTATATACCCTCACTAAATTTAACAAGCGCATGATCTTCCTGGACAGCATACTGAACATCTCCAGCAGTATCCACAACTACATCCTCCGCCTCCGCCACTTGGTGGTGGTGTGAAACTTGGTGGGAAGAATGGGAAGAACGGGAAGAATGGGAAGAACGGTGGGAAGAACGGGAAGAATGGGAAGTAAGGGAAGAACGGTGGGAAGAACGGGAAGAATGGGAAGAACGGGAAGAATGGTGGGAAGAACGGGAAGAATGGGAAGAACGGGAAGAATGGTGGGAAGAATGGGAAGAACGGGAAGAATGGGAAGAACGGTGGGAAGAACGGGAAGAATGGGAAGAATGGGAAAAACGGCGGGAAGAACGGGAAGAAAGGTGGTGTAGTAGTAACATTATTTGTAGTTACACCAGTTGACTCTCCACATGCATTTGTAAGATAAATTGTATAAGTTTGTGATCCTGGGCTTGTTCCTGGATCATTAGCAGCATATGATGTTGCAGAAGGAGAAATACCAGTATAACTTGACCCATCTGAACCAGTAATTCTGATTGATGTTAATGCGGTACCTCCAGTTCCTGATCCAGTTGGGAGAGTCCATGATATTGTATTTGTGTTGGCAGATGTAGCGGATGCTGAAACACCTGTAGGATTATTTGGTATTGTTGTAACTGTTACTGCAGATGAAGCAGATGATGCTGCTGATGTTCCAGAAGCATTGGTTGCTGTTACTGTAAATGTAGGTGTTGCTCCTGCAGCAATTCCAGTCACAGTAATCGGAGATGATGCTCCTGATGCTGACTGACCAGTACTTGCTGTAACAGTATAAGAGGTTGCTGGAGGTGATCCTGCAGGCAATTCAAAAGCAACTGACACAGCACCATCATTGTATGCTCTACCACTACATGTGTTAGTTGGAACAACATTAATTGGTGGCTTTGGCTCCAAAAAGTCGTTTGCTGCTGCTGACTTTTTACCTACTTTTTTATTTGCCATTATCTATTCCCCTTTTCAATATAAATTACTTAAGATCTCCGTAAACAACCCAGGTATTTGCTGCTCTCTTCAAGAGAGTTGCAGATGACCATTGTGTACGTAGAGTTAATCCTGGAGTAGCGTTTACTGTTACTCCAGCGCCTGCTGCAATTGCAACTGCGCCTGTATTTGTCTGAAGAACATCGATAGAAGTTCCGACTGGGAAATTCAATGTTGAGTCTGCAGGAATTGTAACGTTTACTGCTGAACCGCCAGTGTGAGAAACCTCAATAAGTGAATCTCTTTCTGTTAATGCTCCAAGAGTATACGCTGCTGTTTTCTGAATAATTGGTGTACGTGAAGGAACGCCTTCCTTTGTCTGTGTGCCGTCTGAGAAGACTACACCAGATGAAGGTGTTACAGTTGTTGCCTCAAGTGCTGCAACCTTTAGATCATCAAGTGATCCCTGTGTAAAGTCTACTGTTGTTGAAGGCTCTGTAGTTACACCCTTAAACAACTTCCACTTAGCATCTGATACGTCTCTTACAAGACCTGCATGCTTTGCTGAACCATCGTTGTATGCTACAACAAGACCAAGGTCAACGGTGTTTGCTGAATTTTGATGAGCAAGTTGAACCATGTTGTCTTCGATTGTGATAGATGTTGCTGATGCTGAGAAGTTAGTACCGTTAACTGTAAAGTCTCCGTCTACCACAAGGTTGCCGTCTACTTCTACGTTGCCTGTAAATGTTGCTCCTGCAAGAGAAGCCTTTGCGTCAAGTGCTGTTTGTGTAGCAGTTGAAACTGGCTTGTTTGCATCAGATGTATTATCGACATTGCCAAGTCCAACCATTGATTTTGTGATACCTGAAACGGTACCTGTAAATGTTGGGTCTGCAAGAGGTGCCTTAAGATCAAGTGCTGATCCCAAACCATCGATCTTTGTCATTGCAATTGCTGCTGAATCATTAATGTCAGCATTTACAATTGTTCCGTTTTCAATCTTTGCAGATGTAACGGCTCCGTCAAGAATCTTTGCTGTTGTTACAGAATCTCCAGCAAGTTTATCTGCAGTTACATTAGAATCAACAATCTTTGCAGTTGTAACTGTATTATCTGTTGGTGTTCTTGTATCTGATAAACGAGCATCATCTGTAAGAACAATGTCTGCAGTATTTGCAATTCCGTGTACATTTGTTGTGTCTAGTCTGTGATCTTCAATTTCTGAAGACAAGGCTAATTCTGATGTATCTGCAATTCCGTGAACATCGGTTGTGTATGATCCGTGTGTTGAAACAGCAGTGTCTGCATAAGACTTTGTTGCAAGATCACCTGTATTGGTGATTCCGTGAACGTTTTGTGTCAGTGCATTGTGAGTTCCTACTTCACCAAGTGCTGCGGTGCTTGCTGCATTATCTGCATATGACTTAGTTGCAAGATCACCTGTACTAGCAATTCCGTGTATATTTTGTGTTAAATCATTGTGGTCATTAATTAAACTATCTGCATATCCCTTTGTTGCTGCATGAAGAGGTTCTGTTGGTGTACCAGATAAGGTAAGGATACCTGTCATTGTATCTCCAGCCTTTGCAACCTTTTCTCCAACAGCAGCAGTTATGGTTACTGCAAAATCTTCATCATCAGCAATAGCAGCAGAAAGTTCACTTAATGTGTTTAATAATTCTGGTGCTCCTGCAATAAGTGATGATATTCTTCCTTGTACGAATTCTGTTGTAGCAATCTTTGTTGTATTATCAGTACCGTTTTGAGTTGTGGCTACTGAGTTTGAACCAAGATCTGCTGAAACTAATGTCTTATTTGTTAATTCTTGAGTGCCAGTAAGTGTTACTACTGTGCTATCAATATCAAACTGTGATGTTCCTGAATTCCAATCAATTCCTTCACCAGCAAGTGCTGACTGATCAACTGTTGCGTTTGAGACAGCATCTGCTACATAATCTTTTGTAGCAAGGTCGTCTGTATCAGCAATACCGTGAACATTTGTGGTAGCGCTTACGTGATTAGAGAGATACTGTGGGTCATCACCAAGTGCTGCTGCAAGTTCATTAAGTGTGTCTAGTAACTCTGGAGCACCGCTTGCGTCTGTAAAATACTTAAGGGCAGACCATGTAGATGATCCGTTACCTATCTTAAATGCGCCTGTGTCAGTTTCAAAACCGATTTCACCTGCTGCTAAAATTGGGTTTGCGCTGGTCCACTGTGCTGCGGTACCTCTACGCTGTTGCATTCTTGTTGCCATTTATCTCTCCTTGTGGTATTTCTACCATTTTATTTCTGTGCTTATTATAACATCAGTTTTTAGTTGAAATTATCTACTGCACTACCGCCATCGTAAACCAAAGTCCACGAGTTGGTGTTATAAGATCCTCCATCTACTGGAGAACCTTGTGGGTCATTAAAACTACCGCCAGTAACAAACTGAGATACTATGAAACCAGTTCCATCAATTGCAGTATCGTGAATATGCTGGGGTAGATTTAATGTGTCATCAATTGATGCCATTGTCATCCATGATCCAGAATAATAAACATTAACTCTTGATGTTAATGTATCAAACCATAAATCACCATTTTCTGGTGTAGAGGGAGCGGTAGATCCGACAACCATGCCACTAGCCAATGAATCGACATATGCCTTAGTAGCAGCATGTGTATCTAATGTAGGAGTCCCTACTGATACCGTTCCTCCAAACTCACCGCCACCAGCGACGATAAGTCCATTTTTAACCTTGAAGTCCTTGTTGACTGTTGCCAAGATTACCACTCCCTCTTTTGTTTAATTTTTTATGCTAAAAGTGTTCCAACAACAAGAACTGTAGAGTTATTGTTTCCTGTTGTAACACGAAGACGAGCATTTGCTCCATCAATATCTGCAGAAACAGATCCTAATGAACCATTTGTTCCAACCATTGCATATTCTGTAATGGCTATGTTATTTGATGTATCCAATGTTAAGATAACCTTTGAAACATCTGTGTGTGTTCCATATGCAATCTTGACAAGGAATTCTGCCGTACGATATGAAGCGTGTGGCCATGCAAATGCTGTGTGTGTACTTGCTGTTGGTACAGCGTGTGTTGCAGCAACTTGCTTTGCTACAGAAGCAATATCTATTGCGTCAAAGTCTGGAATAACTGCTTCAAGAGCAGAAACTGCACGAGCATCTGTGAAGTATAGATTTGTTGTTCCTTCTGCAAGGTCGTCTGTATCAGAATCTGCAACACCGTTTTCTGCAGTGATTGTTAGATTATCTGATCCATCCTTTGTAATTACAATATTTGTCTTCGTTGCGTTTGCAAGAAGTGTTGCTGCCTCTGCCTTAGCACGAGCAGCAGTGTAGTAAAGGTTTGTACCTTCTTCAATGTCTGTTGTTGTAAGAGCATTAATTGCATTAGTAATTGCATTATTACGATCTTCAACTTCATCATTGATCTTTCCATCTGTGTATAGATTTGCATTTTGTTCTGCAGTAAGTGCTACGCCGTTAGCGTATCCCTCATAAGCAGAAGTAATTGCAATTTCACGAGTATCTGTATAAGAATTAGCAGAAGAAATTGCATCTAGTTCTGCCTGATCTGCATAGTTCTGATAAGCAGTTGTGATTGCTGTCTCTCTGCCATCTGTATAAGAGTTGGCTGCTGTCTCTGCTGCATCTGCTTCAGATTCTGCATATGCACGAGTTGCTGTTACAGTCTCGTCAATTGTAAATGTTGTGCCATCAAGTGTTAAGCCGTTACCAGCAAGGTATGTACCTTGACCTGAGAACTGTGTCCAATCCTGGCCTGCAAATGATGATAAGTAGTGATCAGCCTGTACCCAAGCGGTAGAACCATAATTAGTTCCTTCCATTACGAATACTGCTGCACCTACAAGTTCAGAAAATGCATCTGCATCTGCTGGACGAGATGCTACAAGTGTTGCACCTGATACAGAGAGTTCCCAGATACCGTTTTCAGAATCTGTTGTCTGTCCTTTAAGAAGTAAGCGGTATCCACCGTCATTAATATCAAGTGGTGCATGTCCATCAATTACCACTCCAACAAAATCTCCTGCTACGTTTACATTTGATGTAGCAAGAAGATTTACTGCTGCCTTCCAGTTTAGACCAGAAGAAAGTCCATCTGCATATGCTTTAGCATTATTTTCTGCAGCAAGTGCAACTTGGTCTGCGTAAGCATCTGCACGAGTTGCCTCTGCAGAAATTTCGCCATCTGTGTAAAGATTTGCGTCTGTTACTGCCTGTGCGGCTGCTGCATCTGCATAACCATTTGAGCGAGTTACTTCTGAAGAAATTGCTGCATCTGTGTAATCTTCTGCGTCTGCAAGTGCTGCATTAGCCTTTGTAGTAGCATCTGATGCTGCGTCTGCAATTGCATCATTCTTAGCAAGAAGAATTGCTGCATCACGAGCAGTTACTTCGTCAGAAATTTCTGCGTCTGTATATTGTTGTGCTGCAAGAATTGCATCTGCCTCTGCATCTGCTGCTGCACCAATTGTGTCCCACAAACCAGTGTTTGCAGTTACTGCTCTTGCATCTGTAAAATATTTATTTGATGCACCTTCTGAAAGGTCATCTGTGTCGTGGTTTGAAAGTGAAGAAACTGTACCAGTTACATCACCAACGATGTCTGCTGTGATTTCTCCAGCAGCAAAGTTGCCTGAACCATCACGCTTTACAACTGTGTCTGGTGTATTAATTGGTGTTGCTGTTCCACCAATAAGACTAACGATATAGTCTTGGTCGTCTTGCTTTTTTGTAAGAATGTCAAAATTATCAACTGTTGCGGTTGTACCTTCAACGATGAGACCATTCTTTACTTTAAAGTCTTTATTTACTACTGCCATGTTTTATCTCCTTGTTTACGCCTTAAGTCCAATTCGTGCATAACGAACTGTGACTGGCTTAATTGCTTGGTCTGGTATAACAGTTAATGAAACTGTATCTCCAACCCTAGAGACGCTAACGGTGCCAATATTCCCATCATTGTCTATCGTGCCATACTCAGAGACGCTTACATTTGTACCGTCCACCAAGATGGTCAACTCTGTTGCGTAGAACTTATTGTCTCCTGCAGTTACCTTTGCAATAGAAACAATATACTTAACCATACGCCACTCTGTGGCATCAAAATTATCAATTATTGTGGCATTTTCAATACCATAAATTGTATTTTCATTATTACCCATTGATCCAAGGTCTGTGGAACGGGCTGATGTTGAATCAATTAAATCTTCATAATCCTGTTGTGTAGGACGATCACCAGTTTGAAACTTGGTCTTTAGTGTTGGGATTGAGATTTTTGCCATGTGCTTATTATAACTCCCTTTTTATATTTTAAAGAATCCAGTTACTAAAACCAATAACTTGTAGTGGAATTGGTGGCGGATTAGAAGCGCTGTATCCTTCAATTTGTATAGATTTAAACCTTACCCTAAATGGCAAGTCATGCTTAATTGTAACTGTTGGTTTAATTAATGTTATTTGTTTTACAGAGTAGTCAATTGGCTTTATATATTTGGTTTTATGTTGTGGGTTTGATAAAGTTGCTCTTGCCATTAATCTGTTACATCTTCAAGAATCTTCATGCTACCCTGAGCAACTGTCCATACTCTTGTAGCATCTGATAACTGAATATCAAAGATGTCTCCAGTTTGTAAAATAAAAGATTCTGAAGAAGTTAGCCAAACAGTAAACTCTCCAACCAAATCATCTGCATCTGCTGCTGGATATAAATCCATAATTAGCGTGGCATCATCTGTAATAATTCCAAGATCTGCCGTATTGTTTGGACGCTTAATCTTCATATTAATATTCCAATCTGGAATAATTAATGGATTACCTGCATCATCAACGACATAAACCTTAAAGCCAGATGTATCTCCACGAACTACAGTCCAAATAACTGTTGGTGGTTTTTCACCTATATCATATGAAGAAGCGGATCCACGAAAATTTGCCATGTGTTGATTATATCATATTAGGCTAATCCAGCCTTTAATGCTCCCCATGTACCGTTGCCTTTTGCCTCAACAATGATTACACCATTTGTGGCATGTGCATATCCAACAATTCCTACTGCACCTGAACCTTCTGCTGGCCTTATCTTTGTCAAACCACCATCTGGTCTGCCAACGTATAAAACATCTCCTGTAACAAACGATGACGTATTTATATTTGCAAGAACTCCAGCAACAACAACTTTGCCAATTGCATTATTGTTTAGTGATGTTTTTAATAAACCTAATACTGGCTTTACAGAACCAGATGACCATAAATCTTCTGTATAATGTTTTATCCCAGGAACGGTATCTGAATAATTAAATATATAAACTGGGGTTCCTGCAGGTAGTGTCAAACCACTAATATTTTTAACATCTATCTGTATAATTGAAACATCTATAGATTCTAGTGATTCTTTTACATCTCCCGCCAATTGTTCTAGGTCTCCGTGTACATTTACTGGATCTGTAGACCTTGGAAATGCTATCTGGAATTGACCTGATGTTTGATTGGTTGCCATAATATACTTATTATACCACTTTTAAGATATTTGACATGGGTCTGAAATTCATGTTATACTAGGAAGTAATATGACACCCTTTAACAAGGTGTCATTACGTTTCTAAGGAGGAAACTATGATTACTTTTATGAATAATAATAAGAACATCATTGGCACACTCAGCATATTGGCTATGTTTTCCGTTTGGTCAAACGTGGCTAATGCTTCTGAAAACCGATTAGACGATAGTAAAACTATCGTGCTTGAAGAGACTATTGAGGCCACGCAAGTGGCCAAAAGTGTTTCTAAGGCTAAAGAAGATCAGTTAGAAAAATACAAAAATGCTGTAAATCTATCTGACAAAGACCTTAAAAATCTATTAGCATTAGTAGGTTTTGAAGGTCAAAAACTAAGGGAGGCTTGGGCTATTGCTAAGAAAGAATCTGGCGGTAGACCAATGGCACTAAACCTTAGCAAAAGAACTGGAGATAGTTCTTATGGCTTATTTCAAATAAATATGATTGGCGACCTTGGTCCTGAACGTAGAGATAAGTTTAATTTAGAATCAAACTATGAGTTATTTAATCCAGTATTAAATGCTCAGGTTGCATTCCACATGTCAAACGGTGGTGAAAATTGGATTGCCTGGAAGGGCATTACTCCAAGAACAAAGCAACTAATGGGTGGATTCCCACAATAAAATACCAGATGGATCCAGGGCTGCTACTTTATTCTTAAAGTGGTTATGCCTTGGGTCCATCCCATGTTTTGCAGGCATTCCAATAACACTGTTAGTAGATAAAAGTCCAGCAGACTGACTAAATGCAGAATTTCCAACTATTAAAACCTTAGCAGTTAACATAAAAATAAATGAACTATATGTATCCATGTCATTTCTTATTATTACATTTGGACATGCCCTTTTAAGTAGATCAAAGTTAATACTTGTGTGCGGATACTCTCCAGATTCGTTTTGATATAAATGTGGCTGTCTCCACATACGCTCTTGGTCATGTCCCTTTGGAGTAAAATTACTATTATCAGAATCAGTGCAGATAATAACATCTGGGCTATCCATTTGACATTTATCTATAATTTCTGGTATCTGTAATAAAACCTTTTCATAAAATTTATCCTCTACATACCTTGGATTTTCTGGTATAGCATTTCCTCGTCTAATGTGAATAACTATAGAATTATGAGTTTCGCCACTAAATTTATTAAAATGTATTGCTTCTTTTAAAAAATTAATATCATCGTTTGTAGTTGCAAAGCCTGGGGCGGGTGCACCTGCGCCTACATTTTTACATAAAGTTTTATATGGTATATGATCAAAATTAATATTTTGCCACGGATTGTATAAAACATTATTAAATTTATTCATTAAATCTTTATATTTTGGATCATCTTCACCATCAATACCATCGGATTTATGAATTAAAAACCAATCGATAGGTGTGTCTTTAAATATTTTTTTATGGTACTTAGCATATGACATAGCGTATATTTTTTTCCATAGCATTGCGCCTAAACCATCCATAGTCTTAAACTCTTTGACAATATCTGTCATAGCCAGCCCCTGGATATTAATTCATTATAATACATATCTTTCCAGTGCAACTGTCTATGGATGCCAGGATGTGGTCTATTAGATCCTGGACCCCATGGCCCAGCAAACTTGTGATAGTCATAAGCCATATCAAAAATATCCATATGATTATCAAAATATTCTTTATGGCATTGAATAGAATCCCAATTTATCATCTTGTATTGTGGCAATAACTTCTCTGTTGTATCTCCATGAATATCGAATTCAAAGTGTATAGGGAACTGTGCCCTAGTTGTATCTTTAAAATAATTTTTAAAATTATTTTTTAAAAATGTTTCATCAGAATCTGTTAATGCATTTGACCATGTACTCCAAATAAGTTTAATTCCTTGTGAATTACAAAATGTTTCTAGCATTTTTATATGATCTAAATTTTGATAATATACCCATTCATAAGGCAAAATTTCTTGATAGTTCCATGGTGCCGTAACCTTGGTTTTCTTTGGTGAGTAATTAATATACCAATCTTGCATATATTCTGCATTTGGAGAGACAAAATAAAATCTTTCAAAATTTGCAAAATTACAAATAACAATTTCTGGAACATATTCATATTTATTTATTAATCCAAAAAAACTAGAAACTAATTTGTTGACTGCTGCTCCACTATAAGATATATTTCCTATTAAATGTTTCTCATATCCTAATTCTTCTTGCAATAAATTAGACCATCTTAGGTTTTCTGGAAGACCTTGACCTAAAGTTAAAGAACAGCCTAAAGCAATTATGTTTGGTTTTTGTGAAAAATCTATAGATCTTAGCCCATCCTCATTCCATTGATAACTGTATTCTGGTCTAGGTATTTCTGCATGGGCTGCAATAATTGGGTCATTGACTTTATATTTTCTGTTCTTAGTATTTTTATTATATCCAACATGTGGTATTGGACCAGGAATATATAAATCATCAAACATAAAAACTAGTATATCAGATTAGACTTTTTTATCTTTCTATGTTTTTTCCACATTTTATATTTTAAAATTAATCTTTTTATCATTTTAACTTAGACTCCTTCCATTCTCTCCACCACATTTTTCTACCGCTATCTAGTGGATACCCTACCCAAGAATAAGGCAACCCTGTTGCTTTTTGTGGGTTATCAAAAAAGTCCCATGTCTCTACACCTCTTTGATTTCGTACTCTATGTATGTAGGCTGAATAAGTACTTCCAGAAGTACCGACAAAATTTACAGAGTCATGCAAAACCAAATTGCAAATTAAACCAAAAACAACCTCGTCTTGAAATGGCAAAGACATAAAGTCATCTCTAAAATTATTGACTATATACTCGTCAAGCAATATAAACCTATGCTTATTATCTTGTATCATTTTATTTCCTGGTTCACAGGTAGACACAACTATTGGCAATTTATTATTTTCATATACGCTTAACCAAGACTCAAACATATCTTGTGTTGTATTAAACATTTTAATATGATCTGAAAGCCTTAAGTGCATTCCCTGAAAAGAACCTAAAGAGTTAGATATTTTTTTTGCTAAGTCTACATATACGTCTTTAAATTTTACGGACTTTAGAGCATTGTCTAGTTCTGGGCTTCTATTGTAAAAGAATCTGCCATACCATCCAAGTGTTTTTTTAAGATGAACATTTTTGTCTAGTGGAATTCTTTGTCTTCCTTCAGCAAACAATAATTCATCTTCAGATATCTCACTTTCCTTACTGTAATAATATCCATTAAGAGTGTCGTCAATTACAAACTCTTCTTGTTTGAAGAAATCAATTTTTGTATCTATAAAAGTTAAATTTTCATTAAAGTTCATTAAATCTAAAAGGTGTGGAAATTGATCTGGATTTGTAAAACCTTTTCGTTGTTCATTATGCCATCTGCTTGGTGTAAAAATTGGAACATTTCTAGAGTTATATAAATCATCTCCTGTATTACTTACATAATGAACAATTAAATCTTTTTTAGTTTCGTGTGCAAGTCCTACAGCAAGTTCAAGGCTCATTACCTGATTAATCATTCCAGTTGGATTGTATAACTGAAAAAATATTTTATTTGACATTTTTAATTTGATCGCTTATCCAGTTATAAGTTTGTGTCAAACCATATTCCAGATCCTCGCTTGGCCTATAACCCAAAACCTTTGTAATTAGTTCGTTATGAGATGTTCTTGCATGAACACCAAGTGGTCCAGAAATATGCTTTTTATTTAGTTTCTTTCCTGCTATACCGCAAACAATATCTACTAATTCGTTTATAGAGACATTTCTTTCAGATCCTATATTTATTGGCTCAAAGTAATTTTCTTCTCTATAAAAATCTACTGTAGCCTTAACTGCTTCATCTATATATAAAAATGAGCGGTGTTGTTCTCCATTACCCCAAATTTCTATTTCATCTGTTGCTTTTGCTACCTTACGACAAATTGCTGCTGGTGCCTTTTCTTTACCGCCATCCCATGTACCATATGGTCCATATACGTTGTGATATCTTCCTATCTTATTTTTCATACCATAATTTCTATTATATGCAAGATATAGTCGCTCACTAAAAAGTTTTTCCCAACCATATTCTGTATCTGGTGCTGCAGGGTAAACAGAGTCTTCTTTTGTATTTATACTTCCTGGATCCATCTGGTTATACTCTGGATAGACACAAGCGGTAGATGAGAAAAATATAGACCTAACTCTTACCTTTTCTGCCTGCTTCAAGACATTAACATTTATTAATATTGAGTTACCCATAACTTCTGCATCATTATCCCCAGAGTTAATATATCCTGCTCCACCCATATCAGCAGCCAATTGATAAACTTCATCAAATCTTATTGGCATTACTTTTTCTACAACATGTGGATCTCTTAAATCTCCAATTACAAAATCATCAGCATATGTATTCCAGTGTTCTGGATATTTAAGATCTACGCCACGAACCCAAAAACCTTCTTCTTTCAATCTTTTAACAAGATGGCTTCCAATAAACCCTCCTGCGCCAAATACTATTGCTGTCTTTGATTCCATTGTTCCTCCGTTATAGTGTTACGAATTACATCTAAATACCCTGGACCTTTTTGTACCCACCAATGATCTGGTTCAACAAAATGAAAAAATATCATTGCTACATTTCCAGAATCTGGGTTTGGGAATTTTTCTCTCCAGTGCAACTGTTCATTTCCATAATAGGCGAGGGCTTGATTTGGATATAATGTATATGCTTTATCTTCTACAAATAAGTCCCATGGCTCTGTTTGATAAACACAAAAATCTATAGTATATGTACAAGCGTTATCATCTACATGCTTGTATAAATTTGCCTGCTCTCCTTCATAATGTGCAAAAAGAGAATATGATGGAATAAGCGTTTCACTATTAAACTGCTTTCTAGCAATTGGTATTAATTTTTCTGCATAAGAGTCTATCAGTGAATCGTTAAAACAATACCTTCCAAACCCAGCAGAATAGTCTTGTGGATTTTTTGGTTTATTTTTTAAATAATTACTAAGTTCAGAATATTCTTCTTCAGAAAAAACTTTATCCATAATAACTGGATCTTTAACCTGTATCATCTTAACCAACTTACTACTGCATATCTTATTCCACTGGTTACTGGAAGTACAGAATGATTATACATGTATGTTGATGGGAAAATAATTAATTCATTTTTTTCTGGTTTATGACTTACATTAAATCTTGGAAATTCTATTTCTCCACCTTCATAGTCATCATTCATATAAAATATTGTAGACATTCTTCTATGATGATTAGTATGATCATCTATATGATTAGTAAATTTTTGACCAACACCATACTTTAATATACCATAATCATCATGCCACGTAGTTTCACATGCAAACATTGACTTGTAGTCTATTTCTCTAGGATTAAATGCCTGAAAAAATATATTAGATAAGTTTCCATAAAATGCATCGCTAACAGTCATAAAATCATCAACTATATAATCTTTATACGGTACACCTATAATTGCTGTATCCCTAGCATTAGTATCTACTTCAATACCGTCTTTATTTTGTACTAACGATTGATGCCATTCAACATTTATTGATGCAGCGCCCTCTTCAATATCTTTTATTAAAGTAGATATAATATTATTGTCTAGCACATCCTTATAAGAAACAATACCTGGAGCAATTTCATCTTTAATCATATTACCACTTTCCTAATGGACAAGTTGCATTTAATAATTTAGTTTTAGCAAACATAAAACATCCACACTTTTTACATTGTTTTGTAAGTTTGATCAGTTCTGGACAAGATTGACAAATAGAATATCTTTCTTCTGCTATATCTTTTGATGCCCACTCTGTTTCAGGGTTAACTAAATCCCATGGTCTAGTATCTCCAAGGCTTTCTTTATATTTTTGCCATACTGATTTTTCTTCTGACATGTTTCCCTACTTTTGTATAGTTATTTATACATTATACACTAACAAGCACATTGTTGTCCAGGGCAGCATATATTACATCTCCAACAATATCCACAAGTACATGGCTCACTTCCGCCAGTTGGGCTAGGCGCTACAGGTGAAGGAGCAACTGGTGCTGCTGGGCTAGGAGCAACTGGTGCTGCTGGGCTAGGAGCAACTGGTGCTGCTGGGCTA
>JACCDM011102753.1_pt1 | contig 114494 bp, 94 predicted proteins | sample 7445851 | NCBI WGS metagenome assembly JACCDM01 (sample SAMN15323438, study PRJNA562643) | freshwater metagenome | isolation source: river surface water | place: USA:Blue River Watershed | collected 2017-08-16
AAATGATGCAGTAATTTCCCATACTGTTAAAAAAATGATGTAAAAGTTTTGTTTTTAAATTATTTTTCCATAGAAAATATTTTCCCTCATTTTATTTTTCTAAAATGCGGGAAAATATATTTTTAAAATTTTTAACTTCTAGATAACATTTTTATACTTTTTATTTTCAATACAAAAATATTTATAATCTTTATTAACTAGACTTAACATTTCTCCCGAAGGATATATTGTTATGAATAGTTATGCATCTAGAATCTATAAATGATCTAACATCTCCTAACTAATCCAACATAATATTTTTTGGTAACAATTTTTTCCTTAAAATTATATGTAATCTAGTTATATATTGTTATGCTCGATCTACTATCAGATCTTATTTTTGAACTATGATATCAATGACATAACAATAAAAAACATATTACAATATGGTCTAGATTTTAATGAGAAAAATGAAAATATTCTATTTCTAGATAAAAAAAATAACGTATGGCTATAAAAACATCTTGATCTTTAATACCAATTCTGTTGGTAATACTTGATATAATGGAGAAACTGTTTCTTCATCATATAATTCCTTAATCTTATAAAACTCAATAATGTCTTTATTCCATATTTCAGTTAAATTGTCTTGTATATTTTTATTATTCGGATGTCTTGAAATTATATCAGTTATAATAGACTTAAAAGTGTCTATTCTTAATAAGATATCTTCATAATCATTCAAAGAATAAAGTTTATGCTTATTTGGTGCTAGACGATAACAATCGTCCATATTTTAAATTAATGTATTTTTTTATAAAATATAAATCAATTTTTTAAATATTAGTTATTCTAAATAAAAAATATAATAATAAAAAATATAAAGACACTTGGATATTAATCTATTAAAAATAAAAATGTTATTAAATAAAAGTAATAATTTGGTTAAAACTTATTACGATTATGATACTAAATGTTCTAAATTATGTGAAGAATTTTATCAAATAAATGGTAAACGTGAAGGTGAATATAGAAGTTATACAGAAAATAATAATTTAGATGAAATTTGTACATATATTGATAATAAAATAGAAGGTAAATATACAAAATATTATTATGATTATCCAATAGATAAAGAAGTTTGTAATTTTAAAAATAATAAAAAGGAAGGTGAATATATATCTTATTTTCAGAATGGAAAAATAGCTATGATTTGTAATTATGTGAATGATAATCTTGAAGGTAAATCTGTATATTATTTTCAAAATGGTAATATTGAGATAAGTTGTAATTATATTAATAATAAATTAGAAGGTGAATATATTTCTTATTTTCAGAATGGAAATAAAGAGATGATTGCTAATTATATGAATGATAAACGTGAAGGTAAATGTATATATTATTTTCAGAATGGTAACATCTCTATGATTTGTAATTATTTTAATGGTAAAATTGTTGGTGAAATAATTAAATTTGATGAAAATGGAAATCTAAAGGAAAATAATTAATAAATTTTTATTGTCTAATATCATTAACATAATTAATAATCATATTTAATTGACCATTATCATAATATGATTTATATTCACCATCTCTTTTACCGTTGACATAACTACAAATTGAAAATAATTTTCCATTATAATAATAAGTTTTTATAATTCCTTCTTTTTTATCATTAACATAATGACATATTTCTTTTAAAACACCATTCTCATAATATTTTTTATATTCGCCATTTTTTTTATTGTCTACATAATTACAAATTTTACTTAATATTCCATTATAATGATAACTCTTATATTCTCCTTCTTTTTTTCCATTAATTTGAAAATATTCTTCTCTTAAAATAATATTTGTTGTATCAATATAATTTCTAATAATACCGATTGATGTTATTTCTTGATCTTTATTAAAATTAAAACATTTACTTATTATATTTATTAATTTTGATAAAATAGAATACATTATTATATATAATTTATAGGTTTTAATCTTAATTCAATTTTACTTTTTTTTTTAATATTACAACAAAAAATACATTAATTCTAGATATAATATGGTTCAGCATAACCAATAACAGCACATAAAACTCTTTTACCAGCATTACCTGTTTTTAGACTTTCTTCTTTTTTGTCATCTACACCTAATCCTAGATCATCTGGATCTTGGTGAATAACAACTGATCTTCCAATAATATTATATTTACTACCTCTTAATTTTATTAAATCATCTATAAATTTACTTCTAGCATCACCATTTTTATTAGCTTTAATATTACCTAGATCTCCGACGTGTCTTTTATTTTTTGAATTAAGAGGACTACCGTGATCAGTTTTATCAGGATTAAAATGAGCACAACATCCTTTACATCCATCTAATAAATTACCTGCTTCGTGAATATGAATTCCGTGTTCTCCAGGTGTTAATCCAGATATAAATACATCAACAATAACTATATTATCTTTAATATTTTCTGTAAAAGTTACATATCCTTGATTATTATTAAATACTGCAATTGCTTTAATTGATTTTGGATTTGACATTTTTATTTTAAGTTTTTATATTTTATATTATATATATAATAAATAATAAAATGGCTGTTAAAAAACGATTAAGTCAAAAAAGAAAAAATAAAAGTAATTGTATGAGATTAATAAGAGGTGGTGGTTGTCAAGCTCCTGATGTTGTTAGTCAATATATTAGTCCAATGTGTCACAATATGACCCTAGATTATAATGGTGTTGATAATATTTTTCAAAGAACATTTGTAACTGCACCTGCTGCGGAAACTAATTTAAATGTTCCCTCTTGTAATCAATCTGGAGGAGGTAGTGGTTTAACATTAGATTTAGAAAATACAATTGAAAAAATGCCTTCATATGTTAGATATGATAATGAAGCACCTCCTGTATTATTAAATGGTAAAATGATGTTTTCAAATTGTGATATTAATCAATGTGGTGGAAGAAAAATTTCGTTGTATAAAGTAAAAAAGATGTCAAATAAAAAACCAATGTATAAAACTAAAAAAGTATCAATGCGTAAGAATAAAAAAAATCTTCGTGGAGGTAGATCTAAAAGACGTAGTGATAGAAAGAGACAAGTTAGACGTAGTAAACAACGTGGTGGTATAGCTCCTGTAAATTATGCTCCCGAATTAATGAATATGGGTGGTAGTGTAAATGAACAAAGTGTATTTAGTCCAGATATGAACACTCGTGAATTTAGTTGCAATCAACCAGTATGGAGTCCTAAATGTATATAAAAAAAGTTAAAATGTAAATTATATTTTCTAGTTTTTATTTTTTGTTTAAAATTCTGATATTATAATAAGATAGCATTAAAATGTTTATAATAATTAGTAAAATGATAGATCTTTGTGCGTGGGTATTTAAGCATATACTTAAACCCACCATAAGATTAGTATTTTATTTAACTATGATTTGTTTATTTATAGCTTTAGTTGTTAATTTAGCTGGAATTCTAGGTGCAATACTATTTTTTGTAATATTTTATTATTACGTTGTTGGAGTAATATTTGTACCACCTACTGTTGAAATGACTATACCAATAAATCCACCTGTAGGAGCACCTCCTATTTAGTAACCTTCTCAAATTGACGATGATATATCATTTTACGTTTAGTAAAATTATTCCAAGTTTGTTGAGGTGGGTAATGTTCATTTAAATTATTTTCAAATCCTGGTCCAACCATAAAATAAACGTGGTTGGTTTTATCTTCTGAAGGTAAAAATGTTTGTTTTGTTAAAGGACCATTTAAACATTTTAATGGTTGTAATTTAATATCACGGTATGTATTATTTTGTGCATCTAGATATTGATTTAATAATGGATTATTTTTAAGTTCAACATTAATTTGATCAGGTGTATAATCTTTATAACATTTATTAGTTGGATTATTATTATTTAATTCATTACGATACTTAAATAAAGAACTAGATGGTAAATTTGGATCTACTTTATATGTTGAATCAAAACATTTATCATCTAAATAATTAATTCTAAATAATTCTGATTCAACATCAATATTTCTAGCATATCCATAAAATTTATCTCCAGATGCTCCTAGATTGACAAAATCAGGTGTTAACATTTCTTGTGGTGTAAATTGATTAAAAGTTTCAGCAGGTGCTTGTTTAACACGCCACAATGCACTTGGTGATATTTCATAACCTAAATTTTCTCCACGTGTTACTTTATTACAATTACGTACAAATGCTTCATTACGATTATCTATAGTATCATTCATTGTATTTCTTTGTTTATATTGACATAGATAATATGGTGGAAATCTATCAGGTAATGTAGGAAAAGATTCTGACATATCACATTTAGTTGTATTATATGGAAAACATTTTTCTTTTTGCATTTTACTTATTATTTATGTATTTATTATTTACATATAATATTAGAAAATTAGAAAATATAAATCAACAAACTTATTTAGATCTTTTTCTTAACAATCTGGAAGGCTATTTTTTGTGATGTTGAAGGAATTAATGAACCAGTTACATTTCTAATCACAACATTAAAATAACCATTACTAATATCACGTATTGATACCATTGGTACTTGATCAGAATTTGTTATTATTTGTGAAAATATTAAATCATTTGATGATACAAGACTATTATTAACTTTAAATTTAATAATAGAATTATCATCAATACCAGATGCAAATGTATTTATAATAAATACTGGTGTATCTGTATCAACATCTGATATTGGTGATATAGTTTGTAAAAATGTTTGAATATCACGAGAAATATTACCAGTAATTTTAGGATTTGTTAATGGTGCATATGTATCAACTGCATCTGTTATATTTAATTTTTCATTTAGTAAATTTGCAACTGTTATATAAAAATTAGCATCATTATCAATAGCTTGAGCTATCTTATTTAATGTATCTAAATAAGTTAATACACCATCTTTTAAGTTATTTATAGATATATCTGTATAATTATTTGCGGATGCTAAAGCAGTATCAGCAGCACCATATGGATCAAAATTAGTATTTCCGATAATTTTCCAATTTTCACCATCACTTTGGAATGAAATAAAAGCTTGAGCTGTATTAAAGTTATAATTAAGATTATTATCGATTGTTTGTGAACCATATGGATTAATTGTTACAGTATTATCTAGAACTAGTTTTTTAACATTATATATACGACCTTTAACATTAATTGCATCTGGTAAATTAATTGTCATATTATTTAATGTTGTATCAACTAGAACAGAATTATCTTTAACTGTTAATGTAATATTCAATAATGATAATGGTGTATTATTAATATAACCTTTTGAATTAGTTGAATTAACACCTCTTATTAAATCACCTAATGCATTTTTTGATGTATATGTCATTATTTCAGAATCAATTAAAATTGTTCCAGATGTTGGAAATATTGATGCATCTACAATTGATATAATCATATCTTTTTCTAACATTGTACTAGATTGATTAATTTTACTAGCTATAATTGTTGTAATAGGTATAAAATATACTGTTGATAAAGATGAATGTGTCGTAATATTTGTATTATATGCACCTCTAGTACAATTTAATAATGTTTGACTATTAATTACATCAAATTTAATTATTTCTGAATCAATAATAATATAACCTGGAGCAGTTATAGGAGGTAAAATAGGATTTGTTAATTGAATTGTAATAGTTGATAATTCAATATCATTTACATTTATATTTGTATCAATTGATGTATTTGGTGTATTATCAATTAAATAAATAAATTTTCCATTTGTATGTGTTGTAATTTGTGTTGAATTTGTTCCCCTTATAATATCAGCAATTGTATCTTTACTATTATAATTAATTTCTTCTGAACCAATTACAACTGTACCTGAATTTGGTATAGTTGATAAATCTAATGTTTCATTTAGTTTAATACCAGATATATCATCTGATAATAAAACTTTATCTCCAACAATATTTACTTTATTTAATACAATATTACCACCAACATTATTAAAATCAGCAATTCTAGCAACAATATTAATACCAGTATTAAGTTCGTGATTAGTTGCAGATGTACCATCTAATCCACGAATTAAATCATCTAAACTATTTTTATTATCCCAAGAAAAGAATTCTGAATTGATTAAACCTATTCCAGATGTTGAATAACTGGAACCATCAATAATTGGCATAAATGCTGTTGTAGAACCTATATTATCTCTTAATACACTATGTGCATTTAATGATACTTGATAAATATTATAATCAGCTGTAATACCAGTTGTAAATAAATTTGTATTATATCTCTGACGATATAATAATGATGGATAATCAAATGAATATTTACTTCCAGTTTTAATAAATTCAGCATTAATTAATACTAAATTATTAACTGTATATGGTGTATTAATTGTATCAAGTGGTATAGTATTAGTTGTTTGATTAATAGAACTTCTTAATTTTATATTATAATTTGTAATACCAGAAACCATTAAAACAGGTGTATCTGGATTACTTTCATAATCACTAATAATTGTATTATATTTACCACGATTACCTAACGTAAAATCAAATGTATTTTTATTTGTATAATACATCCATTCTGAATTAATTAAAACATATCCAGAAGAATCATATGATGATGCATTATTTAATGGTAAAAATATATGATTTGATGATATATTTTGTCTAAGATTTGAATATTGATTAATGGCAACATCTGTTACAGTTGATATATTTGTTGAAGTATTAGTATTTAAAAAATTTCTAGTTAATAAATCTAAACTATTTCTAGATTCTAATTTAATTAATTCATTTTCAATTAAAATATAATTACCATAACTTGTTCCAAAATTTTTAGGAAAATAAGATGTTGGGTCATTTAATAATGGTATATATGGTGTAGTTGAAGTAATATTACTTCTTAATTTATTAGGTACATTAATTTGGTCTAATCCATAGATATCAATATTATCTGATACTAGATAATTATGATTAATTGTTGAATATTGACTTCTAGTAATTGAGTCTAATGATTTATTCCATGATGTAGATGAAATAACTTCATAATTTTTATTACCTGATGTTGAAGTTATTAAATAATATGATAAACCAGTTAATCCAGAATTATTATTAATTGGTATATTATTTTGTGAGGTTGTTATATTAGTTCTTAATGTTGTATTATCACCTAATTGATATTGATAATATGATGTTCCAGTAATATGACCAGTTGCAGATGTATTTAAAGCTCCTCTTGTAATAGATTTAATACCAAACCCATTATAATATGAGAAATAATCATTTTCAACTAATCCAATACCTTTCTGTCCAAAATCATTATCAGTTTCTGTTGGTATACTTGTATCACTATGTTCAATATTTAAATGTAATACACCTGAATATGATGAATCAACTCTAACTAATTTAGATATAGTAGAATTAGTAGGTGTTGTATATCTTTGATATCTATTAACATTTGTATATGATACATTTCCAGATGCAATAGTTAAATCAAGACCAATACTATTATTTCTAATACCTAAAAAGACAGAATTTAAAGGTATCAGATTTTTGTTAACATTAATTCCAGTAACACCAACATTTAATAAATTACCAACAGGTGAAAGTACTGAATCATTCCATTTAAGATATAATAAATAGGTGAATGTTTTTGTATATGTTGGATTTTGTCCAACAATAGAAATTCCAGTTAAATCGTTACCAGAAATTCCTGAATAAGTTACTAAAATAGTTTCTTTATAACCAAGTGAATCATAATCAAATAATACTAGATAACCACCTAGAATATTAAATTTATTAATTGTTGTTGATGGTACTGTTAATGTAGTTGGTATGGATAATTGTGTATATGAATATCCAGATATTACAATAGTATTATTAATTCTATCAAAATCATTTACAATTTCTAAACTATTACCAATTAAATAATATGTTGAAATTGTCCCATTAATAATTGGTGATAAAGTTATAGATGTATTTGCTGTAATAATTTCTTTTGATAAATAATTTCCATTTGATAAATATGATAATGCAAATGAATTATTATTATCATATGTATTTTTATTATATCCAACAACTGATTCAACAGTAATAATTTCATTAAATCTTTCACCAATTATACATAAATTACCTGGATTAATATCTGAATTACTTCTTGAACCTTGATCAAATTCAAAAGTAGTATTATTGTATGTTGATTCATTAATATATAATTCAGATGATGGTAAAGTAGTAAAACTTAAAACTTTTGATAAAGCTTTATGTGTTGTAGAATTTAAATAACCTACACCACGTGTGATACCAAATATATTATTACCTGTGATAGATGTATATTTAATAAATTCATTATTAATTAATAAATATCCACTTGAATTAAATCCTGATGTATCTAAAATTGTTATAACACTATCAGTTTTACTATGTGATTTAATTAATATAGATTCATTATATGATGATGGTAATTGAAATGTTTGTGTAAATTTATTATAGATAATATTGTTTATAACACTTGAAAATGGATATGGATAAGCTGGATATGTTGGTAATGGATTTAATACTCTTAAAAGTGGATATGTTATTAAATTCCAAATATTTGTAAAATCCCATCCATTATATGTTGCTAATGTCTGCATTTGTGCAACTGTTTTACCATAAATACCAGGTAATGTATATGGTTCAGTATATGTTAACCCTGTTTTTTCTGTCAATGGGTATGATGTTTCTATATCACAATAACAATTTGTATATATAAAATTAGATATATTTGAGTATTCTTCCCAAGTAAAACCAACAAATATATATACACGATAAGTATTAATATTAATTTGTGTAACAGTACCCAAAAAGTAAGCAACATTTGTTACATTTATATATGATGTCTCTCCATATAATTTAGTACAACCAAATACACCACCTATCGCATTTTGTCCTGTAACATTACCAGATGAATAACAATTATTTATATTTATAGTTATACCATAATATGCTGGACTAAAAATACCGGATGAAAGATTATAAACAGCATTACAAACCATACCAATAAAACCACCAACACAGTTATTCAATCCAATTATATTTGCATTAGTAGAACATTGACTGACAGAACCACTAATTAACCATCCAATAAGTCCACCAATAAAATCTTGACCTCTTAATGTTCCAGATGTTGAACATCCATATACAGAAGATTGAGTTGTACCATCACCACATTCTGCGATTAACCCACCTATAATTGATGCATTTAATACAACAGATGAAATATTAAAAGTTACTTTACAATATCTAATAATACCATAATTATATGAAACTAAACCACCATTATAATTACTAACATTTGATGTTGTTCTAGTTACATTACAATATTCAATAATACCATTTGAATTATTATATGAAGCAATTGAACCAGTCTTAACAGCTGGTGAACTATCATTCATAATAATATTTACATTTGATATAGTACCATTATTATATTTAAATATACCTCCATCTGTAACATTTCCAATAGTAATAGTATAACCATCACCGGAGAAAATACCTGTAAATGTACCTGAAATAGTAGTAAATGTAGCAGTTGTAATATTATTTGTTAATAAATAATTGCCTGATAAATTTGATGAAATATTATATAATTCACTTAAATTTGATATTTGTATAATATTTGTATCAAAATATACAAATGCATATGGATTCATTTGATTTACTTGACAATATAATTTGCTTGCATCAGCTTTTTTTGAAAGAATAATATATCTAAAATATGCATATGAATTAGTTGTATCAATTGGAATATTATTTACACCAGCTGTAGGTATATATGTATTATTTAATAATGTCCAAGTTGTACCTGTATTTGATCCAGCTAATACAATACTTGTACTATTATTATCAGATTCATATACATATAATGATGATGGTATAATATATTGTGGTGTTTGAATTTGTAACCATTCACCATTATATGTAACTGAGTCGACAATTGTTGATTGAGAACCAGTATATAAACCAGTAATTGAATATTCATTATTTGAACGCCATCCTACATTAGAATAATCATTATTATTAACAGTTGATCCTGAATAATGTGTGACTGATGATGATCTATCTAATCCAGTGAATGTATTAGTAGTTTTTCCTGTATATGTTATAATTTCCGAATCAATAATAATTTTTCCAGATGATGGAAAATTAGTTGTACTATTAACATTCATAGATGATGTAACACCAGATAATAAATCAGCTGTTAATGTAGTTGATATTTCATAATTACTAAAAGCAAGTGATGGATAATAATTAGCAGTTATACTAGATGCTTGAAAATAATATTTACCATTTCCATAATCTTGGGATGTTATTGTATATGAACCTGTTATTCCAGTACCAGCAGTTAATAAATTAGAAGAAGGATAATAATTACCTGTTTTATTAACATTTCTTGTACAATTTAATAATTTATTTGTAAAAGTATTTGCAACATCATTATATGTAATAATTTCATTATCAATTAAAAATGTTCCTTGATAACTAAATATATTTAAAGGTGTATTACTAGGCCATATATTACAAGTTAATGACCCAGCTGTAATTGATGATACATAAAATTCATATGGTTTTTCAACTCTATATATAGTTGAACCATTATTATGTGTAATACCTTGTGTAATATATCCATATCCTCTAATACAATCTGTTAATGTATTTCCAGGTATGGTTGTTGTTCCAGCATATTTTATAATTTCAGTATTAATTAAAACATAACCTGGTACATCACTTGAAAAATTTGATAAACTTGAAACTGATATAGAAGTAGCTGTTAAACCTAATGATGATGATAATGTTGAATAATTTAATGTTGAAGTATCTTTTTTAATATGTATAGCTTTATTATTTGTTTGTATATGACCAGAAGCACTTGAACTATTTGTACCTCTTGTAATTGTTAAAGAATAATTATCATATAAATTTTGTGTAGTTGTAAAATTACCGATAGTTGTAAATGAACTTGTATATGTAATTAATTCTGATTCAATTAATACAATACCATTTGGTGGAATATTTAATTGTGTATTATTTGTTGGATTATCTAATGTAAAATAAATAGGTGTTGTTGTATTATTTCCTATTGCAACATTTTGATTTAATGTAATAATAACTTGATTTGGATTAGTTAAATTACCTGGAATAAAGTAAATATTTTTACCAGCAATATGTTGTGTCGCAACAGTATTATTTCTAGCTCTACTAATTGTTAATGTATTTGTAGAAGTGATTAATTCATAATTCATTATTTCAGAATCAATAATAATTTGTCCAGTAGTTGAAAATCCAGTATTACTACCAGAAAATGTTAAAATAATTTGTGTTGATGTAATATTTGATGCTAGTGTTCTAGTAGTTAAAATATTAGTATTATCTGAAATTATATATATTAATTGATCAGTATGCGATGATGAAATAGTACCATTTGAACTTCTTGTTATAGAACTATCACCTATAAAATAAGGATAATTTATATTATTACCATTTACATTTGCTAAATTATGTAATGGAATATCTTCATCATAATCTCTAAGTTTATTAACAGCAACACCTTGATTATGAGCTAATGATCCATATCCATATGGGTTACGATTAATATTATTAAAATCTTGACCATTATTTGAATATTCTATTAATTCATTATTTAATGCTAAATATCCACCATCACTAATTAAAGGATTTAAACCATCATATGATTTAATAGGTAGATATGTGGATGTAGTACTAATATTTGATGATAATTCGATATTATCATTTCGTACAATAATTCCACTAAAAGTATCGCCACTTAAATATGTTAATCCTAGACTTTGATCTAATCCACGTTGTACATCAATTAATGTACGATTTTTATTACCATATGTAATAATTTCAAAAGTATTATTTGTATTATCATATATTAATGCATTTCCAGAATCATTAAAATTAGATGTATCATTTAGAATAATTGATGTTGTTTCACTTGAAGAAATATTTTGTAAAGATGTTGTTGATGCAATTAAATTAATATTATATACATTTGTATTATTATTATGTGTTGTTGCTGTAGAATTAAATTGTCCTCTTCCTGAATCTGAACCATCTAATGATGATAAAATAGTATAATCTTTATATGTATAATTAATTAATTCTTGATTTACTTTAACTATTCCACCTAATATACCAAATCCATTTGAATCATCTAATGGTATAAATCCATTTGTTGTACCAATAATATCATTATTAATAATAGTTGCTGTTGTTCCAGTTGATATTGTAATAAATGAAGCAGTTGATCCAGATATATGACTTGTTATTGTAGAATCAAATAATCCTCTATTTGATGTTGAATCTAGAACAAGTGTATTTTGTTTTGATGTATAATTAATTAATTCAGTACCAACTAATATAGATCCTGTTAAAGGATAATTTGTATTATTACTTATATCAATTGAAACTGGAATAGATGTATCAGTAGTTAAAAATTTACTATTTCCAGTTATACCACTATTAACAGGTGTTGATAATGAATTATTATATATAATATCATATACATTTGCAGCTGAATTATGACTTGTTGAACCAGAAACACTTCTATAACCACGTATAGTACCTTCTATCGAATGATTTTTATTTTGATAATCTATAATTTCGTAACCAACTAATAAATTACCAGATGATGTATAGTCTGTATTATTATCTTGTGAAATAATTGATAAATCATTTGATTCGATTCGATTACCTAATTGTAAAGGATATATTTCTGTTACTTCATATACATTTGTTAATGAAGATGTATTATGTGATGTTGCACCTGAATCATATATTCCCCGATTTTGAAATGTTGCTAAACTATTACCTGTAGATGTGTATGTTAATATTTCACTTTTAATTTGTTGATTTTCTAAAGTTTGTATAATAATTTTATTATTTCCAGGTGTATTAAAATCTGTAATATCTTCTAATAAAATTGTATTATCTGTATCAGTTATTCTATTTGTAAAACTAGTAACTGCATTTGTAGCAATAATTTGATTAACATTTGTATCTTTTAAATGATTTGATGGTATAGATCCAATTGCCCCACGTGTTACATTATCAAGTGTATGTTTATCTGTAAAAGTCATATATTCACTATCTACTAATAATAAACCTCCAAATTCACTATATATAGAATTATCTATAATAGGAAGACCAGAATCATATTCTGTGATATCTTTTGATAATTGTGAATATCCACTTGAAACACCTTGAACATTATAAACAATTGTATTTTGAGTATGAATTTCGGCAATTGTATCATATTGTGCTCTTGTAACATTAATTAAACCAATACCATCAGAATATTTAATTAATTCACTATCAATTAAAATAGTACCTGAATTAGTCATAGTGCCTACCTTTGATAAACTAATATCTGTACTACTATTATTAATTACATTTGATAATGTGACATCATCAACATATAATGTTGAAAAATTATATACTGTCGCACCAGTTATATGAGTAGCTGATGATGTATAACTGACACCTCTTGTTAATTCATTAAGAGCAATTCTAGAATAAGTAATAATTTCACCATTAATTACAATTGTTCCTTGTGATGGAAATCCGTTATGTCCGGAATTAAATCTGATTGCTGTATCAGTATTTCCTAATCTATTAATAATACCAGTTTGAAAATTTGATGTTAAAATGTTATAAACTAGTTTATTTTTTTGATGACTTGTTGCAGTAGTTTGAAATTTACCTCTTTCACAATTATTTAATGTGTTATTATTTCTTGTACCATATGTAATTAATTCATTTTCTATTAAAATTGTACCATTTGAAGCTGGAAATCCGGAACCATCTCTTAATATAATTGTATTAGGTGGTACTGGTGTGCCACCAATATCAAATATACCATTTTCATCAATTTCTTGATCTAAATAAGTAAATGCTAAAGGTGATGTATTAGATGCAATTAAATTAATGATTGTTCCATTTGGATAAAATCCAGATATAGGTAAACTGGAACCACTTGTTGCTCTAGTAATATTTAATAATGCAATATTAACATAATTAATAATTTCACTATTTATAATAACATATCCAGTATTAACAAAATCATCTAAACTATCTATTTTTATGGATGTAACCCCTGTATTACTAATATCTTCTGATAAATAATTATAATTAAGGTCATCTGTATCATTAACAACAAGATATATTGGTGAATTAATTAAATGTGATGTTGATGTTGTATTATTAGTGCCTCTAATAACATTGAATAAATATGGTGTTTTATCTGGATAATCAATAAATTCACTATCAATATTAATTGTTCCATATGGTAAGAAGTTATCTGAATTAACTGAAACATATGTTTGTGTTTCATCCATATTTTGTGTTAAAATAGATGTTGTGTAAATAGATTCTAATACATATACATTTGTATTTTGTAAATGTATATTTGATACAGAACCAGATATACCTCTTTCAACACCACCTAATCCTTTACCTTTATCAGTAAATTGAATAATTTCACCATCAATAACAACTAATGCTGTAATTCCAGATATATCAAAGTTATTGATTGATTTAACTGAAATAATACCAGTTGATGGTAAATCAATGGATAATTGGTCACTTGTTTTAATTACCCCTACATCAAACATTAATGAATTATCTGGATTATGATTAATAGTAGTATTATAAATACCTCTATTTAATCCAGTTAATCCGGTAATACCAGTTTGACTAAATTTACTATCATAAGCAATAAATTCCGAACCAATAAGTACATTACCTTTATTTTTAAATAAAGCGAAAGTGTCATTATTTAGTTGTGTATCTTTAATAGTTACACTAGTTTCTGTTTTATCCCAATATTGTGTTAATCCAGGTAAATATTCAATATTTGATTCAAATTGAATATATTTATTAATTTTAGTTGCAAAAGACCCAGCAACTTCTAATGTTGATTTAGGTTCAATTGTTCCTAGACCAATTAAATTATTATTTAAATCACCACCAATTAAAGGATTTGATGGTACTCCACTATCACTATTATATATAGCTAATTTATTTGAATATTCTGATTTTCCAACTGAATCAGCGGCAAAAACAGTTTCTGATTCTTGACCAATAAAAATATTGTTACTACCTTGATTAATTTGTGCAACTCTATTACCAATATATAAATTATTTTCAGATGGTATAATTGTTGATGAACCAGCAAATTGACCGGCGGCAAATCCAATAATAGTATTACCACCTTTTCCAGTAATACCTTTATCAATACTATATCCAGTTTTTGTACCAAATAATAAGTTATTTTCTGATTTTACATTATAACCAGCATTAGTACCAATAGCTGTATTATATTTTTGTGTTGTAACATTAAATAATGTATTATCACCAATCGCTACATTTTTTGAACCAGATGTTAATTCAGCAGAAGCATTATATCCTAATACAATATTTGATGATGCAAATGATGTATCTAGAATACCAATATTATCATCATTTAATCTAGCTAGATATATGACATCACCGATTGAATAAATTGTTTGTAAGTCTTGATTAATAGTAATTTTAGATGAATTGATATCATATTGTGTAATATTAGAAATTATTACAGTTTGTGAATCTGCTGTTTCAACTAATTGTAATATAACTTTATCACCAATTGTAAATATTTGTTCTAATTCAGAAATTGGTGTTTTAACGATAATATAATTATCACCTAGATTACCATTTTCAATTACAGATGATTTATCACCATATAATAAATATAATTTATCTTGATTAACCACAGATATATCTGTTGTTAAAGGATCAGAAATAATTATACTTGTTTCAGTTACACTAGTTGTATAAACAATTTGTGGATCATATATTTTATTATCATTATATGAAATTACTAAATATTGTCCTGTTTTAATAAATTGATAATTAGTATTATCTATATATATAATATTTTCACCACCATTACTAGGTGTAGTTGGTGTAATATAATCTTTACCTAAACCTAAATTAGTAGCTGTATTTTGTCCAATAATAATATTATTTTCACCACCAGCACCGATACTAACTGAATTAGATCCCATAATTATACTTTTTTTAGATGCAAAACCTTGTTTATTACTAGCATAACCAGCAACAATATTATTAGCAAATGATGGATTTTTAATAATTTTAGATGATTCACTTCCTAAAATTACGTTATTATCCCCAATATTACCTGAAGAAGCAGCATTAGTTCCAAATACTAAATTGTTATTACCTAGATTATTACCATATAAAGCATAATTACCAATTGATGTATTTTGTTGTCCAGCTGTATTTAATTTTTGTGATCTAAATCCAATTGCCAAGTTATTATTACCGGTTGTATTATTATAACCTGCTTCAGCTCCAAAAAATAAACTGTTACTACCTTGAGTATTATAATATCCAGCATTATAACCAATAAACATATTTTGATTTCCTAATGTATTACTATACCCTGAATTATAACCTAAATAAAGATTTCCTGTACCAGTTGTAGTGAATTTACCAGATTGATTTCCTAGAAATAAGTTTTGTGTACCAGTTGTAGTTAACAAACCAGCTTCATTACCTATAAAAACATTGTTATTAGCAATATTATTTCTTCCAGATCTATAACCGATAGATAAAACGCCTTCAGCATCAATGTTTTGATAACTAGATTCATAACCAATTGCAATATTAAAATTACTTGTTGTAGTTTTATTACCAGCATTATAACCAATAAACATATTGTTACTACCACTAATATTATTTTCACCAGCACCAGTACCAATATACATATTTTGGTTACCATCTGTATTATTTAGACCAGAATTTGAACCAATAAAAATATTAGAATTACTTAATGAATTTTGACCTGCATTATTACCAATTGCGATATTATTATTACCAGAAATATTTGAAGAATTAGCATTAAAACCAATTGAAATATTACCTAAACCATCTTCATTATTTGATGATGAATTAGAACCAATTGCAATTAAATTACTTACTTTATTGTTTAATCCAGATTGATTACCTATACAAATTACATTATCAAATGTAACAGTATTAGTACTACTTTGTGTTGATGCAGAATTATAACCAATCGCAATATTACCTATACCATTATTACGAAATCCAGAATTACTACCAATATAAATATTATAACTTGCATTAATACTACTAAAACCAGCTAGATTACCCATACAAATATTATCACTACCTGATACTGAATTAATAGCTGCTTGAGAACCAAAAAATAAGTTACGATTACCAGTTTTATTTTCATAACCAGAATTATAACCAATAAAAACGTTATCAGTTGCTATTGTTGAATTATAACCAACTTGTTCTGAACCAATAAATACATTTTGATTACCAGTTGTTAATGAATAACCAGATTTATCACCAATCATAACATTTTTACTAGCTGTTGTTAAACTATAACCTGATTGTTCACCTATTAATATATTTTGTTGTCCAGATGATGTATTATAACCAGATTGATATCCTACCATAATATTTGATTCACCTGTTAAAATAGAACTAGAACCTAGACCTGATTCATTACCAATAAATATATTATTATTAGCAGATGTATTTGATCTACCTGCTTTATTACCTATTGCTACAATACCACTCCCAGTATTATTATAACCAGCTTCATTACCTACTACAACTTGATTATTTCCAGTAATATTATTATATCCTGATTTAGTACCAATTGATGTGTTATTATTACCCGAACTATTTGATATGAATGAATTACTACCTAGAGATACATTATTTGATCCTAATGTTGTTGATGAACCAGAATTAAATCCAATCATTGTGTTATCTGAACCTAAATTAATACTGGATCCAGATAATGAACCTACTAATGTATTCGCAGATGATTGAACTTGTTGACCAGATAAATAACCAATTGCAGTGTTATCAGTTTGTGATGTTATACTAGATAATACACCTCGTGAACCAGTTGGATTACCACCACCAATACCAACTGATCTACTACCAGATGTAATATTTAAACCAGAATGATGACCAATTAAAACATTACCAACGGCTAACCCAGCACCTACAGTTTGATTTTTCATTGATTGATACCCAAGAGCAATATTATAAGACCCTGATAAATTTTTACCAGCTTCACGACCAAATAACATAGATCCAGATACATTTGAATCAGAACCAGCATCTATACCAATTGCTAAAAGATTACCAGCTATATTATTATTATTTTTACCTGCATTATGACCAATAAAAATATCTCCTGATTGTTGTTGTTGTGATGATCCAGCTTGATAACCAATTGCAATAGTACCAACAGATGATACTAAAGAATTACCAGCTTGATTACCAATTAATACACTTTGATTACCATTTATCATTGATGATCCTGTTTGTGAACCAATCATAATATTATCTGAACCAGATGTCAAAGAATAACCAACTGAATCATTTGATGATGATGTTGTCGATGAACCAAATAAAATATTTCTAGAACCAGTTGTCATAGAGTAACCAGATTTAACACCAATTGTAATATTTGCTGTTCCAGATGTTAAAGAATTAGCTGATTGTGAACCAAGAATAGTATTATTATCTCCATTTGATGAATATCCAGCATTATATCCAATTATTGTTTGATTTTGAGCAGTATTTGTATTATAACCAGCATTTGCACCCATAAATATATTATTATCAGAAGTATTTGCATAGCCACTTTGATAGCCAATAGAAACTACATTATTAACAGATCCAGATTGATTACCACTTTTAAAACCAATCATTACATTATTATCACCAGATGTAAATGTTAATCCAGCTTCATTACCAATAATAACATTTTGTTTTGATGTTGTTGCTGAATAACCAGCATTATTACCAATTAAAATATTGTCATCATTATTAATATTATATCCAGCAGATTTACCAACTGCTACATTACGATTACCATATACATTTGAGAATAAAGAAACAGCACCATAGGCTGAGTTATCTGATCCAGAATCATTATTTTGTCCAGATTGATTACCTGTAAAAGTGTTATTATCTCCGTTTGTTGTTAATTTACCAGCTTTTTGACCTAAAAATGTATTATTATTACCGTCAGTTATTGAATTACCTGATTCAAACCCTAAAAGTGTTGAATTATCAGCTGTTGTCATTGATGAACCACTATTATTACCAACAATTGTATTATTAAATGCATTATTCATACCTAGATTACCTGCATTTTGACCAATAATAAGATTACCATTTTCAGATGAAATTGGAACACCACCTTCACTAATTGAATAATATAATATATTACCATCAATATTTTGGACACTCCAACAAGCCTGTAATTTTAATATTGAATTTGAACCTGGAGTATTATTATATGTTATTTTACCTACTAAGTTACAAGCAACCCCAACTATTGTTTGATTATCAGCTGTAAATATAGAATAATTATCATCAGGTGAACCTAATCCATTATTAACAATAATTTCGGTTGATAATATTTGAACTAGATATTGGTCAATATGAGGATTAATAGTTAATAAACCATAATTTTGATTTAAATTATTATTTCCATTGTCAATTGTAATTTGTGAATCATTCACATAACCATTTGATGATTCAAAAACTAATCCTAGGTTCTGATTTTCAGAAGAGTCTACCTTAAATGTTGAATGTACAATATTTAACAATGAATATTTACCGTGTAGAGCAGTATTTTTACCTTGACCATTTATTAATATATCTGTATTATATATTTTACCAAATGATGTATCTGTATAAATACCAATATTTTCAGTTGTGTTTGATAAATCATTAATAATTATTTTGACATTTAACAATGTAAAATTATTATTTTCAGTATAAGCAGTATTTGAATAAACTGCTACTCTATAATTACTAGATAATATATCATCTGAATAATTATTTTGTATAGTTAAATCAGAAATAATAGTATTAATTGTTATTGTTATTGCAGAACTTAAACTTAATAAATCTGTATTTGATATATTAAAACTAAGAATTGTAGATTCTTTACCTGAACCAACTATATTAACATATGGTTTAGTTGTGATTGTTGATGTTTCTCTGTATGTACCTGGTTTAATCATAATTATATATCTATTAAATTCTGAGTTATCTGAAATGGATTCTAATGCTTGAGATAAAGTATTAAAATCACCATTCTCGTGTGATACAATTAATGTTTTATAATCATTACCAAAAAATAAACCATTATTTAATATTAATCCTGCTTGACCAGAGAATATAGTATTATTTTCTTTAATTGCATAATATGGGTTAATATTAATTAAAGGTGTTGTTGTACCTTGAATATGACAATAATTAAGTTTAACTGTATAATATTGGTTGATTGTAATATTATTACCTGCGAGTTCATTAATTAATACATTTGGTTCTAGAAATAATTGTGTAGCACTTACTTCATTAACAAAAAAAGTATTATTTGAACTTTCATATGAAGAATTATTAATTTTAATATAATGATAATCTTTGAATGAAGTTGCATCTGGTAATGTAATTGTATCACGATTTGGTGCATTATTTTGTAATGATATTTCATTACTAGTTAAAGATGTTATAAAATTAGATGAATCATTAAAGATACCATATGAGATTAATCCAGTATCTGAAGTGGCAATTAATTTTGAATAATTTACTGTAGGTGCTGAATTAATATTTTTTAATGCAATATTACGATTACCTGTATTTACAAGTATATTTGTATTATATATTTCAATATCACTATTATTTAATGCATAAATACCATTTGAAGATTCACTTGCTGCATTAATATTAATATTTGTATTATTAATTTTAACTAATGGTGAATAATTAAGTGTAATACCAAATGCATATCTAGTTCCTTCTGTTATGTTAATGGTAATATTATTAATATTAATATTATTTGAATGATTAATTGTAATAGCTGAAACATCTATACCTGCAATACCATTACCCATATTAATTTCAACATCTTTAATATTAATATTATTTTTATAATATATGTAAATACCAGTTGAATTATTAGCCCCTCCTTGATTATGTTGTATAGTAATATTTTCTAATGTTGAATTATTTCCGAGTGTAATAAGTGGACTAGAATCAAAATCGGTTGTACCTGTTAAACCACGAATTATAGTGACTCCTGATCCTTCACCTTGTAAACTAACATAATCTTGTAACATAATTTGTTCATCATAAATACCAGGTGATACAATAATTTTTAAAGGAGTAGTTTCAGATGGAGCTCTTGGACTACCTTCCATAATTAAATCATTAATATAAGAAATTGCTGCTGTTAAAGATTGAAAATCTCCATTTAAAAATGTGGATCCTTCATCCGGAGGGATATTAGATACTGTAATAACATTTTCATAAAAACGTGTATGACCTGTTGCAACTGAAGATAATTCTCCTTGACTATTAATAAATAAGTTATTACCTATTTTAATACCTCCTAGTTTATCTTTAGATGCAATATCTAATGTAAGTTCTCTCCAAGTTTCTCCGAGTGGACCTAATTGTCCAGTGTATCCTTCAAATGTATTATTATCTTTATTAAACCTAATTGTCCCAGGCATTTCACGATAATAATGATCTAAAACCAGTCCATCTTTAATATAAATAGAACCAAACGTTGCATCATTATAATTAATTGCTGACATATTTCTAATTATTGTATTTAAAAATATTTAATGTGTCTTTATATTATGTTTTAGAAAAAGTTATTATTATTATTTTCATATCACTTAAATATAATTTATGTGGTATAAAATATTAAATATTACGTAAAATTAAAAATAAATAATTTATATTTATGTTTTTGTGTATTTTTAATTATATATAATCTTCAAGACTTATATATTAAACATATTTATGGAGTTTTAATTTTAATTTTAATATCATAATGTGGATTTTTTGTTTTATCTTTAATAATTTTATTATATTCACTTGTAGGTATATAAAATACAGATCCCTTGTTTTCACCATTAAATACTATATCAGAATATTGTGAAGCTTTGCCACTAATTTCTTTTAATAGTAACTTATCTATATCAGTATCATTTACAATTGATATTTGATTTATGTTTTGTTTGTATGTATCAAAGGCTTGTTTAAATTTTTGATCATAATCTTTTAAAATATCTGACATTTATATTTTTTATTTTTATATTAGATAAAAATAAAAATATAACACATATCAACTTATTTTATTGTTAATACGTATAAATTATTTATGTATATTTGAAAAATAAACTAATATTGTTTGTATAATTCATAAATTTAATATCTTTTTTTATAAATAAAAATAAAAATGGGAACAAAAAGCGTAATGCCAAATTTTTTTAAACCGGATTATTCATTGATAGATAGTATGAAAGATAAAGATATTTCTAGAATAATAGTTATGAATAAGACAAACTATGATCAAATAGGACATGCAGAAAAGCCTATAGAGAATGGTGATATATCATTATATATGATAGAAGATACAGAATTACCAGATCTAGATGTTAAAGGTATTACTTATATTAATAACATAGTTATTCCTCCTCTAGCCGAAGATGCACGCATATTTAAGGATTATTTACGTGAGGCTTATATTGATATCAATTATATAAATAACAAAACGGACCCTAGACCTTTAATAACTGATAATTCAAATAATGATCCTATTAAAATTATTACAAAGCATAGACTTTTTTTAATAGAAATATATGAAAAATATAATAATATGATTGAATTAGTTCATAATGATATTATTAAATTAAAACCAGATGATTTAATTGAATTTGATACACCTAGTAAAAAATATCGAATAATAGAAAGTGATACTGTATATAATACTATTTTTTCTAAATTTAAAAATTATCTAAACCAATTTGTTTTAACTTATCAAGTAATTAAAACAAATGATTTTGAAAAAGGAAAAAAAATTTGTTTTGATTATAGATTTGATAAAAAGAATTTTAATAATGATAATGTAGACCAATATAAAAATATTATAGAATTATATAATAAATTTAATAATCATGATGGAAAACAATATATATCTGATTTTACGATTGAATCATTTGGAAGTATGTTATTAAATGAATACCAAACTATTGGAACATTATATAATTTTATTAAAAATTATGAAAATTTTTTAGAAATATTTTTTGAAAAAATGTTTAAATATATACATACATATATACAAGATAATAAAGCTAAAATAGATAGTTTTGTTAAGACAGAAACAGCTTCTGTTATTATAGATCAAATTAATGTTAAAGATATTGATTCTAAACTATATGATATAAAAACAAACAGCCAACTAAAATATATTAGTCCTGAAATTGATACAATAATTTTAATGTTAAGCGAATTATATAAACAATTAGCTAAACAGAAAAAATATATAACACTTCCTATGACCAAACCTTCTGTATTAGATGATATTAAAAATTCATCAGAAAATATATTTAGTCGACTGATTGGTTATTTTGAGGGAAGATATTATACTATAGGACCTCCACCAGTATCAGAAGTGTCTAAAACTGTTAATGAAGATATATTAAAACAATATATTAAATGTAAATTAATACAATCAGTAGTAGGGTTTGAAAATTATATAGAAAATACACCCGAAACTGAACAACAAAAAAAAAAGATTAATATTTATGTATATAAACAAATTATAAGAAAAAATATAAAAGATTTTTATTCTTGTGATAAAGACCTATTATTCTCTCAAATAAAAGGTATTAGTGCTGAAAATAGACAAAAATTAAAAGATATTGATAATAATATATTAAAAAAAAATACTTTTAAAAAAGATAAAACAGAAATGGATCATTTAACATTATTTAGAGACTTAATAACAGATAAAAAAAATCCAGATGATTTAAGAGAAAAAATAATTAGAATGTATGAATTAGATTATTTATATGGTAAATATAGAGATAAAATAAGCAATACTTTTAATATCGGGCAATCAATATTTAATCAACCAAAAATAATATATAAAGATTTACCCCCTATTAAAGTATTTGATGATAAAGGTAATGTACCTAAAGATTTTAAATTAAGTGAGGATTTTAAATTAGATAATATTCAAAATATTAATGATGATGGTCAAATTTTACGTAAGAGAATAAATAATTTTATAAAACTTTATCTAGAATATATAAATGCAATAGTAGAATTATTATTTACTGGAGACGAAGATGTATTAAAAATATTTTTTGGAGATAAAACAACAGAGAAATACGACCAAAAAAAGATTGAAACAAAATATAGTAAATTATTAAATAGTAAAAAATTTAATACAAATCATACTAATGATACATTTAACAAAGAGTATTTATTTAAATTAAAATTATTTAATTATTTAGATACTAAAGATAATAATACACTTGTGAAGAATGTATTATGTAAAGATATTAATCCTGCTTTTTGTTTTGAAAATCATAATTATGCAACTTTATTTAAAAATATTATAGAAAATTTAAAAGTAGAAGATAAGATTGATGATAAATATTATGAAAAAAGAGAAATAACATTTTCTGATCGTGACGGTAAACCGCAAAAAAAAATGGAACTAACATTTAAATTTTCTGAATTTGATACTGATTTTAAAACTAATGATGGATATGATAATTTTATTAGAGAGTTGATAAACAAAGAAATATATTACCCTGAATTAATTGGTGTAATTAATAATTATGGAAAAAATAAATCCAAAAAGTAGAAAATGTATAAATTCTAAATAAAGGAGGATATATTCTAAGTTCTTAATAAAATAAAAAATAATTTCTATATATATTTTTAATTTTTTTATAAAAATAATACTAAATTTAAAATTTCCGATAGTATTTTTTATGTGTGTATTATTTTTGTTAGGATAAAAATCTTGATGTTTAAATATTTTTATTTTTTAAAAAACAAAAAATAATAAAAAAAAATTTTCTTTTTAATAAAGTAAATAAATTAAATTAAATCATGTCCGGTGGTCTTATGCAACTTGTCGCCTATGGCGCTCAAGATATCTATCTTACAGGCAACGCTCAAATTACCTTCTTTAAAGTAGTTTACCGTCGTCACACTAACTTCTCAATGGAATCCATTGAACAAACATTCAACGGTCAAGCTGACTTTAACAGAAAAGTAACAGCGACAATTTCACGTAACGGTGATCTTATTCACCGTATCTACCTCCAAGTAACACTCCCTGAAGTTACAGCTGGTTCATCCCACGCTTTCCGCTGGGTCAACTGGGTTGGTCACGTTCTTGTCAACAGTGTTGAAGTTGAAATTGGTGGTCAACGCATTGACAAACACTACGGATACTGGATGCACATCTGGAACGAACTCACCCAAACAGCTGGTCACCAAGCCGGTTACGCTAACATGGTTGGTAACGTTCCCCGTCTTACCCAACCAGTCTCAGGTGGTGAAAAGATGCCATCAACAACTCTCTTCGTTCCCCTCCAATTCTGGTTTTGCCGCAACCCTGGTCTTGCCCTCCCCCTCATTGCTCTCCAATACCACGAAGTTAAGATCAACCTCGAATTCAGCAAACAAACCGACTGCTGCTGGACATCAGGTAACGTAACTGTTCCATCCCTTACAGCTGCTTCACTCTGGGTTGATTACATCTACCTTGACACTGATGAACGTCGTCGCTTTGCCCAAGTATCACACGAATACCTCATCGAACAACTCCAATTCACAGGTGATGAATCAGTTTCAACCAAGAGCAACAAGATCAAACTCAACTTTAACCACCCAGTTAAAGAACTTGTTTGGGTTGTTCAACCTGACTCTAACATTGATGTTAACACCACCAAGACTCTCGGTGGTCCCCAATGGTTTAACTTCACTGACCGTCTTGATGAAACCTACTTTTCAGGTACCCCATCAGACCCTCTTGGTGGTGGTATGGGTGGTGCTTCCAGCCTCGTTGGTAACTTCCCCTACTCACTCCCAATGACTGGTGGTGCTTTACCAGGTTCAGGTTTAACTGACGGATTAAACGTACCTAATGCTGGTAACAGCACAGGTGTCAGCAATGTTGATGGTCTTACATTCACCAACCTCTTAAACTGCACTGGTGCTGAAGCTTGGGCTGCTGGTCTCCGTGTCTTTGACAACGGTGCTAACCCAGTTGCCAGTGCTAAACTCCAACTCAACGGTCACGACCGCTTCTATGAACGTGAAGGCCGCTACTTCAACCTCGTTCAACCCTTCCAACACCACGAAAACGTCCCAGCGACTGGTATCAACGTGTACTCATTTGCCCTTAAACCTGAAGATCACCAACCCTCAGGCACCTGCAACTTTTCACGTATCGATAACGCTACCCTCCAACTCACCCTCACCAACCAAGCTGTAGTCAATGGTCGTCCTTGCAAGATCAAGATCTACGCTGTCAATTACAATGTACTTCGCATTATGTCAGGTATGGGCGGCCTAGCTTATTCAAATTAGATCTACGCTCTAATTTATTTTTTCTTTTTACAAAAATTATAATGCGTTTATTTTAAAATAAATTAGCTTATATATTTTTAATTAAAATTGATTTAAGGAAATCTTTAAATTAATTAAATAAACCAATCACCACACGAATATTTAACCATTCAATGGAATTTATTAAAATCATTAAAAACAATCAAACTCCTTATTATGAATTACAATTAAATAATAATAGTACTTGTAAAATTGATATTAATTCATTAGACAAAATTAAAACTGTTATTATAGATAAATACAAAATTAATACCAAACCAGCTTGGTATATTACATCAAATGGATATATTGCTTGTTCAATAACTAAATTACCTGTAAATACATTATATATGCATCGTTATTTAATGAATCAATTTGAATATGATGGTAAAATTAGTGTTGACCATATTAATCGTGATAAAACCGATAATCGTTTAAGTAATTTAAGAATTTGTACCCAATCAGACCAAAATCACAACCAAAATAAACAAGAAAGAAATTTTATAAAATTAGATGGGTTTGAAACTGAAATACAATTACCACAATATATTGAATATCAAAAAGAAAGTACAATTAAAACTACTAAAGACGGTAAAGAAATAGAAACAATTTTACCAGATCATTTTAGAATATATTCTACATATCTAGATTTTGACAAACATTCGACAAAATCAAACAAACTAACAATTAAAGAAAGATTAAATAATGCTTTATCAAAAAGGTATAATTTAATTATCAATTCCACTAAAAATATTAAAGATCTATATATCGATGGTTATCAATTCAATTCTAATCAAGAATTTGAAAAACATACTATTGAATGTATAAATGTATTATGTGGTATTAATATTGATAAAATACCTAGCGATGATGACTTCCTAGAAGATTCAAGAATTAAAAAGAGCAATGTACCAAAATATGTTTCATATTCACCCGCAAAAGGTAGTCGTGGATCACAATTAACATATGATCATAATAATAAAGAAGCAAAAGTTAGAATACAATTCTCGTCTTCAGGTTCAAAGTTTAAATCACTTGATGATAAATTTGACGAAATTATTACTTTAATGCATAAAAATAAAGTTGAATTTATTTGGAATGAAAAGCCTAATTTTATTGATGATAAAAATCAAATATCAGATATAAAAACTAATTCGGAATACTCACTAGAATGGTTAAATGAAATAAAAGCATCACGTTTAGAAAAAAAACAACGTGATAAACATAATCCAATTGATATCATTATTATTAAGAAATTAAATACTGATTTTAATAATAAAATTAATAAAACAGTCACATCTGATATTATTCAATTAACAACTGACAGAATTACACTAATTATTAATGATAAAATAAGTAATAATAATATTGATATTGGTAAAGTAGCAGATGATTACACAAATCATACTAATTCAGATTTTATTGATGAATATAATAAAATTAAAAAAGAAATTGAAGAAGAATCTGAAAAACGTAGAGAATTACAACTAAATAAATTACACAGAAAAATTATTGATTCAGATAAGACTTTTCAAATTCAAACTAAACCAAAAATAATTAAAAAGAATGGATGGAAGATTGATGTTCTAACTATTATATTAATGGTAAAAGATAAAGGAACATTAACTTTTAATGAAATTGCCCAAAAATATAAAGATATTGATGGTAATTCTATTTCATTATCGGATGTTCAAAATATTTGTAGTCCAGGACGTTCATATTGGTTAGATAAAGAAGATTTTGAAGAAGATTTTCCAATGACTTATCAAGAATACAAAGATAAAAGGGAATCAAATGTCAGAATTGAAATGTCTAATAAAGCTCACCAAAAACTAAATTCTAGTAATATAGGTGATCAAAAATATCTAGAAATATGTAAAACTAATGCTATTGCTAAAAGAAGTTGTGATTCAAAAACTATGGTTAATATTTTCTTAGATAAATATACAACTCTTACAACTAATAAAGCTGCATTAAAACATAAAAATAAAAATGATGAACAAGTTACAGGGGCAATCGTAACACAAATCTGGAATGGATCTACAACATTATTTGAATCAGATTTTGAAGGACGTACAGATATTACATATCAAAAATATCTTCAAGATGTTAAAGAAGATAAAACTTATTTTACTAAAGACCTTGAAAATAAAGAGAAATATGAACAATTTCTATCTGATGTTGAAAATAAAAAAATAAAAGAACTAACTAGAACTCATATCAAATACCTTAAAATGTTTGGTAAAGATGATAAATTTATTATAGATTTACGTAATAAAATTAAGGATCAATAAATATTTTTTCTTTTATAAAAAAAGTATCATTATAAAATAAAATGAAAAAAAATATAAATCACCAGAGAAAAAATAATATTACATATCTAAAAAAATATGGTGGTAATGATAATAAACCTAAAACAAGTATAGATAGATCTGCAAAAAAAGCAACTGATAATTTTGTAAATGGAATTATTGATCTTGATTACGAAAATGAAAATTATTCTGAATTTTGTAGAGTAACTCCTATTTCTGAAGGTGTTTATTTAAAAGATTTATTTAATAATATCGAAATGTGTGAAGCTTTTTTAATAAGTACCAAAGGTATAGTAAGTTTTTTAACTGAATTATTTAAAGAAGCGGTGAGTAGTAACAATGTGTCTAAATTAAGAGAATATTTAGAACAAAGATGTAGTTCATCTGAAATAACAAATTCAAGTCAAGATAATTCACCCCAAAAAAAAAGTTTATTACGAATAATTGATAGAGTTATTAATAAAACAAAATTAAAGAATACACTTTCAAAGAATTCACAAAAAAATAAAATTTATACTGAAATGGAAAATAATTTAAATACATCTGATGAAGCATCAGATATTTATAGAAATATATTTGCAATTTATTTTGGATTAGTATCATCAACACCTGAAAAATGTGAACATAGTAAAAAAATTATTAGATTATTTTTCTTATTAAAATCTTTAGTAAAAAATCAGAAAAATATTAAAACACAATATTTTATTAAAAGTAATGAAAATCAAATCGAAAAAAATCCATTATCATTACTGTTATATGTAATATATGATAAATTAATTTCACTAATTATTAATTTTTTACCCCAAGATACTCAACAATCTACTCAACCAGATATAGATATGGTTAAGCATTATGGAGGAGGGGTTTTTGACTTTTTAAAGCCAAAATATAAATTAATACATCTTGATTTAAATAAATATAAAAATGATATTATAAATTATACTGCAGAACTTGAAAATGAAAAAATTCCTTTTTTTGAAATTAATCAAAAAAATAAAGCACGTGTTATTATAAATATTGGATTATATGGATTATTTTCTTTAGTTGTTAGTGTTGGAATTATTGGAGCAAAGATTTTACCAATACCATCATACTTTACTGGTATATTAAACAAAGTGTTAGATTATACATTAGAAAAAACAACAAATAAACTTAAAACTCTAATTTATAGAAAACATATAAATCCTAAAAGACCACCCATTAAAAATTCTGATATAATAAATAATGATACACATAATTCATTTAGAATTATTGATAATACAATACAACAAATATTAGAACATATACCATTAAATATTAGAGCATTATTATTTATGATTAGTGCATTATCTAGATTTCCCAACATTAATACAGACGATTATCCAATATATATAAAAAATAAATATAATTATGGTGAAGGTGATTTAATTTTTAATAAAAGTATATATTCTGATGTAAAAGATTCACTACCTACATTAGAAGAAATATTTACTAAAAATAAGATTAAAATTAATCCTGATAAAACTCTTGGTGAAGTATTAAATACACATTTTTTTACAAATTTATCATTTATTCAAAAATGTATTCCATGGTTTAATAATAATTCAATACAAAATTGTGATAACACAAATGATTATAAATTATATAAAACATATACTAATTTAAAACAAGAAATATTACCTTCTACATATTTTGGTGAAAATATAAATTTTAACGATATATTTAATAAATTAAACAATCATAATACAAGTCATATAGATATTATTTTAAGAGAAATACAAATTCTTATTACACGTATATATCAATCCACTGATACAGAATCATTAACAGATAATGAAAAAACAAGATTAGAATTAACATTTAATCTAATAAATTTATTAATTGATGAAATTAGATTATTATCTAAAATATATGTTTTATTAATAAATGATTATATAAATACAAATAAAAAAATAACATATAAAAAATATTTTAAAAATAATTATTTATTAACAAATAATCAATATTATATATTTTTATTTCATTATTTATATGATAATAAAATAGTTATTAATAATTATAAACATAAATTTAATGAAATTGAAAATATTTTAAATAATAATAAAGAAAAAGTTAATTCTGTTATTGAAAATATATATAATATATTTTTTAGATATAAAATTATTGAACCTATTAATGTAGTACTTACTGAAACTGATTCATTATTTTTTGAGTCTGAAAAGGTAAAAGCTAATAGACAGCAAAATATAAATGTTCATCAATATCATCAGAAATCTATTAAAAAACCACAACCAGTATTAGAAAGACCTCCAAAAACACAAAAATATAGAACATTAACCATAAATCAATATCCACAACCAATTAAATCAAAAATGACATATCAACCACCAATTAAATCTCGATATCAAACAAAAAAAAAAAATTGGAGAGAGAAATTAAAATTTTGGAAATAATAGTAAGATCTAAAATACGAAAATTGTTATAGAGATTTTTATAAGTCTATAAAATAACTTTTAAATATTATTGTATTACATCCTTCATTTCCACTACTGTTTACAGCTGAAATACCTATATCACGTTGTTCACTTTTACAACAGTTTAATGGATTTAATGAAAATGTACAACCATAGATTGGAGCTTCTGGATTAAATCTTTCTTGTTTTTCTAAATAATACATACCAAAGATCATTACTAATCCAGTTATTTCATTTTCTATATCACGATAACTAAAAGTTAAATATTGTGCTGGTTCTTTTTTTAATTCTAAATTTGAATTGTTTTCAGGTCTATTTTCTACTTCTCTCGCTAATGACATTAATTTTGAAGTATGCATATCTAAACATTGAATACCTTCTGAACTAGGATGATGATATATTATACATCTTTCAAACTCTTCAGGATAATCACAATTATTTATATCAACTATAAAATCATTAAATAATTGATCATTTTCTTGTGTTTCTTCTAATGATATTTCATTAAATACATTTGGATTTTTATAAATATTTTTTGCTAATTCAAATAATTTTTTATATTTTTCTTTTATTTCACTATATGATAACATTATTATTATATATTTATTATATATTTATTATATTTTTTTAACTAAATGTTCTTTTTTTATTACAGTTGCTATTCTTCCGATTGTTGAATTTTTATCATTTAATACTACTTTAACACCTCTAGGATGATATTTAATATTGGTTAAAATAGCTTTGATTTTACCTTTTTCATATTTACCTTCATATGGTTTTATTGCAATTATTACAGTGTCTCCAACATTAGGTGATTCTTGAAACACATAATTATTTTTTTGAAAAGTTTCGAATTCTAAATCTTTTAATTCTTTTAAATATTCTTCTGGAATTCCACGTGAATCAAATGATAAATATTGATATTTATAATAATCAATAATTTTTTTTAATAAACTAATAAATGATTTTACACTTCCTAATTGTTTAGGTTTTATACCAAAACCTCCAGCATTTTTTTCACGAACACCTAATATTGTTGATTCTAATTGATACCAATCATAATCAATTACTTTTGGATTAGATTTAGCAAACATTATCTATTATTTTATACAATAGAAAATGATTTTTATATATAAAAAAAATATTATAAATGAATTACTTAAATGAAAATGGATTATCAGATAGTCTTTGTTGTTCAAGATGATGTCCATATTGAACTCTTCCAACAGCGTCTATAGCTCTTCCTGATAAATCTAGTGTGTATTTTTCTTTGACTTTATCTTTAATATAATTAATATATATTTGTAATTCAGAATTTTTTGATATTGTAGTAAATGCTATAATATTCTCTAATGTTTTCTGACCATTACGAGTTGTTAAATAAACTATACCATCATTAGAACCTAACCATTTTAATCCAATTGAAGTCATTAAAATTTGTAAGGCTAAATTATGATCTTTTTTTATCTCTTGTCCAGCAGTCTTATTCATAAAATTATTAAATTCATCATCTGAACCTTTATTAATTATTTGTATGGCTTCTTGTGAATATTTTGATCTATTATAATTGTCTAAGTCAGGATTTGGTCTAATATATGTATTTGCATATGAAGCAACAGATGGATTTATTGTTATACCACTACTACCATAACCCATACTTGTACCATATTCCATACCTGAATCACGTAATTGTTCTGGATTAACTAATTTACCCATCCATTCATGTTTTGAATATACACCTTTAGATGGATCAGCTTGAACTATTTTAGCATATTCTGTTGCTAAACGACTATCTATTTTAGCAATTTGTTGTTGGATTGCTTTATCAAAATTAATATGATCAGTTGATTTATCAAGTTGTTCTAATGTAACATTTTGAGATGATGGTTTTGTTTCTTTAACGTAAAATGATACAGCTTTTTCAAATTTAGGAAATTTAAGTTTTGGTTTAAATTCACTAATTTTATTTTGTATTTTTTCTATTTCTCTAAAATATTTATTAAGATTTCTTAAATCTAAATCTTGTTGTTTAATTTGTGTTTCTGCCTTTTCTAAAATTCCAGTCATATCATTAATTGATGATATTTTATCTTTAATTATGTCAAATATTTTACGAGCAGAATCGTCTATTACACCATATGATCCAGGACCACCTACAAATCCAGGACCACCTACAAATCCAGGACCACCTACAGCTCCAGGACCACCTACAGCTCCAGGACCACCTACAGCTCCAGGGGCACCTACAGCTCCAGGTGGAATACTGAAACTTGTAGGTACTGGTGGTGGAGATGCAACTGCAGATGCATATAATATTTGTTTAATTAATGGATAATAACTAAATGGTACAAATATTGGTATTTTTTTATTTTTAACAACAGCTGCAGCTGTTGGTGTTGGTGTTGGTGGTGTTGGTGTTGGTGTTGGTGTTGGTGTTGGTGTTGGTGTTGGTGTTGGTGTTGGTGTTGGTGCTGCTTTTGGTTTTGTTGTTGCTGCTCCTGGTGCGATGGGTGGAGATGATAAATATGAAGGTGGGGTTTTCATATGTTCATACAATAATGGTATACTAAAAGTATTATTATTATTTACTACAAATAATGTATATATTGGATTAATTAATGTATTTACAATAGCTTTTGCAGCATCAACCATTTTTGATATATTTTTAAAAGGTGTACTTTTTACAATAAACATTGTCATTGGTATAGATGATTTAGGTGGTGATCCAACACCACCTAATTGATTAATTCTTTGTAAAATTTGATTAATAGCACCTAAAGCAGTAATAATAAAAGAATATGAATCTTGATTTTTCTTAATACACAATTCTAATTTTTTATTAAGATCTCCACCCTGTGGATTTAATTCAAATAATTTATCTCTAATAGTAGATATTTCAAGATTAATTGCATTTTGAATATTATATGATAATAATATTTTACCTTGTACAACTTTAAATAATGGAGCAAAAATAGATTCACTTGATAAACCAGCCATTACAATATCTCTTAATATTAATTCTGAATCATCAACAACATCTTTAAGTTTTACATTACGTATTCTTACAAGGATGTCTGGTATTAAAATGCGAAAAACTTGTTCTAGTGGGTTTTTAATTTTATCATATTGTACTACTTGATCATTATATTGTTTATTAATATCATTAAAATTTGCCTCAAGAATATCTAATTCTGTAATATGATCATTTAGATCTTCATATATTTTATAAGCTTCATCAACTAATGGACGATTAATAAAAAATGATTTAAATACATCATAATATCTTTTACTTTCAGCTCTTTCTTTTGTAATTTCATTATCTTCTCCTTTCATTTTATTTTGCATAAAAGTTTGATATTTTTCAAATTCAATACGTATTTTTTCAATAAGGTCAGCATTATCAGAATATTCTTTCAATGCAGATTTCATTTTAGAAAATCCATTATTTTCTAATTGTTTTTTTTCATTTTCTATTTTAATACGTGTTTTTTCAAATTCCTCACTTTTAGTTTTTTTATTTTTCTCGTGAATGGTAATGTAATTATTAACTTTTTGAAATTGAACATCAATTGATTTTAATTGACTTTCATAAAAACTAGGATCATTTTTTTGAATTGGTGATTTTTCAGACATGGCCTGAATATAAGATTTCTTTTTTTCAAACATAACCAATTCTTGATAACGATACATTAATGTATCAATTTCTTCAGTATGTTTTTCTAATAATTTTTTAAATGTATTAACATATATTTTAAGTTTATGATCTGGTTTTTTAAATTTCTCCTTTACATCTTTAATTTTAGAGAAAATTTTTTTTAAACGATTTAATTGTTTTCTTTTTTTAAAATTTTTAAACCAATCAATAATACCTCCACCTTCTTGTAATGTGTAAGATTGTTGATGATATTTTTTTTTTTTAAGAAGTTTTGATTTTTTATTTTTATTATATATTTTAGAAGATTTATATTTATCTAATTTTGATGTTCTTCTTATCAACATTTTCTTTTTTATATAAAGAATAAGAAAAAACAAATAAAAATTGAATTCAAATAAACTTAAACTTTTTATAAAATATTAATATATATAATACAAAATTTAATATGCCTTTAGATACTGAATCATTATTAATTTCTAATATTTCATTCTGTAATAAAGAAGCTGCAAATATTCGTTCAAATGATTTTAAACAAAAAATTATTGAATATCTCAATAATAAATATAAAATTCAAATAAATAATAAGGATTTTGTTAAAATTAATCCTAATATTTTAAAAAAGAATTTAGAAAAACATCAACATATAATTAGTTTACAATCGGCAGGAAATCCTTATTATTTCTTCTTAACAAAAATTAAAGAGCAAAATTGTTGTTTTTACATTGATCAAAAAATAGTAGAGGGACATAATTATCCGAGGATTATTTATGTTCAATATCGTTTTGCAGATTATTTATTTAATGACACCTTATTTAATGGTGAATTAATCAAAACATATAATAATGAATGGTCTTTCTTAATTTCTGATATACTTCTTTTAGATGGTAAATTAATTGATCAAACTGGTAATATATATGAAAGATATGATCAAATTTATCAAATTTTTGGTAATCATTATCAACCTGATCCTGTATTTGATATTTGTCCACTACAAATTCGTAGATTATTCTATTATAAAGAATTAAATTATCTAGTTAATAAATTTATTCCTTCTTTAGGTTATAATTCGAAAGCTATATGTTTTCATACATTAAACCCTAAATATGATAGTTATATTTATTATTTTTCAGATGATGAAAAGAAATCATTTTTCAAACATCAATCACAAATTAAAGAAGATAAATTAGAAAAGCGTAATGCATTATCAAATGCTGAAAAAGATATTATTAATCCTGAATTATTAGCAAATATTCAAATTGTTAAAGCATCACAAGATGATTTATATAATGGATATTGTAATGATGATCATAGAATAAAAGATTTAGGATATATTGCTGTTCCAACACAAAGACATAGTCATCAATTATCTTTAATATTTAAAGAAACAGGAGGATCACGTATTTTTAGTTGCCGTTATTCAAAATATTTGAATAAATGGGTGCCAATAGAAGAAGTAAAAATTAAAGAACCAGATCAATGGAAAAAAATTTATAGTATTATTGAAAAAGTTAATAATTAAATTTTATTTTGCTTTTTTGATATTAGAAGATGAATGCAATAATCTAAAATTTATATATTGATTTTCTATTTTATTTTGATCTGTTGAACATAAAAATGGAAAGGATATACAATCAACTTTATTATCAAATTTTTCTTTTTTTAAAAAATTTTTATTAATAATTGATATAATTATATATATTATTATACTGAATGTTATAAATATTATAGCATATATAAAAATCATAAATATTGTGATTCCTATAATATCATTGATATTATATTTGAGATACATTTTTATAATTTTAAGAAGAAATAATTTTCCATATAAAAGGTTTTAGATTAATATTATTAATTTCTTTATTTCCTGTTATTTTACTTGATATTTTATAATTATTAGGAGTTTTTGTTAATAAATACTTACTATTATCTTTTGATTTAATTAAACATAATTCAGTAGATTGTTCTAAAAATTCAATTTCCCATAATTGATTATTATTATTAGGATTACATTCAGTTAATGATAATGTAGTTTTACTATTATCTGTTTCATTAATTTTTAAACATCCTAATGTATTATTATTATTATCATATTGAAGTATTAAATAAGAATTAACTTCATTTAATCCACTATGTTTAATATGTAATTTAATATTTGTTTGATAACTTTGAATATCAGATTCAATCACTAAATCTAATAAATCAAATAATCCTTCTGATCTACGTCTATTATATTTTTGAACTTGAAATCCAACTGCTTTTGATTTATTAACTAAATTTTTTGTATTATATATATCACTTTCAATAACTCCTTCCATTAAATTTTCAGATTTAATTTTATAATACTTTCTTTTTGGATCATTACGATAACCATCCACAAAATAAGCTAAATTATATTTACCATCTATATTACCATATACAGATGCATCATTTTCTGCTCCTGATTTTTCATCATTCCAAATAAAATTGTGTTTATTAGGTACTTCTTCTAAAATTTCACTATTTAAACATACAATTGGTACATTATCTCTTCCAAATTGTTCAGTAGGTGTGCTAAAACTATGATTTAAAACCGATAATCCACCAAAACATTTAAATGATTTACCATCTTCTTCAAAATTTGTGGCATTCCAAAATGTTACATCATCATCTCCCCCTGATTTTCTATCATTCCATTTCCAACTCCAAGCTTTATTAGGTGGTCTTCTTACTAAATCTTTATTTTTAGTTGACACTAATATATTACTCATTGATGGTCCCTCTTCTGTATTAGATAAGTTTTCACGTGGCATGTCATCATTATAATTAACATTTTGTATATATCGGGTAGCATTTTCAGGACCAGATGATGCAACAACACCTAATGGTAAATATGTTTCATCATTAATAGTAATTGGTGTTGATAACCAAAGATTTAAATCTAATGCTGATCCAGTACCTGAATCTGAATAAATTCTATTATATAAATTTGTTTTTAATGCTCTAACTTTCTTATTTTCTATCTCATTTGTTGTTTTTTTATTACATGATGATACTGGAATAGGACGAAAATCTTTATTTAACCCCCAATAATAAATATCATATTTTTCAATTTCACCAAAAGGATTATTTACAGGATTTGTAACAAACTCCCATTCTACTATTTCTCCATATACTTCCATATAATTCTGTAAATTTTTTTTACCATCACTTTTATCTCCTTTTGCTAATATATCAAACCATCTTTTAAATACTTCGGTTAAATATTTAATTAAATCATCAATATTTCTAGATTGAGCTATTTCTTTAAATTGATTAGATGTACATATTCTAGTTATTGTATCTTTAATAAATTTATTATTAATTTTACGTGGAGGTGTTTCTTCTTTGCCTCTAGCTTTTGTTAGAATATCATTATATTTTAATTCAAGATCTTTCATAATTTTTTTAATATATTGTTTAATACGGCAATTATTTTCACATTCACCTGTATCTCCAACATCACCATCAGGACCAGGAGGACCTCTTTCACCTGGTTGTACTTGTTTTTTATTAATTACTAAATATGTATATAAATTTACTCCACTATTTACTAAAGTTAATACAGTTATTGTATATACTATCCAAAATAATAAGTATATTAAAGGATTGTAAATATTTTTTGACATTAAATTACCAAAAACTAAAAATACTAATCCAATGAATACCAATAATACTAGATATATAAAAGGTTCCATTATTTATCTTACCTTTTTATTGAGATAAAAAAATATAAAAAAATAATCTTAAGTTTTTAAGTTCTAGGTGTTGGTGTTATAGATTTTTCCATTATTAATTGATTACCTGTAGCAGGTAATGGTTTAAACCAAATAAACTGTGCCATTTTAATATCATAATCACCAGTTCCTTTTACAGGTAAAGGTTTTACTGTATAAATAAAATCATCAGTCGTAGTTTCTCTAAGTAAAGATGATAAATAAAGATTATCTCTAGATGAAACTTTTATTAAATATCTTAATGATTTACAATCCTTTGAAATATTATTTTTACTATCAATACATTCGATTTGCCATATTTGATTAGGATTGGCTGTATTAATTGGTAATGATGTTGTAACAGTTATTATATTTGGATTATTTGAAACACCAAATGATGTTGAAAGATCAACATCTCCTATATTTAATCTTCTTATAATATATGAATTAATCATATTCAATCCACTATGTTTAAGAAATATTTTATCTGCATTACCAGTATTCATTAATTGAACTTCAAGTGGTATATTAAGAAAAGGGAATATACTATATTTTTCTTCTCTTGATGGTAATCCAAAATAACCTATTCCATATTCATTTTTATCAGTTAATTCGTGTTTAAATTTAGCTTCATTGATTGGAACTTGTTTAAATTTATCAAGATTAAGTGTATAATATGTTATTGATTTAGGTTGACTCCAAGATGTTGATAAAATTGGTAAATTAATTGTATTAAGATAATTAGGATCATTTGGCATCCAAAAACTAATTTCTGAATATGCACCTGAATTTTCATCAGTCCATAATAATCTAATATCACCTGTTTTATTAGTGATTAATACATCTTCATTAACTAACCGAAATGGTTGTTTTTCTGGTGTATTAACTCCATATAATTGTCTTGGACTTGATTCTCTATTTTGTGTATTAACATAAAAACCACATCCTCTAAACCATTTATTTAATTTTTTATCATAATAATCTCTAGGTTTCCATATTGACAAAGGTTCATTTTTATTTGCATCAGTACTATACCAAACTTTATCCCATTCTAATGGTGCCATTAAATATTTATTATCTGCTGCTAATAATGTAACAGCTTCATTAGGACCAGAATATAAATTATTATTACCAAAATTAATACGTTTTTTATTATCTCCTATTGTTTCTATAAATTTATTTGTATTATTTAATGAATGATTATTTCCAATCAGATCACCTAATGGATAATACATTACACCATCATATGTATATGGTAATATACGATATGCAGAATAGTGTTCAGTATAATAATAACCAATTTTAGCTCCACCTTTTCTCATTTTAAATTTACCATCATACATTAATATAGTATACATATTTGTTCTAATACCTTTAACAGCTGAAGCATATTTTAAAGGTGATAATTTATTAACATCTTCATAATTACAATATTCAATAATTCTAGGACTAAATACTCTATCTTTACCCCAATAATAAATATCATATTTTTCAATTTCTGCAAATGGGTCTCCTTCTAAATCTGGTTTATCTTCTAATCCATCTGTCTCTAGATAAGATATAATATTATTTTTATCACTAGAAGTATCTGAATCAAATAATACTTTTAACCATTTTCCATAAATATCTGAAATATAATTATTAACCATATTACCTGGTTTAATAGCTGTAACTTGTTTATAAGGTTCAGAATTACATATAAGTTTAATATTATCAAGTATTTCTCTATTTTTAATGCTAGGTTTATTTGAATCTTGAGATTTTATATAAGGTTGTAAAAGTTTTGCATATGTATCATTAATATTTGTAATAATACTTACATTACAAGCTTTAGTATTACATCCTGTATCACACATTCCAGGTAATCCAATTTCTCCTTTATCACCTACTCTACCTTGATCTCCAGGCATTCCTCTTTTAGATCTTAAAACTCCATAAAAAAATACTGTTGATACTGCATTAGCAATTGTTAAAATGGTTGCAATATAAACAACCCAGTAAAATATTAATAATGATGGATGTGTGATACCTTCAGACATCTTAACTCCAATAAATACTGTAATTGTTAATAAAACTAGACCCAGTAATATATATATTATCATACTTACTTTACTTAGTAAAAAGAAAAATTAAAATTAAAACTAAATCTAGATTTTATTTATGCTGTGGTATTACCATTACCAGATAATTCAGCGATTTGTGGTTTAATACTACTCACGAAAATACTAACTGGATCACTTGAATTTTTACATAATACTTCTAATTTATCAATTTGACTTGATATTATAGAAATTTGTTCTTTTTGATCTGGACTTTGACATTGTTCAAGATTAGATAAACAATTACCATCAATATCTGGAAAAGCTAATTTTACAGCTTCTTCTATTTTAGCTCTACAAGAATCTCTACCACATTCATCTTCCATTGCACACATTCCTGGTATACCTTTAGGTCCTTTACGTCCTGGTGGACCTCTAGGTCCTTTAACACCTGGATCATTTCTTAATTTAATGTAATAACTAATTGATAATATAATATTAAAAATAGTTAAACCTAATAAAAATACAACTAACCAATAACATATTTTAAGCGTACCTTCCTCAATACTAAAACTAAATATTAATGTTATTAGAAAAATTATTATAAGTAATACAGTCCAAACAAATGACATTTATATTTTATGTTTTTATTTTATTCTCTTATTCTTTTTCAAGAAAAAATTTTAATTATAATTATAATTAGGAAATTCTTGATGTGGTACTCCACATACATCACTATTACAAACACCAACTACACAACTACGACAAAGATCACTAGGTAAAGCACCTCTTAATTCAATAGGACCCTGAAATGGTACATTTTCATATATTATATTATTATTATTCTCTTTTGGATATTTTAAATTATTTGATATTTCATTATATTGATTGCCAAGATGTTGATGATGTTGGTGTTGAGGCTGATTTTGATGTTGATGTTGATGTTGAGGTTGATTTTGATAAAAATCTTCTTGTGTTGGTGATACTGATTCTTTTTGTTGAACATTATTAGGATATACTAAATTATGCATTGAATATTTTGATTCATCAAAAGAATCAGATGTAAAATTAGAATAACTATACCCATTATATCCAGGTAAATCAGTTCTTACTGATTTTTGTTGATTAAACCATTCTTGGGTAGGTTGAATATTTACTAAACAAGAACCATCTAAAGCACAATCTTTTTTACTTATTTGGTCAACTGTTATTGATGGATATTCACATTGACTTCTAGCTTGATATTCATCTAGTTCAGGTGCAGTATAATTAATATCTATTCTATCTGATTCAACTTCTTGATTTTTTGAAACATCTATCATAACATGTTGTTCTTCTGGAATAGGGGTAGGATCTTGTATATGAATATTTTTTTTATGATTGATAATAATATTAGTATAGAAAAATAAATATAGAACACATAGTACAATTAGTATAATTATTAATGTATTATATTTAGATAAAAAAGTATTTAATATTTTATTCATTTTATTTCTTTTATAAGATAATATTTATAAATATTACATTATATAAAATAAAAATATAAAAATAATTGTTATAATTATAATTATGAAACCACATATATTTGAATATGATAAATTTAATCAAGAATTTAAAAACATTATATTTAAAATACCTGAATCTAGAAATCATAATATAACAATACCTTTAAAATATAAATTTGAATCATCCGGTGAAACAAAACCTTTATTATTTAAAACATCTAAAATTTATATGCCATTCAAACCAAATATATCAAACTCTTTAGGAGGATATATTAGATTATCATTTGATAATCTAAAAGTAGATCATAATTTAAAAGCTTTTTACGATTTTATTAATAGTATTGAAAATTATCTTGAACAAAAATTAATTGAAAAACATATAATTAATACATCTAAATTGACATTTAAAAAAACAATAAAACATTCTGAAGGTTTTCCAGATTATTTTAATGTTAATTTTAATTTATCTGATGTAAGATGTTTTGATAATAATTTTAAAAATATACCTTTAGAAGAAGTTATTGGTAATTTTTATGCTTATTTTATTATTGAATTGTATGGATTTTATTATAATAAAAAAATAAAACAAATTAGACTTATCTGGAATTTAATACAATTTAAATTAGATAATACTAGACAGGTTATAAATGAATGTTTATTTTTAGATGAACATATTAATAATGATATGCATAATGATATGATCAAAAATAATATTAAGAGTGATATAAAAGAAGAGAAAAATAAATTAAAAGATCATCCATTATTAGAAAAATATTTTAAAATGTTATTAGTTGGTATTCCAAAACCAGCTGTTAAACATAAATTAACTTTATCTGGTATGGATGATAGATTTATTGATTTTCCAGCTGATAGTGATATAGAATTATTACCAGATGATCTTAAAAATAAATTAAAAATAAATGAAAATATAGTTGAAAAACAAAATACTAATCCTTTAGTAGGTATGATAAAAAAATTAGATTTTAATAATTTAAAATTAAATAAAGTATCTGTATCTAATCCTGATAAGAAAAGTATTAAATATGATAGAGGATTAAAAGTACCATCATTAATTGAAATACAAGAAGCTCATAAAAAAATATTTGAAAAAAAATAATAATATAAAATAAAATACTTTACAGTTATATAATCTATAAAATGGCAATAAAAATAAGTATAAATAAAGATATTCTAGAAAATGAATTAAATAAAGATATAAATTTTGATAATATTTGTACAATTTGTGGGGGTGATTTAAATGATAGTATATGTCATACATTAAATTGTAAACATATATTTCATTATAATTGTTTAATTAAATATTTACAAACAGATTTTTCATTTCCTAGATCAAATAAATGTCCATATTGTAAAACAGTATTTACATTTCTACCATTAATAGGTAATATTAAACCTATCAAATTTATACATTATGAACATAATAATAAATCTTTAAAAAATATAACTCAAGAAAAAATACATAATTGTAATGGAATATATACATCTGGAAAAAATAAAGGTGAACCTTGTAATAATAAAATATCTGAATTAATAAAATATTGTAGATATCATTATAATCAAGATCCTAATAATTCTTAATTGTTTATTTTAGGTTTAGCCATTTCAACAGAAGGTATCACATAATTTATTGGTTTTTTTGTAATATTTATTAATGCATTATCATTTTCTTCTTGAGTGGAATATGTAATATAACCAAATCCCATAAATTTATTTGTTTTCTTATTTTTAATCATATAAAAATTTATAATCTTACCAAATTGTTCAAAATGTGTTCTTAATTCAGAATCACTCATATTTACATCTAATTCACTAACTTTTAAACCAATTATTGAATCTTCTTCCTTTCTTTTTTCTCTATATTGCTTATCACGTTCTTCTTTTTCTTTTTCTATTTTTTTTTGTTCTTCTTCTTGTTTTTTAAGAAGAATAATCGGACATTGAATAGACCAATGTGTATTTTTACCACAATGTCTACAATTAACAATAGCTTTTTTTATTTCTTTTTTTGGATCTTCAATAATAATTTCACTATCAATTATTTTATTTTTTTCTTCAGATTCATTACTTTTTTCATCTTCTGTAAAATAATATATTTTATTTATTTCTAAACCTTCTGGAATACAAGAAGGTAATTTTATCTTAAAATCAGTTTTTTTTTTTAATCCTGTTCCTGTAACCTCAATAAAAACTTCATCACAAAATTTAGTTAATTCTTTATTATTAGAATTTATTGCATCACCAAATTTATTCCAATTTAATCTTTCACGAATTTTACTTGCATCACTTGCTTTATAATTTTTTAAATAAAAAGTCTTTGTACTTTTTTGTATTTCATCACCATTTTTAATAAATCTAATCTCTATTTTTGTATTTTCATCTGGATAATAATAATGATCTGTATATGTTTCAGACATTTTATAATTCTATAGTTTATTAATTACTAATTATTTCTTTATTTTGATTTTATTTTATTCAAAAAATGGTATAAAATAAATTTTAATTATTATTATTAATTAATCAAATTTATTAAAAATGCGTATTATTAATGATGTACAATTAGATTTCGATGATGTTTTAATTATGCCTAAGAGATCAACACTTAAATCTCGTAGTCAAGTTGATTTAGAAAGAACATTTAAATTTACTAATAGTAAACAAGAATGGACAGGTATACCTATTATGGTTGCAAATATGGATACTACTGGTACATTTGAAATGGCTAAAAAACTTTTTGAATATAAAATAATTACTTGTATTCATAAACATTATACATTAGATCAATGGAATACATTTTTAAATTCAATCACCGATGATAATCACTTTAATTATTTTACAGTTTCGGTTGGTATTACCGATAATGATATCGAATTATTAAATAATATTATTCAAATGGATTCACGTATTCGTTTTATTTGTGTCGATGTTGCCAATGGTTATACTGAAAATTTTATAGATAAAGTTAAATTAATACGTCAAACACACCCCACAAAAATTATTATTGCGGGGAATATCGTATCGGCTGAAATATGTGAAGAATTAATTCTTGCTGGTGTTGATATTTGTAAAGCAGGTATTGGAGGTGGATGTTTAGCTGCTGATACTAAAGTTTTAATGGCTGATAAAACTACCAAAAATATTTGTGATATCAAAATTGATGAAGAAGTTATTAATATGAAAGGCGAACCAGTTAAAGTTAAAAATGTAATGTGTATGGGTACAAAAGATGTTATGAGAGTAAAAGTCTCAAACTGTAGTGAACCTATCCTAGCTACATCAGATCATATGTTTTGGGCAATGAATTTTCAAGATAATACATATGCCTGGATGAAATTAGATGATGTTAATATTGATGATATTAAACTTACAACTATAAATGAAAAAGGTGATTTTGTAAATGGTTATATAACTAGTTTACGTAATGGAGGTTATGTAGAAACTTGGGATATTGAAGTTGATTGTGACACACATAGTTTCATAGCCAATAATATAGTTGTACATAATTCAGTATGTACTACACGAATTAAAACAGGGGTTGGACGTCCACAATTATCAACTATTATTGAATGTGCAGATGCAGCACACGGATTAAATGGTTGTGTTGTTAGTGATGGTGGATGTAAAAATTCAGGTGATATTGCCAAAGCATTCGCAGCTGGAGCTGATTTTGTTATGTTAGGTGGTATGATGGCTGGACATACTGAATCAGGTGGAGATCTTATTACTGAAAATGGAGTAGAATATAAGGAATTTTATGGTATGAGTTCTGATACAGCAATGCTTAAACACCGTGGTGAAGTTGCTAAATATCGTGCATCAGAAGGAAAACGTGTATTGATTAAATATCGTGGACCAGTTGAAAATACTATTAATGATATCCTAGGAGGTGTAAGATCAACTTGTACTTATGTAGGTGCTTCTAAACTTAAAGAACTATCAAAGAGAACTACATTTGTTCGTGTTAATAAACAATCAAATGAAGTATATGGTAAAAATTAAAAAAAATCATTTTATTATGTTCAAATTATGATTGAACCGTATTTGTTTTTTTTAATAGTTCTTCTTTATAATAATTAAGATGTAATGTTGAATATATAAAATCCTCTAGTTCCTTTTCCTCTTGTTGAAGCATTTTTTTTAAATATATAAAATCTGCCAAATCAGGATATTTATCAAAATTATCATTTTCTGCTAAATTTTTAATTTTAGAATTAATACTACAAGTCACATCTGTGATTTGTTGGTTTAAAAACTCTAATTTATCCTGTTGTTTGTTTATGTATGACGACATTATAATTTTAATTCAATTAAAATTGTTTTAATAAAAAATGTTAATAAAAATGTTAATTCAATTTTTTATAAATATAAACAGGTTTAAAAACATATAATAGTTCATTTAAAAATACAATCAAAAAATAAAAAATAACAAGTAAAACCAAAGTGTTTTTATTTTTTTTTACAACACAAACATTTTACAATTGTATACGGAAGACATAATGTATCAGTAATTAAAGCAAATGGAATACAGCAAAATGCCATCTCTTTACAATCTGTACCAGAATGCTTTTCCCATTCATTACAACCAGTACAACCAGTTTTACAACTTAAAATTGTATAACTGTAAGGACCTGATGGTGGACACATATTATCATTAGTCTCGCTGTTATCTTTATCACTTTTATCTTTATAATTGAATACTTGAAGGTCAGACATTCTTTGTAATTTTAATATCATTTAAATACTTATATATTTTCAATTTTATTACTTTAGAATTTTTCTAAAAATTCCGTTACTGTCATAATTTTAACCTTTAACTTTTGAGCCTTTTCTATTTTACTTCCTCCTTCATCTAAATCTTTAGCTAAAAGAATAGTGGTTTTTGATGAAACTGTATCTGTTACAACACCACCATTATCTTCAATATTCTTTTTAAGATCTTTATCACGAAATCCAGTCATAACAATAATCATATCACTATACTTACCTTTTCCTTTTTCTTTTACTTCAGTAACTGGATCAATATATTTTAGTTTAGTTTCATTTAACCAATCTTTAAATTTATCCAATCCAGTTAAAAATATCTCAGATGTTTTATCTTCGAAACCATCAATCTTGATCAAATCAGATTTAGTGATCTTTTTAGTCATAATATCTGGATAAGCATCAATAACTAATTTAACTTTTCTAGATCCCATACCTAAACCAAATGCATTACTAGCAGCCATCAGTGTTTCTAATTGATGTTCGGTATTTTTAATAGATACTAATACTTCTAATTGTTTAGTAGCTAGTTTATCCTTAGTACTAGGTAATTTTAATAAATCATCTTTAGTCATACCTAGAATATCAGTAATTGTTTTAAAACCAGCATCATAATAACGTTTTACAGTTGATGCACTAATACCATCAGCTTCTAATGTGGTCATAAAATAAGCTAGTTTCTTAATATCAATGTCATTAGTTTCCTCATCTTCATCAATATAAATATCATAACCACCTTCATGCCATTTATATTTAATATCTGATGGTAATGATGCACCTTTTGGTGCTGGTTTAACAACTGATTCAATATAGGGAATCACGTCACCACTACGAATAATATTCACAATTGCACCTGGACCTAGTTTATTATCATTAATAAATTTAGCATTAAATGCAGTTGCCTTTTGAATTGTGATACCACTAATTTTTAATGGTTTAATCTTAATTCTAGGAATAATTTTACCGTGACGTGATACTTCCCATAAGATTTCTTCAACTTCACTAACACCACGTTGTTCATCTAAATCCATTTTAAAGGCACGACTATAATCTGGATTACCATCTGTATTACGTTCTTGTGGACGATCTTGTGTGATAATTATACCATCAATTTCAAATGCACTTTCTTCTTTCCATTTTTGTAACATAGTCATTAAAGAGTTCTCACCAAGTGTTTTAACTTTCAGAATTTCATTACGTGGGGTTTTAAAACCTAATCTTTCAATCATTTCAAATTGAGTACTTGGTGTAATTCTAGCTGGTTCAATTATTTCATAAATAACTAAATCTAGGTCTTTAAGTTCTGAGGTTTCGACATTTTTAGCATTCATTAAACCAGCAACCATTGATCTAGGATCATTCTTAATGTCTTTATACTTTTCATCAAACTTTGATTTTGATATAATTAATTCACCACGCATTGCTAGAACTTCTGAATCTAATTCATTTTCTTTAATACTTATTTTAGGATGTTTAACATATTTTAATAATCCAGTAATATCTTGACCATTTGTACCATCACCACGGGAATATAACTTTGTTTCAGATGTCTTTTGATTATAAACTAATAAACAGGACATACCATCTAACTTTTCACTTACAACATATACTCCAGGATATTTAGCAGACCATTTTTCTACTTGTTCTTTACCTGGTTTTATTTTATCCATACTACCCATCCAAAAAGGTAATTTAACTTTGGATTTCTCCATTTTTACACCACCGTCTTCTGCTTCACGAACTTCTGACCAATATTTATTTTTTGGCGAACGTTCTTTAAGATGATCTTCTATTTTATCATAAACTGAATCACTTATAATTGGGCTATCAGTTTTATAATAATAATAGTTTGCTAATTTGAGAAAATTAATACCATTTGCAATTGTAGTATCTTTGGCAAATTTTAATGGATTTGATTTAATTTCATCAAGATTATATTTCTTTAATTCAACTTCTTTTGACATTTCTAGATATATTTAATATATATAGAATAATGTTATTTCAATTTTTACATTAAATAAAAATAAATAAATAAAAATATAAAGTTATGATGACTATATATATTTGAAATAATGTACCAAAAAATCATTCCATACCAAAAGATTATTCAAGAGATTGAATATGATTACCAAAATTATATTCAATATTTTAAACAAATTAGACAAAAACCAGGATATTATATTGAAATAGAAGTTAAAAAATGGAAAAATTTATATAATATCCTAGAAAAAATTAAAACTGATATGATTAACAAATCTTTTGATGTAGATGATATTGATTATATTAGAATTTCTATACATTACATCAATTTATTTTTTGATATAATGCAATATGATAGAAAATATGATTACAGTAAATTTATTATTACATTAAATGAAATAAAATTAAAAAATTTTTGGAATTATTTCAAGGATAATATGATCAATAATATACTAGAATCTTATCAAAATGTTGTTTTAGGATATTATATTAAAAATAATGATCAAAGAATAAATTTTTCTGAATTACAACTTTATTATCCAATTGAAATATTTGAACATCTTTTTCCAAATACAAATAAGGATAGAATATCTATTCTAGTTCAATGTTTAGAACATAAAAATATTTTTTTACCGATTGAAATAATAGACTATACATTTAATAACTTTTTAGAACTTTAATTAAAGTAATTGCATAATTGCAATATCACTACGATTTTCAATTATTTCATATCCAAAATCAGAATAAAAGTTTTCTAATGGATGTTTACACCATAAATACAAAGGTCTAATTTTAATAAAATCTACATACCATTCAATCATTTGATGGGCAAATCCTTTTTTTCTATAATTAGGAAATATATATACATATGACATCCAAGGTGTTAAATGTCTCATATCAGGTAAATCACTTACTGATAATCCAATAGTTCCAATTAGTTTTGTTTCATTATTTTCTGAATATTCTAATGCTAGATAATATATTGTATGTGGATCTAAAACATATTCTGAATACTCACTAATATTAAATTCTTTTTTAAGTGACTCAGACCATTCATTCCAGTATGTTTCTTTTAATATTTCTCTAAATTCAGGATGTAATTCTAAATTTTCAAATTTGATTGACATAAAATTATATATATATAATATACCAATATTTTTTATAATACATAAAAAAAAATAACTTAAAATTAATGTGTTTAATTTTAAAATGAAAAAGAAAAAACTATTTTTTTTTATCTCATAACGAAATATATAAAATTAAAAAAATTAAAATGTCTTCAGATTTTGATCTATTAGATAAACAACTTAATGAATATTCTCCTAATTTAAACAATGAATTTCTACTTCAAGAAGTCGAAAATAGATTTACTCTATTTCCAATTCAGATACCAAAAGCCTATGAAATGTACAAAAAAGCCGTTGCAACATTTTGGGTGGTTGAAGATGTACCTCTGGGTAATGATATTATTGATTGGGAAAATAAATTAAACGATAATGAACGTAATTTCATTAAAAATGTATTAGCTTTTTTTGCCGGTAGTGATGGTATTGTTTTAGAAAACCTTGCTGAACGTTTTATGAAAGATATCCAACATCCTGAAATTCGTGCTTTTTATGGATTTCAAATAGCGATTGAAAATGTACATAGTGAAATGTATAGTTTATTAATTGATACTTATATTAAAGATCCTGAGGAGAAATCACGTCTATTTAATGCAATTACAACTATCCCTTGTGTAAGTAAAAAAGCTAAATGGGCACAAAAATGGATTCACGATAAAACATCATCGTTTCCAATTCGTTTAATTGCTTTTGCGATTGTAGAAGGTGTCTTTTTCTCAGGCTCTTTTTGTGCCATTTATTGGCTTAAAAAACGTAATTTAATGCCTGGTCTTACTTTAAGTAACGAATGGATTAGTAGTGATGAAGGTATGCATACTGATTTTGCCATTACACTTAGTCATATGATTTCAGAAGAAAATATGGTTCCTGAACATATTGTACACGCTATGTTTGATCAAGCTGTAAATATTGAACTAGAATTTATTACCGAATCTATACCTTGTGCAATGATTGGTATGAATTCAAAATTAATGGGACAATATATTAAATTTGTGGCTGATACACTTATAACACAATTAGGATATAAACCTTTATATAAATCTACTAATCCATTTGAATTTATGGAATTAATTTCATTACAAGGCAAAACTAATTTCTTTGAATCTAAAAATTCATCATATAATAAAGCAAATGCATCTGGAGGTATTCGCGGTAAGGAAAATGAAGAAGATAATAAAAAAGCTGAATTATCTTTTGATGCTGATTTCTAAAATATTTTAATTTTTAATCATTTTTATTTTTGGTTGGTCTAATATATTATCTATTTTAATTTACTGTAAAAATTGATTTTTAGATTAATATTATGATAAAAATTGAAAACATATAAAATAATTTAGTTAATATTACAAATCATACCATCAATATGGAAGTCGAGTACTACAAATCTGTACTTTCTCACATCATCTGTGTCCTTGACACACTCCTTGAGAAGTTTCCTGAAAACGACATCCTTTTTACATTACACGATATCATGTGGCGTGTCCACAGTGGTGTCTGTAGTGACATTTCAATTGTTGACAACAGCGCACTCGATTCCTTAATCGAGCCAAAGAATGTTGTCAATATTGAGTTGCTTAAAGAGCGATGTGAAATCGGTAAGAAAGTACTGGCTGACAGCCGGTGGAAATATCCATTTTAATATGAGATTTTACTTTTTTTTATTGTAATATTTGCCATTGAAGGTAAATGATCAGAAGTTGGTGTTTTTCTAAAATCAGTCTTAAATGTTCTAGGAACAAAATTAGCTCTCCTATATTTTAAACCATCACTAATCATTATATAATCACCATATTTTGAATCTTCACCTTTTTTTAATCTATATAATGAACAACAGGTTTTAGGTGGTTTGTTACTATGTGTACTTACTTTAATATGTTTAAAAGGACTTGTTATTAATGGTGTTATACCTTTCCAATAATCATATTGTCCGTGATCATTTGTATCACCAGCTGTTATAATATGATATTTATCAACTAATAATGATGATATATCTACCTCTTTCATTTTGTCTGCATTTTCAAATTGAAATTTATTTCCAGAACACATAATACCTTTTTTTAAATTTTTAGATAAAGCTTTTGACAATTCAGAATGATTAACTCCATGATCATTATGAAAATTTATAAAAATTATATTTTCTTCACTTTTTTTATCTTTAAGAAAAAGGATATGATATGGTCTAGCTGTTGATATATCTCCATATTTAAATCCTAATAATTCATATTTTAAATGGTTATAAATGGTACAATAATCTGCTTTTGAACCTCCATCTATTTTAATTGAATGATGTATTAATCCCATTTTATTAAGATATTTACTACTTTCAATGATTTCTTTCCATCCACAAGCTTCTTGAATTGCGATAAAATCTAAATTACCATATGTTTTAATTGTATTATCAAAAAATTTAACAACATTATGTAAGCAAACATTTTTATTATCACTATGATTTTCTTTTAATTGATAACAAACTTCTGCTAATTTACCTTTTTTAGCACTAGATTCAGAAGCCATCATCGCAGCCCAAAAAATATTAAATGTTAGGACTTTGATATCATTATTTACACGCTTTTTTGTTAACATAGTATCTTATTCTTATAAAATAAAATAAAAATAACATAAAATTAAAGAAGAAAATTGATTTTACATGCTATTTAAAATATCAGTAAATCATTTGAATGGATCCTTTGACCAATTTTTGGGTTAATAATAAACAATTATGGTTTAATAGTATTCCAGAAACTGATCAAATTGTTGTTTCAGAAATAGAAAAATTAAACATAAATATTGATACATTACCTATTATTGGACAAATTATTTATCACGACCAAATTATTCGTCATTATGCTAGACATTTTAATAATCTAGATATTATCCTAGAAAATAATCAAATTGCAATTTCATTAATAAAGAATCACCTAGATAATTATAATATTACTATTCCTAATTTAACACCAATTGAAATTTGTTTTGCAATTATGCCTTTAAGGCATTCGAGTGATGAACTCGATCGTATTCTAGCTATTAAAATTATTGAATCATATTTAGAAAAAGAACCAAAGAATAATGATTATATGAGGTTTTATCAAGCCTCACTTGAAAGAGTTCGTGATCCAAAATTATATATTAGTACAAATCCATTTCCTCAATATCTAGTTTGTTCTAGTTCAACTTTTAATATTCTAGATACAAAATATGAAATATTTAAATTAGAAGATATACCTAGTGAATATATCGAAGGCTTTAAAAAAGCTATTCCAAATAATACAGAAGAGATTACTGTGTCTATCTCTGGAGGTTCTGATTCAATGTTATGTTTGTTTATTGCACATAAGATGGGATATAAAGTAAAAGCTATGATGATAGACTATTGTAATAGGAGTGAACATCAAGATGAATTGTATTTTGTATCCTGGTTTTGTCAAAAACTAGGTGTAGAATATTATGTTCGAGAGATTAAAGAATTAAAACGTGAGCGTGATTCAACTCGTGAATTTTATGAATCGGTTACTAAAAATATTAGATTTCGATCATATAAATTTATGAATACACCTGTTATTCTAGGTCATAATCTAGATGATTGTTTTGAGAATTGTATTACAAATATAATGACTCAAAGATCAAAAGATAATTTATTCGGTATGAAACAGATATCTGAATTAATGGGTGTATCATTACGTCGTCCAGTTTTATCCATTCCTAAATCTAGTATAGTAGAAATGTGTAATAAGTTTAATATTCCTTTCCTTTTAGATTCAACTCCGAAATGGTCACGTCGTGGTAAGATTCGTGATATAATTGTTCCAGCACTTAAACAATTTGATGATAATTTGATTCCTAGAATAATGGAATTCTGTCAAGAGAGTTCTCAATCATTACAAGATTATCAAAGTCTTTTAGAAAATTATCCAATCCAGGTATTAAATAATCAATATATTCTAGATTTACCTAATCCATTTAATACTAATTTAAGATTTTGGCAAGGTATGATTAATCGTATTACTGGAATGGCTAATATTAATAAAATTAGAATTTCAACTATTGAAAGTATGATTAAATCGATTGAAAAAGAATTGAATAATCAACATAATAAGAATGAAATTAAAGTATCATTGTCATTGAATTTAAAAGCATTTATTAATGTTCCTAGAACATTAATTTCATTCAAAATCTTGATTTAATATTTTTGCTGTTTTTTTTATCTTAAAAATTGATTTTTTATTTATTGATTAAGATAGTAAATTAAAAAACATTTAGAATGGATTCTAATACATATGATTATCTAAATTATATTGTAAATCCATCTAAAATTGCAACTAATTTCTCTTTTGAAAAGATGAATATATATATTACTATTATTAATGAAAAATTGGAAAAAATAAAAAACATAAATCCTGAAAATATTACACAGGATGTATTAAATGATAAAATAAAATTTGAAAATATGTTAACGTCTCTTTATTTAGCTTATATTATAAAAGAATCTAGTATTTTATATATACCTGCTCCTGATGGTATGGGTTGGTTATTAAATTGTAATCTCAAACCATAAAAATGTCATATCATATTTTTATTTTTATAAAAATGTGCAAATTGTAAAAAATTGGAGTATTTTTTTTTTAAAAAACCCCGTGTACCGTTTTCTGGAGGAGATTTATTAAAATAATCCGGTACATATGCCATATATCATTATACTATATGATATGTCTTAATGCAGGTGTACCGTATGATTTTTGTATATAATTTTCAAACTGATTATTTATACATAATAAGCCGTTTTAGTCCTAAGTCCCTTTTTAAAGTTAAGGATTTAAAATATAAAAATCAGTATAAGCTATAAAATAATATATATTATTATATATATAGATGCAAATATGCAGTTTTTTATAAAAATTACTCAATCAGAGACTTTTCGGGTTAATGTAAGTACCTTTACCTATTGGTTGAATACTAAAACGAATAAATGGTTATATAAGTATATAGGTAATGATTTATTAGTGATCTTTATGACTAGTAGTTATAATAGAATAGATAATTTATCAAATGGTTTAAAAAGACATTTCTTTCAAGATATTCATATTGATTTAAAACAAAATATAAGTTTACAAACTATAAAAAATGATATTGAATTTGGTAAAATTTTAATTAAATATTTTATGAATGATATAGATTTACAAAATATTATAGATACAAGTATATTTCAATGGATAACAATGTATGGATATCTTAAAAATAAGTTATTAAATATTATAATATCAACTAATAAAGAAATAGAGAAAAATTATATATGTTCTTATTGTTCTAAACACTTTTCATCAATACAATATAAAAATAGTCATGTAAATAAATGTAGTTTATCAAAAAATAATGAACAAATGATGTTAGAAATGAATGAATTGAAAAATGAGAATAAGATATTAAAAAAGAAGTTAAAAAATAATGATCAACCTATTATAAATATAACTCAAAATACTAATAATATAAAAATATCTATTGATGAACATAATAATATTCAAAATAATATACAAAATGGAGAGAATAATATACAGAATAATATAAATTTGGTAACTAAAAAAGATAAGTTAAATTTTTATTATAAAGATACAGTTGATATTGATACTTTTATAGATAAATATAAGAATGATCCAAAATATCAATTAACTTATCATGAAGCACAAGTTTTATTAGAAATATTAGAATTAAATGGATATATTGGTTATGGTAATGGATTATCTTCCTATTTAAAAGATAAATGTTTATTAATATTTAATGATATTAATAATAATACAACAAAATCTAATCAAGCAATATTACCTTTTGTAAATAATGATACACAATTTAGAACACATTATGAGAAAAATAATACTTCTTGGATAGTTGTTAAAAACGATGAAAAAATAAAAAAAATACTTACTGCTGCAAGTAATCAACTATACAATCATCATAATAAAAATCCAACTCTAAATTCAAGAGAAACTAAAAGTGTTATCAATGCCATACTTAAAAAGACTGATATTGCTGAACTAGAATTAAATAATACAGAAACACATCAGATTGATCAATAATAATTTATTATGATACACTTACATCGAGATTATATCCTAAATACCGTAATATTTTACACCTGATTTTTATATTTTAAATCTATGATATACTATATTTTATGTATAGTTTAGTCCTTAATATAATACTGATTAATATTAACTTTATATGATAGATTAGAAATATGTACTAGATATATGCTAATCTATTAGATTATATTATACAAATATAAACTATCTTAAGTACTAGTATAAGCAACAAAATATGGCAAACTATATATGAAAGACGGGTATATTATATAAATATAAAACGGTATTTGGGGTCGCTTGCGCGAGAGTTTATATCTAGTAGTAGTATGGTAATTATTAAAATTATTTATAAATTATATACTGAATGAAACAAATATATTATAACAAATTAAATAATAAATCATATCAAACATACCGTACATTTTTAATAACCTCTTCCAGAAAACGGTACACGGGGTTTTTTAAAAAAAAAATACTCCAAATCTTTACAATTTACACATTTTTGAAATTTATTATTTTTATTTTTTTATAATTAAAATGTAACAAATAACCAATTAATGTTATCAATTTCATCTTCTAATTCTTGGTTTCAAACACCAAATAATATTCCAGTTATGAATTATGTAAATGATTTAATGACTAAAATGAATAATAAATATGTAAAACCAGCTAAATGTTTTATAGTACCACACGCTGGAATAAATTTTTCTGGAGAAGTAAGTGCTAAAATGTATAATTATTTATTAGATAATATCAATCAATCAAGATATAAAAGTATAAATCTAGTTATCTTTTGTACAAATCATTATTTAACAGATAATAAATTATATTTGCCTTCATTTAGATTAGTAAATCTAGATACTAGAACACCAATTTTAGTAAATATAAATTTTATAAATGAATTATATAAAAAAGGTAATAATATGATAATTGATTCAAATCCATTTAGTAATGAACATAGTTTTATGAATCAAATACCTTTTCTAGATTATATTCAATCTAAAACTAATAAAAAAATAAATATAATACCTATTATTGTAGGTAGAGATAATATATCATCTGCTATGTTAAGATCAATTATAAATAAACCATCATCTTTTGTAATAATAAGTACTGATTTTAATCATGTAGGACCAAGATTTGGTACTAGTATTCCATCTAGTATTAAACTAAAAGAAATGGATATAAAAGGTATTGAATATTTATTACAAAAAGATATAAAAGGTTTAAGTGTATGTGGACACAAAGCATTATTGTTATATTCTAGATTAACAACTATAACTAAAGATCAAATTGAAATTATAATACGTAAAACCAGTTATAACGAGAATGATAAAAAATTATGGAAAGAACAAGATAGTATTGTATCTTATTTAGGTATTATAATAAAATGAAATCAAAAATAAAAAGAAAGTTAAGATAATTGATATTGTGGATGTGTGATATGTTCAATTTGAATATTATTTAATTCATTCATATCATCTTGATTTATTGTAAAATTCAATGTTATATCTTCAATAATATGATTTTCTTTACTAGATCTAGGAATAATACGATAATTATTTTGCAATCCCCATTTAAGCATAATCTGAGCTGGTGTTTTATTATATTTTTTTGAGATTTTTAAAATAGTTTCATCGTCAAATTTCTCACCTTTAGCGAGTGATGAATGTGCGGATACAATAATTTTATTATTAATCATATATTTAATAACATTTGGTCTTTTTAAGAAAGGTGATAATTCAATTTGATTGGTATAAATAGGAACTTTAGAAAAATTATGAATCATTTCCATATGATGAATATCAAAATTACTAACACCAATATTTCTAAAAATACCTTGTTGATAAAACTCTTCTAAAACAGACCAACATTTAATAATACATTCATCTTGAGGTTTATGAATTAAAAACAAATCTAGGTAACTGGTATTCAAATCATTTAATGTTTTAATAATAGATTGACGTATTTCATCGTTACTTTTTGTATATGTTTTTGGGTTTAATTTAGAAGTAATCCAAATATCAGATCGATTTATTTGATTTCTACCTAGATAATTACCAACTACGTTTTCAATTTGATAAAGAGATGCTGTATCAATTGATCGATATCCATTATTTAAAGCATAATCTAGAGATTGATATGTATCTTTACCTAAACGATAAGTACCAAAACTAATAACTGGATATTCCATTTTATATATATATTAATATAGTGTAAATATGTTAAATCAATTTTTTATGCAATATGTTCATATAAATTAGCTTTACCTTTTTTATTTCTAGGTATATATGCAATAGGTTTTAATATTACAAAAGAACAAGATAAGTCCTTATCTACTTTCATAACTGCACCAGAATTAGCATTATCACAATAATTTGGTGCTGAAAAAACTGTAACTAGTTTATGACCAAATGAAAATTCATATCCTCCATCAACACATTGATGTGCACGACATATTAAATCAATATTATTTTTTGACATAAATTTATTTACAGCTTCTTGGTTAAAAGTGACGGATGCTCCTCGATCATTTGCTTCCCATTGATCTTTATGTAATCCAGGATCTGACCATAATAAATCACATAATAATCCTTTATCTGGAACTTTAGTACCTTTTTTAATTAAATTAATGACTCTAATATCTTCTAATTTAGGTGATATTCCTCCGTGTACACAAAAAATCTTTTTATTAATAGTTGCAGCAACTGGTAAAAGTGTGAAGACTTTATTACAAGCTTTCCAAACAAGTAAGTTGGATTTTTTTTGACATTCTTCATAAAATCCATACATCATATTAATAGTATGACATTCATGATTACCTCTTGTAAGATAAATATGTTTTGGGTATTTTATTTTAAGTAAAAATAATAATGCGATAACTTCTAAACTAGATTCACCACGATCAACATAATCACCTAAAAATAATATAGTTGAATTCGGTGGATATCCAATATTTCTAAATATTTTTAATAAATCATCAAATTGTCCGTGTATATCACCACATACATATACTGGACAATTTAATTCTAATAATTGTGGTTCTGATTCAAAAATAGGTGTAACTCTATTAAATATTTCAAATAATAATGATGTACTTAATACATTTGATTCTTTAGCTATTAATTTTCTGATAGTTTCTAAATAATTAAAAGATTGTTGTACAGGAGCCGTCATAGGTCTAACTATATTATCAGTTGTTTTAAATAAATTAATATCTTGTGTGTTATTATTACCTTTTATTAATTCTGATAAATTACTACAAGATTTTACCCCTTTAATACGATTTGTCATTTTTATTTATTTATAATATAATTAAATATCAGTTTTTTTCTCTATCAAAAATAAATAGAATATTTTAAAATGAGATCAGAATATTGTAAACAACTTATCATTCTATTATTATTTACTTTAATTGTGTATTTATTTTTATTAAATAATAAAACTAAAATAGAAGGATTTACATCTTCCGAGGATATTAATTTTTATGTATTTTATACTGATTCTTGTCCTCATTCAAAAAAATTTTTTAAAGATAATTGGGATATTTTAAGAAAAAAATATGGTAATGATATTATATTTAATAAAATAGATTGTAATGATCCAAATATGAAACCAATTTGTAATAGTTTTGAAGTTAAAAATGTACCATCAATTTATTTAATTAAAGAAAAAGGTAATAAAATACCTTTTAAAGGTGTTAGAAGTTTAGATAATTTAGAAGAATTTTTAAAAAGAAATACAAATTTAAATAGTAATAATGTTAATAGTAATAATGTGAATCATAAAAAAGAATTTTTCGCTGCTGAAAGAAAACCTACAATGGATGATCCTGTTGATTTTGAACAATATGAAGATATGAATAATAAAAAATATAAATATTGTATCAATTATAGGGATTCAACTCTAGAAAAATATAATAAATGTCAAACGATTAATGAAAAAGAAACACCTAATTTAAAAGCTTGGCAAGGAGCTTATTCAGTTTTAAGTGAATATTTAAGTGATAAAGTAGATAAAAAAACAATTGCTTTTAAACATAAAGATGATATTGCAAATTGGCATTTATGTAATCCAATACTTTTACAATCAATAAAACAAAATATTGAAACTATTCCAAATAATAAGAATGAATTAGATATTAATAATGCAATTGAATATGCTTGTGGATTTAATAGAAAATAATTTTATTAAATAAATAAAAATCTTTATAAAATATAAATGTATTCAATTACAAACATTTTAGAAGGTTTTGATGGTATTCAAAAGAATAATGCTAGAATAATATTTATAATTTTATTAATTTGTTTATTATTATTACAAATAAATAGTTAACTCTCATTATTATTATTATTATTATTAGTTTCATTGTAAATATTATTAGCTAATTCATTATTATATGATGTTCTTTCTTTTCTTTCAGGAAGTATAGGAGTATTTTTTAACATTTTTCCATTGTTAATCAATATTGTATTAATATTATAATCTCTAATATCAAATATTTTTGTTATTTCTAAATTATATATATTAGATAATATATCAATAGATATACCAAAATATTCACCAAATTTAGCAATATAATCATTAGAATTATTATTTAAATCTGATGTAAATGGAATAAATGAGTTTTTGTTTTCTTCTATTAATTTTAAATAATATTCGTAATTTTCAAATATTATAGAACTTGAATCATTTTTACTTAATTCATCATATTTTCTAAATATATGATCAATATAATTATTTGCAATTGCTAATCTAACTTGAAAATGTTCGTCAAATAAATTAGCGATATTATTATTATCAAATAATAATTGATATAAGTATGATATCTGTGAAGCCATACATATATAAGGTAATTTATCTACAAAATTGACAGTTGGAGAAGATAAAATATCTATATTTTTATTATCTGTTTTTTCTGTTATATGTGTATAGAATATTCTATATAATGTATCTAACATTCCACATCCAGTGAAAGCTCTAACAAATTGTTTTAATATTTCATCTCTATAAAATAAGAAATAAACATCTGGTTGCATTTTTTCAACATCACGATTAAATGAATAATTCATATATGAATCAATTAATTTACAGAATACTCTAAAATTTTGTAGAAAATTTCTTCTCCATATATCAAACCATCCCATTTTTTCTTCCATTTTATTAGTAACTAGTTTACTATCTTTTATTTGTGTTGCTGTAATAGATATAGTTTGTCTTTCAGGTTTAAGTTGATCATTTGGTTTATTCGACAATTTCATTATGTTTACTGGTTTATATGATGTATTATTATTATTTTTTGTAGATATTCTAATTTTCATTCTATTAAGATATTCTTTAATTTTAATATATTCTTTATATATTGATATATAATATGGGTTAGTTTTGAATGATGATGGATATTTTGCTTGTAACTCTTTTAATTGTTTTTCTAATTGATTAACTCTATCTATATATTTTTGTAAATTTATATCATTTTCAATAGTTCCACCTATCATTTGTGCGGCTGGTGCCTTTTTTTTCAGTTGGTCTGGAATCATTTTTGATATATCACTTATTAAATCTTTATTAATTTCTTCTTTATCTTTATCAATTTCTTTTAATAAAAAATGTTTTGGTATACCCATCTTTATTAAATTATCATCATAATAACCAAATATTGTTGCAAAAGCTACATAACTTGTTAAACCATCCATATTATCTGTCCATTCAATATGTCCATTTTTATCTTCTAAATTTTCATCTGCCAATAACATTTTTGCAATTAAACTTGTATGATATGAAGGATCTTGAGGGTCACTCTTAATTATAATTGCATCAGGATCAGTTGGATCATTTAACATTTTATTAATATCTATATTAAATCCTTGTGATTTTAATAACATATTCCAAATAAAATATTGAACCATAATGCGCGAGTAACAAAATCTTTCTTGAGCTATAGTTCTAACTTCTAAAAATGTTTGTTGTGGTTGTATTTTATTATTAAATTCAAGATTTTTCTTTGATACTTTAAGATATATCTGTCCCATAATATTTGATGCAATTTGGTCTAAATAGTCTACAATATTAATTTCTTTCATAATTTGTTTTATTTTTTTTTCTGTGGTAGCTTCATCATTACTTTTATAAAAATTAAAAATAATTCTACCATTATCATCTTGAATCCAAAACCCATTTATAGATTGTTCGAACATTTTAACAATTTCTTGATAATCATGTCTAAAATCATTTGTATATTTATTAATACCATTAAATACTGGTTTTAGTTTAATTATTTGTTTATATTTCTTTGCTTTTTTATCATTAAGACTTTCTAATTCTTGAATATCACTGTCTGATATTTTAATATATTTAATTATTACATCATTAAAATATATAGAATTTAGATAATAAATATATAATTTTTGTTGTGATGAAGCTAAATGTTTAAGTGTTTGTTTTAATAATTTATATTTATGGGCTATTTTAAAATATAATATATCAGATTCATATCTTAAAAAGCTACCTTTAAATGCATTTTTTGGATTAAATGAATAAAATAGCTTTTTACTAAATTTTTTGAATGTTTTAACTAATTTATCAAATAGTCCTAAATTATCTTCTTCATCTTTTAAACCTTCTAAATCAGCATTACTTGGACCAGATATACCTTGTGATTTTCCATAATATAATATTATATTATATGGATTTAATTGATATGGATCTCCTCCTTTAATTACGGTAGATTTTATTTTTTCTTCTTTTTTTTTTTCTAATAATAATTCATCTTCTGTAACAATTGTATTAAATATTATTTTAATTCTTTTTTCAATTAAATTTCTTATATCGTATAAAATACCTCTTACTTTTTGTTGATAATGATATACATAATTTAAATAATATACACCTTTTTCTAATGAATCTAATCCATCTTTAATTAAACTTTTATTTTTATTAAAAAACCATAATTTTTGTATAATCTCCCATTCATTAGGATAATGCTTAATAAAATAATTTGGAGATCTAGTTTTAAAAAAATTTTTTAAGTCTCTAAACATAAAATATGGTTTTTCCATATAAACTAATCTCATTACTTCACCGGTAGTTGATTTATATGTTTTTTCTCCATCACCACCTTGAAAATCAAATACGGTTTTTTTTGTATTTATTAGGTTAGTTTTACGTTTAACACGAGATTTTATATGTTTATTTTTACTTTTATTTTTAATTTTACTTTTATTATCTTTAGTTTTATTTTTATTATCTTTAGTTTTATTTTTCTTTATAGTTTTTACCATTACTTTATTTATTATTTAAGATTTTTTTATAACTTTTTATATATTTAATAAAATTAAAAAATTTAATAAAAGTTTATATTGATATATATAAAAATGTCATTTATATTTTCAAAACAAAATGGTAAATTAATATTTACAAATTTAGGTGGATATGAAACTCGTAATCATTCAACAATGTGGTGTATTAATAAAGCAGATGAAATATACAAATGGAAAGATTTTAATTTCATTAAAATATTTACTGAGGATTATGAAAGAAATCTAGATGATTATACTTATAGTAAACAAAATAGTTATAATAAACTAGTTCCTGATTTTAATTTTCATTCTTGGCCACAAGTAGGTATAAATGATTATGAGAATATTATAAAAGAAATAGATAATAATGGTCTAGAAAATTATAAAATAAATAAAGTAGGTTGGATAGGAAATACAAATAATATAAGAAAAAAAATGCTAGAAATAGGTAATAATAATAAAGAATTATTTGACTTCTTTGATATGATATGGTTACGATCTGGAAATTTAATTTTAGATAGTACAAAATATATATCTATTCCTGAGTTAGTTAAAACATATAGTATTTTAATAGATATTGAAGGTAATGGATATTCAGGAAGACTAAAATTTTTACTTTGGTCACATCGTCCAGTATTAATTGTTGATAGACCACATAAAGAATTTTTCTTTGAATATCTTAGGGAATGGGAACATTATATTCCAGTAAAAAGAGATTTATCTGATTTAATTGAAAAAACAAAATGGTGTATAGATAATTATGATCAAGCATTAAAAATAGCTGAAAATGCATATAATTTTAGTAAATTATATTTAACACGTGATGCTTGTTATAAGCAATGGGATAATATTATATCACAACATATAAAAGAATAGTTTATTATTTTTTACTAATATCATTTAATGTAACAATCATATTTGTAAAAAATTCTTCTTTTTCAAATACATCTGGAAAACGATCTGAATTTGTATATAATATATTATTATTTTGATTTTCTTTTTTATTATTTACAATTGAATATGAAACAAATTGATTTGGTATTCTAATTTTTGTATTTATATCATTATTATATTTTCCCAATCTAGTTATTCTAGATCCTTTAATAAATTCTTTATTATTAGTTTCATCTCCAATTAAATATGTTTTATTTTCTTTGATAACATATAATTGATTTGAAACACTGCCTGCACTATTCATATTAGGATATTTAATCATAGTTTTAACCCTAGATAATAATGAAAATATTGGATAAAATGTTTGTGGTTCAAATTCAACTATAAAATCACCAATAAATCCATTAGTAAATTCATTTGAAATATTTTTTAAAATGTGATTATATTCTAATGAATACCACTCTGGTTTTTTGATATAATCTAAATGCCATCCTGTAGTTTTACCACGTTTATTTGTTGGAGGTATTAAATCTTCAATATCATATCCTTTTGAATCTGTTATATCAACAATTAACCATTTCATTTTTTGTGTTGGATAATCAATATTATCTAAATTAAATCTAATAAATGGCCACCATAATCTTTGATTATTAACAATTGTTAATAGTGTAATTCTAGGTAGATCTTTAATATCTTCATTAAATTTTAGATTAATTTGATTATATTCACCTGATGTATTTGTTTCAGATATTTGTACCATTGATAATCCTGTTAAAGTATTATTCATTAGATTATTTTTATTAGTTAAATCATAACCAAATGGTTTAACTAGGATAGGATTATGTATACCAGAAGTATTTTCATATATAAAATCACTCCAAGATATAATTGTATTAAGATATTTAATATCAATATTTTTTAAATTTATCCAATATCCGAATGTACTACGTGATTTCCCTAATATCCAATTTTTATCTTGTTTAAAAGATTTTTCTTCTAAATAACCACCTAAATGTAAAATAAATGGTTGTATTTTTTCAAATGTTAATAATTCTTTAGTTAATAATCTAAAACTAGATATATCATCAATACTAGTTGTATCTTCTAAAACAATAATTTCAGTTTCTTTATTTTGTATAGCTAGTTTTATTGTTTGTAAATGACTTTGTGTTATATCTAAATTATTAGTTTTAACTGTTATAAATTTATTAGTTAAAGATTTACTAAGTCTATGTAATTTATTATTAAATTGTGAATATCTTTTAGAATCAAATTTGTCAGTGTAAGAAATCCAATAAATCGGAATAGCCATTATAATATTATTTTTAATTATTTAAAAATCATAATAGTCTTAGATTATTTTTGATAAAAAAAATAAAATCAAATAATAGATTAAGAGATAGATATTAAATGAGTAATAGAACACATAAGAAGATATATTCTGGTGGTACAAAATTAGGTCAAGGAAGTTATGGATGTGTAGTAACCCCACCATTAAAATGTAAAAATAGTCAATTATTAAGACGTAATTTATTTAATATAAATGAAAATTTTATTAGTAAAATAATTAAAACAAAATTTAGTATTGAAGCTTTTACTGAATTAAATATTGGTATAAAGGTTTATAATTTAGATTTGGAGAGTAAATATTTTGTTCCATTTATTAATGCTTGTTATTTTAAACCTCAAAAACATCCAGATATCATATATTTAAGCGGAAATGGTAAAATAGTATCATCTGATCCTGATTCTATTGATAGTGAATTAAGTAGTTATACACATTTATATGATGCTAAAACTGATATATCAGCAAATATTATAAAAGAACATAAAACAAAATGTATTTTAAAAAAAAATATAGATTATTTAAATTTAATTGGTCCAATTGGTGGTGATACAATAAATAATATTTTATTACATAAAAAAAATTTATTTATAGCACATAATTATTGGTTTATTGCTAAATATTTAATAAATGGATTATATATTTTACATAGACATAAAATTGTTCATAAAGATATTAAATTATCTAATTTAATAATTGATTTTTATTATGATCAAGAATCTAGTACACATTTAAAAGATAGTAAAGTAAGATATATTGATTTTGGACTAGCTATAACTTTAAATAAAAAAAAATATGATGAAAATGAAATAAATATGATGTTATCAAATGGTACAATAAATTATACTCCTTTAGAAATTTTAGCTTTAAAAAGTTTATACAAATTAAAAAAAAAAGGTCATAATCCACATAGTAAATTTTTTATATTTGATATGTTAAAATATATGATACATAATTATGAAAAAAATAGAGAACATTATCATCATTCTGGGATAATGAATAATCATTTAATTAATGAAAATAAAATACATACTATTGAACATAATAAAAAAAATCAATCATATTATTTAACTCCTTTTAAATATGAAACTATATTTAAACATATACTAGAATTATATAAAAATAATAAATTAGATAATATTATTAATGAATTATTTTATGGATGGGATATTTATTCATTAGGAATGGTATTTGCAAAGATGGTTATTAAAAGTAATATTAAAGATCATGAATTTGAAGAATTAATTTTTAAAATGATTGATATAAATCCAGATCATAGAATAAATATTAATGATTTACATAAAAAATTAAAAACATTTAATCATAAATGCAAAATAAATATTGATTATTAGACTTATATTTTTTCTCATTTTAGTATAATAGATTAAATTATGGAACAAAAAGGTGGTATTGTATTAGGAGAAGGTGGATATGGATGTATTGTAAGTCCACCACTTAAATGTAAAAACCATTTTAAAAATATTCCATATTCAATAGATAAAAGATTTATATCTAAAATTGTTGAATATGATGAAGATGATGATCAAGATATTATGAATGAAATAAATATTGGTAATAAATTATATAAAATTGATAAAAATCAAAAATTTTTTTCACCTATTATTAATGGTTGTCATTTTTATATACAATCATCAAAAGATTTGGAATATGTAAATACTTATAAACCAGAAGATTATAATTCATATTTTGATAATACTAATGATAATTCAGTAATTAAAGATAAATGTAATATTTATAAAAATCAAGATTATTTAAATCTTATTTCTAAAAATGCAGGTGTATCGTTATATGATATGTTTAATGATCCTACAGATTTATTATATTTTTTTAAAAAAAATTATATTTCAATATTTAAACATTTATGTAAAGGAGTAGAAATAATGAATAAACATAATATATTACATCGTGATATTAAACCTGAGAATATTATGATTAAATATGATAAAAAAAGAAATAATGCTAGAATAACTTTTATAGATTTTGGATTATCTACTGAATGTAAACAAAAATATTCTAGTAAAGAATTAGAAAATTTAACTTATCTTGGTACAAATGGTTATAAACCTTTAGAAATTATTATACTTAATTATATGCTTATATTTTTAAATAAAAATAGATATTATGAATCAAAAACTTTTGCAAAAGATGTAATTGATAGCGCATATAAAGAATTTAAAGATTATTCTCAAGAATATTATTCTAATTTACATTTTGTTGAAAATGGATTTAAATATGATGGTACTAAATTAAAAAAAAATGTAACAAATCATAAAATAGGAAAATATGGTAATAAAAACATAATTAAAAATATATTTGAATATTTATACAGAGATTATGTTAATCATAAAATATTAGAAAAATTACTTATTGATCCAAAATATATTTTTAAATGGGATGTTTTTTCACTTGGTTTAGTATTTGCTGAAATTATTATATTTTTAGATATACATAATCCTAAAGCTTTTAATCTAGTTAATAAAATGGTAGCACCATATTATTGGGATAGATATACAATACAAGAATGTTTAAATGATTCTTTATTTACAAACACAATTACTAAAAAAACAAAGAAAAAATCACATAACTAATATTCAATATATATATTAGGGTTAAAAAAATTATTATTACCTTCATCGTTATCAAATGATATATTTATTTTATCATCATCATATATTTTTTTTTTATTATTTTTATTATTTTTATAATTATTATGTTTGTTATATTTATTAGGTTTATAATCATAATTAGTATTTGTTCTAGAACGTGTATAATATGCTTTTGATAATGGATCTAATTCAATTTCACTTGATGGTAAATATCCATATTTATATCCAGAATATAAATAATTATTATCATATATATTTGATCCAGATCCAGAACCAGATTCAGAGCCAGATTCAGAGCCAGAGCCAGATTCAGAGCCAGATCCAGATCCAGATCCATAGCCAGAGCCAGAACCAGAACCAGATCCAGAACCAGATCCATAGCCAGATCTCCAAACACGTGTTGAAGATGAATTATAATTATCTTCTGATGATGGTAATATATTATTATGTGAAGAATATATATTAAATTGATTTGTTTCTGTACCTGTATCATCATTCATAAAACTATAACCATATCCTGTATCATCTGAATAATTATAATTATTATTACTAGTTGAAAAAATGTTTTGTTGTTCTGGTGTTTGTTGTTGTTGTTGAGGAGATGCATAAGATTGTGTTGTTGTTTGTGATGAAGATGATGGTTGTTGTTGAGTAGAAGATGCAGTTCTAATAATTGTTGGTAATTTAATATTATCAGAAGGACTAAATATAGTAGATTCAGCAATTCTAGCTTCATTTGAAGTATCTTTAAATGGTGGAGGTGTTGTTGCTTTTGGGTCAAATTCATTTAATTTGTAATAATCTTTTGGTGGTTGTTTAGGAAAAAATTGAGCTTTACAAGTTCTTGCATCACCATTTGGATACATTCTATATACTGGAATAATACTTTGTGGATCAGATAAATTAACATTTGAACAATAATCAATTGATTTATTTTGTGCAATATTAGTTATAATATCACAAATGGATTGTGTGTATACATATATTGCATAAGTATTTAATACTTGTGATGAAATAGATTCTGGATACATAATTGAATCATAATCAGATAATATATTTTGGTCATTAAATGTTAATTTGCTTCTTTCTTCAGGTGTTAATTTATTTTTTTCCTCTAATGTTAATTTCTTTTCTTCATCTAATTTTAATTTACTTTTTGTTAAACATACAATTTGTTTAAATAAAGCTTTTTCATCATATGAAGCTGGACCAATATTTAATGCGGCATTAAATATGTTATTATATAATTTAATTAATTTTTTAATTTGTTCAAAAAATAATGCTGAGAAATTAACAATATTATTTGATGATGCTGAATTTTTACAGATAAAATCAAGTGAATATAATCTAACATATCTAACCATTAAAATAATACCAGGAAAAACAATACCCTTCATTTTATCTAATATTTCATTTAAATTATCTTTAACAAATTTTTGATTAACTATTTGAAGAAATTCAAATCTTGGATTAGGATTATTAATTGGGTCAAAACATAATGCAATATCATTATCCAATGCTGTTACCATTTTAGGTGTAATATTTTCACCAAAATAATCTAGTTTTTTATAATGATATACAAAAATTACAATACATACTAATAATAAGATACCTAAAAATATATTATCTTTCATTTTTATATTATTTTATATTATAAATGAGAATATAAATAAATAATATGTTACAAAAAATATAACAAATTAATATTTAATAATAAATAAAAATGCAAGTACCTATTCTTCAAATTCAAGATAAAATAAATCCGGAAAATTATAATAATGATGATATATATTTAATAACACAATTTTATATACCATCAAATGATGAAAAACGTAAAAATGAAATAAAAACGTGTTTACGTCGTAATCTAGAATCAAGTTTTTTTAAGAAAATATTTTTAATAAATGAAAGAGAATATACCAAAGAAGAACTTGGTGTTAATGAAAAAGAAATAAAAAAAATACAACAAGTTATTTTTAATTCTGGAACTAGATTAAAATATAGTCAAACATTAGGTTTAGCAAAACATTTAAACTTAAAAGGATATATTGTTATTTCAAATAGTGATATATTTTTTGATGAAACAATAAATAATATTAGAAAATCATCTATCTCAGAAGATAAAGCCATATATGCTATTTTAAGATTTGATTTTAATGAAAAAAAACTAAGAGATTGTAAAATGTTTGGACCTAGACCAGATTCACAAGATGCTTGGATAATTCATTCTAATTTTATGCCATCTGATATAGAAATTATTAAATGTGATTTCTTTTTAGGTGCTCAAGGATGTGATAATCATTTAGCATTTTTATTTTTACAATATGGATATAAAATATATAATGAACCATGTGTTATAAAAATTTATCATTACCATACAGAACAAAAGAGAAATTATACATTACCACCTATAAGTCCACCTTGGTTATTTGTTGCACCTGTTATTCGTAACTAATATTTTAATTTATTTTGATTTTTTATTGTGTATTTGTTGGTTTAGTTAAATAAAATACAACAGAAGTAGTTAATAAATCGTGGGTATTTACAATTTGATCAGTATTATATTCAGGATATTTATTACATACTTCTAACATTCTATCTAAAATAACTGAAATAAATACTGCTTGTGGAAAATGTTCTGTATGTAATCTTTCGATTTCTTTTGCTAAATCTTTTAATTGCATAGCTGGATAATGTACACTATTAATAAATTCACTTAAAGATTTAAATGTTTTGCATATTTCTTTAATTTCAAATTTAAAATTACGTTCATAAGAATTATTAGAATAATGTTTTAACATAGGGTCAATATCTTCATTTTTATTTTTAAAATAAGATCCAAATCTAGATTTAAATTCATTAATTAATTCTTCTGGTACATTTTCATTTTCACAATTTTCTTTAATTAAAACAGGAGCTAGTCTAGGAAAATTTCTAGCAAAAAATTCAACTAATTCATCTTTTGGTGTTTGTGGTTTATTTGTAAACATAGGCATAAATACAATTGGTTCCTTTCTTACCATTAAATATACAATTAAACCAACTATGAAAATACTAATTATAATTGTATATAAATTTGATGATGTAAATATTGTCTTGGACATTTTTGTTTTATATATAGAAAAAAATAAAACTATACATATATTTTTATTTTATATAAAAAAACTTTAGAATATCAATAAAAAGCATTATGCTATTTTATACTGAATATTGTAATGGATAATATAATGTAATAAATGAATTATTATTTGATGTTTGTATTTTATTACTAAATAATAAATATTTATAAGGAATACTAATAATTTTATTTTCTTGTGAATAATAATTATGAATATTATTAATTATCACAAAAGACATTAATTGATATTTCATATTATTAAAATTTGATACTCCAGTTAATGGCATTCCTAATCCATTCATTAAATGTTGATTAAAATTAAATACAACCTTATTATAATCATTTTTTTCAACTATTCCAAAATTATTAGTATTTCGAATAATCCAATTTTGTTTTGTTGAATTATACATTAAATCTCTTATTTGATTTGTTTTTTTAGATACACTAGAAGCAATTAGATAATTATTCCGAGTAATATAATGATTTAATACTTTAGATTCAATATTTTTAGATTCAAATTCAATAGTCATATCTATTTTATTTGCTTTGCAATTAATACCTAAACTTTTTAATTGATTAACTTTATCATCAATCGTCATCCATAAGAATTTATTACTATCATTCATTTGTGGTAGACGATGAAAATTATCAAATGGATATTTGGCAAATGTTTCATTAAACATTAATAACCCCCAATTAAGTTTAGTATCATATTTTTTAATAAAATCAGGTGTCATTAATTGAAAATTACTTATTGATTCCCAATGATATGGACCAAAAATATTATTATCAGCTAAATAATTTAAAAGTGTAATTGATAATTTTTGTACTTGTAAAATATTATTTAAAAATGTATATTCAATATTATTATAATCAGCAAAATAAGCGATAAAAATTTCAGGTAAAATAAACCCTCTTTGATAATTTAAAATAAATCCATTATATATATCAACATTATTATCTAAAATCCATTGAAGAAATAATTGATTATTAATAACATCTTTTTCATTATATAAATCAATCATAGTTTCAGTAGCAATATACCAATGAATATTAGTACTATGTTTTTTCCAAAACCATTTAGGGGTTTCAAAATTTAAAACATTACAAGAAATATAATTCCAAATCTCATATTTTGCCATTCCTGCATTAATTATTACATTTATCAAATTATCAATTTCTTCATATGAATAATATTTATAATTATCATTCATAAATGGATTACACATATTATTTTTACTAACTAGATTTGTATTAAATAATTTTAATCTATGATTATAAAATACGGTAATTAATTCTTTTTTTAATTTATTTTTACCAGTATAATAACAAACTAGATTATTATTGATTAAATATTCTAAATCCCAAGTTGTTATTTTATCATGTAATAATTCTACTATAATATATGTGATATCATAATTGATTGAATTATTTAAACCAGTAGCTGGATATAAAAGATTTAAAAATTCTTTTAATTTAATAATATTTTGTGAAGAACCTATTTTATAATAATTACTAATATATAAATTAATACAACTTTCAAATTCATTTTTTGTATATTTTTTATAACTATGAGATGCATCAGTTGATTTTTCAATTATATTTTTCAATAAAATCATAAACTGATTATATTTGTATTTGTATGATGATAATAGTTCTTTTACCATATAAAATACATTATTAAATGTATTATGTTTAATATTTTCTAACATTAAATCAAAATCTAAATAAAATCTATGATTAAGTTGTTGTAGATTAAATTTAGTAATATTTTCTTTAATAAAATCTTGAGTTAAATCATCTCTTTTAATAACATATTCCCATTGAATTTTATTACCTAATTTATTAAATTGAGATATTGGTGCATATAAAGATAATGAATTATTTGATATATTATTAATATAATTATTTTCAAATAAATAATTAAAAAGTTCAACACTAATCTTTTTATCTAAATTAATATATATATTTCTTTCTATATATGCAAACATTACATTTTTACAAAATTCTGATATTTCTTCTGTAAATCCATATTTGTCCAATTTTTTTATTGTTGATTCAGATAAATGTAAATTATTTTTAGATGACATCTAATTGATAAAATTATATATTATATATTTAATAAGCTTTAATTCAATTTTTCTTGTTTTATTAACTTAACAATAATTGGAGTTATTATTTCTTCTAAATTATTTATATTAATATTACCATCAGGTCCTTTTTTACCTCTAGGTCCTATTGGACCTGGATCACCCTTTTCACCCTTTTCACCATCTAATCCATTTCTACCATCTAAACCATTTAATCCATCACGACCATCAACACCATTTAACCCATTTGGACCTTGAGGACCTGGAGGTCCTGATAATCCTGTAGGTCCTGGTTTACCTTGTATTCCTTCAGGACCCTGTGGTCCTTCTTTACCAGGTGGTCCAGTAATAACAATACCAGCTTGTATTAATTGAATTAATTCAGAAGGTATTTTATTTTTATATTGATTAAAATAATTTTCTTCTCTTTCTACCACAATATTATTAATTAATTTAATTAATTCATTTCTTCCAGCTGGTAATTCATATAATTTTTTAAGCATATGTTGATGTATTTTTAAATTACTTTCACATTCTAGTAATCTTTCTTCAAGATATATTATTTTATCAAGTAAATCTGAATCATTCATTTTTATCTTATAATTAAAAAAAATTTTATATAATATTTTTCTTGATTTATTTATATAATTTTTCAGCTATTTTTTTTGATTGAAAAGAATGTGTAAGTAACTATCAGGTGAGATGTTAAAACAATCTTTGTATCTATCTTCTAAGAATCCATCTTCAATACCATTTACAAGTATTTTTTCAATACCTGTCTGATTGTAATAAATTTCTACATCACCAAGGGCTACATTTTCGTGTCTACCCCAACATTCAACTATATAAATATGAAATGAATAATATGAATCTGTTTTTTTATTTAAATTAACAGATAAAAGTACATAATCATGAGATAGAGATGAATTGATATCTGTAATATCATTTTTAAAGATTACTTGACTATATACATCTGGATTTTCAATATTCAGAAAATTGTTTTCATCATAACTTGGTTGAATTTCATAATTAAAATAACCAAGAAGTTCCATCTTTTTGTTTTTATAATAATTATGATTATATAATAATTCAATTTTTTTAAGATCTTTATTAGTTAAAATTAGTAATAATAAAATATAAATTCTAGAATAAAAAGATAATGTCAAATTTTCTTTATAAAAAATCTAAAGAGAATTCTAGATTGGATCCATTAACAACTTTAATAAAATTAGCTATTTTACCATATAAACCTAAAGGGACTAAATTAAGTATATATAATAATTATATCTATTATAGTGAAAATAATATATTTCAATTTGCAATCAGAACTTTTTTTGGTGATAGTTATAATGATTTAAGAGATATGAATCGATCTTTACAAAAAGCTGTATTATGGTATTCATATGATTTAAAAATAAAACATTTATTTGATGATGCTATAATTGGATTAGAAAAATTAAAAGAAACATACGGTGAAACTGGTAAAGCTGATGCTGTACAATCTTATATTGATATTTTATATCATAGTAAAAACAATGATAAAGATAAAAAACCTGAAAAAGATAGAAAAAAAAATGGTGAAAATGAATCTGGAATAGAGGAACAAGAATTTAAAATACATAATATTTTAAAATCAACCTGGACTGAAGATGATAAGGAAATAGTTAATCGATATTTTCAAAAAATTAAAAATCAATCTTCAGATGATATTAATGATACAATTAATAGTCTAGAAACATTTTTAGTTAGTATCCATAAAAAAATAGAAAAAGAAGTAAAAGTACTATTATCAATATAAAATATTTTAGCTTTTTTAGATTTTTTTTATAGTAAAAATTGATTATATAATGACTAAATAATAAATTCAACAACCAACAAGCGATGCCTCTCGATCGTGATCGTGATTTTGTCAGCTTCATGGCCTGGGTCGACACTCATGGCCTCCGCCTGTACAGAGAAGAGGAGTACAAGAACGCGTTCTACGCTTTCTGCGATGAGATGCTCGACCAGGAAAAGCGCATCATCCAGCTCGAGAAGCAGGATCGTTTGCGTTACCCGGATCGCGGCCTCCAGCGCAGCTACGGTGTCTGTCACGACGGAATGGTCATGAACGTCCACGTTTTCTACTCTAATGAGCAAGACGCTGTCCTACCTGTTCTCAGACAGTAAGTGTTCTTTGCGTCAAAGAGGTGGTTACCAATAAAACATATTTTTTATTTTTTTTATATAAATATAAAAAATTGAATTAAAAGAAATATAATATTATAATAATAAACTAAAAATGGATTCTGATGATTATGTTTTAATTTCTGATAATGATGCTGACTTTGATACTGACTTTGAAATGGATGAATCTTTAGGGGATCCATTATTAGGTCAAGCTAATACATATGAGGTAGATAAACTTTTAGATTCTAAAATAAAAAAAGGTAAAAAATATTATCTAATAAAATGGGAAGGTGATTATCCTAATTCTTGGGAACCAGAAGATAATATTAATACTAATTTAATTAGACAATATCTTTTGAATGAACAAATAAAAAAACATAATAATAATATTGTAGAATCAAATACATATGCACATTTATATTTACGTGTAAGTGATCGTAGTAAAACATCTGAATTATTTCGTAAAACTCAAACTGAAGAAAAAAGTACTACTCAATCTTATTTTTCAGCATTTCCAGAAGGTAATTTTAGTTTAGATACTCAAAAAGAAATGTTAATGAATTATTGTGTTGAAAAAAATATGCTTATTAAAAGTATTGAATATGATGATGGAGTATCAGCTAGGAATCCTTTAATTTTAAAGGGACTTCGACGTATTATTGATAATATTGATACAGGTGAAACTCTTTTAATTTTAGATTTATCACGTTTTGCTCGTAATACACAATCAGGACTGCAATTATTAAATGAGATTGAATTAAAGGGTGCTAAAATTTATTCTGTCTTAGATGGTATGAACTATGATACACCTAGTGCTAAACATTGTGTTCGAACAACACTTTCTTGTGCTCAAATGGAATCTGATGTAAAGTCTATTAAAGTAAAACAATCAATTGAAAATATTCGTAAACGTGGAGGTTATATAGGTGGAGTTCCTAAATTTGGATTTAAAGTAATTAATGATGGTAATATTCGTCGTTTAATTAAAGACGACGATGAACAAAAAATATTATCTACAATTGGTGAATTTATGTTTAAATATAATGATAATCGTAATAAAAGTCTTATGATATGTAATGAATTAAATAATAATATGATTACGTATCGTGGAAAAAAATATACACCATTGATTGTTTCTAAATTAATTAAAACACATAATATTGAGCCAAAAAAAAATGATAACCCTAAATCATTATATGTTTCTTTTGTTAAAAATAAACATATAAAACGTGAATCATTGTTTAATAATAATCGTTTTACAAATGATGGAATGATTAATTTTAGTATAATTAATCAAATGAATAGTCTTAATCTTAATAATACAACATCTGAAATTATAGAAATTGATTAATTATTGTATTATATTTTTTATTTGCATTTTTAGATATAAACATATTATAAAAATTGAATTATATATATAATTTAAACAATCATAAAAATCATATCCAAATATGGAAGGCTTTGTTGCTGAAGTACCAACTGTGGACGTTTGGACTCTAACCGAGGAAGAGCGTCAGGTGCACTGGAATAAGTACGAGGATGAGTTGAAACGCATCTGGGCAATGCCGACGGAGGAACTCGCGAAGGAGTACTACAATGACTTCATCAAGGCGATTGAGAAGTGCAGCCTGGAACGTCAGGAAGAGCTCAAGGAAAAGTACGCGTTGGCCTCTGCGGAGCTTGTTAAGCTCCCAAAAAAGCACTTGATCCAAGCGATCCCGGGTCACTTCCCGAATGGCGATTTCCACGTCGTCATGTTGCCGGTCTGTGTTGACTGGTAACCATCACAAGTTATTTTTTTATATTTTAAGTAATAAATATATTATAAAAATTGAATTAATCTTTTAAATAATAATAAATCAATCAAGTAATGACTACTCATATATACACAAATGATGGACGTCTGAAAGAGCTTGATCGTATCTGGAATATTCCAGATGATCAACGTGAGACTGTATATTACTCTCATTTTCTTAAGGCGATTGAGAATAAAAATCAAGAACGTCAGGAAGAACTCAAAGAAGAGTATAAGAAGGCTTATTTAGAAATGCTTATAACTCACGATAGACTTACAAATCTTCAAAAGTATAGGGGAGGTTTGCGGAGGTCTTGCACCTCAACATACTATTCTGGAAACTTTTTAATCAATTGGAATCTAAAGAAAGTCTGTTACCAGGAACTTTCATAAACACATTATGTTTTTTTATTTTATTTTATAGTATATAAAATAAAATGGTTTTAGGTTCAATATTAAATTGGGCTGTAGGTAGAACACTTGATTTTACATTTGATACAATTTGGTGGATTACTAAAAGTACTGGTCAGGGTATTTATAATGCTGGATATTATTTAGTAATTTCTAGAAAAAATAATAGTGTGATAAAAGATAATATAATATTATCAAATATAGATGATATAAAAGAACAAAATGAATTATTAAAACAAGAAATTATATTATTAAAGAGATTAGTTCCTGATGAAACCAAGTCTGTAAAAGAATTTTAGTGTAAGACATATTACTTAAAAATTGAAATAATTTATATTTATTTTTTATATTATTAAAATTAAACCAATTATGGCAACGTATACTGGCCTATGGGATTATCCTCTGCCTTCTGGCATCTGGAATCTTCCTCTGGAAGAACAAAAAGAAATCATCCAAGGTGTTGTGAAGAAGCTACAGAAGGAAAATGAGGAGTTCTTCTACTCAAAATTCCTTGAACAAATCAATGAATTTAGTCCTGAACGCCAGGATGAACTCAAGATGGAGTACCAAGCGGTCTACGATGAGATGATGAACTTCAAAAAAATCAAGAAGACCGAGAAAGAATCCACACCTGACAATTTGTGTCGACACCCTGTGATTCCACGTGCACCCAACGACCGTTACCGAAGCGGAAACTTTCTTGTCTTCTGGTTTCGCAGTGAAGTTTGTTTTTTGATCAAGTAGTGTTTTTCATTTTTGTTACATTTTTTTTATAAAATATAAATCTAGTTAAAATCCTGTGATAAAAAAATAAAATGTAAATTTGAATTATAATATAAGCACATATATAGGTATGGTTTTTGGATCTTATAAGTTGCTAAATATGATGATTATGATGCTATAATTTTATATTTTTTTAAAGTTTTAAATATTAAATAACCCAAAATAATAGTAATTATAATTATTTCAATTGATAAATAAATAGCAGTACTTTTTTGATTTTTTAAATTACCTTTTGCAATATCATAATTAGTATTTATAATATTTGTTAAATCTTCATAATTTTTGTCAGGTGTATTATTTGAAATATTTAATCCAATATCATTTTGTAAATCTAATTTTAGTTCTAAACTATCTGATAAATTATAAATATTTTTTTCTGATTTGGCTATTTCATCATTTAAATTTTTAATATAAATATTTAAATCTTCTTCAGCTTCTTTATATGCATCATAATTTTCATTCATTTTATTATTATTTTCTTCAATTAAATCATATGTATTTTGAACATCATTTTGTTTGATAGTTTCAAATAATAATTTAACATCATCCCTAAATAATTCAATTTCATTTGAATCTAATTTAATACCTGATTTAATTGTTGTTAAAATTTTATTTTTTAATGTATTACAATAATTATTTGTGGCAGGTATAAAATTATAATCTATCATATCTTGAACTTGTTTACTTGTCCAATCACAATCTATGATGGAATCATTTATATTATTTACTCTTTCTTCTCCTAAATTTGTATTTTCATTAGATCTAGTAGAAAATCCTAAAGCAGTTCTTAAACAACTATCACTTATTTTACATTCAGCATAATAACCACTAATTTGGTCATCTATATTTTTAATACCAAATAATCCAGGTTTTGTAGAAGAATCTAAATTAATATTTTTTAATAAATATGAATTATTAACTGAATTCTTATCAGCAATGTCTAATAAATAATTCATTTGTTTTTCTCTTAATTCATTCATTAAATCCATATTTTTTGATAAATATGAACTTCTATATTTATAATCTAAATATTTATGATAATAGTCATAATATCTATTTAATAATACTTCTTTTTTTAACATTAAATTACTATTATCATATTTTATATTATTATTACCACTAGGTTGTTCTTTTTTTTTTAATACCCATAAATTATTATCAGACCATCCATCTTGTAATAATAAATCATCTCCAACAGGTGCTAAATATTTATTATGAACAATTGATTTAAATCCAAAATTATTATTATATTTTATCATTTTCCATTGACACCAAGTACTAAGAATAGAAGTATTTGCCAACACTGACCCATCATCATTACCAATAATAAATTTACCATATTTAGACATAATAGCAAAAACATTTGATTCATCTTTTTTTCCTAATGATACTAATTGCCATTCTTTTTCTTCACCTTTTTCTGGATTTGAATCCAAAGATAAAATTCCATTTTTATCAGATATTAAAAATTTATTTTTACCAAAGTGATATAATGTCATTTTTTGAAAATCATCTTCAATAACAGGCATATTTGGATTACTTGTATCTTTATTTAATTTTTCTTTATCTTTCTTATAATAACCATAAATACGTTCTAAATCTTTATTACTATCTAATATATGGTCAGTATCTTGATTTTTATTAAAACTTATTGATCCAGAATCTAATTTATCTAAACAACTTTGGTATTGTTTATAGCTGTATTTACCATCTTGATATAATTTAGAACACCATTCACCTATTTTACCTTTCATTTGTTCATATTTATCTAATTTTGCTTGATCAACTGAATAATAAGATAAGTTTGCATCACTATTACTCATTTTATTTACTTCCTTACTTTATTTAATAATAACAAAATAGTTTATATTTTTACATCGAATAGTTGATCTATTTTTTTATAAAAACTAGGTAGATTATTAGTATCATTAATTATTATATGATCAATAAATTCATCTGGTATTATATCAATCTCCAATTCAGATAAGTGTAAATCATTTTTATTTAGATTGTTATTAATTTTATCAGGTCTAATTATTTTAATAACTTTACCACCTAATTTTTTTACTTCTTCTATTTCGTGTAAAAAACGTCCATCAGCTATAATTACATTAGTATCTGGTAATTGTGATGTATACCATTGATTAAATAATATAACCCAATGATTTCTACCATTAACACTTAATTCTGGAATATATTCTTTTAATACATTTTGAAAAATATCAGTCCCTATAATTTGAAATAATTTTCTAGGTGAAATTCCCCATCTATTATCAATGGTTTCTTTTAATTTTTCATCTGTTAATTGTTGATCAGTTAAATTAAAAAAATGTTGAATACCTTTTTTAAGTGGATCTGCAAAACTATATTTTGTGAATCCATATTTATTAATAATATAATTAGCAAAAGTGTCTTTTCCAGAACTTTTACGTCCTAATACAGCAATTAACATTATTGTTATATATTTGTATAATATTATTTATATCATTAAAAAAATATTAAGCTAAATTTATAAAAATTGACATTTATCTTTATAAAAATTAATATTATTTTTATGAAATATATCTTTCTCTTGATTCATTATTTTTATTTCATCCAATACATTTTTAATATCAGATTGACAATTATTATCATTTACTGTGTATGATTTTTGTTTATTTTCAAGTGGTAAACCTTGATATTCTGGTAAATCTAGTAAAAAAGCAAAAGCGCCCTTTGATGTATTCATTTTGTATATTTATCCTTTATAACTTAATATGATATTTCAATTTTATTTCTAATAAATAAATAAATTAAAATGGATGCCAAAAAGATTCATGATAAATTAAAAACAATAAATTTTGATCTGGATCAAATAGATACAGTATTATATCATAATAATTGTCAAGATGGATTTGGATCAGCATGGATTGTGTGGAGATATTTAAAATCTGATGCAACATATATTGGTGTAGCCCCAGATAGATTACCACCAATATCTTCTTTTAAAAATAAATATGTTGTTATTTTAGATATTTCATTACCTGCATCTTATTTAGATGAAGTAAAAAAAACAGCTAAACACGTTTTATTGGTTGACCATCATAATACTTATTCTGATGAATTATCTAATCATAAGAATGCTATATTTGATATAGAACATTCATCTATTTATATAACTTGGCGTATATTTTTTCCAGATGAGAAAATACCTCAATTTATCAGATACATTGAAGATAATGATTTAGGTGTATATGACATAAAAAAAACAGAAGCATTTGTATCAGCTCTAGGTACTAAATTACCATTTCATAATATAGATTTTTTTAAAAGCTGGAATAAGTTACTTAATCCGGCATTTGTTGATAGTTTAATTGAAGATGGTATTAAATATCAAGAATATAAAAATTATTTACTTAAAAGAAATATGCATATTGCAGAGGGTATGAAAATATCTGGATATAATATTTTAGTTGCTAACTTTGGAACAGTTGGATTAGCAAGTGATCTAGGTAATAAAATAGCTGAACAAAATCCAGATTATGATTTTGTATTATTATGGTCATGGCATAGTAATCATAAAGAATATTCAATAATGTTAAGAACTCGACATAATGATACATCAATTGATCTTTCACAGATAGCTAAAATTTTTGGTGGTGGTGGACATCCTAGAGCGGCTAGATTTACTTGGAAAGAATCAATTGAAAAATTATGGAAAGAAATGGAAAATAGATTACCTAAAAAGGTAAATAAAAAAAAAAGTCATAAAAAATCATTGAAAAATAATAGAAATTAAAATCTTTTAGATAAATAAAGAAATGCATACAATTTCATATATTCTAGTTATTATAATAGCGTGTATATTTTTATACACATCTATATATGGATGTGGTTGTAATGAAAAATTTGAAACTGAATATAAAACAAATACAGAAACTGTTGGTAAAATAAAAAAAATAATATCAACTGAAATGAGTCAATAAACATTTATTTTACATCTTTTTTATCTTTTTAAATAATAAATTATAATGAATCTTACTCAGATTAGTATTATTATAATATTATGTTGTATATTAATATTTTATAGTATACCAATAACAAAATCTAGTATTGAAAGTTTTGCAAATTATTACCAGAAATTAGACGGAGGAGCGTGTAGAACAGCAAGAGGTAGTAATTCTTATCCAAATTGGAAACAATTACCTAACCCAACTAATAATCCTAAATCAACTAATAATCCTATATTAACTGAGGATGACTGTAAAATAGCGTGTAATCTTGATCCTTTATGTGATGGATATTCATATAATTCTAGACCAAAGGATAATTGTCAATTATTTAATGCAAATACTACACAGTCTAATTATAATAATAAAGGTACAGATAAATCATATTCTGATATAGTTACAAAAAGTAATGACCCTGGATGGAATTGTAATATTAAAAAAAAATCATATCGATTTTATAAATGGGTAATAACTGCGGTAAGAGGTACACCTGGATCATTTGAAGTAGGTAAAAAGAGTGGTCCATTAAAGGTAAGTAAAATAAAATTTTATGATATAAATAAAAATCTTATTTCTACACCTATACAAGTTATTGCAAGTTATAATAGTAGTCTTTTTACAGATAAATCAAATTCATATGCTCCATATAAATTAACTAATTTAACAGATAATAATAGTTGGTCTGATATTAATGGACCATATGATCCTTATAGTAATTCTTTTGGTGGTGTTGTATATTTTGATTTTGGAAAAGATACTCCAAGAATTGAATTTTTTGATTGGATAACATCAAATAATGAGATTAAATATGATCCAATTAGTTGGAGTTTATATGGTACTAATGAAGATTTAACAAAACAACCGGCATATAATGCTAAAGGTTTTATATATAATGATAGTGGTAATGAATTTAATAAATTAAAATGGGATTTATTACATTATCAAGATCCATATATAATTGCTGAATTTAATACAGATAGAATAATAAATCCAGATCCTGTAACAAAAAAAATAGAATCTTATATGTCTAAAAGATTAGATATATTAAAGGAGGCTATTCCAGTTGAAAGAAGTGTATCTGCAAGTAAGGGTAATTTATTTGAATTAACTTATCCAAATTGTTCTTGTAGAAAACAACCTATAATACCGGAATCTGTATTACCTCCTACAATACCTCCTACAATACCTCCTACATCACCTCCTACACCACCTCCTACAATACCAGATTGTAAAAATAATAATGAATTAAGAGATTTATATTATAAATTAATGGGAATAAAAACAAATGTTGATGAATTAAATATATATTATAAAAATATTAAAGATTTAATTAATAGTGATTTGCCATTTGTCAAAGAAACATTGGAAAGTATTAAAACAAATATCGATACTAATTCAAAATTATTTGAACTGTATAAAATAGACAGTTTATTAAAAGGTGATGTTAGATTAAGAATAAATAAAACATAATATTTTTATATTGTATATTATTTTTATTTTTTATCTATTTTTATTGTAAAATGTCAAATTATTATAAAGAAGGTGTTACAGGAAAATATATATTAATTAAAAGATTACATAATATTAGAGCTGTAGCTGTAGATAATACTGATAGTGATACAATAAATATTCAGAATATTAGAATATATGATAATAATAATAATTTAATAAATTTAGATCCAAAAAAAGTATCAGTTTCATCTACTTTTGAGAATAATCATAATTTATGGGATATTAAATTTGCATTAAAACCTACAACTACTAATAATATTGATAATATTAATAGTAATTTATATCATTCTGCTTTTTATGATAGAGCTGGTACAATTATGATAGAATTAGCACAATCAACAAAAATATCTAAGATAGTTTTAGTACCTCGTGCAAATTTTAATGATAGAATGACAAATTTATGTGTTGAAATAATAGAAGAAGATAAAAAAAAAATTAAATTTCGTACAATAATACGAAATAATGATATGATTACAGTTAATACCCCAGATCCAAAAAAAAAATTACCGTTTCAAAATAAGTTACAAAAGACGTGGACTTCATTAAAAGAATCTATTTTACCAAATAATAATATTCCAAATATAATTATTAATACAAATGGTATTAATTGTGATGACTGTGTTGATAGTGGATGGCAATATATGGGATGTTTTAATGATAAAGAAACATCAGCTTTAGAAAAAAAAATTGATGATAGTAATTATGATGAAATAAACTGTATAATTGCTGCTGCTAAAAATGGATATAATATAGCCGGTCTCCAAGATAATGGTAAATGTTGGGTAGGCAAATTAGGTGTAAATGATTATGCAAAATATGGAAAAGCTTCAAATTGTAAACGATTAGGTGATGCTTTTAAATCTCAAATTTATATAAATGATAATCCTCTACCAACACCACCAACACCACCTCCACAAGTAACACAACCTTCACAAACAACACCACCTCCACAAGCAATAATAGCTCCACAATGTAATACAACACTAAATTTTACAGATATAAAATCTAAAATGGAAACAATAAAATCAAAAATAAATACACTAAATTCAAATATACCTAAAATTAATAAATTAATGAATGATATTTATACATCGTGTGATAAAGATTTAACTAATTTTGTTAGTAAAAAAAAAACATATGATACTAATTTATCTAGTATGAAAATAGATATAACTAACAAGGATGGTACAGTATTAAGAACATTTTCAATAGATGAAACATATGAAGGATTTATAAATTATACATCTAACTATGCACCAATATCATCAAATAATGTCTCAATGTATGGAAATACAGCTAGAGATAAAAATATAGAAAAGTTTGCTAATTTTATTCAACCTAAATTAAATGTATATGAACCTTTTGAAGATAGTTGGAAAAATGATACAACCACCCAACCTACCAAATTTAATATTCCATATGTCAGACCTCAAGTTCAAAGATCAAATAATTTTGTAGATACTGATATACCAATTGTTCGTAAAGCGAATTTTGAACAGAATATTAATGATACAACAACAGATTTATTAACTAGAAGAATGGTATATCAAAAAGATAAAATGAATTCTTTTTGGTATAATTCAAAATAAATATAAAAAGAAATTATACAAATAAAATTATATTATTAATAATAATTAAATAAAATGGATTCCATATTAGTTCAAAAAGAAATATGTATAGATAATAAAAATTTTTTAATAAAAAAAAGTATACCATTAAAACCGGTTGATATGTATAATTTTCTTAGAAAATTATTACAAATAGAAAAAGATCATCCTGATTTTAAACATATTTTTGATTATATAGAGTCAATAAAACAATATAATGAGTTTTATTTATTATCTATATTAAGTATACCACAATGTCCTGTGAATACAAATGGATTAGGTAATTTTTTTGGTAACAAAATGAATAACATTACTAAAGATTTAAAAATTTTTCCATTTGGGAATGTTGTTGTATCTCATTTATCACTTGTTAGTAAAAGAACATCAAATCATAATACAATAATTATTCTTTCATTAAAAGGTAATAAAAAATTTCACGAACAACATCCTTCTAATACACAACAAAGTAATGGTGTTGGATATTTTATAGTTGATAATTGGACTAATGTTGTATCAAAAAGATATATTAATTATGTTTATACAAATGGTTTAAAAAATTGTGTAGATAATATATTTTTATATAAAAAACAAAATAAAGAAGAATCTAAAAATATGAACGAAGAAAAAAATAAAGAAGAATCTAAAAATATGAATGAAGAAAAAAATAAAGAAGATTCTAAAAATATAAACGAAGAAAAAAATAAAGAAGAAGATTCTAAAAATATGAAAGAAGAAAAAAATATAGAAGATGATAAAAATATTATAGAATATAAAAAATTAATGTTTGATGATAAATATTTAAAATATCAAGAAGAAATACTAGAATTAAAAAAATTAATTTTTTATTTAATTTCAAATAAAGGTGAACTAAAATCGGATGTTAATATATGTTTTAATCAAGATTTTCTAAAACAAACATTTGGTGCAGATTATTCTTTTTATTTCAAATAAAAAGAATAATAAAAAGATAAATAAAAATTGATTATATAATTATTATATATAGTATATTTATAATAAATATATGAATCGTATTTTTGATCATACAAAATTTAATTTAGAAGAATTAATGAAAGATATTAAACCATCTTGGTTAAAATTATTTAAAGAAATAAAAAATGAAAATCCAGAACTATTTAATAAACTAGAATCCAAATTAAATAAAGATTTAGAACAATTTCAAGATAACCTTTTAATTTTTCCACCACGTCAAAATATTTTTGAAGCTTTTAAATATTTTGAATTAGAAGATACCAAAGTATGTATAAATGGTCAAGATCCCTATCATCAATATGGTCAAGCTCATGGATTAAGTTTTTCTGTTGAAAATGGTACTAAATTACCTCCATCACTTAATAATATTTTCAAAGAATTAAAAAATCAATATCCAGAATTTACGAATGAAAATGGAAAAGGAAATTTAATTGAATGGGTTAAGCAAGGAGTTTTAATGTTAAATTCCGCTTTAACTGTATTAGAAAATAGTGCAAATGAATATCAAGATTATTGGACTCCTATAACTAATATTTTAATGAAAAAAATGTCAGAAAGACATCCAGGTAAATGTGTATATATGTTATGGGGCAATGATGCTAAAAAATATAAAAAAAATAAATCGATTAATTGTAATAAACATTATATTCTAGAAGCTAGTCATCCATCACCTTTATCTGCAAATCGTGGAGGATGGTTTGGTAATAATCATTTTATATTAGCAAATGAATATTTAAAAAAAAATAATAATACAGAAATTAAATGGATAATTATCTAACCAGTAACTTGTGAAACATTTACTTGAGGTGTATTAATATCTGAAATATTGGTCTGAATATCATCATATATTTTTTTATATTTTATGTAAGTATTATTAAAATTTAAATAATTAGGATTTATTTCGTCCTTATTATTTACATTAATTATTTGTTTATTATAATTATTTATCATTGTAACATATTTATCAAATTTAGTTTTTGTATCATTTGATAAATGGTTTAAATTATTTAATGATTCAACACTTGATGAAAGACCACTAGATGTAATATAATCATATGCTGAAGAAATAGAAGATGAATATGATGAAGCTAAAATTTGATCAAAAAATTCAAACTTAGTATTATATGTAACTAATATTAATATTATAAATAATATTAATAATAAAATATATTTATTTGATAATAACATTCTTTATTTTATATTTATAAATTTTTTTAATTAAATACTATATAGCTAGATATTTCTTTTTTATTTTTATCAATTGTTGGTAAATTAGTAAAATCTTCCCTATATTTATCTAAAGACTCAATAATTGTATTAATTTTATTTAAATTAGTTTCATAATCTGTTTTAAAATTATTTATATAATTGTTTTGATTTGTAGAAGGATTGTAAGGATTACCTAATAAATCAGTATTTTCGTTATTTACATTGTAATAATTAATTAATGTATTATATATTGTATTCATATTTGTTTCAATAGTACTAATAGTATTACTAATATCATTTAAAATTTGGTTAACCATTTCTTCTGTTAAAGGAATTTCAACAAATGGTTCAATTGTTTTTGGTTTACAAATAGTACCATTGCAAGAGTATGTCTTTTTTTCTTCTAATGTTTGCGTTAAATTTGTAGTAGGTGCTTTTAAATATACAACTGAAGCTTTAACATCAGCAAATTTATCATAATATTTTTGTTTTAAAAATACAATAATTAATACTAATATTGATATTAATATTAATAGTGTTAATAATATATGTGTATTATTCATTTTAATTTAATAAAAAGAAAAAAGTAATAAAATTAAATATATTGTGGTGTTGATCTAAATAAAAGATGATCGAGACATATTGGATCATTTCCTGTCGTACAATATGAATCTGGACTTATTGTATTTAATGGTACACTAGATTTTGCAGAACAATTAAAATTTATTATACTAATATTTGTATCGTTTGGATTTATATATTTTTCTTTATGTTGATGAAAAAGAACTCCAATAATCGCTATTATTAATATAATTATAATAATGTAAGCTTTGTATTTTAAATAATTAGATGACATATTTATTTTTATTATATAGATAAGATTTTTTTTAGGTTAATCTCAAAGCTTTATCAGTTCCAAAACCGAATGACATTTTTTTAGGTGTTGGTGAAGGTGGATCTGTAAAAGATGCTGCTTTAATATTTTCATCTATTTTTTTATTAATATCTATATCTTCATATCCTTCAAACTTAATTGGTAAAACTGATTGAAAACTTAGGAAATAAATTATTAATAATAATAATCCAGAAATGAAATCAGTTTGTACCAAAAGAATTAATAATATAACAAATACAATTCTTGTTTTAAAATCGTTATTAAAAACAGGTTTTATAGGGGTTAAAAGTATTAACCAAGCTAAATATATTGATAATACGATTCTAAATAATTGTATCCAATCAGCTGGTAATGTAAAATTCATTTTATATTATTATAGATAAATTAAAAAAATAATTTTATATTTGAAACTATAATGATCCAAAATAAAAAGCTATGAATGTTTTAAGTAAAAAATAACTAATTTATTTTTTAGTATCAATAATAACATATTTATCTTTATTAATTTTATACCATTCTTTAAACCAAGGAACATCTTTTACAAATAGGTGTGGTTCTCGAGTAGCAAATTTACTGGATGCTAAATTAAAATTTCTTTTTTCTTCTGGAGTAATAGTTGATAAAAATATATCAACCATAATTTTCCAAAAAAGTGATGGTGTTGTTTTTAACATTTCCTCTTTAATTTTTACGATATTATCATTTTCCATTTTTAGTATATGTATTATTTATTAGTTATTTATTATTTATTAGTTAAAACTTATATTTTCAATTTTTTTATTTAATTTTTTTGTATAATATTTTTTTCTAATATTAGTAATAAATAAATTAAAATAAAAATGTTCAGTGCTGTTCATTCAACAGTTGAAAATTTCTTAGGTGCCAAAGAGCGCTTTACATCAGGGGATAGTGCTAAATTTATTGCAGCACTTGTTACCCTTATCTTATGGCTTGCTATTCTTCTTTTAGTCTCAAAATGGCTCTGGAATGATGTTTTATGCAAACTTGTAACATTCACCAAACCAGTCCACAGTGTATTCCAAATCGTTGGTTTAGTTGTTTTACTCGCCATCCTTAAACCCAACTAAACTAAATTATTATAATTTTTAATTTTTATATCTAAACAGTTTGAATATAATAAACTTGTCCAGGTCTAAACCCATTAAAACTAGTTGATGATGCACGTGTGTATGCGCCAAAATTATCAACAAAACACCAATCGCCAACAGCCATTTCAGGTAACATAGCTTCTTCTGTAATTTTATCTAATGAATCACAGGTTGGACCAAATACAGTAGATTGATATAATTCTTCTTCATTTCGTTCATTAAAAGGTTTGATCATTGGTTTTGCATAATCAAACATAACTGAACTAAAACTTCCATAGATACCTTCATTAATAGTGTATTGAAATTTAACTTTATTAATATCTTTGTCAAATTTCTTTTTAATACCAATAATATTAAATACTAGGGTATGTGATTTAGTACAAAAAAATCTACCTGGTTCAGCCATAACTTGTATATTATCTTTAATATCACCAAAACTCTTTTCAAAACTGTCACGAATTTCTTTAGCGATGTCTTGAAATGTAATACCACATTCAGTTTCAAAACCAGGAAATCCTCCACCAATATCTAAAATAGTTAATTGTTTATTGTTCATTTTAAGACTCATATCAAATACCTTTCTAGCATCAGCAATAGCTTTAGTAAAAGAACCAACTGATGAACATCCACTACCAACGTGAAAAGATACACCAACAAGATTAAGTTCTAATACTTTAATTAAATTAAGAATTCCAGCAATATTATCTTCTTCACATCCAAATTTAATACTAAATTTACAACGTGATGAACTGTCATCAACTTTAATTCTAAGAATTAATTTTGCCTTTGGATGATTAATTTTAATTTTATGTAATTCAGTTTCTGAATCAAATGTTAACAGATCAACATCGTGTGAACGTGCGAATTGTATATGTGTAATTTCTTTACAGGGGTTAGCATATATAATATCATTTGGTGGTAAATATTCTAATGCATTTACAATTTCAGTTTTACTGGCACAATCAGCACCACAACCTAAAGATGTAAGTATTCTAATAATAATAGGATCTGGATTACTTTTAATTGCATAATATGGACGGATAAAAGGTAATTCGTGTTTCCATAAATTATATTGTTTAATGATTTGATTAACATTAACTATATAAAAATGATCATTAGATGATTTAATTTCTAAAAAATAAGATATAATATCATATATATCTTTAGAAGAATCAAATTTATAAATTTTAGTACTTGATTCATCTTGACCAGATACATATGTAATATCTGATAATTCTAAATTCATATTAAAATCGCTATCTTCCATTTTTGAAAATCTGTGAATATAAATATTAATAATAATAATAATTTTAAGTTATTTTTTATGTAGTAAAAAAGTATGAATAATAATATAAATAGGAAAATAAAAATGAAACAAATCCAAATAGATTTTAATAATAATAAGTTTTTATGTGATTTGTGTAATGATAATAAAGATACATTCATAAAAATAGAAAAAGAGTTAAGAAAGAGGTATGGATTAAAAAAGAATGAATATTATATTACAACAAAACATCAATTAATAAATAGAGATTGGGATTTTAATGAAAAATATGAATATTGTTGTAATTATCAAGTTCATATTAAAGTGAGAGGTGGATTTATAGATTTATTTATAAAATTAGTGAAAGGTATAATTCAGATAGCTGGTTTAATTGTAAAACTTCCAGGATTTGTAGTTTGGTTATTCGAATTTTTAATGTGGGTTATAACAGAATTATTAAATCCAATTATATTTTTTCAAGATCTTGCACGTTCAATATTTGCAATTATAAAAGTATTAATATCAGCTTTTCTAGATTTATTTACTGGTATAGGTAAATATGTTATTAATGGTGTTGCTGCGCCTTTTATAAATAGTTTTTGGGGATATACACCTAAAAGAGAAAAGAATTCATTTGCCAGTATTTTTAATGCTTACAAAGATGATAATTTTATAGTAATTAAAAAATCAAAGAATAAATTTGATGAAATTTTTAAAAATGGAGAAAAAATATTAATACAATCAACACAAGATGATAATTTTCAAATATCGACTATTATTTCAACTTCTGTAAGTGAAGGTACTGAAGACTATGGAAAAACAAAAGTTATTATAAGTGATAAATTAAAATATAATTATGGTGCTGGATCTATAATAGCTAAACCAAGTAAATATGCATCAGAGGAATATATTTCATCAAAAGTTAAAGGTGAATTTGCACAAATTAGTAGTTCTAATGGAGTCGAAAAATTTGTAAATGTTAAAATGCCACAAAAAACCTTTAATAATAATTTTAAAATTGGTGAAGAGATTATTTTACAAAACAAAAATTCTAATACTCAAAGGGTAAAAATTATTGATACTTCATCTGTTTCTGAAAGTGAAACATCAGTAATATTAGATAAAGATATTAATATAGAATTAGGTTCTGGGTCAATATTAGGAAAACCTGTGAAAAATCAAAATACAAAAGTCAGTGCTAATTGTAATAATAAAACGTGTGTACAATTTCAAAATCCATTAACACAAATATCTGGAGGTGGAAGTGGAATAGATCTAGGAATTAAAATAGATTTGTCAGCTAAATCTGAAAGTGGTTTATCTCTATCAGTTATTATATTAACTGTATTATTACCTCCTTTAGGATTATTTATGGAACTTGGTTTAAAGAATTGGATTAATATTGCATTATGTGCATTATTAACCGCATTTTATTATTTTCCTGGGTTGATATATGCTTTAATTATTATATATTGTTAGTTTCTTTATAAAATATTTCTTTAAAATAAATAAAGGTATAACATATATAATATAAATGAGTGATATTACAAAATTCACTGGTAAATTATCAGCTGATAAGAAAAGATCAGAAGAAAAAAGAAAATCAATGGTAAATGGTGGTGGTCCATTTGCTAAATTATTTATATTTATAATCAAAGATATATTCTATGATATTTTATTTACAACATTTTATAATATGATTATCGATATTTTAGCAGATTCTTTTTCTTTTGTTGATGAAATGTTTTTTAGTGATTTTAAAGGTATTCTAGCTGGTAAGTTTAAATCAAAAAAAGGAATGTGTTTTGAATATACATATTTTAGATATTTTATAACTATTATGATTCCTCCAATGGGTGTATTTTTATCAAGAGGTATAACTTCAATTGCAAATATTGCAATATGTGCATTTTTATGTATGATTAATTATTATCCAGGACTAATTTATGCATTTATAGTAATTCAAACAGCTCCTTATGCAAATCATTATGCAAATATGAAACGTGATAAATTAATTAAAGCTAAAAATGAAGCTGGATCACCAGAAGAATCAGCTGATGCAGGACCATTATTCTTTTTTGGATTAACAATGATATTAGTTATTGTTGGAATATTTATATCTATGACAATTGATCCTAATGCTAAATATTTTGAAAGTTTTAATAATGTTGCTGAATATATTGCAGTTGGTTCTAGTTCATTTAGACAACAATCATCTTATAGTTCAGCAGGAATTAGATAATAATAAAATATTTTACAGATTTATTTTTCATATTTTTTTCTCTATATTTATTCAAAAAGAATGAGTAAAGAAGATCAAACAGACGATCAATTATATGAAAAAATAGATAATAATGATTGGACATTTTTTGATAAAGTAATGTATGGAGGTTTAGGATATGGTAATGTATGTTTACCATCACATTTATTTGAAATTATTTTAACAGTTATATTTCCTCCATTAGGTTTAATATTATCAAGATTAGATTTAAAAGATACATTTCCATATGTACATTGGGATACATTATCTAAAATTATGGATGATTTAAGTATTATTGTTAAATGTTTCTTATTAACAATGTTTTTTTATATTCCAGGATTAATTTATGCACTTAATATGTTAAGATGTTAATAATATAAAAAGATTATACATACTTAAAATATAACACACAATTTTATAATGAAAGAAATATATTTATCGATAAGTCAAATAGCGACTATGATTGGAGTTAGTCAATATGGTTATATTACTGATATTATACATAACTTATGGTATAAAGTTGATTCAGAAGGATATACTAAAAAAATACAAGAAATGGAATCAAAACATAATAAATCATTTAAACTTTTATCTGAAAAAGATAAGTTTATATTATTAACACAAGAATTAGGTATAAATTTAGATGATTTAGAAAATAAAACATTTGACCATAATACTTTAATCACTAAACAAACTAAAATAATGAATGATATAAATAATATACAAAAAGATGAAATATCAGAAGCAGATTTAATAAGTAAAAAAAATGCATTATCTAAAATGGTAACAAATATTAGTAATCGTAAATTTGGTACTCATCACGAAAAAACTGCTATTCTAGCTTATTCAAAAGCAACACATACAAAAATATCAAATCAACAAAAAACTATTATGGCACAAATTAAAAAAGCTGATGCAAAATATGATGCAGCTTGGTTTATTAAAGGTAAAATTGATGGTATTTCTACATCTGAAAATGATGGATCGATTCATATTATTGAAATAAAAAATAGAACCAAAACATTATTTAAATGTTTAAAAGATTATGAAAAGCCACAAATTCAAATATATATGAAATTATTTGATATACAAAAAAGTCATATGGTTGAATATTTAAAAAGTGATCAAGAAGATCAAATGTATATAATAGATGTTGATTTTGAAGAAGAATATTGGAAATTTATTAAAAAGAGATTAAATCAATTCATCTCATTCTTTTATAAATTTTTAAAAAATAAAAAAATGCAAGAGCTTATGTTATTACAGAATATAAATTATTCTTGTTCAATTGAAGATTCTGAAATAGAAAAAATATTAAGATCAGAATTGCAAAATTATTTTAATGAAGATAATATTTGAAATAAAAATATACTATAATAAAGATTATTGCTATAATATTAATCCAGGTCAAATAACGATCATTTATCATAAAAGATAATGTTTTATTTTCAAAACCTTCTATTACATTTGATTCTTTTTCTATATTTATATTTTTATCTGTATTTTTATCTGTATTTTTATCTGTATTTTTATCTGTATTTTTATTTGTATCTTTATTTTTTGATTCATTTAATGGATAAATAATTTTTTCATTCATTTCTTTATCGTTTGTATCTATTTCTTTTGGTATTAAACTCTCCCAGACTCTTTTAGTAAAACCTTCATTTTTATTTATTTCAACCGATAAAACACCTAAATCTTTAGCATTATTTGTATTAATTAAAGTATCATCAAAAAATACTATTTTATTATAATTAATATTATATTCTCGTGATAAATCAATAATATATTGATTTTTATCTGTTCCATTTCTTAAATGTCTAATATTTTGATCTGGTGTAATTATATTATGTTTATCAAAAATATGATTATCATTAAATAATCTATCCATATATGTTTTAATTATATTGTACTTACCAAAACTAGCTATTGCAACTTTTTTTTTATTTTCAATTAAATAAATAACTAGATCTCTAAAAAAAACTGGATCTGATAATTGATTCATAAATTTTTTCCAACTTAATGATGTTACATCTTCTTCTTTAACTTCTGATGCAAATGTATGAATTTTAACTAATGTTAAATCAAAATCCCATATGTATAAATCATATTTTTTTATAAAATTATCATATCGATGAAAATCTTCTCTAATACTATCCATTTTATTTTATTTAACATAATATATTTTTTTATTTAACATTAAAACATTATAATAAATGTTAAATATAGTAACATCATTAAAAACAACTGGATTACGTCATAAAGTATTCTGTCGCGAAGAAAAAGTGGAACCTGTAAAGAAGAAACTTAAAAAGCGACCTAAATTCATTCACATTTTACGATGTGATATAACCAAAATTTTACAGTATTATTTTTCGTGTCACTTAAAATAGACCATGCTGTAAAAAAATCTGATTATGAAAAAATAATAAAAATTATACCATTCTATATAATATATGTATATCATAAAATATAATCATTTATAGTATATATAATAATAAATTACACAATCTAAGAGAGAAAATTTTTTTCTGTATTTAATATTTTATATATGTATTTTAATTATTTTCTTTTATTATAAATAAAAAAATAAATATGGTTGATATTCATTTTCATCCTGTAAGTAAATCAAGATCTTTACATCATCGTCATCATCACCATCATGGTCATCATCATGGTCATCGTCATAGAACTCATACAGTTATTGAATGTGGTGATTCAAAACTCTGCAATGGATTCTTTATATTCATATTTTTAGCAATGATTATTGGTTTTATTGTAGCAGCTGTAAAAGGATATTCTAGTGAGAATAAGAATAAAAAGATAGAACATTACTCTAATTGTAATAATAAATCACAAAATAAAAAATAATAAAATTAAATAATAAAATTAAATAATAAAATTAAATAAAAATATTATTATTTTCTTTTATTTGATCTTTTTGTTTTTTTTGTTAATCTTCTTTTAGTTAATCTTCTTTTAGTTGATTTTTTACCACCAACTTGTGATGATGGTACAGGATTTGATTCAATTTTAGGTATATCATATATCTTAAGAGGATTGAAGTAATCTGGATTATTACAATGAGAATAACCTACTCTAGACATTTGACCTCCAATTACATCTTGTTGATTAAATGTATATCCGGTATTACCGCCTCTCATTTTACGTCTATATCTTCTATTAATTCTTGATTTAGCCTTAGCCATTATTTATTATTTGATATTTAATAAGAAAAAAAATAAAATTGATTCGAAATAAAATATAATAAATTAAACTATATTAATGAATTAATATAATATGGATTCAGAAACTGAAATTGAAAATGGTATTGAAACAAATGCTAATCTATATTTTGCAATTAAAGAAACATTTGAAGAAGAACTTTATAAAATTTTCTCCAAAATCTCAGAAAAATATGGTAAAGAATATTTATTTACAAAAGAAGATTTAATAACTTATTATAATGAACAGATTGATTTAAAATTTGTATATCGTAAAGCACCACTTAAGAAAAAAATAGAAGAACGTATTATATCTGATCAAGAAAGATGTTATGCACGTATTTGGTCAAATGGATATATGAATATTAAAACTAAACAATATGGAGATAGATGTCAAAGAAAAAAAATTAATGATTCAGATTATTGTCGTCAACATACAACACATTTAACTCATGGAAGATTTGATAAACCACCCTCTAAAATTATTAAAGGATTTTATATTAAAGAAAATGATAAAAGTGTTTCATCTACTGATGAAGATGAAGAACAAGAAGATTAAATTAATTTTTTTATATTTTTTTGATAATTTGATATGATATATCAAATACACCTGTACAAGTATTGACTGGATCACAATTTCTTAATCTAATATTAAAACTATTTGCGGTAATTCCATATGTACAAGCAATTGGAAATAATTCATTAGATAATGGATCTGGAGTATCTGTAATTGATAAAAATACTTGGTCACCTGATGATACTTGTGTATTATTAACAATAAAACTAATACTAGAAGATGGAGATATATTAAGATTATATGTTGTAATTATTCCATTACTTTCATTACTTGTTATACCAGTTGTTTGAGATATAGTTTGTGTTTGTGTATCAATATTTTTGTAAATATTATTAATAATATTAAAATTATTAACTGTAATACCTATTGCAGTATCAAATGCGGATTGAATGTTTGTTATATTAGAAAATAAATTTATAGTACCTTCTTGTATATCATCCGTTGTTAAAGCTGCTAATTGACTGTCTGTATAATTTTTACTAGTAGTTTCGGCTAAAATAGCTGCTCCAACAGGGTCAAAAGAAATAGATAATGTATTTACAGCAGAATATAAAGGAGCGATCATTGTATTTACCCGTTCAGTTGTAAAATATAAATTTGTTGCTCCTTCTATTATATCATCTGTGGTAAGTGTATCAGTAATTTGTCTGACTCTTTCTTCTGTAAAATATAAATTGACTACACCTTCCATTAATGCATCAGTATTTGGTAAAACATCTGTACCTGAACTAACACTACTAACTAGAATATTCCATTTAGAAATACCATCACTTTGAATAGTAACACTTTTATAAACAGCATCTAAATTCCATTGAGCTAAATAATCAATTAATTCAGATACTATATTGTCTGAATAACCATCAATTATAACATTATGTGTGTCACCAATATAACGTTTAATATTATATATTCTTCCTGGACAAGTATAACTAGGTGGTAATCTAATTATAACAACACCATCTGTTGTATCAACTAATAAAGTATTTAAATGATGTTTATCAGATGTAAATGAAGGTTGATTAGGATGTTCACCTATAAAATATATACCAAAAGATCCACTATAATCATCACAATCATTATATGTAATGATTTTTGTTTCTGATGCCATTGAACCTTTCATATGAATATCAGAAGTAGGTTCAGAAACACCTAACCCAAATTGATTATTGCTAGTAATATTAAATCCAGGTAAATGAATATCAAAACTTTGTGCTGGTAAACTACCACTTTCAGATACTGAAACACTTGAAGCATTAATAAAACCATTAATTATACGACTTACTTTTGAAACTTTAAAGTAAATTATATATCCAATATATGTTGATGTAAATGCAGTATTAACACCTGTAACAGTTGTACCAGTTAATGATACAGTTTGATTACTATTACTACTTGTTAATAAAGGACTAATTTCAAATGTATTTATTGGTTCAGAAAGAAAGAATCCAACTCTATTATCTGATTTTAATGTTAATTTTTGATTTTCACTAACACCATTATTTGTAATGAAATCTAATCTACCTTTTGATGAATTAAAAATAGTTGTATCTGAACTACCAACTATCTTAGAATAATTATTATTTATATTTTTTGATTTAAATATAACATTTGATCCACCACCTCCAATTTGTTGTGGAAAACTACCACTTTCTAATAAAACATTAACTTCTGCTGTTGTATTATCAATAATATTTAAATGAGCACTAGGATTAAATGTTGGATTATTGTTTAATCCTAGATATCCATTATTATTTAATACCATACATTGTGTATCAACTGATTCTTTAATAATATTAAATAGTAATTTGCTATTGTATAAATTTGTATTAGTATTAATATTAACATATGTTTCAATTTGCGATACTTTAAAAATTTGATTATTTGAATTAGTACCATTAAATATAATTTGTGATACTCCACCATTTGGAGATGAATTTGTAATTGGTGTTAAATTATTTAAATAAATATTGGCATAATCAGAAGTAGATTGTGTACCAGATATAACTAGTTTAGCACTTGGATCTGGACTACCAATTGACATCTTACCATCTGATGTAATTAAAGTTCTAATAGTTTGATTACTATTTAAAGCAGTAAATAATGATGGTATTCTTTTAACATTTGAATAAGTTGTTGAAGGTAATACTCCTGTATATGAAAAATTAACACTTAATTCAGTATCACTTGTTATTACAGTTACAATTCTAGATATAGAATTTATAATAATTTGATCACCAACATTAATTTCAGATAAAAATTTAGTTGATGTACCAGCGATTGTTTTATCAGTTGGTATAACTGATCCATTTAAAATAGTATCTGGTAATGATCTAAATCTAAAGTTTTCAATATAACCATCTGAATCAATTGAAAAATTTTTAACTGAATTATCATCTGGAATTGATATACCATCATTAGTTCTAATAACAATTTTACCTTTTGTTTGTGTAATATTATTATATAATGTTTCAACATCTAAACTTGTTAATAATGTATTATAAATTCTTAAGTCATCTAAATAACCAGAATAATATTGTGATAAAGTATCTAATGAACCAATTATTATTTTAGTATCTGTTGCAATAGAATTATCACTTGATGTTCCAGATACAGTTGTTTGAAGAACATTATCTAGATATATTTTTTGTGTAGTATCAATATTATATGTGACTAATATATTATGCCATAATCCATCTGTTATATCTGTTTGATTATTAACTGTTAATGTATCTGTATCAGTATATACAGTAAATAATATATAACCATTATTATTTATTTTAATATTAAAGTTGCCAGGTAAAATATCTCCAGTTGATATAATTGTCATATCTGATCCAGAATATAAACTACCTGGAAATATTTTAATCCAACAAGATACAGAAAATCCATTTGATAAGGTAGAATTAATTAAAGTTATATTATTTCCACCATCAATATATTGATTACCTGAAAAACGTAATGCTCTATTAATTTTTCCAGATACCCAATCATTAAATATATCAAAATTAAATAATTTACCAGATATATTATATTGTGAACTATCAGTAATTACATTTGAACCATTAGAATCATCAAATTGATACCAACGAAATAAACTTTCATATTGTGGATTTCTAGTTTGATATGTTGATGTATAACATCCAACAATTTCAGCTAATTTATTACTTTCGGCATCTTTAAATATAATTTTACTATTTGCTAAATTCTTACCAATTGTAGGATCATCATTTTGTAATGTAATTGATGGATTAGATGATTTTAAATGTAATAAAGTTTCAGGAATATCTAATCCGATACCTAGATTTCCTTGATTTGTAAAATTAATAGTTCCATTTTGATTCCATACTTTCATAATTGAATTATCATCATTTATAAGTTCTCCATAGACACCTTGAAATGATGTATCAAGTGTGTCTACCTGATATACTATAACTAGTCCAGCATCTTGTTTATTTTTATTAATTAAATTTGTAATAGCTGGATTTTTTTGTTGCATACCAGAAATTAATTTTTGTAATAAATATTCATTACCTAGTTTAGTTCCAGATGAAATATTAAACTTTTGATAATATATATTAGAATTAAATCCGTTTGACCAAGTAATAATAAAGTTAGAATCATAAGTTTCAGCTATTGTTGGTAATGTATAATTATATATTTCAGTAGATATTGGTAATGAATTAATAATATTTGGATCATTTTGAAATGGTGTTGTATTAACAGAATCTATAAAAAATAATTGGGATGGTGTAGTATTATATTTAGCAGCTTTAATAACTTTTGTATCTCTTGATAATTCAATTTCAACAATAGATGCTGAAATAATTGTAATATTTTTGATTTTTTCTGTACGATTACTTAAACTAGTTGTAACTTCTTCACCAATATTAAATGATGTACCTATAGATACTGTTAATCTTATTTTTGTCGGTGTTACAAAATTAGGTGCACTTTCTAAAATACCACTTGTAAAAGACTCTTTTCCAGTAAATGTATCTTTTGCTCCAGCTGGATCATATACAAAATTATGATTATCTGCATAATATGATTCATTAAATGTTATAATAAATCCTCCATTATATAATCCTTTAACTGAAACTCTTCCATATGTTTTTTGATTATCACTTGTTACAGTGATTTCTGATCCATATTTAGTAGAATTATATGTAAATAGTTGAAATTTAATATTATAAAAGTTATCAGTTGATTCACTTATATATCCAACAACAAAACCACCTGGAATATTGGGGTCATTTAAATTAATACTAGATACATCTGGATATGTTTGATTTAAAGAAGTAATTGTATTTACACGTATTTCATTATATAATAATGAACCATTTTCAGTAACAACTTGACAATAAGAATCAATATTTGTACTTAAATTATGATTACTAGCCCATACTACAACATAATTATAACCTTGATCAGATTTTTCTAAACTAGTTGCTCTTGGATATTGTTGATTATATAATGTTGATGTATTAATAGTTATTTCTGATGTTACAGCTCTATTTCCATCATTATAATCAGCATTAAATATTCTTCCAATAATATTATAATTACCTGGATTTAAAGTTTCTTCTGAATTCCATACAATTAAGAATTTATTTGATGTTGTATCTTTACTTGCTACAACATATGGATGTGTTTGTTGATTTAATATTGATGTGTTAACTAAAAATTGGTTACCATTTCTAGAACCATCTGAATAAAAGATTTGACAATATATATCATATTTAGTAGTTCCATTTGTATAACTTTCCCATACAGCGACCCAACCACCATTACTTAAACTTGTAACAGATGGATTAATTTGTTGACCAATATAATCAGTACTTAATAATATTTTTTTACCAACATTATTTGTAACTTCTAAAGTAGATTTTGGATTACTATTACCGATACCAATATTACCATTATCTGTTATTCTTAATCTTTCTTGATCACTGGTTTTTAATATTAAATCCTGTGTATATTTATTACCAAAATATGATAATCCTGGATTTAATATTCTAAAAGGTTGTGATGATAATGTAGATGTTGATGATTCAGTTAAAACAGTTGGTATTGCAATAAATGTCCAAAATGTATTTGAATCAAATCCAGTGTCTTGTGTGAATGTTATATAAATACCATCTTCTAGATATTGTTCTGTATTAATATCAATATCAATTAATTCTTCTTGATAATCAATACCTTCATTATTTGACCATTTAAATTTATTTGGTGTAGTAGATGTATTATCAATCATAATTTTAAATATTTTTCTAGATAATCCAGAATATAGTCCAGATGTAGTTAAAATTGTTGTAAATGATGTTGGAGTTAAAGAATTATTTCCAATTGATGGTTGTGTTATGTATCCAGTGACACCTGATATAGTATCAATAATATCATCTTTTGTCCAATATAAACTTTTACCAATATCATTTTTTGTAAATTGAAAATGTGGGTCTAAAGGTATAATAACATTTTGTAATTTATATCCAACAATTTCTGTTAATTTACCAATTTTAGTATTAAGTGCTTCAACACCTAATGAAAGATCACTAATAGGTAAATTATTATTATTTAGATTGGATGTTTGTAATGTTAAATCAGTTGCAATATTATTATTTCTAGATCTAATTAATAAACCATCATATGATGGTTTAGATAGACTATTATTATCAGTATCAATTAATACTTTTCTAATACCTTGTGTTTCAATTGAATCAATTAATAAACAATCATCAATTATTTTTAAAAAAGGATTCATTGGATCTGGACCTATATTAATATCAGGTGCACTAACTGTAAAAGATTCAGATGAAACAAATTGTATATATTTTGCATTTCCAGATATTGTATTATTAGCTTCAATATATACATTATGTGTTTCATTTAATGATGTAGTTCCAAAATCTGTATCAGTATAACCTATATTAATATCATTACCAGTAGACATAATATTTACATCACCGATTGAATTAAGATTTAATCCAGAATACCCTGAATTAATTGTTATTCCACCTTCTTGATTTTGATTATCAATTAAAATAGCAGTTGTACCAGTAGCACCTGCTTGTATATGTACAGATCCAGATTGTGAATCAATAATAATATCATCAGTTGCACTAGTTAAATTTAATTTACCATTTGATGTTATTTGTAATGTGTTGGCAATATTTAAAAATAAATTAGAACCAACTAATCTAATATTTCCATCGTCATCTAATCTAATACGTCCTAATGAATTAACTACATTAAGTGTATTAAAAAAACCATTAACTCTATTGGCTGACATACTTTAATATATTTGTATATTTTATATTTTATATTGAACCCAACTAATTAATTTTGTATTATTTATAAACTCTTTAAGTTATTCTTTTATAATAAATTTTGATTGGTAAGGATATACTAAAATTAAAAATTCTTTAATAATAATAAGAATAAATAATATTATATAATAAATAAATAAAATGGCTGGAGGTTTATTACAATTAGTAGCTACAGGTGTACAAGATTTATATTTAACAGGTAATCCACAAGTATCTTTATTTAAAGTAATTTATAGAAGACATACAAATTTTTCTATGGAATCAGTGAGACAAACTATTGATGGTCTAGCTGATTTTGGTAAATCTATTACTATTAAAGTTAAACGTGAAGGTGATCTTTTAGGTAGAATAATGATGGAAATAGATTTACCAAAAATAGAATCAACTAATGGTACAACAATTAAATGGTTAAATTCAATTGGTCACGCTTTAATTGAACAAGTTGATTTATATATTGGTGAATTATTAATAGATAGACATTTTGGTGAATGGTTTGAAATTTGGTCTGAATTATCACTTGATTCATCAAAGAGAAATGGTTATAATAATATGGTTGGTAAATATGAAACCTATACCAGTAATACTGGTCCATTTACATTATTTATACCATTACAATTTTGGTTTTGTCGTAATCCAGGTTTAGCTTTACCATTAGTTGCTCTTCAATATCATGAGGTTAAAATAATTATTAAATTTCGAAACTTTGATGATTTATGGACATTTGGACCAAATAATTATTATATTGCATCACAAAATGGTACAACAATAACAAAAACATCTGGACCAGATTTTGATTTCCTAGATAAAAATAAAATTGTCTATTGGGCTGATGGTACAACAAGTAAAATAGCGAATCAAAATGATACCTTTAATGTTGAACATCCTGAACAAATTAAAACTGTTACAAGTGCTGTAAAAGTATCTCAAAGAATGTATATTAAACCAGATGATAAACCTTTGATGAGTTATTCAATATTAGATACTAGAATATATGCTGATTTAATATATTTAGATACATTTGAACGTAAATTCTTTGCACAAAATAAACACGAATATTTAATAGAACAATTACAATTTGATTCAGATACTAACTATATTTCTGGACAACAATTATTAAAAGTACCATTAAGTTTTAATTTACCAATTAAAGAATTAATATGGGTAACTCAATTAGCATCATATAAGGAAGATAAAGATATGTTTAATTTTAGTAATACTCAAGATCCTAATATGGAACCATCTGATGCATTAGCATCAGCATTAGTTATGTTTAATGGTAGTGAAAGATTTGAAGAAAGAGTAGCTGGTTATTTTAGATTATATCAACCATATGCACATCATACAAGATGTCCTTCATCTTTTATTTATGTATATAGTTTTGCATTATCACCTGAAAAACATCAACCAAGTGGTACAGCTAACTTTAGTATGTTAGATACAGTTGATTTACGTCTAAAATATAAAACAGATACATCTAATTCAAATGTTCGTGTATATGGTGTAAATTATAATGTACTTAAAATCCAAAGTGGTATGGGTGGTTTATTATATGCTGATTAATTTAATCAATATACCATTTAGTATTAATAATTAAAATATTGATTTTATTATTTTCACATTTTATAAGATTATTTTCTTATTTTTCATTTTACATGAAAAATAAGACACTTAAAAAAATATTAAGACATATAAACTTAATAAAAATAAGATACGTAAAAATAAACTATTAACACGAAAAAATATAACTCAAAAAGGTGGTTGGCCTTGGAATAAATATCAATTTGTATTTTCACCAACATTTAAAATTAAAGATATACGTCAACCATTTACAACTGAGCAAAAAGAAAAAATGAATCCATATTTTTGTTTAGATGCATATATTAAAAAAATTAATACTAATAATACGTTTAACCCAGAAGATATTATTTATCGTAAAGAGGGTGAAAACACTAACATAAATAATGTAAATAATGTAAATAATTTGCAAAAAAGAAATATCACTCATTTAAGCAAACAAAAATTTACAAAATTAATAGAATTTTATTTATTTTTATCACAAAAAATAGATTTATTAAAAACGTCACCTACTGATGTGAAATATAAGAATAGTTTTTTTATATATAAATTAATAAATCCATTATTATGTTCACAAGAACTAACAATTAATAATACTAATAATAATTATAATGATAATGATAATGATACTAAATCCATTAAAAAATTAATTACAAATTCTTTAGCAAAAATTAAAGATACTACTTTATATGAGTTTCATAAAAATCATGGAGAAGAAAAATGTGATTTTAAAAATTTTAAATTGTATCTTTTTGACTGTATATATCCAATAAAATTGGATAATGGTAATACAAGACAAATTGTTACTATAGATCAATTTGATGAAAATATGCTTATTGATTCTCTTAGACAAGAATCAGATACAGTATATATTATATATAGTGAAGTAATAGATTTTTAATAACTATTGATTGATTATTTGTGTTTAAAAATTATATATATTATGTTTTAAGTTTTGTAAAATGACAGATGTTGAAAATATCGAAAAGGTAATTTCCGACAATGAAATTAAATTAACAAATGAAGAAATAGATTTGATTTCCAAAAATATTATTCATAATTCTGAATGGACTAATAATATTGTACATTCGCCAAATGAAATATCAAAAGATAAAATAAATATTAGTGATAATGTTTATCAAGATTTAGAAATGTTTATAAGTTATAATCATGATTTAAATGATACAATTTATAATAAAATAAATTATACAAATACTAAACTAGGTGAACATTATTTGAAACATATTTTATTAAATCCAACTAATAAGTTGTCAACTTTAACATCTAGACAAGAATTAATTAAATCATTAATTAAAAATCCAGATAAATATAAGAAAATATCAGAATTATTAAAAAAATTAAATGAATATCAATCCAATGGATTATGGATTTGGAAAGATAGAACACAAGAATTTAATCAAATATATGAGATTTTATATTTTAAGAATTCTTATTTACAAGGATTTAATATGTCTGAATGGTTTTTAAAGATTTATAATTATTTTCAAATTATTTTTATTCCATTATATGGATTATTTTCACCAATTATATTCTTTATTCTACCATATTTAATCGTTAGATTTCTATTTGGTATTAAAATACCAATGAAATTATATTATAATATAATTTCTAAAACATTTTTTAGTAGTAGTATGATAACTGGATTATTTGGTAAATCTAAATTTACATTTATATTTGATTACATATACAAAGGATTAACATTATTTATGTATGGTTATGGTATTTATAATTCATTTAAAGTAGCTCTAACATTAAATAATTTAATTAATTTAATACATCGAAAAGTTAATCATCTAGCTAGATTTATTAAAACATCATATGAATTATATCAAGAAGTTAAAGGCATATTTAATTTAGATCCATTAACTGTTTCATATTTAGAATTATGGGATTCTGTTTTTGAGAAAGAACCATATTTATTAAGTGATAAAGGTAAAATATTAAGAACTTTTTTTATATTGTTAACTGGATATAATAAGTTTACTCCTTTATTACAAATGGTTGGAATGATTGATTCTATACATTCGATAACTAGTTTATATGTTAATAATAATAATTATTATTCATATCCAGAATATAAAAATCAAAATAAACCATTTCTAGAATGTAATCAAATATGGAATCCATTTCTAGATTGTAATAAAGCAGTTAAAAATGATTTTAATATCAATCATAGTATCAATAATAATGAAAATAATAATCAAAAAGAAGAAGATAAAAATAGTAATATAATAATTACTGGTCCAAATGCATCTGGAAAATCAACTTTTATAAAATCACTTGTTCTAGGTATATTATTTTCACAAACTTTATCAATTGTACCATCTATTAAAATGATATTATCACCATTTGCATTATTAAATACTTATTTGAATATTCCAGATGCTAAAGGTCGTGAATCATTATTTGAAGCAGAAATGTATCGTGCAAAACATCATATTAATTCAGTTAAAGAATTAAAAGAAAATCAATTAGCTTTTGTTGTAATGGATGAAATATTTAATTCAACTAATTACGAAGAAGGTGTTGCTGGAGCATATATAGTAGCAAAAGAATTAGCTCAATATAATAATAGTTTATCAATCATAACAACACACTTCGGATATTTAACTAAATTATCTAATACTAGTAATTATATTAATTATATGTTTGATGTTGATAAGATCGATGATAAAATAATTAAATCTTATAAGATTAAAAATGGTATATCTAAACAATATCTAGCATTAGATTTATTAGAAAATAATGGTTTTAGTCCGAATATGATACAAGAAGCTAGAACAATATTTCAAGAATTAGTTGCAAGAAATAATAAAGATGTACAAATAGAAAAAGAAAAAGTAACAGAATTTAAAGAAGAAGTTGTGGAAGAAAAAGTAACAGAATTTAAAGAAGAAGTTGTGGAAGAAAAAGTAATTGTAAAAGAAGATGAAATAGAAGATGAAGAAATAGAAAATAAATTAAATCTTAAAGAAAATATATAAATTATAAATAATATATAAGTAATTAAATAGAATAATAAAAATGACAAATCCTAATTTTTTTGCCGATCCAGGATATGTTTCTAATATTTTATCATCAACTCTTGGTGAAAATATAAATATAATACAAAAAACTATATTATTAACGGATGCCTCAAATTTTCCATCAAAAGGCAGGATCACAATTGGATCTGAAACTATAATTTATGATGGAAAAACAGATAATACATTAAATAATTGTTATCGTGTAAATCCAGTAACACATAATATTGGTGCTAATGTTATTTTAATAGATAAATTACCAGAATCTCCTATTCAATATTATCGTATTAATTCAGGATGGTATAAAGAAAGAGGTTCTAGTAATAAAACATTAAGAGTTGGAGATAGTAATTTATTAGCACCAGGAACAATTAGATTTAATGAATCAACCACAACTTTTCAGGGTTTTAATGGTACTGATTGGGTAACCTTTAACGCAATACAAGGACCTCCAGGTATTACAGGAGCTAATGCAAGTCAATTATTTAATTTTATAAATTTACCTGATAATCCATCTAATAATGGTGGTAAAATATTTCAATCATCTGGGACAACATCAGTATATTTTAGAAGTATTCAAGGTGGAGTAGTTGATATTAATGCAGGATTAACTGCATTATCTTTATCAATTATAAATGAATCAGATTATGTGAGAATTACTCCACAACCACAACCATATGTATGGGATTTTACATCAAATAATACTTTTGATAATTTTAAAACTTTAAATGTAACCAGTAGTACTAAATTAAAAGCATATGGAACAATTGGTAAATGGAGAGTTAAATCTAATACAACAATAAAGACAGGTATGGGAGTGAGAATAGTTTCGGAAGTTTCTAATATGGTATCTAATATGGTAATTGAACCTTTTACATATACATCAAATGATAATAATAATCCATCTATAAATCAAATTAAATTAGGATTTTTAGGTATTGCATTGGAAAATAAGAGTAATGGTGATTCTTGTGAGGTATGTACAAATGGTATTACAATGGCTTTAATTGGTGATAATGCTGGTATTACAGGTGGAATACACTCTACTGCTGCTATAAGATGTGGTATGTATGCTTTTGCAAATTATAATGGTAGTGTATTTTCACCAACTAATATAATATCAGTTTCACCAACACAATTAGATAATAATAAATCATTTTTTTCAATTGCTGGATATTGGGTTGAGGAAGGTTCTCTTAAAGTTTATTATAACGGATCCGTTACAGATAATTGTCTTGGTTTATTTTATGTTCAAGGAGGTCTTAATCTGTAATTTTTTTTTCTCACATATGATATAAAATAATAAAAATGGATAATAAATTATATGCAAAGGTTGATTTTGAAACATCTAGTCAACACGGATGGTCAAATAATAGAGGATATGGAGTGATTCAATTATCACACTTTAATAATGGTAAAATTTTAAATGATAAATATATGTTTAATCGTATTCAACCATTAAAAACACCTTTTGGTGATCATTTTCCAGCTCAACAAAAAGCTGGATATCAAATGCAATTAAATTCACAAACAGATTTAGGTTGGGCTACAAATGTTCAAAACTAGAAAATTAATTTTGTTTTTTTATTTTATTTATCTGCATTTACATTGGTTATTATAATTATACCAAACATAATGGCAAACATTAATAGGAAAAGAATTATTGATAAATATTCGCTATTGTTTAAAGACATTTTATTATATTATAATATATTTTAATTTTTGTTGTTATAAATTATTAAATTAAAATCTATATTAATTATAAATTTAATAATTTGTTATATATGTCAGGTAAAAAAAAACTATTAAATGAACAAGAAACTAGAGATAGAGATAATACGATAAAAAATGATATCTCAAATGATATCTACCATAAACTTGATAGTGAAAATAATAAACATGTTAGTTTTAAATGTGATCCAACAGAAAAAATAAATAATTTTGCTATTTTAAGTAATAATAATGATATATCACATAAAAAAGAATATGAAATGACAGGTAAAATGTTAGCTGAATTATATGATATTGTTGGTGGTAAACCAGATAATATACGTGATATCGGATATGTATTTAATTTAAATGAAACTCAATATCAAGAATTAAAAAAAAATAATAAGGGGTTTTTTGATAATTATATGATAGAATATGGTTTAGACGATACTACACAATATACGTATGCAGATAAACATAATAACCCACATACAGAATATGGAACAAATTTATCAATTAATAATATTAGTTATGAAGGAATAAAAAAATTAATTGATGCAGATATTTCTAAGTTAAAAACAGCAGTTACAACAGAAAATTTAATTACACAGAAATTTATTTCTGTTAAAAAACTTAAATAAATTTATTATTTTATTGTATTTTATAAAAAAATAATTAAATTTAATTTGAAGAGATATAAAGACTTTTCATTAGAAATTTAATTATTAAAAAAGATTATAGGTCATATGACCGTTAAAGTTAAAGTTAAAAATAAAATACAACAAGATCAAAGGTTAACTTTAGATGCAATTCATTTACAACAAATAAAAAAGTTTCAAACACTTAATAAATCAATTCCTCAAAAGAAAAAAGAAATAATGAAATTAGAGGAACAAATAAAAAAATTAGAAAAGGAAGCTGAATCTAAAAAAGATGATTTATTAAATTATTTTGAATTAATGGATCAAAGAAGATTAATAGAAATAAATATACAAAATATACAAAAAGAAATACAAGATATTGAAATAAATAAACCGGAAGAAGATTATTTATTAGAAGTAGGTCATATAATGACACAATATTATATAAATAGAGAAAATCATCAATCTCAACCTACACAAACATCGCAAACATCAATTTCAACACCTAAAAAAGTTAATAAGAAAGTTAAGGATGTATTTGATTTATTTGATAATTATAAAGGTAAAGATGATGATGAAATTGAAGAAGAATCTGAAAATAATACGTCTAATGAAGATAATAAATGTTTTAAACGTGAAAAAATGTCAAAACTAGATATATATAATCATATTATGGCAAAAGTTGAAGAAGATTTTGTTCCAGAAGATACGAATGAAAATTTCGAAAATGATGAATGTCCATATTGTGAAACTGATAGAGAATTATATCAGAATGAAGGAAAACTAGTTTGTCCAAAATGTTATTATGTAGATTTTATTTTAATAGATTCAGATAAACCATCTTATAGAGATACACCAAAAGAAATGACTAATTTTGCATATAAACGTCGTAATCATTTTATTGAAGTATTATCACAATATCAAGGTAGAGAGACCACTGAAATTCCAGAAGATGTATATGTAGAAATTTTACAAGAACTCAAAAAAAATAGAATAACTAAAGTGTCTGATTTAACAAATGTTAAATTAAGATCAATTCTAAAAAAAATCGAACAAAATCGTTATTATGAACATATCCCTTTTATTATTTATCAATTAACTGGATTAAAACCACCACCAATAACAAGTAAAGTACGTAAGCGATTAATTGAAATGTTTAATGATATTCAAATACCATTTGCTAAATATTGTCCAACTGAACGCAGAAACTTTTTATCATATTCATATATTCTATATAAATTCTTTGAATTATTAGAATTAGATGAACACTTACCGTATCTTAATTTATTAAAAAGTCGTGATAAATTACATCAACAAGATGTTATATGGGAAAAAATATGTCAGGATTTAAAATGGGAGTATATTGCATCAGTCTAAGCCTTAAGTGATATAACTTTTAATTGGTATGTAAAATAATTAAATTTTTTGTTATATACAATACCTTCAATACATAATTTTAATTTAATTATATTATTACATTTTTTTACTATATCTAATGTATTATATGTGTTTATGTTATTACTAAAAATACGTTTAATTTTTTTAAGGTCTTTATTATAGGTCAAAATATTTTTTTTATTTTGATAAATCAAATTTTTTATAAAAATTGATGGTGTTGTTACTAATATAATAGAATCTTGTGAAATGTTTTGAATTATTTTTTTAAACTGAAAATCATTTGTATCTAGATCAGATTTTTGATATTTATTTTTATATATTTTATTACTTAAATATTCAAATCTAGCATCTAATTTTAAGATTAAATTTTTAAAGTCTTGATTATTTGTTATTTTGATTTCAAATTTAATTAAATTATCTGTAAAACTAATAATTTTAAAATTATATAAATTACAAATAATATTAATTGAATAATAATTTAATGGTTTATAATTTTTATAATAAGAACTAGTCTCAACATATAATTTATATAAATCAATATAATTATTTATATTTTTAAAATATAAATAATGATTATTTTCAATATAATCAATATTATAAATATTTGGAAAATTATTATTTTTTAAATCTTCAATTGTATTTGTAAAATCAAAATCAGATTCATAATTAATAAAAGATTTAATGGGTTCCATATCATTACAATTGCTTATATCTTCAATATATTTATAATTTGTATTTATTTCTAAATATGTAATTAATTCTTTTTTTGAATTTGATTTAACAAATTCTTTTGATAAATGAATTGTTTTAGTCATTAATTTATAATCATTACTATTATTTTTTAAATATGTAAACAATATATTTTCAATTTCATCATCATTATTAAAAGCTTTATGCATTTTATAAATAAATTTTTTTACATCATTTAATATATTAAAATGGGATTGGTCATTATTTTGAATTTTAATAAATTCTGATTGATCTAATTTAAACCCTTTCATATAACCTTTTATGATTCTATAATTTCTAATAATAGTATTTCTATTAATACTAAATAATCCTGTTACAAGTGTTTTATATGCTGAAAAAGTTAATTTAATTGTATCCCAACTTAATAAAGCTATCTGAGAATAGCTTAAATCAAAATCGCTGATAATTTTTTCTGGAGTTAAACTTTCAACATTAATAATTTGAATATTTATTTTATATCCAATCGGATAAATATTAATAATTGATTTATTATATGTTATTTCAATATCAGATACAGTTTTAAAATGAGTCACTAATTCTAAAACTGATTTTTTAAAATCATTAAAAATATAAATATCAATATCAGAATAATCAGATGTAATACCAGTTATACAGTTTAAAATAAATCCACCACCAATAATATAATTATATGGACTAAACGGAAAATCTTTTGTAATAAAACCATATGAATATTTTTCTATCCTAGATTGAATATTTTTAATATTAAAATTAAAATTTTTATTTTGGATATAATCGGTATTATGATATGATAAAAAGTTATGTAGTTTATCTGAAATGTATAATGGTGCTAAATTAAAACCTAGACCAGATACATCTTTTAAATTAAAAAGTTTATTTTTCGATTTAATAAGTTTGTGATCTAAAATTAGTTGAATGATATTAAGTATATCATCAGTAATAATATTTGTTTTTTTCTGAATAAATTCTTTTTTAATCATATTGATTAAATAATATGTGAAATAATCTTTCATTTTATCAAGTGATTCTTTAACATCTTTCTCAGGTATTTTTAAATAAGTAGACCATAAATGATCTAGATTTAATATAATATTAGTTTTATCGGTCATTTATATATATTTATTTAATTTGTATTTTGTATCAATAATTCAATTTTTTTATTTTAGAAAAATTTAAATTTTTGCATTATTGTTGGTTTAAATTCTTGTGGTTTTGTTGATAAACTTATTTCACTGACATCATCTAAATTAATTTCTTCATCAAAATCTAAATCCAAATCTATTTTTAATTCATTTGATGGTTCAACATTTTTTTGAATAGTTAAATTATCATTATCTGAATCTTTTTTCTTTAATTTTGTATTTTTTTCATCTAATACTTCAACATTTTTAATTGTATCTTTCTCAACTGTAACTGGTTTAGATTCAACTACAACTTCAACTGGTTTAGATTCAACTGGTTTAGATTCAACTACAACTTCAACTGGTTTAGTTTCAACTACAACTTCAACTGGTTTAGTTTCAACTACAACTTCAACTGGTTTAGATTCAACTACAACTTCGACTGGTTTAGTTTCAACTAGAACTTCGACTGGTTTACTTTCAACCACAACTTCAACTGGTTTACTTTCAACCACAACTTCAACTGGTTTACTTTCAACCACAACTTCAACTGGTTTACTTTCAACCACAACTTC
>JACCDM010586744.1_pt1 | contig 113822 bp, 167 predicted proteins | sample 7445851 | NCBI WGS metagenome assembly JACCDM01 (sample SAMN15323438, study PRJNA562643) | freshwater metagenome | isolation source: river surface water | place: USA:Blue River Watershed | collected 2017-08-16
AGCTTCCCAACCTTCCCAAGCTTCCCAAGCTTCCCGTTCTTCCCGTTCTTCCCACCTTCATTTAAATCACCAAGCTTCCCATCTTTCCCAAGCTTCCCAAGCTTCCCAACCTTCCCAAGCTTCCCAAGCTTCCCGTTCTTCCCGTTCTTCCCACCTTCATTTAAATCACCAAGCTTCCCATCTTTCCCAAGCTTCCCAAGCTTCCCGTTCTTCCCAAGTTTTGGTGGCTGTATAGATCAAGATACAATGATACAAGTGGTTGGAGAAAACGACACAGTTGTTTACAAGTCAGCAAAAGATATTATCGTCGGAGATGAGATATGGAGCATGACATGGAAGGAATTGATAGATGAGTCAATGGGTGTATATACAACTCCAACAGATGGAATTACTGAATCTCAAAGGGTTAAATCTATAATTCAAAGCATTCTTCCAAAACAGGTTGAAAAGACAATGACAATAAATAACAGCAATGCTTTGAGATTCTCTGTGGAGGAACAAATTTTGGTCAAAGATGATCTAGGGTATAGATTTAAAATCTCTGGAAACATCTCAGTAGGAGATATTGTATTTTCGGTTGACCATGAAGGCTTGCTTTCTGAAGTAAAGGTTGTGTCCACAGAAATCATACAAGAAGATAGATATGTTTACAAGTTTGATGCGGAACCAACAGATACCATCATTGCTGGAAACATAATTTGTCACAACCTTAAACTTTAGCTTATTATTATAAAAATAGTGTATAATTAGTTATACAATCTTGATATAAAAAGGGGTAACCAATGGCAACACAGTTTCCTGATAATCTAGATGATTTTTCAAATCCATCAGCTACTGATGAATTGACAGGTCATGCTGAACTGCACTCAAACATAAATGATGCAATTGAAGCAATTCAAACAAAAGTAGGTGTAGACGGATCAGCAGACGCAAATTCTCTTGATTATAAAGTTACCACTTTAGAAGAGTCTATAACTTCATTATCAAATAATACTGATACAATAACTACACTTTTGGGACTGGAAGGCAATAATGATCTTACAGTTTCAGGTATAGAAAACAAAACCACAATAGATTCTTTTGCGGTTTCAGCTTGGAAAACAATTAAATATGAAATCCAGATTACAAGAGGCTCATCAATTTATTCTTCTTCAATTCTTGTACTTGCAGACGGATCAAACATCGGTGTCTCAGAATCAAACATAATTTCAAATACAGATCAAAGTTTAGCTAATGTTACATTTGAAGAAAATTCAGGTATAATTAGTTTATGCGTTACTCCTGTAACAACTGCCGTAACGGTTAGATATTACAGAACTGCGCTAAAAGCTTAAATAGGGGGTTGCATAGATGGCAACAGTAGATAAAAACTTTAGAATTAAAAATGGCCTGGTAGTAGAAGGTTCTTCAGCTACCGTTAATGGCGAAAATATACTCAGAGAAGGTTCAAGCGATAGTTATATCATTAACCTTATTGGCGGTACAGCAACTTCCGATAATACAGCTAATGCAGTAGTAAAGCGTGACGCAAATGGTAATTTTGCTGCGGGCACAATTACTGCAGATCTAGTCGGTAATGTAACTGGAACAGTCTCAAGCCTTTCAAATCATAACACAGATGATTTAGCAGAAGGCTCAAATCTATACTTTACAAATCAAAGAGCACTTGATGCCACAGCATCTGCTTACGATGCTGCAGGATCTGCAGCAACAGCTGAAGCAAATGCGATTTCTACAGCATCATCAGATGCTACAACTAAAGCAAATGCAGCAGAACTAAACGCAAAGAATTATGCTGACGGACTTGCCGTAAACTATGATGCAGCAGGATCCGCATCAACTGCTCAGGCAAATGCTGAGTCTTACACAGATACAGCAATTTCTAATGAAGTTACTGCACGTAATGCAGCAATTGCAACTGCTAAGTCAGAAGCAATCAGCGCAGCAGAAGGTTATACAGATACAGCTGTAGCCAACCTTGTAGATGGAGCTCCAGCCCTTCTTGACACACTCAATGAATTGGCTGCAGCAATTGCCGATAATCCAAATTATGCAACAGATGTTGCAAACTTGGTTGCAACCAAAGCTGATACATCTTATGTAGATTCAGAAATTTCTGATCTTGATACAGCAGCACAAGGTTATGCATCAACAGCTCAAACAAATGCTCAAGCATACGCTGATGGCCTTGCTGTAAATTACGATGCTGCAGGAGCTGCAGCAACAGCTGAAGCAAATGCTAATTCTTACACAGATGGAGTAGCATCAGATATTCTTGATGGTACAAGCACATTTGCAGAAGTAAACATTAACAATGTTTCTAAAGAATTTGCAGCAACCACAGGAAATATTGCAACAGCAGCTCAAACTACTGCATATCATTTTAACAAGAGTGCTTTTAGAAGCGCAAAATTCCTTGTTAAAATTAAAAATGGTACACACACTGAAGTTTCAGAGGTCCTATTGACACTAGATACTGCAGACAATGTATACCTAACAGAATACGGAATGTCTTCAACAAGTGGAGCCTCACTTGGTACAATCACAGCTGATACAGACGCAACTCATGTCAGAATCCGTGTTACACCAGCAAACAATAACTCAGAAGTTATGGTAGCTGGAACACTTCTTATATAATTAAATAAATGGCCTGGGGGAGAGCCAGAATCTCCCCCACAAAATTAACTTTTAGGGGATAGTGAACTTAAATGGCAACAACAGATAAAGATTTCAAGGTCAAGAATGGCCTCAGCGTGGCTGGAGATGCCACTTTTCAATCAGACGTAATTTTAGGTACAACCCCCATATCTTTTGACACCCAAACGGGTCGCTTACAAATTCAGATAAATGGTGCATGGACACCTGTTGCATTTACAGCAGATATTCCAGATACTTCTACTGAATTAACCTTTATGGATGTCGGATTGGCTATTGATTATAATGGTCAGCCAATATATACAGTGCAAGGCAACGGGGTTGTTACAACTGCTACAAAATATGTAGATGGCGGAACACCCTCAACAACAACTTTCGGTATAACATTTGATTCAAGTACGATCTGATGTTATAATTTGAAAACAAGTCTAAATTAGGGGTGGCAAAATATGTCAACAGTAAGAATACAAGTACGTAGAGGTACAGCAGCAGACTGGACCTCCGTAAACCCAGTTCTAGCAGCTGGAGAAATGGGTGTCGAATCAGACACTAATTTATTTAAATTTGGTAATGGTTCCACAGCTTGGGCATCTTTATCATATGCTAATAAAAATAACGCAGAAGTAATTGAGATTGCACAAGATGCAATTGATGCTGCCCTATCTTTAGGAGCAGGTTTAACAAAAACTTATAATGATGGAGCAAATACAATTACAATTGCTGTAGATAGCGATGTAATTGCTCTAAAGAGCTATGTAGATAGCCAGTTAACTGGACTTTCAAACACAGTAGATGGTACATACCTACAGATTTCTGATAGAGGTGCACCAAACGGTGTAGCTTCATTAGATGCTGAAGGATATGTTCCAGTTACTCAAATTGACTCAGATATCTGGGCTTCAAAAGCACACGTTGCTTCCGTAGCCTCTGGCTTGGTTATAAAGTCAGCATCTAAAGTTGCAACTACAGAAAACCTTACTGCAACATATGCAGCAGGATCAGCCGATGCTTCTGGAGGTAATGGTGTAGGTGCAACGCTTACATTAAATTCAAATGGAGCTTTGTCAATTGACGGAGTTGCACTAGCATCAGGAGATCGTGTTCTTGTAAAAGATCAAACAACAGCATCTCAAAATGGTATCTACGTAGTAACAAATGCTGGCTCAGCAGGAGCAGCAGCAGTTCTTACAAGAGCTACAGATGCAGATAACAGCGAAGACGGTGAAGTAAAAGAGGGTCTATTCACCTTTATTGCAGAAGGAACAGATAATCAAAGAAATGGTTTTGTTCTCCTAGCTGACGCATCGAGACCTGGAGAAATATTCCAACTTGGAACAGACACATTAACATTTTCACAATTTACAGGAGCGGTTCCAGTTAATGTTGGAACTGGACTTTCTAAAACTGGAACCGTTATATCAGTAGATACAACAAGCGTTGCTACTGTATCTTATGTTCAAACAGAAATAGCTGGAGTTAATACAAACTTGACAGCTCTTGACTCAACAGTTTCAGATATATCTACAAACTTAACTGCAGCTGAAGCAGACATAGTAACATTACAGTCTAGCGCATCTGCAGCCTCAACATCCATTGGAGCTTTACAAGGCGCAGATACAGCTTTTGACGGAAGAATTTCTGATAATGAAGCTGCAATTGCAGATCATGAAACAAGAGTATCAGCAATTGAAGGACAAACTCTTGATACAAGATTAACTGCTGCAGAGGGAGATATTGATGCTCTTCAGTCAGGTGCTACAGCACTAGATGGAAGAGTTAATACTCTTGAAACAGATGCTGCATCATATGAAACAATTTATGCTCATATCGATGAGCCTACATTTACAGGAGACGTAACGCTACCATCAACAACAACAATTGGTCTTGTAACTTCAACTGAAATATTGTCTTTAAGCGGAGTGACATCTGCAATTCAAGGACAAATTGATTCAAAGGCATCTTCTTCAGACGTTTCAACTCACGTAAATGCTACAGCTAACGTACATGGAATTGCAGACACTGCAGAGCTTGAAACCCAGACTGGAGCACAAGCAAAAGCTGATAATGCAGAATCAGCAGCAATTACAGCAGCAGCTGCAGACGCAACCACAAAGGCTAATACTGCTGAATCAAATGCTGTAAGCACAGCAGCTACTGCAGCAGCAGCACTATACGCAACAATCGTTGACACAGAAATGACTGGAGACGCAACAGCTGAAAATCTTACTCTTTCAGGAAACTTGATTGTTAATGGTACTACAACTACAGTTAATGCAACAGATTTAACTGTAACAGACCCACTTATCTACATTGGCGAAGGCAATAATTCAAATACTGTAGATCTTGGATTTGTAGCTTCATTTAATGATGGTACATACCAGCACTCAGGTCTTGCAAAGGATGCTACAGACGGACTATGGAAGCTCTTTAAGGGAGTTACAGATGAGCCAACAACAACAATTAACTTTGCACAAGCTTCTTATGAAACATTAAAGCTTGACGGAGTTGCTTTCTCAGATGGAACACAAACCAAGCAAGGAGTTCCATCACAAACAACAATTTCATCAAAAACTGCAGATTACACATTAAGCTCTTTGTCTGAAAGAGACTCAATGATTGAAGTTAACTCTTCAAGCGCAGTAACAATTACCGTACCACCAAATTCTTCAGTAGCGTACCCAGTAGGTACCTCAATAGATTTACTAAGAGTGGGTAGCGGCGCTGTAACAGTTGCAGCAGGTTCAGGAGTAACACTAAATTATACTCCAGGAAACAAATTAAGAGCACAGTGGTCATCAGCATCATTATTCAAGAGAGGAACAGACTCTTGGGTACTTGTTGGAGACTTGTCAGCATAAGGATAGGAGCAGAATAAATGGCAAACAAAAAGATAGGTATTAAATCATCAGCGCAAGATAACTTTCTTGAGCCAAATGCAGTAACCTCGCTGACAGCAACAGACGTTGGAACAAATAAAGCCTATGGGAGCGGCGAAGCGTCGCTCTCATGGTCTTTACCAGCAGCTTCACCACCAGCGACACTTTATACAATTACAACATCTCCAGCAACTACAACACAAACTACTACAAATACAAGTTACACCTTTACTGGCCTAACTGCTGGATCATATACGTTTACAGTAGTAGCTTCAAATAACGCTGGAAACAGCCAGCCAACAACAAGTGCTTCAACAGCAATTACTACTGTTCCAGCAACAATGTCGGCTCCAACAGCATCTTCACCAAATGCTAATCAAGACGTAGTTTCATGGACTGCTCCAGCAAATGGTGGAAAATCTATTACTGGATACACGATTACATCAAGCGATGGCCCAACATATTCAGCAGCAGCTGGAGCTACATCAATTACTATTAATGAAACAGCAAATACATCTCAAACATATCGTATTTATGCTACAAACGGAAATGGTAATGGAGCTCAATCAGCTAACTCTAATAGCGTTACTACAACAGCTCCGTTCTTCCCACCATTCTTTCCGTACTTCCCACCATACTTCCCTTATTTCCCACCATATTTCCCATTCTTCCCGTTCTTCCCACCGTTCTTCCCTTACTTCCCACCGTTCTTCCCTTACTTCCCACCGTTCTTCCCTTACTTCCCATTCTTCCCACCGTTCTTCCCTTACTTCCCACCGTTCTTCCCTTACTTCCCACCGTTCTTCCCTTACTTCCCATTCTTCCCACCTTACTTTGCAGCTCCACCATTCTTCCCACCTTACTTCAAAGGTTACAAGTGTATATCAGGCGACACTTTGATACTTACAGTTACCAATGGATGGGTGCCAGCAGCAGATATAAAGGTTGGAGAAAAATTATTCACGCTTGTTAAAGAAGCTATGAATAATGGAGAAAACCTAAAAGACTTTACAATAACAGGTTCTAATTTCACAGAAACAGAAGTTGTAAAGGTCGAAGTAAGCAAAAAGACATTAGTACAATTTAATGACCTTGATGCTAAATTCTCAGATCATCAGCCAGTTTTCGTAAAGGTAGGAGATACCGTTACTTACAAGAATACTGGAGAAATAGAAGTCGGAGACACCCTTGTCTGGATTGAAGAAGACCCATCTTCAGTCTCATATGTTGAAGTAACAAAGATTACCAAAACAGAAGATGAGCACGATGTTTATGACATCAGAACCACAGATATACCTTGGTATATAGCTGGTCACATCCTGACAATTGCTTAAAAGGTAAATAAAATTAAGGGGCAGCAAAAGCTGCCCCTTAATTATTTATTAATAAGTCTTGTTTGTTATAATAAAAAATGGTATACTTTATAAATACAGCAAGGAGATAAAATGAACGACTGGTTTGATAAAGATCGATCAGAAACATTTAGCAATAGGCGTCCAAATAAAATTGTAGACGGAATTACTGTAGTCAATGAGGCATTGGGCCTAGATGTATATAAAAATGTTTTCTCAAGAGAAGAAATTAAATATTACATAGATTCATTAGAAAATAGTTTAAAAGATGGATCCCCGTATTCATGGAACGCTGGAAGAGTAACAAATTCAGCTCAACCAATAAAAAAAGCAAGAGATTGCGTAGATTTTAAAATGAATACTAAAACGCTTGGAGAAAAAAATGAGCGTAATGAATCACTTCATAATACATATTCTGAGATTTATGAAAGACTAAAGCTATGCGTACAAGACTATTGTAGATATTGGGGAATTGAAGTTAAATATTATGAAGTATTTAATTTTGTAAAATATGAAGGTGAAGGAAAAGAATTCAAGATCCATGCAGATCATGGACCAGTTTATAGTGCAACAGTCTCAGCAGTAATTTATTTAAATGATGACTATGAGGGCGGAGAAATTTATTTTCCTAGACTAGACAATAAAATAATTAAACCAGAGTATGGCGACATTGCTATTTTCCCATCTAATTATATTTATGAACATGCTTCTTTGCCAATTAAAACTGGAACCAAGTACTGCGTTGTGATAATGATGGATTTAAATGATCTTGCTCATCAACCAGATTCAGCTAGACTTTTTACAGAGCAGCATAATTATGGATCTTCTACATATTAAAGGATAAACATGGAACTATTAAACCAGCTAGAAATTAAGCAAATGATAAAAGAGCAGATGAAACTTCCACACGAAGACACCTGGTCTAATGTAATAGATCTTGGAAATGGAATTTTTTGTTACAAAAATGTTTTTAAGCCAGGAATTCCAGAAAGACTAGAAGAGATATTAAACAGTGAAGAAAATCATTATAATTGGGTGCCAGCCTATGTAGGATATCAGGAAAGAATGCCTGAGTATAGAGACTGTGTTGACTTTAAATACAAAAGAAGCGATATCGCACATGATAAAGGCCAGGCTTCTATAAAGCTACAAGAAATTTGGCAAGAGTGTTTTGAAGCTCAGCTGCCAGCTGTTCAACATTATTCTAAAAACTTTAATATCAATGATTTAAGATATTGGGAAGCATTTAACTTTATCAAATATGTTCCAGGACACCACTTTATGGAACATCACGATCAGGGATTCTCTTATAACTGTGTAGTCTCCCTGGTGGGTTACCTAAATGACGATTACGAGGGTGGAGAAATTTATTTCAGGTTACAGGGTCTAGATATAAAACCAGAGGCTGGAGACCTGTTTGTTTTCCCATCAACATTTATGTACCCACATCAGGCAAAGGTTGTAAAGTCAGGAACCAAATACTCTCTTGTCACAATGTTGGACTACAGCGAAAAGTATCACACTCCAGACATATATAAGGACACAGAGTTTTAATGGATCCAATATTAAAAGCTTACAGGATGGGCGATAAAAATTTTAACATAGAGCCGCTTAGTCTTAAAAGAGATTGGATGGACGCCACTCCAGAAAAACATGCATATCATTGTTATCCAGTCAGCATGGCCAACACAATAGGTTGGGCATTATCTTGTCCAGAAGATATTTCTTTTGTTTGGAACGGGGTTGTAGACACAACGGATCAAACAGTTAAATTAATAAAAGGAGAAGATTGGTGCTATACAGGAAGAGGGCAAGCATCTGTGAGCTTTAAAACTGGACTGCTTTTTAGATCAAACCCAAACATAAGCTTGCTTGCAATGACACCACCAAATTATTTCTATAAAGGTTTTGAAGTTATAAACTCTTTAATCTCAACATCGTTTTATAGAAATGAACTTCCTCTTGCAATTCAAGCAAGAGTTGCAAACGAAGAAATTGTTATTCCAGCAGGATCACCAATTGCAACAATATTACCAATTTCATTAACTTCATTAAAAGATCAGTTTGTTGAAGTAAGTAATTTTGAAATGACTCCTGAATATGCAAAATCTCAGCAGTCATACGGAGAAGCTTCATATGAGCATACAAAAACTGGACAGTGGACTGATTGGTATAGAGATGCTATTAATGAAAAGGGTGAAAAAATTGGAGAGCATGAAGTAAAAAATTTGAGGCTAAGGGTTACTGAGCATGGCGAATAAGATTAAGTTTGTTACAAACAGACCTTGGCTTTCTGAAAACAGTTCAAGCAAACCAGAACCAATAATAAAATCAATACCAGCATGGTATCGTGAAGCAGATCGGTTTGCAAAAAAACCAGATGGAGAATATTGGATAGGCCCAGATAACGGAAAGATACCAACATGGAAAGCTTGTCCAGCAATATTTGACATTATGGGAACAGGATATTCTTTAAAAACACCGTGCGATATAGAATTTAAAATTGGTGACTGGGGAGCAATTTCTGTAAAGGTTGTTGATGATAAGTATAAAGATTTTGTTACAAAGCGTGACCCAATGCCTCAATTTGTTCACCCAGAAGGGTATCATGATGTGCATTTTGCATGGATGCCAGACTGGGCGGTAGAAACTCCCAAAGGCTATAGCGTTTTATACTCACAACCATTTAATAGATTTGAGTTGCCATTTTTGACAACAAGCGGTATCATTGATAACGATAAGGTAAATTTAATGGGGTCTATGCCTTTCTTTTTAAGAAAGGGTTTTGAAGGAGTTATTCCAGAAGGAACGGTTTACGCTCAAATGATTCCATTTAAAAGAGATGATTGGGAGAATGAGGTTATCATTGAAGACCCATCAGCTTTATATAAAAAAAATATGGAAAACTCAAAAAAATATAGAGTTCCAAATGGCGGGGTTTACAAAAACCAAGTCTGGGAAAAAAGAACTTATTCTTAGGAGATATAATGAATACAGAAAAATGGGAGCCACCCGTTTCAATAACACCGTCAGGTTTCTTTGGATCATCCAAGGATATGATTCAGGCAAGAGAAAACTTCATGACAGAAGAAGAATTAACTTTTTTGTCAGGCATTGCTAGAGAAATTGAAACTTGGGATATTACAGAAACACACTATAATGAAAATGGCACTGTAATATACGATTCTTCATATTGGGATAACCGTGTAGCTTCAAGACCAATATTAGATGAGCTGGATCCAAGAATATCAGAGCATATTAATAACATGGTTCAGAGATTAAAAAAAGAAGTGGATGCTTTCTTTCATGTTGATGCTATGCCAACAAGCCCAGCAATAGTAAGATGGATGCCAGGATATGAGCAGCACCCTCATGCAGACAAAGAGCTACACACGGGTCCAGATGCTGGAAAGCCAAATGACTTCCCTTGGTATGACCTAGCAGGATTATTTTATTTAAATGACGATTACGAAGGAGGAGAGCTGTATTTCCCAAATCAAGGTATACAGTTTAAGCCAAAGCCAGGTGCAGCATATTTCTTCCCAGGAGATAAAGAATTCATTCACGGCGTAACACAGATAACAAGCGGAATAAGATATGTAATACCTTTCTTTTGGACTATATTAAAGCATACGGGAGAAAGACAGCCGTGACAAAAGAGTTGGAGTATATTGAGATATATCCAAAAATTATTGTATATAGAAATGTTTTCCCAGACGTGGATGACTTTTTAAAAAGATCATTAGCATGTAGCACCTGGGAAGGCTGGTATTCTTTTGGAAGAATGCTTGCTTTACAAGAAACAGATATTATTTTTGATAAATTTCCAACAAAAGAAGAATATATGAACTCAAGAGGATATTGTGATGATCCAGAAAATAGAGCACTTTCTACGCTTTTAGGTGAAATTTTTTACGATGTTACTAAACACTATGTTGATAGATATCCAGATACAAATTTCCCAAACTGGTTAAAAAGATCTGCGTCTGTTAATGAGTACACAAATGAATCTGGAATATCTCCAAATTATGCAATGAATTATCACACAGATTTTGTATGGCCGTTAAGAGATAATCCAGGAGAAAAGTTTGCTTTAACCACAACATTTTATTTAAATGACAATTATGATGGTGGAGAAATTTGTTTTAAAATTAAAGATGATTTAATATCGCATAAACCACAAAAGGGTGATGTCATTGTTTTTCCAGCCACAAGACCTTATTTGCATGCTGTAAGAAAGAATTACGGAGGACCAAGGTACATGATACGGTCTTTCTGGCAATATAAGTACGACGGCTCTGAAGAATGGCTTGCAAATGAAAAGAAATATGGCGAATCTGCCTGGGAAGAAATGGAAAAAGAAAGACTAAAAAAAGAAATGAATTCTGGTCAGTATGATGCAGAAGCGTTTAATGAAATATTTGATAGGGATAATGGTAAGTATTTATGAAGCAATGTACATGCGGAAGATCAGCTTCTTATCCATATTGCGATGGGACACATAAAACAAAAAAGGTGGTAAACATGAAAGACGGAATAATAGATATACTTGATCAGAATAGTTTTATTATTCATCAAGATGAGACTGTGCCAGAAGATAAAGCGGGAGTACTTGGTGTTTACACCAATAAAATAGTTGAGATACCAAACTTTATTGATCCAGAAATTGTTCCAAAAATGATACATTTTTTTGAAAATTGTGATGTTGAATGGGGAGATATAGCTTTTTACGGATCTTCAGGAAAAGGAATTAAAACTGATTCTGAGATAATGAAACAGTTTGGGCTACCTGATGAATTTTTTGAAAAGTTAAAAAATAAATATAAAGAAACAGTAGAGCTCGTCTTTGGTAGAGAAGTACGTGCAAATACTTCACATGCTCAAAAATGGGATGTTGGTGGATTTGCCAGCCCGCATTCTGATAACTCAGATAATGACGGAAAACCCAATGCTTTTGAAATAAATAAGTACGTTGGAATTTTGTATCTAAATAATGATTACGAAGGCGGAGAACTATATTTTTGCGATAAGGATAATAATATGCAAACATATCTTTCAATTAAACCTAATGTTTATTCATATTATGTTTTCCCAGGTGGATACGAAAATATACATGGAGTTTCAGAAATAACTAAAGGTACCAGATACACAATGGTTTCTTTTTGGGATTTTGCAGATCTTGAGTATGATGAAGAAACAAAAGAGCGTTGGGCAGAAGAAGAAAGACAAGTAAGAATAGAACAGGCAAAACAAAAAGAAGAGTGGTTAAAGGGTAACAAGTATGCCTGATTTTAATTATGAAGATTTTGAAAAAATTTCATACTATAAAAATGTTATTGCTGATCCCAAATTTGTTATTGATTTAATAGAAAGATCAGATAGCTATTTGACCGAATCTTCTAGGATACCAAAATGGTCCGAATGGAATGCAAGCGGAGACGTCCCGTACTCCTTCGGCTATCAAAAAAGATTTAAAGAAGATGCAGAAAACGACTCCAATTCAGATGTAAGAAGAGTTGCAACAATTTTAAAAATGGCAATTGAAGGAGCATCCTTAGATTACTCGATTAGGCATGGTATTGACATAGGAAGACTAGCTCCAATATCTGTAAGCAAGTATTCTACTGGGAAATCAATGGGTCCACACGTAGACGACTATGGAAATAATGATGACCCAAATATATCTGTTGTCCTGTATCTAAATGACGATTACACAGGCGGAGAGCTATTTTTTAAAGAACAAAATGTTAAAATAAAACCAGAGGCTGGAAGTATAGTTATATTCCCTTCGGTAGAACCTTATTATCATGAATCTCTACCAGTTGAAAGCGGTATTAAATATATGTCCCCAGGTTTCTGGCGTAAATAAAAGGTGGTATAATTTAAAGATATGGGAACAACAGGAAAAGGGTTTAGGTACCCACAATATTCAGACACACCAGACGTGCCTAGAGATCTGGGATATTTAGCGGCAGATGTTGACGCATATCTTGAAGATCATCCAGGACCTCAGGGTCCTTCAGGCACAATTACAGTAGGCACAATAACAACTGTAGACTCAGAAACTCCAGCAAGTGTTACAAATGTTGGAACAGAAACTGATGCAATTTTTAATTTTACTATTCCTAGAGGAGTAGACGGAGTGCTTGGCGGAGATGGTCCAGCAGGCCCATCAAATGTTCTACAAATAGGTATTGTTGAAACAGGAGACGCAGGAACCTCTGCAATTGCAACAATAACAGGAACTTCTCCTTCTCAAACTTTAAACTTTGTAATACCAAAGGGTGACAAGGGAGATACTGGCGATACGGGTGCCCAAGGACCAAAAGGTGATGCAGCTGCAACAATTGTTGTCGGATCAACTACAACAGGTTTGCCAGGATCTAGTGCAGTAGTTTCAAATTCTGGAACATCTAGCGATGTCATCTTAAACTTTACTATACCGCAGGGGCCACAAGGTGAGCAGGGTCCAGAAGGACCAGCAGGTGTTGACGGTGCAAGTGCATCATTAGATCCAATTAATGGTTTAGCTTCATTTCCTGCTCCAATTCCAGGGTCCTCTTACGGCGTAAACTCTAACTGGTTTCCAGTTGCAAACAACTATGTTTCAATAGGTCAACCAATTGATGCAGTTTTAGGTGTAACAACAAATAAGTTTTGGAAAACCATATATTCAAATACTGGAACAATAAATACTTCAGACTTAAGATTAAAAACAAACATTAATGATTCTGCTTTAGGTTTAGATTTTATTAACTCATTGCGTCCAGTTAGCTATAAATTTATAGAAGGTGGAGTTGATCCAGAGGGAGCAAGCATACCAGGGACAAGAATCCACTACGGTTTAATTGCACAAGAAGTAAAGACTGCTGTGGATACCGCTGGAGTAACAGATTTTGCTGGGTGGGTACTTTTAGAAAAAAATAATCCTAATTCAGAACAAGCATTAAGATATGAAGAGTTTGTTGCGCCATTAATTAAAGCAATACAAGAGCTTACAGCAAGAGTTGAAGCTTTAGAGGCTTAAAATGTCTTATAAGTATAGAATACTAAAAGACAAACCTTTAGCGCTATACATGCTAGAAGAAGTTCGTTCTGGCGACTCTACTGACTATACAAATATATTATCTCAATTTGCTACATACCAAGATCTTAAAGATAATGGTGTTTCTTACGCAACTTTAAGCGGAATGCCAGTCTGGGATTCTACTGGAAATGGTTTTGACGGCTTTGCAACAGATGCCTCAGATCAGGAACTCATGCCAATAATCTCTGGATCAATAAGAGGTACAGAGGTTAAACCAGCAACCATATTAAATTTTCCAGTAAAAGGATTTGCAAACAAAGAATACTCAGACGATGAGTTTACTATTGAATTTTGGGCATCATTACCAAAAACAACAAACGGGATAGTTAATCTTGTATGTGATTATGACAACAATATAGGAGTTTTTTATGAAAACGGAACAATCATATTTTCAGTACAAGACACCAGCATATATCAAACAATAGATCCAACTGAAGCAGTTTATATAGTAGCATGCTTTAGCTCAAACTCAATATCTCTTTATGTAGACGGCGTATTAAAACAAAATAAACTACTGAATAACTTTTTATTTACAAACAGTAGTGTTTATTTTAAATCAGGAAACTCTTTAGACACATTTGTATTAGACGGCGTAGCTTTTTACAAAAAAGTTTTGTCGCCATACGAAATAAGTTCACATTATTTAGAGGGCAACAAAGAAACACCTACAAGCCAAATTGTCAATACAGATAATGGAATTTTGTTCTCAATGAATTTAAATAAAACAAAGTCTGCATACGAGTATTCGTATCCAGAAGCCATGCCGTGGAGTAATTTTGCAAATGAAAATGTTAAAATATCTGCAGATCAATCTTCAATATATATAGAACAAACAAATGAGCCTTCTACAAAAACATTTACTTTTATAGACTCTATTGTTGTGCCAAATTATTTAAATTTAATATCATCTCTTATATACTTTAATGACGACTCGTATGGAATAACAATAGAGGTGAGCTTAGATGAAGAAAATTGGTTTGAATGTACAAATGCAATGCCTTTACCGTTTTTTAATAAAAATGAAAATCAATTTCAAGACATACTGTACATAAGGGTTACTATGTCATCTACAGACACTAGCAAGTATTTCCCAGTATTAAAAAATATTAAAATTATATTTTTCTCAGACAAAGATTGTTATAGCGACAACTCTGGGTCAAGAATATATTCCGACTACGACTACGGGCTTCCACATAAAAATCATTTAAACCTGTCTTATTGCAAAATGAATGGAATCAAAATGCTAGACGGTCATGGGTTTTATACGGATCATCAAGACAATGTAAAAACAATTGAAATGATTTTTACGCCAAATGGCAATAAAAACGTTTTATTCTCAAGTCAGGATGCAGAGTATGGATGGGATAACCTAGGTAATATATATAAAACAAATATTGTAAGCGTTCATATAAACGCAATTGATGTAAGCTTAGATACCAATATTTCTGACCATTTCATAAATGGTTACCCTTATCATGTAATAGTTGTTCTAGAGGACAACTCTGGATCCAGTATTAAGTTTAATCAAAATCAGGCAGACTCAGAATATGGCGGAGACAATGTGTATAGCAATATTGCATTATACGACACAGAGCTCAGCGAGGCAGATATACACAATCATTATCTTCTATATACTGATAGATACAAGGTTTCTATTGACGATACCAGCCTTTCATTTTTAGAAGATGACGGCGGGCAAGACGAAACGGCTTTCTATATTGTAGAAAGAGACCTTCTAGCGACAAATATTTAAAATTATGTCACGCCAGGTGACAAAGTCTGGACTTTAATATCATTTAATGGTAGAATAGGTGTAATATGGAAATTTTAAACAAAAAGGGTCGATACATAGAGGAAACAACTCTAGGCATATACGTGTGGGAAATGCCAGATGGACGCTGGATAGGAGATGATGATGGGAACTTCTTATCAATCACCTCAAAAAAAGGAAACAGAAGCAGAATGGATGCTCTGGCTAGAGAAGTTCGCTCATATGGTATATATGAGGGCGGGCCTAAGTTTTTGGCGGGACGCAGAAAAATTGACGACGAAGAATTTGAATACCAAAAACAAAGACTAGAGTGGGGATTAACACCAGATCCTCTAGATATTGGTGTATATAAAGATTCAGTTTTAAGGGATGGTAAAGTGCAATGAGAGCAGAGTTTGTTGAAGATGATTACTCAGACAATTCAAATACAATAGAGATATCTAATACCTCAGACTGGTTTTCTTTTAAAAAAGAGAAAGAGCACGATGATCCATTTAAGCTGGGAATAGAAGATGTAAAAAAGCTCAGAGGACTTGGACCAACATTTAGAAGAAAAATTGGAAGAGAGTTTTCAAAATCATTTACTGGAATTAATGGAACTTCTACCCAACAGAATTTATTGCAGCAGGCGGTTACAGGATATGCAATGTTTGATCTTGTTGAGCCTACATATAACCTAGAATATCTTTCACAAGTTTATGAAATATCAACATATAATTATGCAGCAGTAAACGCAAAAGTTTCTAATATAGTAGGACTTGGCTATGCATTCCATGAAACAGCAAAAGCAAAAGATGCAATGGATGAAATTTCCGATGATAAGCAGCTTGAAAGAGCTCGTGCAAAAATTAATAGAATTAAAATAAATTTGGAAAAGTGGCTTGACGATTGTAACGAAGAAGAGTCTTTTACAGAGACCCTTATAAAAGCCTACACGGACCTAGAAGCGACTGGCAACGGTTACATAGAGATAGGACGTACCACCGCTGGAGATGTGGGCTATATCGGGCATATACCAGCTAAAACAATGCGTGTACGCAGATTGCGTGATGGATTTGTACAGCTACTTTATGGCAAGGCGGTATACTTTAGAAATTTTGGGGATTTAGAAACACCTAACCCTATTGCTGGACAAGAAGATCGCCCTAACGAAATTATTCATTTAAAGAAGTACACACCGATGAATAATTATTATGGAGTTCCAGATATTATTGCAGCTCAACAGGCACTTGCTGGAAACGAATTTGCTGGAAGATATAACCTTGATTATTTTGAAAACAAGGCGGTCCCAAGATATATTATTACGGTTAAGGGAGCAAAGTTGTCTCCTGAATCTGAGCGTAAGCTACTAGAATTTTTCCAGGTTGGACTTAAGGGTAAGAATCACAGATCGCTTTACATACCTTTGCCTGCAGATAGCCCAGACTCAAAGGTTGAATTTAAGATGGAGCCTATTGAGGCGGGAGAGCAAGAGTCATCTTTTAATATTTACCGTAAAACAAATAGAGATGAAATATTATTAGCCCATCGTGTACCAATAAATAAAATTGGTTTGCCAGAAGGAGCTTCTTTAGCAAATGCTCGTGATGCAGATAAAACATTTAAAGAGCAGGTTTGCAGACCAGCACAGGACAGGCTTGAGAAAAAGCTTAATTATTTAATTGCTGAAAAGACAGATGTTGTTGAATTAAAGTTTAATGAATTAAGCTTGACAGATGAAGAAACACAGAGCCGTATCGATGAAATTTATTTGAGAATGAAGGTTGTAGTTCCAAATGAAATAAGAATCAGAAAGGGCATGATTCCAATTGAAGGCGGAGATGAGCCAGTTGAATTAAAGCCTCAACAGGTTGCTGACCAGCAAGCAAAAGCGGGTAAAACAAGAACCCGTGATAGAGCAAGGGCAAATAATGCTCCAGACAAAACTGGTGAGGGACGAAATGCCAAGGGGGATGGACCTAAAGTCAAATAGGTTTACTCAACTGCTATTTGCGTTATAGTAAATAAGCATATAAAATTAAGCATATGAATATTGAAAAAGCCCAATGGTCTAGCCAAGGCGACAATGTATATTTGTCAGTCCCTTTTGCTAAGGTCAACAAAGAGAAAAGAACAGTATCTGGTTTTGCAACATTAGACAATGTTGACCAGACTGGAGACGTTGTATTGGCGGAAGCAAGCGTTAAGGCGTTTGAAAATTTCAGAGGCAATATTCGTGAGATGCATAGCGCAACAGCAGTTGGCAAGATGGTTTCATTTAGACCAGAAACATACTATGATCAAAATACAAAAGAGTTTTACAATGGCGTATACGTAGACGTATATGTTTCAAAGGGTGCACAAGATACTTGGGAAAAAGTTCTTGATGGCACTCTTTCTGGTTTCTCAATCGGCGGAAAGATTTTAGAAGCAGATAATGAAATGAATAAGTCTACTGGAGAGCAAGTTAGATTTATTAAGAACTATGAACTCATAGAGTTATCAATTGTTGATTCTCCAGCAAATCAACTTTGCAATGTTCTTTCAATATCTAAATCAAACGGACAACTTGTATTCAAGGGAATGGCAGCAGAAGTTGTTACAGAAAATATTTTTTATTGTGAAGATAGCGATTCAATCTTCATGTCAACAGAAAAAACTTTTAACTCACCAGTTACTGGAAAGCCAGCTTCACTGATAGGTTGGGTAGAGAGTTCAGATATAAACAAAGCGAAAGAAATAGATAAGATTCTTGCTTCATTTCAGAAGTCAAGATTACCGTTGCCTGAAACACAAATAGCAAAACAGGCAAGCGTAGAAGGAGGTAATGAGATGGAAAAGCTTAACGTTAATAAAGAAGCTGAGGCAGTAGTCGAAGCTCCAATTGAAACAGCTCTACCAGAATCAGATGCACCAGCTGCAGACGCAGTTGTTGATTCAGCTCCTGCAGATGCCGAAGACACACAGTCTGAAGCAGAAGCAGATCTTGAAAAATCTGATGCGGTTTCTGTGGAAACAGAAACAACTCCTGCCGACTCCGTTGAAAAAGCAGCCGAAACAACAGAAGAGGTTGAACAACCTGATTTTGCAAAGATGTTAGGCGAACTAAAAGGCTTTTTCTCAGAGACATTGGTCAAGGCAACAGAAGCTAATGCTGTTCAAGTTTCAGAAATTAAAGAAACTGTTGAGAACTTTAGCAAGAGCGTAAATGCCCAGATCACAGAATTGGCAGACAAGCACACTGCACTTAGTGCAGCTGTGACAGAAATAAAGAGCACCATTGATGGTGTTCAAAAGCGTGTAGATGCCGTAGAAGGCGAAACCGCATTTAAGAAGTCCTCAGATCTTGGCCGATCAGAGGTAGTAACAAAATCAAATTCAAAATGGCACGGTGCTTTCCTCGGTTCCGTAAATGAAATCTTCAACTAATAGGGTAGGTGAAAAATAAATGAGTAATGAATTGTTAGAAAAGGCTGCAGCAGCTGGCACAACAGTGTCAACAGGCTTCGGCTCATCAACAGGTGGTTCAGGCGTTCACACAGCTTCCGAAAACGGAAATGGTGGTCTCCTTAACCCAGAACAGTCAGCTAGATTCCTAGACTACATGTTCGACGCTACCGTAATTGGTAAGGTTGCACGTACAGTCCGAATGAAAGCTGATACAACAGAGATTGATCGTATGTCTATCGGAGAGAAGCTTGTAAAGCTTGCATCTGAAGGCGAGAACACCGCTTCAAACAGCGCAGTGACTTTCTCAAAGATCTCTCTTACAACAAAGAAGCTTCGCATGGATTGGGAGCTTTCAACAGAATCTCTAGAAGACAACATCGAAGGTGCTGATCTTGAAGATCACATCGCACGTATGATGGCTACACAGGCAGGAAATGACATCGAAGATGTTATCCTTAACGGTGACGAGTCACTCACAGGTGATGCACTTTATAAGTCATTCGATGGTGCAGTAAAGAAGGCTAAGTCCTATGGTCACGTTGTTGACGCAGAGGGTGCAGGCGTTTCTCGTGCAGTATTCAATTCTGCTTTGAAGGCACTTCCACGTAAGTATAAGCAACGTCGTACAGACCTTCGCTTCCTTTCTGGTTCAAACTTGATCCAGGACTACTTATACTCAACATCACAGAACATTCAGAACGTTAACCCACAAGATATTGCTTCTGGCATTATCCGTGGCGATGTTCCTGTTCTTGGTGGTCCAGCAGGATACGTTGCACCATATGCATTCGGTATCCCAATCGTAGAAGTTCCACTTCTACCAGAAACACAGGACGGCGACTACTCAGGCGCAGCGGGCTCACACGGTGACATCCACTTGACATTCCCAAATAACGTAGTTATTGGTATCAAGCGTGACGTAACTGTATACCGCTTCTTCTGGCCACGTAAGGACTCAATCGAGTACACAATGTATACTCGTGTTGGCGTTCAAATCGAGCAGGCAGATGCATGGGTTGTTGTTAAGAACGTTAAGGTAGCTTCTTAATTAATTTAAGATAACCATTGGAGGCCCCCTAAATAAAATTAGGGGGCTTTTCATTTTAATTTCTTAATGCTATAATTAATGTACCTAGAGTAAGGAGAAAATATGTCATTTGACAAACTAAAGGTATCAGAGCTTAAAACAATAGCAACTGAATTTGCTGTTGACACAGAAGGCTTAAAGAACAAGCAAGACATTATCGCAGCAATGGCTGAAGAAGGCGTCACATGGGGCGTATATCAAGCAACTATTAAAGAGGTTGCCGAAAATACAGAAGAGATTGAAATTTTGCCTAAGTTTAATGTTAAGGACGAAATTCCAGCCGACTCCGTATTGGTAAGAATGACAAGAGCAAATATGCGATACGATATATTGGGATATACATTTACAAAAGATCATCCTTTTGTAGCAATGCCCGAAGACAAAGCTCAAAAAATTTTCGATAAAGAGGGAGGCTTCCGTTTAGCAACACCTAAAGAAGTTCAGGAGTTCTACGGCTAAGCAAAACAAATGGCTGAGATATATAAAGATCAAACAGCCCCAATAAAAACAAAAATATTCTGGGGTGGAGAAATAGTAGATGCGGATAATGATGAAGTTACCGCAACTATATACGATATAACAGAGGATAATACAATTAGTCCAACTGTTGATCCAGACACACCAGTAGTAGTACTTGAAGCTACAAAACTAGAAACCGATATCGGTTCATATCAAGTGGTAATTCCCCTAGAGCATTGTTTGCGAAATAGGAAGTTCAAGGTGGTGTGGTCTTATTCTGTAAATGGACAAGATGGCGCACACACATATTACACAAATGTTGTAACGCCGTATGCAAACCTTTCCGATGTCTGGGAAGACTTAAACCTTGGATCTGATCCCTCTGATCCAAACTATAAGACGTATCATGAAGTACAGATGGCAGAGAAGTATGCTAGAAAATTAATTGAGATTTATACATCACAATTTTTTTATCTATACGATGATGTGCAAATAGTCTACGGCTACGGTGCAGACATTTTGCCGATGCCATTTAAAGTTCATGAAATTCATGAGCTATACGAAGAAGATAGACTTCTAGTAGATAAAATTAATGGAACAAGCAACTGGGTTTACGACCCTATTATTTCTGAGTCAGGGTTTGGAATAAGGGTTAATAAACAAAACTTTTATGACAACACTATATACTCTGCAAATGGATATGTGCCTCCATCAATTTATGATAGAGGATTTTCTGGAGCATTTAAAAAAGATGCAAGATATCAGGTTAATGGTAGATTTGGATGGAGTTCTGTTCCAGACAATGTTGAAGAAGCTTGCATAGTTCTGATTGGCCAATTCTTTGAAAAGGATTCGGCCTGGAGAAATAAGTATATTAAATCAATCAGCACCTTTGACTGGAAGTTTGATTTTATGGAAGACGCACATAGGGGAACAGGAAATCTTTATGCAGATCAGTTGTTAACGCCATACGTTATCAACGGCATGGTGGCGTTCTAAATGGATATAGTAAGCTCTGTCTTGCCTATGAAGCTAGACATATACGTACAGTCAGATACTCAAGACGAAAATACTGGCGCTATAAAACGTGAGTGGAGCTATTCAACAACAATTGATTGTCATGTAAAATCTGTAATTGGAAATTCAACTTCTGTTAGAGGAAGTGATCAGCAGATTATAAATACTAAATATAAAAACGAGCAAACTCTTCAGATTAGAACAATTAACAAGTTGAGCTTGAGACAAAAAATAACAAACATAAGAAATAAAGACGGCAAGTATCTTTGGACCGAGCTAGATTATCCTTCTGACACTCCAACTGTTTTTGAGATAGTAGGAACAGCTCCTATCATGGATCCTTTTGGGAATTTGATAGGCTATAGTAGCAGTGCAAAGAGATCGGAGAATCAGCAAATTGGCATCTAACGTAGCCCTACTACAAGCAGCCAGCGGTCTAGAAAGACTGATGGTTGGTGTTCCACAAAATGGGCCAATCAAAGATAGCACAGTTGCACAAATCTCTGCATTAATGTATTATCAGGCAAATGTTCTTGCAAAGCTAGATCAAAATAAAGGATTTAAAAAGTTGTTTAAAACAACAATATTCAATCAAATTGAAAAAGAGTTTGGTGAATATGTAGATGCAAAGGCACGAATCTCTAGAAGATCTTTGCACCATGTCTACGAATGGAATAGAGTAGGCAACCCCACCTCTAGACTGTTTAAATTAAATTCAATGGACGGGCTAGGACTTTCATTTAGAGTTAATTATAGTTTTAAATTATCTAAAACAAATGTTCCTTCAAAAAATAAAAAACAAAAGAATAGATATAAATTTGCACACAAAGCAGAGATTATGGAAAGAGGAATGCCTATAGTAATTCGTCCTAAATCTGCCGAAAGATTAGTTTTTGAAATGAATGGCGCAACGGTTTTTATGCCCAAGGGCGCTTCGGTTCTGGTAAAAAAGCCTGGCGGAAGCGGAGCAAGGAATCAGTTTGACTTAGCCTACTCAAGATATTTTTCTGGAGATTTAGTTAATTCTGCAATTAAAAATTCTGGGTTCCAGCAAATATTTGGAGTAAAGATTGTTAAGGCTCTAGGCGCTCCATCATCAATTAAAAAAGTTAGATATTCATTTTCTCCAAATGCAATTAGAATGGAAGCTGACTCTGCACTTAAGAAAGAATTCGGAGGGGCACTATAATGACAGATTATTCAATAGACGCAATGTATGAGGTAAGAAAGCATTTATGGACGGAACTTGTGGATAACAATATCATCGATCCTGATAATTATTACCTAGACAGCATATCTTCTGAGATTATTCCAATTTTGCCAGTTCAGCAACAGGCTGAGATGGATCAATTTTTAAGTGGCAAGACCCATATAGTGTATGACAAAATAAGCATATCCTATGAAGAAAACTGGATGATCTGTACAGACAAAATTTTATTTACAATATATTCTACTGATTATAATGAGATTAATAGTATTAGAAACCTTATGATAGACGTATTTAGAAGAATGGATGATTCTGCCAAGGATCTAAATGCTTCTAGGTCTACAGATAAGCTTAAATTTTATAGCACGTATGTGTCTGAAATTACCCCTACAGAGCCTTCAGAAGAGCTTCAGGGCTTTTTATCTTCAGATGTCATATTAGAGGTTAAGTACTCTAGGATTACTGGTCAACTGGGACGCTTTGAGTAGTTTGCTTTGGGGCAAATTATACACTAAAATTGGTCTAGAGGAAAAAAGCCTAGCCAGCTTTTGAATTTGGAAATAAATATATATATATATTCATTTTACAGGAGGTAGTAAAACATGGCACAAAACGTAGGTAATGCCAAAAATATTCTCGTTGGTGCGTCACCTTTGTTTCTTTCAAACATTGACGTAACTGATGCTGACTATGTTGACAATGCAGAGCCAGGCGCAGGCGATTACGCTTTCGTCTCTGGAGAATCTTTCACAGATACTCTTAACGGCATTGATCAGGTAGCAGGAACATTTGGATACCGTAACGTTGGATACACCAACAACGGTCTTCAAATTACATACAACCCATCATACGGTTCTGTTACAGTTGACCAGCTCCTTGACACAGCTAAGCTTTTCAAGGAATCTATGGAAGTTATGATCGCAACAGAAATGGCAGAAGGTACTCTCGAGAACGTTCTTGCAGTATTCGGTCAGCGTTCAAACACACTTAATTCAACAGGAACAGGTTTAACTGCAGAAGACAAGCTTGGAATTGAAGCAGGTGCACTTGGTGCAGCTCCAACAGAGCGTCAGTTAATTGCAGTAGGACAAGCTCCAACATCAGAAGCAACAGCAACTGAGCGTGTATATTATGCACGTCGTGTTCTCTCTGTACAACAGTCACAGTTCTCTTTGGCTCGTAACGCAGCGACAACATTCCCAGTAACATTCCGCTTGCTCCCATCAGGTATGGCAGGACAAGCAGGTCAGGAATATGGTTTCATCGTAGACCGTGTCTTGACAGTATAATAACTAAATAGTTATTTAATGGAGGCCCCCCAATATTTTGGGGGGCTTTCTACTTGTGCTCGTAAATACATTATGATACAATAAATGAGACAGTCCTTAGGAGGATAAATTGGCAACAACAGTATATGACGTAGAAGAAATTACGTTACAAAATGGTAAGACCGTTAAACTAAAGCCTCTTTCAATTAAAGAGCTTAGAAAGTTTATGGTCTCAATTCAGGGAATTTCACAGGTTACAGAAGAAGAAAAAACTTTAGATATCCTTATTGATGCATGTGCAGTGGCACTAGAAAAACAGCTACCAGAATTAGTAGCAGATAGAGACGCATTAGAAGATGCATTAGATGTTCCTACTATTAATAGGATTCTTGAAGTTTGTGGTGGAATTAAACTTGACGACCCAAACCTAACAGCGGCAGCGGTTCTGGCTGGTCAGATCTAGATCTTGCCGCTTTAGAAGGAGAAGTATTTCTCCTAGGACATTGGAAGAATTACCAGGAGTTAGAAGAAAATCTTTCAATGCCCGAACTCTTACAAACACTTAACTCTAAGAGAGATAAGGAAATGGAAGAAAGAAAGTTTCTAGCATCATTGCAAGGCGTTGAGCTAGATGAACCTGTCAAAGAAAATAAAACTTTTGATGACATAAAAAGAAAAGCCCTTGGAATCGATGCTAGGTCAGATGATGTGGTATCATTACAAGGAGAGTTTGCAGCAAATGCTGGATTTGGTATTGGAGCAGGACTCGGATACCGCAAGGAGTAGTAAAAGTTGGCTGAACAAAATATTAATACCAACATAACTGCGACGGCTAATTTTTCTAGCCTGACAGCGCAGTTACAGTCTATTACAGCTGAACTTATAAAGCTTCAAACTACAACAATCGGACTTAATAAAAACCTATCTAATCAGATAGGTATAATGAATCGTTCTTTTGCTGAAACACTTCGTTCCACAGGTCAGTTTGCTACACACTTTGTTACATTAACTTCAGATGTTGATAAGTTTGGTCGCAACCTAGATTCTGGAAGAATGAAGCTTAGCCAGTATTTCAGTACTTGGCAGGGGCATGCAAAAAAGACAAATAACCTAGTTAGAGATTTAGCAAAACAACAGGTATTAATGGAGAATGCAATTCTCCAGCCTTTGGGCAAAAATGCTCAAGGTCTTATGCAATACAATGTTCATGTTGCACAAGGTCTTGATACTATTAAAAATAAAACAGCTCTAGCAAGACAAGAAGCTGCAATTCTTAATAAGGTTATGCAAGATGGTGCAAACCAATTAATTAACTGGGGTAAAAACACTCAATGGGCTGGACGTCAGTTAACTGTAGGTCTTACCGTTCCAATGGCAGCATTTGGTGCTGCAGCTTCAAGAGCGTTTAGAGAAGCAGATCAAGAGCTTGTTAGATTAACAAAGGTTTATGGCGGTTTAGGTGCAACAACTCAAGAACAGCTTGCACAAGTAAGAGAAGATGTAAAAAATACCGCAAAAGAATTAGCCGCTTCCTATGGAGTTTCTTATAAGGACACAATTGCACTCGCAGCTGATATTGCTGCAACTGGTAAAGAAGGCCAAGACCTAATAGCTTCAACTGCAGAAACTACAAGACTTGCAGTCCTGGGTGAAGTTGACAGGCAAGAAGCAATGAAAGCAACGCTTGCAATTCAGACAGCATTTAAACAAAATACAGAAGGCTTATCACAATCAATTGACTTTCTTAACGCAGTTGAAAACCAGACATCTACCTCTCTACAAGATTTAGTTGAGGCTATTCCAAAAGCAGGACCTGTTGTAAAATCTTTAGGCGGAGACGTAAAAGATTTAGCACTTTATCTTACAGCTATGAAAGAAGGCGGAGTAAACGCTGCAGAAGGTGCAAATGCAATTAAGTCAGCAATGGCTTCTTTAATTAACCCAACAAAAGTTGCAAAAGAAATGTTCCTAGACATGGGCATAGACCTATCTGGAATTGTTAATAAAAATGCAGGAAACTTGACTGGAACTATTCTAGATCTTCAAGCTGCACTTGATAATTTAGATCCTTTAAGTAAGTCTAGAGCAATTGAACAGCTTTTTGGTAAATTCCAGTACGCAAGAATGTCAGCACTATTTGAGAATTTAGGTAAATCTGGATCACAGACTTTGCAGGTCATTGACCTTATGAAGGCAAGTACCACAGATCTTGCCAATATATCCGCACGAGAATTATCAGCAATGACAGAATCGGCTTCTGGTAAATACAAGAGAGCCCTTGAAACAGTTAAAGCAGATTTAGCTGCTGTCGGAGAATCATTCTTAAAAATTAATACTTTTGTATTGCAAACAATTGATGGAATAGTCAAGTTTGTGGATAAGCTTCCAGGACCAGTCAAAAATCTTTTGACATTAATGGGCGGATTAACTGCTTTAGCTGGGCCACTTATCATGCTTACAGGTGTTCTTGGAAACTTCTTTGGATATGTAATTAAAGGAGTTTTCCATCTAAAGAATTTATTTAGAGGTGGAGACGGATTTAAGCTTTTGACTCCAGAAATAATGGCAGCTTCAAAAGCAGGCTCATTATTAGAGCAGTCATTTTATAGCGATGCAAAAGCAACAGCAACATTAAAAACAGCAGTTGAGTCATTAGCACAGTCATTTGATGTACTAAAAGATAAGGCACTGGCATCCAGTGTTGCTGTATCTCAATCATTTAGCACAATGGCTGGAACGCCTCTTGTGCAAAGCCCAGAAGCAAGAGCAATTGCTGGTGAAAGAATGGCGGATAAAAATCACCCTCTAATTGGTCAGCCTTATTCTAGACAAATGTCTCATATGATTCCAGCACAGTCACAGCAGCCAGGTACAATATTTGGTGTAGTCCCTGGACCTGGACCAGTAAATGTTAGAGTTGGAAAGAATCCACAAATTTATATGCAAGGAGAGCTGCCTCCAGTTGCGGGACTTACTTCAATTAGAGGAGTAAGTACAGGTATTGTTGCAGACGAAGCTGCTAAATGGCATGCTATGACTGCAGCTATTGCAACACAAAGTCAACAAGAATTAGCTTTATTGAAAACAGAAGTTTCTGCAACAGGAACAATAACAGCATCTTTGTCAGAATCATATCAGGCAATGCTTCCAAAAATGCAAGAGCTTACAGCCCTTGCTGCTCAAGAATCAGCACTAATCGTTAAAGAGCTCCAGGCTGGCAAAATGACTGTAGATCAAGCACGTTTAAAAATTATGGAATTAAACGCTGTAATAGAATCAATGATGGCAGAAACTGCAACTCAGGTAGCAACTGGAATGGGTAGATCAATAAACCTAACAACTGTGCCATTAACAATGCAGCCAGTAGTTGGACCAGGCGGAAAATCAAACATGAAAGAACTTTTCCATAAAACTGAAACTTCTAAGCTAGTTGACGAAATAGCTAGAAACCTAGGTGTTAGAACATCAGGTGGAGGATTTAGCATTGAAACAACAGTTCCAAAGAATATGCGTAGGTTCAACGACGGTGGTCGGGTAGAGTCTTTTGGCCCAAACAAAACAAGAGTTTCAGGCTCAACCTCTATTAATTATGATGACAGAATAGGCAAGGTTCCTCTTGGAGGATATGTGTTAAATCAATCTGCATCCATGGATCCTGCAAATAAAAATCTTGTTGATCAAGCTAAATACACATTTAGTGGAGGCGGAACAATCGATGCTGGACTTACTCCAGGTGAAACTGTATTTGGTCCAAAGATCCAAGAAAATCCTGAGCTGCTTGCAGCTGTAGACGCAGCAAACTACGGATACTCAGGTGGCGGTAAAGTTATATATAATAAGTTTGGATATGGTAATCCAGCTCCTAAAGTAGAGAACAAGGCGTACTGGCGTGAGCAATTAAAGCAGTACATGGATTTTATTAATAACCCTCAATATGAAGATGACATTAGAATGAGAATGATAATGTTAGATGCTGCAGAGCTAGCAGACCATATGGATGCTAAAGAAGCATTGAAAATTGCAACATCAAATTGGGACCAGGCCAACAAGGGTTCTCGTGGAAATCTAGAAAACTTTATTAAAATCAGACAAAGACAAACCGATATGCTTGAGGAAAAATTAGGCGGTCAAGAAAAATTAAGGTTAAATGTTAAATCTGGAGATCAATCTGTTGCAAGAAGTACTGCATTAAATAGAAATCTTAATAAGATTAGATCTTTAATGCTGAAGTCTTCAGAGTTTGCTAGCGTTAGAGAATCAATAGAATCTATTCCAAAAACTGGAGGAGTTAATTCAGCAGGCGTACCTTATTTAAATGGTAGCGTTAGAGGTCATCTAAGTAGAAGGAAGACTATTCCAGGAAAAGGCTCAAGAGGATTCTTTGGTGTTGCTGCAGTAATTCCTACAAATTTAAATTCTTTAATGAATAGACTTGATCAAAAAGGTTTAATGCCAGACATTGTTCATCTTACAAGAAATAATGCTATTGCATCATTAAATGAAATGATTGAAAAGGCTGGAATGAAGGGTATGGTTTCTGTTGATGATATAGCAACAGCTCTTGCACATGACACCAAATTTAAATCAGCTAAACAGTTAGCAAAAGGAAAGCCCGTTCTTGCATCTAAAGAACAGCGCAATGCTTTAAACATGTTGCTTGAAGCAATAACAAGAAACAAGAAGTGGAAGATTGTTCCACCAGGAAACAGATTGGTATTAGCAAATAAGGGTGGATATATTGGAATGGTCGGAGGAGGACCATTAACAAAAAGCATACTCATGAGAAAGATAGGAGCTGGATTTGGCCCAACAGGTGAGCCAAAAGCAAATTCATATTCATCTGCTCCTTGGGGAGTAAACTCATTAACAATAGGAATGGGTAAAAAACTATTCGGATCTTCTGGTTTGACACCTAGAGCTCAAAATTTAATGTATAGCAATTTTGCAGATGCATTAAGTGCAGAGATGCCATACGGATATATGAAAAATGATAAGGGGCAGCTACTTAGAGCAATCGAGCCAGAGGTACTGGATTCGATGATTAAGTCAGCAGCTTCAAAAACATTAAGCTCTGGAGATAAAAGACTTTCTCAAATAGATAGAAAAATATTAAGAGAAAAATATGCAAATTGGGACAACAAGAGTTGGACACCGTCCACTAAGTCATTAAGAAAAACATTATTTGGTTTTAATGAAGGCGGTCCAGTCGGATATAACATGGGCGGAATGATAGGCAAGATGTTATTGTCTGGTGTGCTTTCATCAGCAGGCTTCCCACTAGGATCTAGTGTTGGACAAAAACTAGGCGGAGATATGGGCGGAATGATGGGTGGCATGTTAATGTCAACCATACTGGGGGGAATCCCATTTGCGGGGGGCATGGGAAGAACATCTGCGCCTATGAGAATGCAAGGTCCTAGAATGGAAGATGGAGCTTTTTATCAGAATGCACCAAAAGGATTTACAGCACCGTTGCCAGGAATGGAAAAGTTATCTGGAAAGTTTGCTTCTTTGGGATCTAACGGAGGTAAGTTTGCAGGAGTGCTTGGAAGAATGGGTGGACTCTTAAGCAAGCTTCCTATGCTTATCAACCCAGCTGGACTTGCTATAGCTGGCGTTACTGCCGCATTAGCAATTGGAATTAAGCGCTGGGGAGACCATAACGAGCATTTACGAATTGGTATGACTCAATACTCATTAACGGCTGATGCTGCACAAAAAGCGGGCTTGAAGTTTAAAGACTATAACGCAGCAATGAAATCTGTTGTTGAGTCTGCACAGGCATTAAGAGAAAAAAATCAATTAATATATGAAAGCTTAATGTCTGCAAATCAACCAATTGAAATGACTATTGAAGAGTACAAGAAATTAAAGAAAGAAGTAAAGGATGTATTTAGCGATCAGATTAAACTTATTAATCAGACAAAGGGCGACAAGAATTTAAAAAATGTTGCTGTAGATTTAAAAAATCAGTTCATAGCAGCGGGCATGAGTTCAGAAGAAGCTACAAAAAAGATTTATGCCATGTTCAAGGTGTCAAAACAATCTGCTAGCGCTTTATTAGCAACAGTAGGAAGTCCAGCATTTAATAAAATTGTTGATGCTTCTACCGCTGCAGTTTCTTCTGTAGGTAATTATGCTCGTCAAGCAAAAGAAGGTGGAAGGGAAGGAGCTGGTGCAGTACAGACATCCATGACAGCCATGGATACAGCTGTTCAAGAAATTATCTCTAAGAGTAGAAAAGCAGCGGCAAAAGACAAGACTGGAAACACAAAGGTTTTAACAGAGTTGCAGGCAGAACAGCAATTAACTGAGAAAATTAATAAGTCTAAGCAGGCTGGGGCTAAGATAACACAAGAAACAATTAATGAGCTGGCTAAACAAAATCCTCATATTAAAAAGTTTGCTAATACTCAGGACACAGTTCTAAGCCTGTGGCAAAAAATTAGATTGCAGGCTAAAGGTTATAGCGGAGATTTATCAGAGCTGAATTCAAAACAAACTGCAGCATTGCTTGCTATGGCCAATAGCATTACAACGTCTGTTGAGTCTTCAAACAAATCTGGAATTCTAAAAGCTAATTATGATGCACTAGAAAAGCTTACTGCACAGCAAAAGAAATTAATTGCTGCTCAAAAAGGTGCTTCTGTTCAACAACAGATAAACACAAGAGATCAATTAAGAAGTTTACAAAAACAAATTGATTTAAATAATAAGCTTGCCGAATCAAGATTAAAAGCATTAGATGCAGCAAAGCAAGAGGGAGATCTTGCAAGAGAACTTGAAAAGAAAAGAGCCGCATATGAGGCAGCAGTTGCAACAGGAAATACTGCAGAAGCGCAACAACTATCTCTTGACATCAAAGGTATTCAAAGCGATATGCAATACAATTCTCAAAGAGCTGCTATTGAAAATGCAAGAGATGCTGCAAATAAACCTTTGCAGGCAAAAATTGATGCAATTAATGCTGCACAGGAAAAAATGGGAGATGCAGCTGCACTGGCTGGAGAAAGCCTGGGCAAGCTAAATGATAAGATTGCAAAAGAAAAACAAAAGATTGATGAAGTAAATAACTCAATGACAGCACTTGCACTAAATGCAGCCGCAGCAGGATTGAGTTTAGAGGATTACGTAAAATCATCAAAGGCTGCACAAAAAGAAGCAACTAGAGTAGAGGCAGCAGCAAGAGCCGCTGGCATTAAAACTACAGCTGGTCAGGGCGCTACAGGAACAACAGTTACATACACTCCAGGAAGCGGAGTAACCGTGGTTCCAGGAAATAAGGGTAAGACTGCAGTCGAGTCGGGACTAGCACTAATGACTGATCCTAAGAATGGAATCGCTGCAACAATTGCAGCAGGATTAGAAAAAAATGGAATTCAGATGGGCTCTGGGGACATTTATATCAATGGTAAAAAGGTTGATATGAAAACTACAGCAAGCACTAAAACAATATCTGCTTCAGTAAACACATACGGAAGCAATTCTGGAATGTTTTCAAATGGTTCATATGTAAGCGCATATAGTTTAAGCCAGGCTGGAATAGCTACTGCAGTAGGAACTAAATTTAAAGATAAATCAGGCCAGACCTGGAAAATAACTGGACAGGGTGCCTACAACCAGATTCCAGTAGTTAAAGCTGGATTTGGTTTGAAGAAGATTGATCCTAATAAGCTTACAATTGTTGGTGACAGAGGAATGGAAGCAGTTTATCAAAATATGATTATTCCAAACATTTCTTCTATTCCTTATGCCAGCCCAAGATTTGATGTAAAGAATTCAAACTTAATGGCAAGTGGACAAATGGGACAACAATATGGTAACATGGTATACGAACAACATATTCACGCCACAGACGGAATGAATGAAGCTCAGCTAATTAGCATGGCTAAAGCAGCAGCAATTGATGTTTTTCAAAATGCATCAAAGTCAAGTAAGATGATGATTGGTGAATCTAAAAATATAAAGGTGAAGCGAACATGACATTAACATTGCCAGTAGGCTCCGCATTATTTATTGATACATCAACCACATCTACCCCAACGTGGCAAAAGCTTTCAGAGCATAATAGGTCTCCAATTAGTTTGGATCCATATAGACATGAGCAGACTCAAAGAATGGCAAATGGTTCTTTGCGTAAATTATATATTGCAGACAAAAAAACAGTCTCTACCTCCTGGAACACCCTACCGTCTTATACGACAATGACAGTTGATGGCGGTTATGGAGCAGAAGACCTAAGATCTTTCTATTTGAATAAAGGCAAAGGGTCATTTAAAGTAAAGATTTCATATAATGGGGTTGCTGGAAGAGATGAAATTTTTACAGCATTTTTTGCATCATTCTCCATGACAATGACAAAAAGAAACGTTAAGGACTATGGAATAACAGCCCCACAAGAATTTTGGGACGTCAGCATATCTTTGGAAGAAGTATAATGATCTCTGTTAGCCAATCAACCTTAGATCTAATAAATCAATCAGACACAGTAACCTACCAGCCTGGCTGCTGGCTAGAATATAATATGAATGATTTAATAGATGGGGTTACCGTAAGAGGTCCAGGCGGAACAACAGAAAATCCAGCAGGCAGTCTTACTGTTGTAAGGACGGCAGATGACGGAACTGTTTATCAGCCATTTACCAAGTTATTCCCTATAACATCTATTATTGAACCTAGACGTCCAAAGAAAGCTGGAGTGCAATATTTTGTATTAGGCGACCCAAGTGCACAAAAAACAATAATGTACTCTGCGGATAAACAATTCAATACAAGAATGTATTTCCCTGGCGTTAAGACGTCTTACAAATATTGGATTACGCCAAAGGCAAGCGGTACAGCATTATCAAATTGCATAATAGATGTAAATTATCCATCAGCAAAAAATGCTGCTATCAATAAAGTTGCTATCAAGTTTGAAAATTCACATGGTCTTCCAGCCACATGGTCCTTAAAGGCGACCACATCAACTGGGCAAATTACAATAGCAACTAATCTAACGGCATCGATTCCTCCAAGCGGAATGTTTTATTTATACTATAACGGAAGCTCGTGGTCTACGAATGAATTTACTACTCCAGGATCCCCAATTAGTATTACAAAAATGACTTTTGAAATTAACAGCGTGACTGTATCAGGAGGATATGTAGGCATTATAGAAATATCAGGTAGATACGTTAGAGATGTTTCTTCCGACCTTGCATCTTTTGAAACAACAAAAACCGCATCTGATCAGCCAGGCGGGGTTGTGCCCGTTGGACTAGTTACATCAAACCTTGCAAATGTTAATTTAAATTATTTTGATAAGTCTTTTGTTTTGTATGATAAAACAAACAACTATTTTGATTCAAGCAAAACAACACTTTACAGGGATGTTGTTGTCCAACCATTTTTTACAATAGGTTCAGATAAGATTTCTCAAGGTACATTTTTTATGACAGAGTATTCTGTAGATGAGTTTGGAAATGCTACAATTCAAGCACAAGACGGAGCTAAAGAATTGCAAGAAATTTTCCCTCCAGATATTTTAATACAAGATGCATCATCTCAAGCAATTGTAAGAAGATTGTTAGACTCAATAGGATTCACTAACTATAATTTTAATTCTGCAGATACAGATAACTCAAGCATCAGGCCTTACTACTGGTACACCGACCCTGGTAAAACAGTATGGGATCATATACAAGATATATGTAAGGACACACAAATGATTGCAACATTTGATGAAAATAATGTTTTGCAATTTTATACAAGAGAATACATATTTAGAAATAAAACTGCAGACTTCAAATTCAGATACTCACAGTCTGGTTTAAATTTAGCCAACATAATTGGTTTAAATTCAGTAGATGTTCCAAGCGTAAAGTCTGTTAAGGTTTTATATGCACCTAGGCTTTCGTCTTCATATTATCAAAACTCTGATCCGCTTTATGATGCCCCAGTAATTATATTGGGGGCGGCATCGCTACAGCAAACATTGCCTGCAACAGCCACACCACAGCCAGATTTAAATGGATCGGGTGCTGCACCACTAGGTGTAATTAGTTTAAAGCCAGTTGTTGTGGCGGGCTACGAAACAAAGCTAAATTCTTTTTCTGGATATCTTGTAGTTAATCAAGAAATCATAGAATATGATGCAATTAAATTTCAATACAAGGATGCAGACACTGGAGCTCTAGAATATAGATGGATTACCTCAGATGCTGATATAAGCAAATGGGAAGGTCTATCCCAACCAAATTCATTCAAGCCAGAGTTTGAATATAGAATTAAAACAAGAAATGCTTTCAATGTATTGCCAGCTCCAGTAAGCCATGAAGTTAATATTCCTAGCCTAAAAGCAGAATGGACTGGACGCATATTAGATGAATCAACAAAAACTTCTTATGTAGATAATACCAAATTTACTCTTGATGACATATCAGCAACCAATAACTCGTTTGGCGTCAATTTTGCATTAGATGTTCCAAGAACGATGATGACTGTCTTTGCCCCAAATACACAAAAAACAACTTCTACAGATGCAAATGGTGTAGCTACATATGTATATACTGATAATAAAAAATACACAATGGTGTCTCCAAACACGATATCCCCAGACTACACAGTGGCAACTCCTCAATATTTTGCTATAGGCACAAGTATGTATTTCCCTCTTTTAAAAACAACTGCAGGGCAGGATACAGGAGAACAAAGAACCAAGGGCGGTATTGGGTTTTGTTTAAATTCAGATAACACAAGCGGATATTTATTACAAATTAATACAACCCAAAATGTTACAAAAGACAAAAATTACAAAGACATAACAATGTATAAAATTGTAAATGGGGAATTGAAAGAGCTAGGAGATACGCAAGCCTCAGATGGCGCATCTCCTATAACTGGTATTGATGGCGGAGAGCTATATAAAATTGACATAAAGGTGGCAAGAGTTACTAATGGCGGAAGCACCGTAAATGTTTTTAAAATTTTATTTAATGGAACAAGGTTTGTCGTAAAAGATACATCTCCGCTAAATATAACAAGCAAACTTGCATTATGCTCTATGCAAGGAGCAACATCATTTGATTTTATTTATGCAACATCAATTACAGATTCTGATTTTGCAAAAGACGTATCATATGATCCATATAAAGGATTTTTGGGAATAAATTCTAAAATAGTTAAATATTTTTCAGACTTTATATTTTCAGGCTCATCAGCCGTAAGCAAGCCCATCTGGATGAGAGAATTTGGTCCAGTAGCACGAGAGCTTAAAAGAATTACAACTAGATACTCGACACCAGGGTTCCCAAAGTTTACTCAAACAGTTCTTAATCCTAATGTAACAGTAGTCGGACAATCATTGGACTCCTTCAGCCTAGATGTTTTTGTAATGAACAACAGTGGTGCTTTTACCCCACTTTCTGATGGAACAGAAAAACGTTTTGCTGTAATAGGAGATAGCATACAGACAAAAGATGCTTTTGAATATATAGACTCAGCCATTTCAGAAGAAGATAAAAAACAAGGCATAGCTTTTGACTCTACCTGGATTCAAAAAGATTCTGAGGCAAAAGCCCTTCACGACTGGATAAGAACCCAATGGTCTAAGCAGCAAAGAGTAGTTGAGCTTGATACGTTCTTTAATCCATTATTAGAAATAGGCGATACTGTAGAAATATCTTATCCGTCAAACGGGCTATACTCATCAGAAGACACCTTGCCGTCAGGACAGTCCGTAGGTAAATACGTTATTATTGAAACCTCTAATTCTTCAGATTTAAGCGGAATAACCAAAATAAAAGCAAGGTCGATTTATACTGGATGAAATGGTAGAATGTTATTATGACAGATAAAAATAATTATGTGCGTCCGCCTAAATATATTTTAAAAGAAGGCGATCCACTTATAGATATATTAAAGCCAGAGTTTGTAACTGTGATCACTGGCGACGCTTTATCTGCAAAAAGCAAGGGCGTGTTATCAGGTGACGGTGAAGATGAAGACGACACTTCAGATGATACAACAGAGGGCGAAGAGGGGTTTCTTGAAGCTCCGTTTTTGTCAGACATAACAATATTAAAATCTGAAAAAATAAGAGATGGTAATGGAAACGATTTTGTTAGATTTACTGTTAATATAAAAAATCACGTGGGTGATGCTGTAAAAGGAGCTAAACTGTATGGACAATAATATTACAGGTACATATATCTTCTATGAAGATGGAAAAGAAATATATAGACAATCAAACCTAATTACAAAGTTTGGTAAAAGATATATAACACAAGCTCTAGCAGGTATTAACGGGAATGATAAAAAAGACATAGCTGTAGGAGTTGGATCAACTTCACCAACGGTTAATGACACTCAGCTTGAATTTGAGTTCTATAGATCTCAAGCATCGATGGAGAGTATTGATATTCAAACCAGCTCTGTAGATGGAACAACCTCATATGGAGTAATTTATAAAACAACTCTTCCAACAGATGCTGCAGGGCAGATCAACGAAGTAGGTCTATTTCCCTCAGTGACATTCGGAACAACAGATTATCAAAGTAAAATTATTTCTACTTTTGAAGACACCACGCAATGGACTGACAGTAGCTCAAATACTGGAGTAAGCGTAGTTGACCCAATACCTCCAATAGGTTCGTCAAGAATGTCAGTGACGTCTACTGCGGGTGCGGAAAAAGAATACTCGTATACATCTTTGCTGGACCTAATAGGCTATAGCTCTAATGACAGCCTAACATTAGCATATAGACAATCTGATAATAATTTAGATTACGTTTTTGTTAGACTATATAGTTCAGATGTTGACTACTATGAAATAAGATTTGATGGAACATCAATAGGAAATAAGCTTAGCAATATTTTGCTAAAAGACATATACGACAACACCTACGGTTATAATAGCGGAACCCCGACCCAAGATGTTATTAAAATATCTGTAGGGGCAAAAGCAAACTCTGCTACAACATCTACTGTATTATTTGACGGGCTGAGAATAAATGATGAAGATACATTTAGAATAGACTACGGAATGATAAGTAGATCTGTTTTAAGTACTCCACAAGTTAAATCTTTAGGTAAGCAAATGGATATTGAGTATAGATTAGGATTAAATTTCTAGTATGCCAAACTATAAAGGATATGAGCCAGTTGTCCCAGATCTGCAGAATAATGCTGCAGATGCAGCTGATGCTGCAGCAAAAACAAGCCCAACATCCTTTACTCAAACAATAGATTTACCACTTGTTGCTTTTAAAAGATATCAAATTGCAGCATCTTATATTTATGAAGACCCAGAGACAAAAAAGATTTCTTACAGTGGACTTTCACCATGGCTACAAACTACGTTTGATATACCAAATAAAACACTTCCAGTTACAGATGTGGTTTTAACCCCTGGAGTTAAATCATATGGAATTAAATTTACTATACCTTCAGCTAGCGAACATGCTGACATAATAATTTTTGAAAGCCTGACTGGAAGTTTTGCTGGAGAAGAATATATAGTTTATACTGGAACTTCATCTTCAATAACAATACCAACTTCTGATTTTGCTCCAAGATGGGTTAAGATTAGAACAAGAGATCAATGGGAAGATTTAAATAGAAGTGATGTTATAGCGGGACCAGTTACTCCACAAAATGCCGATCCAGATACAACTACTCCTCCAACCGCACCAACAGGAGTTTCTGTAACAGGTTTTCTGGATTCAAAAGATATAACTGGGTTTAAGGCTGGAATAACAGCATCGTGGATTGCAAAAACAGATAATAACACATCAGGGTATGTAATAAGATGGACATCACAAAATCCTGCAACAACACAGAACCCCGTATGGGAGTACGGCCAAGTTGAAGGAAAAGCTACCACAACATTTACAATTACTGGGCTTGTTCCAAACACTTTATATTATTGGCAGGTCACAGCAAAAAGTCCATATAACGCAATATCTTGGGCATCGCCACAGTCTGGAACCGTAGGTCCAGTTGTTGATTCAACAATGCCTTCAGATGCATGGGCTCAACTTAAATCAATTATTTCTATAGGCGGTAAGACTGCTGATCTATTTAAATTTGGAACGGGTATAGCTCAAGAAATAAATACTTCAACAACAATAACGCCATCAATGACTGCAGGAACCTACAGTGGAATTATTTTAAATAAATCTACAACAAACGTTGGCCATAACTACTGGTTAAATACTGGACAATTTAGAGTCGGAAGTGCAACATCATTTCTTTATTGGGATGGATCTGACGTATACACAACTGGTAAAATTAATGCAACAGGCGGAGTGTTTTCAGGAAACGTTCAAGTTTCAACAGGAACAATTTATGCAGGAGCATCCCCAACATCTGGCGCACGAGTAAGGATGAACTCTGACGGTCTATTTGCATATGATTCAAATAATAATCAAGTGTTCTCAGTTGCATCAGCAACTGGAGCATTAGATGCAAGAAGCGGTTACATCGGCGGATGGAACATTCAGGGGTCTAGCCAAACAACAGGATCTATTTCTAAAAACGGTACCATATTAGATTCAAGCGGAAACATAACATTAGGTGATACCACTGGAACACTTGCATCTATTATTAAATTAAGCTCAACAGACACAACATATAGATTATGGGTTGGAAGCCAAACAGCTTCAAATGCTCCATTTAGAGTTACCAAGGCTGGAGTTTTGTATGCAACAGGTGCAGTATTCACTTCATCTTCAATTGATGGGTATGCAACAACCGCAACAACAACAGCAATTAATACAAGACTTACAACCGTTGAAAATAACTATGTTACATCTACTACGCTAAATACAAGCGTAGCAACTAAAAACGCTATATTTGTTCAAGGAACAAGTCCAACAGCAACAAAAGCAGGAGACATATGGATAGATACTGCAAATGGAAATATATTAAAAACCTGGACTGGCTCATCTTGGACACAAAGAACTGATACTACTTATGCAACTACCACGGCTTTAAATACAAAATTAGAAGCAGGTGGGTTTGCTGTTGCAACTGCCAATAATCAAATCACATCAATTACATCAAATGGAATTATAATCCGCAGTGGAACATTTACAATTAATCCATCAAATGGAAGCACGTCCCCTACTGGTTCATACTTAATGCTTAATTCAGCAGGAATGACTGCCTATAACGGAACAAAAACAACATTTGTTATATCTTCTGATGGCAACGCAACGTTCTCTGGAAATCTAAGTGCAGCTTCTGGATCATTTGATGGTCGTGTAACTGCAAACACTGGTTCAGATACATCTCAGTATTTGGACACAGCTGGAAGCCTTAGCGGTATAACTGGTTTAGTTGTTGGATCTATTGGTTTTAAAAATACAAGTATTGGGGGTTGGTCATCCCACTGCTATCCATATATGCCAGGCTCACCAAATATTGATCTTGGAACAACTCAGTATAGATGGAATGACGTAAGAACTAGCGGTAGAGTTTTTATGGGGCACGGTGGAAGCGACACAATAACAAACGTTACTGGACAACAACCGTATACAGTATTTCTATCAACTGGAAGAGTATATGCAAATACACTAGGAACTGGATCTGGAACGGGATTAGTACAAGATTCAAGTGGATATATTAGAGTTTCTTCTTCTAGTAGAAGATATAAGGAAAACATCTCTGAAATAGAGAATATAGGATATCTTGATGCTGTTAATTTATTAAAACCAGTTAAGTTCTCATATAAGATTCAAGAAGAAGATGTTGATAGCACTCCAGGGTATGAAACAGTAAGACCAATAATGACTGGATTGATTGCTGAAGATGTAGAGCAAATAGACAAGCTCAAAGATTTGGTAAACTACAACACCTTGGGAGAGGTGGAAGGTTTGGCATATGATAGGCTTACCGCTGTATTGACATTAGCTGTTCAGGAAATATCAAATAAGATTGATAGTCTTTCAGAAAGACTTGACGCTATTGGAGCTTAATGGTATTATATATATCAAAGAGAAAAGGAATAAAATGGAAAAACAAGAATTAATTATTCAAGCATTACAAGAAAGAATTGGGCAGCTAGTCTCACAATATGAGACACATGTAGCAGTTCTTCGTGCAGAAATAACAACTTTATCAAATGCTCTTGCAGAAAAACAAGAGGACAACAAGGAGTAAAAAATGGCTATAACAATTGACCCAATGCAAATTAATGATGGAGATCCAGTTACCGCTGATCTTTTAAAGACAATAGTTAGCAACATTAATTTAATTGCAAAGGGAGAAGCCTCATCAGTAGTTGCACTTACAAATACTAATGAAACAACTGTGATTAAAAGTGCAAATACTGTTATTTCTAAAGAGGTTTCTAAATCAGTTAAGCCAACAAATAAACCTTCGGCAAGTGGTACATGGACATTCCCTGTAGCATTTACCGCAGCACCAGCATGCTGGATTCAGGTTAAAGGAACAAGCGGTCAGGCAGAAACTGCCCTGAGAGTTCATCCAGTAATTATAAGCGTGGATGAAACTTCAATGTCTTACGAGATAAGATCTGGAGCAGGGGCAACTGCTGGTACAGTAAAGTTTATTCTATTTGCTGCTGGAACTCCAGCCAGCTAAAGTATTGACACATTTTTTTAATATGCTACACTTTACGTGTAGCACCAAAGTCACGACCTCGTGACTTTTTGTATATTTTGAGGAAGTAAATGGCAAACGATTTGAAGTGGATGCTGTCGTCAGATCAGCAGTTCCCGTACCAAGATGACAAGATGATTGAGCTGTGGTTTAAAGTTATGAAGTGGTTTAAGCCAGACGTGGTTGATTATCTTGGAGATACAGATGACCAAGCATGTTATAGTAAATACACGGAAGGTCGTTCGGCAGAGTTTTTACAATTACATAAAGATGATAGTCGTGATTTAATTGTTCCAATGATGAGGCATGAAGCAAAAGGAGCAAGAGATTTTTATACAAAAACACGTGACATGCTTCCAGACGCACAACTATTTTCTGCTTTAGGAAATCATGATATTAGAATTTTTGACTATATTGATAAGAAGCTTCCTGACTATGCAAAAGATGTAACGCCAGAGTCATTGTGGTCGTTAGACTCTTTAGGTTATGAATACATTTATTATAACGAGTTGCCAAAGCGTAGATTTGGCGACATCCACGTACACCATGGACTTTCAATCGCAGCTACTGGATCAGCAAGAAAAGACATGGAGGATATGCAGATATCTTTAATTCGTGGACACTCACATAGAATCGCTTCCCACATGGTTACATATGAGCTTAGAAATGATGGCCAGGGGGAAACATTACGTGGTTACGAGATTGGCCACATGTGTGACGAAAAGTCTGATGGAATGAAATACACTCAGCACCACGACTGGCAAAAAGGTTTTGCGATTGCCCATATTGTTAATGATTATCCACATATTCAAATGGTACATGTTGCACCAGATTACTCATGCGTAGTTGATGGCAAGGTGTTTTCTGTATGATGATGAAGTGTCAAAAATGCGGTGGCCGTGTTTTTGTAGACAGGGTATTTTCTCAGATGCTGCACATGGAATTGTTCTGTATTATGTGCGGTAAAAGGTGGATGATTAATAAAGAATCGAGTAGGTTTGGAAAATGGTTAGAGGAAAAAGAAACCCGAAACAAAAAAGCTTACAGTATTTCTTCTTAAATGATAAAGTACATAAGGTTCTAAAATCATCTAGATCTAAAGATGAGCTTGTAGCTTGGTGCTATCCTGATAGGAAAAGAGTTTTATATTCTTATTCTCAGGTAAAAAAAAATATGGAAAAGGCTTACTCTATACTAGAAGTTTCTGAAATATTAAACAAGCATAGGGTAACCATACAAGATTATATTATTGAAGGAAAGGTTTTGACTCCATCAATAATATATCCAATAAGCAAGCAAGACGGTCACAAATGGTTTAGATATATGTTTAGCCATAAAAACATTTATGATATTCATGAGCATATATTAGAATCAGGGCATTCAAAAAATGTTCCTTCAAAAACTGAATTACAGGCTATTCTCAAAAACAACATTATATTGTATACTAAGACTGATTCGGGATTTGTACCAGTGTGGAAGGCGGACTAGTGGCTGCAAGAATTGTAGTTTGTGATATCTGTAAAAAAGAAATAGAAGTTCGTGGTGGAATATTTGCACACCAAACTTTGTTTAGACATAGAAAGGCGGAACATAAGTGACAACAAGGGTTAAGGTAGACTTGTCGTTTACCAGAAATCTAGGTAATTATGAAAGCATCAAAATAGGTGTTGGCATTGAGGATGATGTTCGTCAGGGTGAAACTGTAGATGCTGCAACTGAGCGAGTATATAATTTCGTAGAAAATAAGCTAATTGAAAAAACTCAAGAAGTAGAGGAAGAGCTCAAGCGTGGCAAGTAATAAAGAGCCTTATATCTTACTTTCACTTTATACAAATTTATATAAAGAAAAGTACAATAAAGTTCCCACCTTAAATAAGTTTAGAGAAAAATGGGCTATGCAAGATGTGATCGATAGTGTAGGATTTGACAGAGCACGAGAGCTGATAGAGTACTACTTTGGCCTATCAAAAGCAGGTCACCCGCTTCAGTTTTTTTACTACAACTTTGACAAGATGGATTTCTTAAAAAAAGAAATAGACAAAGATAAAATTAATAGACAAAGATTGCTTGAGGAAACAAAACAAATGGTAGAGGGCGGAGAATAATGAATACAGAAGCAGAGTTAATTTCAGCTGTATGTAAAAATAAAGACATTAGCACATTGCTTGCAGACAATGTTGATGAGATATTTACATCCCATAGAGACATATGGGATGGATTAAAGTCTTACTATTACAAGTTTAAGGCTGTGCCAGAAGCTGGCGTTCTTATTGAAAAGTTTAAAGACTTTGAGGTTGTAGAAACTACAGCGGAAACAGGTTACTATCTTGATAAGCTAAAAAATGAATACTTATCTAATAGGCTTAAGTCAATCATTCTTCAAAGCGGTTCTGCATTAAAAGAAGATGCTGCTGCTCGTGTCCTTGCTGAGATGCAAAGCAAGCTTGCAACCCTTAGTAAGTTTACCAACAATGTTAGAGACCTAGATATTATTGATCTTGAATCAGCAGAAAACCATTTTCTATCAGTAAAAGAAAGATCTGCAATAATGGGAGGAAGCCCAGGAATCCTGACTGGCTTCCAGGCAATCGATAAAGCATACCCAACTGGTATGGCCCCAGGTCATCTAATTGTTGCTATCGGTTGGCCAGGTCGTGGTAAGACATGGTTTACATCTTATCTTGCATGCAAAGCTTGGGAGCAGGGATTTAAGCCAATGATTATTTCGCTTGAAATGTCTCCTGAAAATATGCGTGATCGTATCTATACAATGCTGGGATCTGGCCTATTCAAGGCAAGCGATTTATCTAAAGGCGATATTAATATTGATGATTTTAGATCTTGGGGTAAGAAAAAGTTTGAAGGTAAAAATAGTTTTATCCTTATATCAAATGAAGGAACTGCAGAAGTAACACCAGCAACAGTTCAGGGTAAGATTGACCAACATAAGCCAGACCTTGTGATCTTAGACTATCATCAATTGTTTAATGATAATAAGAGAAGTAACTCTGAAGTTGAGCGTAACAGAAATATTTCCCGTGAATTTAAACTGCTTGCGGTTTCAAATAACATTCCTGTAATTGATATTACTGCTGCAACTGCAGACGATATTTCAGACCAAGATAATCCACCAATGATGTCCCAAGTAGCTTGGTCAAAAGCCATTGAGTACGATGCTGACATGGCGATGGCTATTCATAGATACCCAAATACAAATATGATTGAGGTTATTTCTAGAAAGAACAGACATGGAAATGATTTTAACTTCTACCTAGACTGGGATATAAATAGGGGTATTGTTAAAGAAATTTACGAGAATCCGTTTAGCGATGCACAAGGCAATTAAAAGATTTTGTATAGACGGTCAATTTATAGATGATTCTAAAGCATTATCAATTAAAGACCTTAATGAGCGTACGCTTGAAGTTCAAATGCGTGACAGGGGATATGTAAGAGCTCTTGACATGGATCCTGTTTGGACTGTAGAATACGTATCTGATAAAGACGAATGGTTTTTCAAGATGTCAATATACGGCATATACATAGGAAAGAAGAGATCATGGCAATACGAGGGAATACAGCAAGGCAGGTTAATACCACGCAATATGCTCCAGGCCAAATCAAATCAATCCTAAAAGAATTAGGGTTAGATGTAACAAGCGAGCCTGGCGATGACATAATGTTTTATTGTCCATTTCATTCAAATAGACATAGCGCTAGCTGTTGTATAAGTAAAGTTTCTGGTGCATGGCTTTGTTATAATCCTGCATGCGGAGAGTCTGGATCCCTTGTAGAGTTAGTTAGAAGAGTTTCAGGTAAGAATAATTTTCAAGCGCTTAGATTAATATCTACAAAGGGACAAGAATCTCTAGACGGCTTCGACGAAATGCTGCAAGCAATGATGGAAGATAAACCAGAGTTTAAAGAGTTTCCCTATGACACAATCTATAGGCTGCATCTTGATCTTGCCCAAAACGAACAAGCAAAAAATTATCTTCTTTCAAGAAAAATAAATACTGATACTATGAAGTATTTTGAGCTAGGGTATTCTGAAAACATGAAAATGGTTGTAACTCCAGTTCATAGTCCAGAGGGTGCACCAATAGGTATTGTTGGAAGGTCTATTGAAGGCAAGACTTTTAAAAATAGTACTGATTTGCCAAAAAGCAAAACTTTATTCAATGTGCATCGTGCTAAAAAAATTGGTGGTAACGTAATTGTTGTTGAGTCTAATTTTGATGCAATACGAATTCATCAGGCTGGTTTTCCAAACGTTGTAGCAACACTAGGAGGATTCTTGTCAAAGGAACAACATCTGTTGTTGAATAAATATTTTAACAGGATTATAATAATGACAGACGCAGACCAAGCTGGCAGGGAGTTAGGTTCGGCAATTTCAGAAAGGCTACGCAATAAAGACATCTTGTGGGCTTCTTATGAATATGGTAAGATATATCCTCATGAAGCAAAAGATGCAGGAGATATGACAGACGAAGAGATTAAGATTTGTATCAACAATGCAGTTTCTGATATTGAATACAAATCTTGGCATTCGTGATATAATAAAGATACAGACGGATATATACCGTCAACTATAAACTAGGAGAAAAAATGGGTATCGTAAAAGGACTAAAGGACCTAAACAAGGTCATGGATAAGCCACAAGCAAGCGGTGGCGATGGAACAAAAGGTCGCTGGGTAAAGCTAGAAGACGGAGAAAGCATTAAGATTCGTTTTCTTCAGGAGCTTGATCCAGATTCACCAAATTATAACGAGACGCTTGGTCTCGGATTTATTGCAGTAGAACATACAAACCCTAAGGACTATCGTCGTAAAGCTTTATGCTCAATGGACGATCAGGGCAAGTGCTATGGTTGTGAACAACACCGCAAGGATTACAAGGCGGGATGGAAGGGTCGTTCAAGACTCTACATCAATGTATTAGTAGATGACGGCAAGGAAGAACCTTATGTTGCAATTCTTTCACAAGGTTCAAGTGGTAAAACAGTAACGCCTACTCTAATCGAATACGCTGGAGAAATGGGATCTATTACTAATCTCATGTGGCGTATCAAGCGTTCAGGAATGAAAACAGATACAAGCTATACAATTATTCCTCTTGCAAAAGATGAAACACCATTTGATGCATCAGGTCTTGAGCTATATAAGCTTGAAGAATCTGCAGTTCGTGATATGCCTTATACAGAACAAGAAGCATTTTTTGCAGGCGAAGGTTCGACTGCCGAGGAATCAGATGCTTCATCAAGCAGCGTAGACTGGTAAAACAAAATAAGTAGGGGCAGTCTATTGACTGCCCCTATTCTATTTAGTAGAATAACGACATGAGTTTTACACACCTACACGTACACAGTTATTACAGTTTAATGGACGGACTTAATTCCCCAAGAGAATTATGTCAAGCTGCGCTAGATGCTGGACAAACTGCAATTGCAATTACAGATCATGGAACATTATCTTCTCATCGTGATATGCAGATAGCAGCAAAAGAACTAGGGATTAAACCAATTTTAGGTGTTGAGGCATATATCTCTCCGACAGATAGATTTGATAAGTCTTCTAAAACTGATAAGTCAATTCAAGCATATAACCACATTATCTTGCTTGCAAAAAATAAAGTCGGCTTAGCAAACATAAATGCATTGCAAGAGATTGCTTGGAACGAAGGCTTTTATCACAAGCCACGTATTGATAGAGAGGTTTTAAAAGAATATGCGGAAGGTATTATTGTCCTTAGCGGATGCCTTAATGGTCTTATTAGTAAGTGCATCGAAAAAGGCGAATTGGGAGAAGCAAGGCTTATACTCAAAGACTTTAAGCAAACTTTTCAAGAAGATTTTTATGTGGAGGTTCAATCTCATAATCCGACAGAAATAAATGCTGCTCTTCTTGATCTTGCTGACGAACTTAAAATCAAGGCGGTGGCAACAGGAGATGCTCATTTTGCTAAGGGCGAAGATAAGGTTTTAGAAGAAGCAATGCTCATCCTGTCTACAAATCCAAAAATGGACAAAGATGCAGACTTTGAGATGTCTAGAAATATGAACGATATGCTTGATAGATTTAACTATCTTTATCCAGACAGAAAAATATCATTTCAAGATTATAATTTATTTATTCAGTCACGGTCTGAAATTGAAGCTGATTTTAACCAAGCTGGAATTTCTCGTACAGACATTTATGAGAATACCATGGAAATTGCTGAAAAAATTGGAGAATACGATTTTAACAGCGGTTTAGACCTCCTCCCAGTACCTAAGACCAATGCAGACAAGAAACTGTCTGAGATGGCCTCAGAAGGCCTTAAAAGGCTAGGTCTGGCCGAAGATAAGGTCTACCTGGATAGGTTGCAGGAAGAATTAGATGTGATTAGGGATAAGAAATTTGCATCCTACTTTCTAGTTGTAGCCGACATGATTAACTGGGCAAAAACAAATAATATCAAGGTTGGCCCTGGGCGTGGTTCTGCAGCTGGATCCTTAGTTTGTTACTCATTGGGAATTACAGACGTTGATCCAATTAAATATGACCTTCTGTTTTTCCGATTTATTAATCCTGAGCGCAATGACTTTCCTGATATTGATACAGACTTTGAAGACCGCCGTCGTAAAGAGGTCAAGGATTATTTAAAGAAGAAGTTTAAGCACGTTGCATCTATTTCCACTTTTACTTATTTTAAAGATAAAGGTGTTGTTCGTGATGCTGCACGTGTGTTCATGGTTCCACTTTCAGATGTTAACCGTGCATTAAAGCAAGTAGATACTTTTGAAGATTTCATGGAGTCTCCTAATACAAAAGAGTTTAGAGCAAAGTATCCAGAGGTCGTGTGGTTGGCAGAAAGACTACGTGGAAGAATTAGATCAGTTGGAGTACACGCTGCAGGAGTTGTTGTTGCCAAAGATGATATTAGAAAATATGCACCCGTAGAATCACGTGAGGACGCACAGGACAAGGTATCTGGCAGAATTCCTGTTGTTGCTTATGATATGGATACTGTAGCGGATATTGGTCTAATTAAGCTAGATGCTTTGGGTCTTAAAACACTTTCTGTTATTTCGGATACATTAAAATCAATAAAAGACAGAACGGGTAAAGACATAGATTTTTCATCAGTTTCTTTAGAAGATAAAAATGTATACAAGATGCTTAATGAAGGATACACAAAGGGTGTGTTCCAAGCTGAAGCTACGCCATACACAAACTTATTAATAAAGATGGGTGTTGATAAATTTGAAGATCTTGCTGCATCTAATGCTCTTGTAAGGCCAGGAGCGATGAAGACTGTAGGAGATGCTTACATTAAGCGCAAGCAAGGTCAGCAAGACATTACCTATACTCATCCAATCATGAGGCCTTTTACAGAAAACACTTACGGTGTTATTATTTACCAAGAGCAGGTTATGCAGGCATGCGTACACTTAGGGGGTATGACTTGGTCTGAGGCCGACAAGGTTCGTAAGATCATTGGTAAGAAAAAAGATGCAAGAGAATTTGACCAATTCAAGGATAAATTTATTGATGGTGCTTCAAAGCACATTTCTAAGAAACAAGCGGAAACGCTTTGGCATATGTTTGAAGCTCACGCAGGTTATTCTTTTAATCGCTCTCATGCTGTTGCTTATTCCATGCTTTCTTATTTTACAGCTTGGCTCAAGTATTATTATCCTCTTGAATTCATGTTTTCGATTCTTAAAAACGAAAACGATAAGGATGCTAGGACAGAGTATTTAATTGAAGCAAAAAGATTAGGTCTTAAGGTATTGCTGCCTCATATTAATGAATCCGATATCTATTTTTCATTGCAAGGCAATGCAATCAGATTTGGACTTGCAGAAGTAAAGTATATTTCTGACAACATTGCAAATAAAATTATAGACGCTAGACCATTTAAAGATTATGAAGACTTTATGTCAAAGGCTTCCAAGAAAGGTTCTGGAATAAATAGTCGTGCAATTCAAGCATTAAATGCAATTGGTGGTTGTGCTTTTGAAGACAACCTGAGATCTGGCAATGAAAAGGATAACTACTATGAGTATCTAGGCATACCTACTTTTAATTTAGATCTTCCGCCACGCATTAAGGCTCAGGCTAGACCAATTGAGGAATTTGATGAGCTAGGATCTTTTGTTATGTTTGGAATGGTTAAGTCAATTAAAAGAGGAACTGGCTGGGCCAGAGTTGAGCTAGTAGACGAGACAGGGTCAATAGGTCTTTTCCATAATGAACAAACTCAAATTGAAACTGGACAAATGTATTTTATTTTAGTTGGAGATAATCGTATTTCTAGATACATTAAGGTTTCTGATATTAACCCAGAGTCAAATGATATATTTGTAGACTATCTTTATAAAAAGCAATATGAGTTAGACGAAGACGAGTACATGGTTGTTAATTTTACCCCATATCAAACCAAGGCTGGTAAAACAATGAGCCATATTGTTATGACAAATAAAGATAAAGAGTTGGTTAGAGCAATTGCTTTCCCAACAATGTATAAACAAACTCTTGCAAAGATGCGAGAGGGAATGAAGTGTAGGCCAGTGTTATCTAAATTAGATGACGGAACTTTAAACATAAAGGAGATAAAATAGTGGAAGAGTTAGATTTAGAACAATACTTTAATTCGTTAACATCTAATAAGATTTTAATAGGCGTATTAGGTCAGACAGGTAAAATAGAAATACCTATTTCTTTTTTTACAGACGTACAAGATTCTCAACTTGAAGTTACATTAAATGAAGATCAAACTCATTTTGTATTTAGCTTAAAGGGTAATAATGAGTAGTCAAACTAATATTAATTTAATTACAGATTACGGATTAGATGCCCTGTCAGCAGTTTTACATGAAACTGCAATTGAAAAAGGTTTTTGGGATGGAGAAATTTCATATGACAAAATCGGTAACAAGCTTGCCCTTGTTCATTCGGAAGTCACAGAGGTTTTGGAAGCCATTCGTAAAAGTCAAGGATCTGAAAAGGTTGTAGAAGAAATTGCCGATGTAATTATTAGACTATTGGATTTGTATGCAGCGATGATGAATTCAAATCATGTAGAGCATAGCCTAGACGAGGTTTTAAATAATAAATTGGAAAAAAATAAATCTAGACCCAAGCTTAACGGCAACCGATTTTAATGCTATAATTATACAAAAGAAAGAGAAAAAATGACAATATTGATAGATGATATACTATCAAAGCTAGATCCAAAAACAAGAGCAAGAGTTCAATCAGCCCAAAATGTTGTTGTAGAAAAACAGCAAACTCCAAGCATAGGATTAAACTTTGCTCTACACGGAGGGCTAGGCTTTGGAAGACAGGTTTTAATTTGGGGAAATAAGTCAGCTGGAAAATCTTCTTTCTGCTTACAGATGATTGCCGAAGCGCAAAAGGCGGGCAAGACATGCGCCTGGATTGATGCAGAGGCTTCATATGATCAATCATGGGCAGAATCATTGGGAGTAGATTCGTCTTCCCTTATCTACTCTCCAGCAAAAACCGTTAATGATATGGTTGATGTTGCAACAAAGTTAATGGAAGCCAGCGTTGATGTAATTGTAGTAGATTCTATTTCTGCATTACTACCTGCAATATATTTTGAAAAAGACGGAAATGAGCTTAAGGATCTTCAAGATACTAAGCAAATTGGAGCAGAAGCAAAGGATATGACTCATGCAGTCAAAATGTTAAATTATGCAAACAAAAACACACTACTGGTTCTCATCTCACAGCAAAGAAATCAATTTGGATCTATGCATGCCTCCCACATTCCAACAGGGGGAATGGCGGTCAAATTCTTTTCTTCCACAGTCATTAAGTTATGGTCTTCGGAAGCTGAAGCTAATGCGATTAAAGCGGGCGTTAAAGTCGGTGACAAAATCATTGAACAGCGAGTTGGCAGACCAGTCAATTGGATTATTGATTATAACAAACTCGGCCCCCCTAATCTTTCAGGACAATACGACTTCTACTATCAAGGAGAAACATTAGGGGTAGACAGGGTTGGAGAGACTCTGGACGTTGCCGAAATGTGCGGTCTTATTGAAAAAGGTGGAGCTTGGTACACAGTTTATGGAGAACGTTTTCAGGGTAGAGCAAAAGCTGTGCAGTACTTACGTGAAAATCCAGATGTTGTCTCGAAGTTGACGGAGGAAATTAATGCCAAATATTAATGAATTTATTAATAAAAAAAATGCTGAAGTTTTGCATGCACCTGAACTAGAGAGGGTGGACGGTATAAAGCCATGCTCTAAATGTGAAAGTAATGCTGAGTACGCTATGTGGGATCCAAGAGACATGATTCTCTCATGGAAATGCTCAGATGGTCATGATAATCAGTTTAAGGTCAACTGATGTCAGAAAGATCAGAGGCTAAACGAGATGGTGCAAAGCAACAAAAAAACTCTGGACGTGGTTCTTATCAGAAGGGCGATGCACAGTGGAAAGATTTCGTGGTGGATTATAAGGAATATGAAAAATCAATTTCTATTTCGCAAAGTATTTGGGCTAAAGTTTGTACAGATACTTTTAAGGTTAGCAGGGATAAGTATCCTGTACTTAAACTCATCCTTGGCAAAGACAATGCCAAAACGAGGCTCGCAGTAATAGAGTGGTCTTTACTGGAACAAATGGTAGAGAAGTGGGAAAATGATTAGTTTTTTATTTGGAGTAATGTTGGGTTTTGTCATAGGATACCCACTTGGTTTATGGGCCATTGATTACACAAGGAGACATGATGGAAGATAAGAATACTTTAGAGCTTATAAGCACTATTACTGAATTTAATGATCTTCATGAGTTCATGAAAGACGAGCATCTTGATAAAGCAATGGCAATAGTTGTTAAGATATTGATGAACCCAGACATACCTTCAGCCAAGGCTCCGCACCTAATTATGGAGCTTCAAGCAATGTCAACTAAATTTGCTGTTCTTGCATCTGTGTATTCTACAATTGCAAAAGACAAGGCTGGTACGGAAAACAATAATAAGAAAAATATTTATTATTCAGTAAAGGAGTCCATAGACAAACTTGTAGATGCACTTAAATATGTAGTTAGGTACAATTCATAATGATTAAAGACATATTGCTTTCTACATTAACAGGTGCTATCCTAGGTGGAATCTTTGCAGCATTTAAATTGCCAGTTCCAGCACCACCATACTTCCCTGCTGTAATGGGTATCGTTGGTATTTGGCTCGGCGCTGATTTAGTGTTTAGGTTTTTTAATGGCTAGAGATATTGTAAAAAACCTTAAATTCAAAAAACACACGGGTAAATTTTTTGATCCAGAAAAATTTGCACAGCTTCTTGATGAGTCGTATCGAAATACAAAAAGAGCGGACGGAGAGATGACAAAAAAATCATTTAGCCCAAGCTCACTTGGATATGGTCACGGTAATTGTCCAAGATATTGGTATATGGCATTTAGTGGTGCAATTTTTATAGACGATAACGATGCAGTTGCCGTGGCGAATATGGCTCAAGGCACACAGGCTCACGAAAGATTGCAGAAGCTTATTTCTACCATGCCAGAGTTTGTTCGTGAAGAAGAAGAAATTATAAATGACTATCCGCCAATTCGTGGATTCATAGATCTTATTATGAAATATGACGGCGAAACTGTGCTGGGTGAAATTAAAACAGCCAAGCAGGAAGTCTGGGACACAAGGCAAGCAGAAATGAAACCTTCAACTAATCACATATTGCAGCTTCTTACTTACATGAAACTTAAGAATGCAAAAGAAGGTTTTTTCTTGTATGAAAATAAAAATACTCAAGAGATTTTAATTATTCCAATTTCAATGAATGAAAAAAATAAAAAGATTATAGAAGACCTATTTCTATGGATGCAAGAGGTATACGATAATTTTAAGGACGGCGATCTCCCAATGAGGCCAGCTGGATCTACTAAATCAAAAATGCCTTGTACTTATTGCCCAATTAAAAAACAGTGTTATTCAAAAGAAACTCCAACAGGTACAGTTCAAATTGAGCTGTATAAGGTGCCATCTTTATGATATGTATAAATAAGGATTGTGGAAAAGACTTTGAGCCAAAGACACATAATCAAAAATACTGCTCTGATGAATGTTGCAGAATTGCAACAAATAAAAGGATAATGGAAAAGTATTATGAAAAAAAGGCTATTAAAAACGGTGCAATTAGAAATTGTAAAAAATGTAAATCTCAGCTAAGTAGATATAATGATGTAAATATTTGCTATAAATGTGAAAAAGAGTCTAAATCTAAATCTAAAAATAAATTGGAGGCGCTGATTAATGAGATTAAACGAGCTGATTAAAACAAAAGCCTATCGTGTTTTGGGTATAGATGCATCTACAAATTCAATTGCTTTTTGCCTTCTTGAAAACAATCAACCAATAAAGTGGGGAAAGATCAATATTGAAGGCTCTGACATATATGAAAAAATATATGATGCAAAAGTAAAAATGTCAGTAATGCTTGATGAGTTAAAGTCTGACTACATTGCGGTTGAGGGTGCAGTACTTGTCAGATCACCTGATGCTGTGATAAAATTATCATATGTCTATGGAGTTGTTATTGCTGAGCTTATGTCTACTGGCGCTAAGGTTATTACAATTAGCCCTACCGCATGGCAGGCGCACATTGGCAACAAAAATCCAACGAAGGATGAAAAGTCTAGAATAAGATTGGAGCACCCTGGGTACGCAGACTCGTGGTACAAAAATCAATTAAGGAATATGAGAAAGCAAAGAACTGCGGATTATTTTAACAGCAAGTATGGATTGTCTGTTTCTGATTTTGATGTCGCAGACAGTTTTGGAATTGCATATTACGCAAATGAGGTGCTTACAAAAAGATGAAACTTTATCAAAGTAAAGATTGGCTTTACAGAAGATATGTTGTTCAAAGAAAAACAGTTACAGAAATTGCAACTGAATGCAAAGTCTCTGCTATGACCATACAGAGATATTTAGAGAAGTTTGAATTAATAAAAAGGAGATAAAGTGGCGGAGTTTCCAAATAGGGAAAATGGATTTCAGACATGGGTTACAGACCTTCAGTTACTAGGCGTGGACGCACCAGCAGGTAACAGGATCATTACTGAGTGTCTTGAGATTGCAGAAATGTTAATAAACAAAAATAGATCTTATGGCAATTCAGCTTTAGATCCTATTCGTATATTTTCAAAAGCGGGACCAAGAGAACAGCTACATGTTCGAATAGATGACAAATTAAATAGACTCATGAAGGGCACAGACTATCCAGGAGACAATGATATAGACGATCTAATAGGATATTTAATCCTATTAAAGATAGCTAAATCAAGTTGATTTTTTAGTCAACTAGGATTATAATAGTTTATTATGAGTGAAATAGAGCCATCTGTCCATTTTGACAGAATGAATAAGGTAGTTGAAGAGCTGCTAAAAGGAAACACGCCAGGTCAGATAGCAACTATAACTGGGTTTAACAGAAAAGAAGTTGTAGAGCTTATTGATGAGTGGAAGTCTGTTGTCCATAATGATAGCAATATGCGTGATAGAGCTAGGGAAGCAATTTCTGGAGCAGATCAACACTATGCAATGCTTATCCAAGAAGCCTGGAAAACTGTTCAGCAGGCCGATGTTCAAGATGCATTAAATGTAAAAGCAACAACACTTAAATTAATTGCAGACATAGAGGCAAAAAGAATTGGCATGCTTCAATCTGTTGGTGTTTTAGAAAACACTGAAATTGCAGCACAAATTGCAGAGACAGAAAAGAAGCAAGAGCTGCTGGTCGGAATATTAAAAGAGGTTACTGCTCAGTGCTCTCATTGCAAACTAGAGGTTGCAAAAAGATTATCTCAAATTACAGGTGTAGTTGAAGCTGTTGTAATTCACCCAGAGGCTGTAGATGGAATTTAATTTTAATGATATCATTGACATTCTTGACGGAGAAGAGTTTGAAGAAAGACCAGTAGACCTTAGAACATTTGTAACAGATCCAAACTATTTAGGACTTCCTCCATTATCAGATTATCAGTATACATTAATTGAAAAATCATCTCAGATATATAAAGAGTCTACTTTATGTAAACTTTTTGGAGAAGAAGAAGGCAAGCGCATGTTTAAGCAAACATGCAATGAGGTTATAGCACAGTTAGGAAAAGGATCTGGAAAAGACTATACCGCAACCATCTCTGTGTCCTATATGGTATATCTTCTTTTGTGTCTAAAAGATCCCGCTTCGTACTACGGCAAACCGCCAGGTGATACGATTGATATTTTAAATATTGCTATAAACGCTCAGCAAGCTAACAACGTATTCTTCAAGGGCTTTAAGACAAGAGTAGAGCGCTGCCCTTGGTTTGCGGGTAAGTATGAAGCAAAAGCATCAGAAATAAAATTTGATAAGAATATAACGGTACACTCTGGGCACTCTCAAAGAGAAGCTTGGGAAGGATATAACGTTATCACTGTAATACTTGACGAAATCTCAGGATTTTCAATAGAAAACACAACAGGCCATGACCAGGCAAAAACAGCTGATGCAATATACGACATGTACCGTGCATCGGTTATTTCTCGTTTCCCTGATTATGGAAAAGTAATTTTGCTTTCATTCCCTAGATTTAAAAACGATCCAATACAAAAATTTTATGAATCTGTAATTGCTGAAAAAGAAACAATTATTAGGTCTAAAATATTAAAGATGGATGAAGATTTGCCAGACGGCACGGACGGAAATGAAATTACTGTAGAGTGGGAAGAAGACCATATTGTTTCATATGCAATACCTAAAGTTTATGCAATCAAAAGACCTTCTTGGGAAGTAAATCCAACTAAAAAGATAGAAGATTACAAGGTAGAGTTTTATAAAAATATGCCAGACGCACTTGGTCGTTTTGCCTGCATGCCTCCAGAAATGATTGATGCATTCTTTAAGTCTCGTGAAAAAATTGAAAAAGCTTTTAATAACACAGCTTTAGCCGTCGACTCATTTGGAAGACTTGAGCCATGGTTTGCTCCAGATCCAGATAAAGAATATTTTATTCACGTCGACTTGGCTCAAAAACATGACCACTGTGCCGTGTCAATGTCACACGTTCAAAAGTGGGTGAATGTAAAAGTTACTGATACATACTCTCAGCCAGCACCAATTGTTGAGGTAGATGCAGTAAGATACTGGACTCCAACTCCAGACAAGTCTGTTGATTTTACTGAGGTAAAAGATTATATTCTTTCTCTTAGAACCACTGGGTTTAAAATCAGGCTATGCACATTCGATAGATGGAATTCTCACGACATGATGCAACAACTAAAGCAGTACGGAATTAATACAGAAATTTTGTCGGTAGCAAAGAAGCACTACGATGACATGGCAATGGTGGTTTTAGAAGAAAGACTACATGGCCCATATATTCCTTTATTGATAGATGAATTACTACAGTTAAAAATTATGAAAGATAAGGTTGACCACCCAAGAAAAGGTTCAAAAGACTTGGCTGACGCAGTGTGCGGATCAGTGTTTAATGCAATTAGCATGACAAGGCCAAATATCAATCAAGAGATAGACATACATACCTATGACTCTATGTCTTATGACGATGATTTTGGTAAAAAGGCAGATGGAGAAGTTCACCATTATAATATGATTAGAGCTCCAAGAATGCCAGAACATTTAAAAGAAGCTATGGACAGGATGCAAATACTATGAGTGAATATCAAGAGCAGGCAAAGTTATGTAAATGTTGTACTAAGCATGTTCCACTTCCAACAGTTATGAAAGAGTATAATCAGGAAATGGTTTGCCCAACAACATATTACAATATAATTGAATATAAAAGGATATGGGAATCGTACGGTAAGAGGCCCATTGGTAGCATAAGAAAACATTTTTCAGAGTATGTTCAACAAGCAGTAGAAAAAACTATTGACAATATTTAATGATATATACTATACTATCAACTAGGCGCCAATAGCTTAGTTGGTTAAAGCCCCGAACTCATAATTCGGTAATCGTAGGTTCAAGTCCTACTTGGCGCACAGGAGGAAAAGTGGACGAAGATATGTTGCAATATTATATTGAGCTAGGTGTAATAAATGTATCTGGCATGGACGAAAATGGTGAATTTATATTTACTATTGATGAAAGTGCAAAAGAGATTGCGCCAGAATTATGGAAGGCTCATACAGATTTTGTAGATGCTACACTAATTGATCTATTTGAAAAAGGTTTGCTTGACGTTGAGTACGATGAAAATTTAGAAGCTCATATGGAGTTAAGCGAAGAAGGAAAGCGTGTAGCAAAAGAATTAGGGTTAATAGAATTAGAAGAATAAACAATGCCTCCATAGCTCAGGGGAAAGAGCGAGACTCTTCTAAGGTCTGCGTCGGTGGTTCGAATCCATCTGGGGGCGCAAAGCAGTTGACTATATTTTTATAGTATGCTAATATATACATCTCAGCGGATTAGAGCAGCTCGGTTAGCTCGAAAGCCTCATAAGCTTTAGGTCATGGGTTCGAATCCCATATCCGCCACAAACAAGTTTCCGACGGGAAACTTGGAATATGCCAGAACGAAGCGTTTGTCAGCAAGCGTGAGATTGGGCAGGTGGCCTTAACGGGCAAGGTTAGTAACCTAAACATTTGGCAGGACTAAAGCGTATATCATACACTGATATTGTTGACTTGTCCTTGGTGGTAAAAGGCAATCCACCTATTCACATTACAAACCCGCCTAAAAAGCGGGATTTGTTTTTGACCCATAGCTCAGTTGGTAGAGCGTCGAACTGTTAATTCGAATGTCCCAGGATCGAGACCTGGTGGGTCAGCAAGTCGCATGGTGTAAGTGGAAGCATAGACTACATGCAATGAGTTAGTACTAACTCGTGTGTAGGTAAGATGCAGGTTCGATCCCTGTTGTGGCTAGGCATAGTAATGATCTGCTATGCTGTTTGCGAATATTGCATAATGGTAGTGCTCCTTCCTTCCAAGTAGGTGGCGTCAGTTCGATTCTGACTATTCGCTCTGAGGCACCCTAGCATCACTCAACGATATTTCACTGGGTGCCTCTCCTGGTCTCGTAGCTCAGTTGGTTAGAGCGCTTCCCTGTCACGGAAGAGGTCGACGGTTCAAGTCCGTTCGGGATCGCTGGAAGATTAGAGCAGTGGCCTAACTCACCTCTTTGCTAAAGAGGCAATCCGAAAGGAGCACAGGTTCGAATCCTGTATCTTCCGCAATGCCTCCATCGTCTATCGGTTAGGACTTCAGATTTTCAATCTGGCAAGACGGGTTCGATTCCCGTTGGAGGTACTTGCATAACATAAAAAGAAATGGTATTATTAATACATGAACGCAACACTTCGATCATATCAGACCACACAGCAAGGTGGACATTTTGTCCTGCCGTCTACAGTGTGGTTTATTGGAAGTGTTGTCTGATCTAGTTTTATAATATAAAACCTAATCGGGCAAATTGAAAAATTTGGCCCGATTTTTGTTTATACCCATATAGCTCAGTGGAATAGAGCATCTCGCTACGAACGAGAGGGTCACAGGTTCGAATCCTGTTTTGGGTGCAGAGGTATAGCTCAGCGGTAAGAGCATCTGTCTGATACACAGAAGGCCAATGGTTCAAATCCATTTATCTCTACGGGAACTTAGCTCAATTGGTAGAGCGTGTGTCTGAAGAACACAAGGATCAGGTTCGAAACCTGGATTTCCCACTGATCGAAAGATCATGCTTGACTAGCTCCAATGGTAGAGCGTTCGCCTTGTAAGCGAAATGTTATCAGTTCGAATCTGATGTCAAGCTCTTGGACGTGGTGTAGTGGTAGCACAAGAGCTTCCAAACCTCTTGGTGCGGGTTCGATTCCTGCCGTCCTTGCCTGGTTGTAGTTCAGTTGGTAGAACGCCTGCTTTGGGAGCAGGAGGTCGCAGGTTCGAGTCCTGCTAATCAGACTTGGGAAACATAGCTCAGAGGAAGAGCGCCTGCTTTACACGCAGGATGTCGTAGGTTCAATCCCTACTGTTTCCACGGTGGCGTTAGCCAAGTGGTTAAGGCATTCGGTTGTGGTCCGAATATTCGTGAGTTCGATCCTCACACGTCACACCACGTCATACAGGCTCCAAGGTGGGGCAGCGGACTGTAAATCCGTCGTCTACGACATGCTTGGTTCGATTCCAAGGTATGGCACCAAGGAAGGTCAAGTCCGATTGGCGACGGCAGCTGTCTTGAAAACAGTCGAGGTATAAAAGCCCTTGAGAGTTCGACTCTCTCACCTTCCGCCACTTCCCCTTCGTCCAATGGCAGGACACCAGGTTTTGGCCCTGGGAATCTTAGTTCGAATCTAGGAGGGGAAACAAAGCTCCATTAGTCCAATTGGTAGAGGCGCCAGACTTAGAATCTGGATGTTGTAAGTTCAAGTCTTACATGGAGCACCATTGACAATCATATTTTAAAATAGTAAACTTATAACATAATATATATTTCCATATAAATAATATGGATTTTATCAATGGAGACTAAATGAAAACAATAGGAGATCGTTTAAGCGAATTCTCAATCGTAGGAGTAAAGCCTGGAAGATTGGATGCTTCAGATGATGTGTTTGAAACATTAACTGAAAAGTCATTCCCAGGAAAATGGAAGGTTATTGTTTATTATCCAAAAGATTTTACATTTGTTTGTCCAACTGAAATTGTTGCTTATGACAAGCTTGTAAAAGATTTTGAAGACAGAGATGCAGTTTTGTTAACAGGATCAACAGATAACGAGTTCTGTAAAGTTGCATGGAGAAATGCTCATGATGACTTAAAGAAGACAAACTCTTGGATGTTTGCCGATCAAATCCGTGGCTGGAGTTACGACTCAGCAACCGATACTGCATTTTCAGGATTAGCTGACCAGCTTGGAATTATTACTAGCCAAGGTGTGGCGCTTCGTGCAACATTTATTGTTGATCCAGAAAACATTATTCAGCATGTAACTGTAAATAATTTAGATGTTGGACGTAATCCAGAAGAAACACTTCGTGTTCTTGATGCTTTACAAACAGGAGAGCTGTGTGCCTGCAATAGGTCAGTTGGCGGGGAAACTCTGTAATGCAATGGGTAGATAGCCTAAAAGAGTCTTTGCCAGAATATGCTAAGGACATTAAGTTAAATTTAGATGCCGTAATCAATAGAAGTTCTTTCGATCCAGAGCACTCTACTGCTCTAGCACTTGCAGCAGCAATGCAAACAGGAAATGGAAAGCTTGTTGCATTTATTGCGTCTGGAGTTTCAGATGAAGTGGAAAAGAATGCAGCGATGACAGCAGGAACATTGATGGCACAAAACAATGTTTGGTACCCATACATTGAGATGTTGGGTGATCCAAACGTCAGCGGTCTTCCAGCCCAATTGCGAATGAACGCCATAGCATCCCACGGGGGAACTACTAAGGCTAAATTTGAATCTTATTCCCTAATAGCTTCTATTATTGGAAAGTGTCATTTTTGCATAAATGGACATGCAGATACGCTGAGGTCAGAGGGATACACTGCAGAACAACTCAGAGATTTGGGTCGTATTGCAGCAACAGTAAATGCTCTTTCTAAGGTCTTATCTGCTTAATGGTATAATTAACCTATGCAAAAAATAACACATAAACAAGATGTGGTTGAGTATTCAGGCGTCTTTACTAATGAAGAATGTTCTAATTTTATACAATATTGGAATAGTTTAGACGACTGGATGCTGTCTTGTTTTCCAGGGATGTACACGATATCTGGTAAAAAACCAAATGACGGGCCAGGAAAAGAACTTGTCTTTCAAGCTAAAGACAAGATGCATAAATTAGCAGAAGAGGTTTTTAATAAAAAATTAAAACCTTTAACTCTCAGCACACACAAATGGACACCTGGTGCTTGGGCAGCTGACCATGCAGATAATGCTGAACTTGACGGAACACCAAATGCTTGGAAAGAAAACAAGCTGGTTGCAATAGTTTATTTAAACGATGACTATGAAGGTGGGAAGTTGACCTTTAGAGATCATAAAATAGGAATAAAGCCAACGAAAGGCAACGTAGTAGTATTTGGGGTCGGCATAGATAACGTTCATGCCGTCACAGAAATATTAGGCGGAGACAGATACACAATGATGTGCTCTTTTGATTTTGAAGATTCTGTGTATACTGAAGACTTGCAGGCTCAAAAAGAATCTGTTTATGGCGCTCAAGAAGATCTAAGAAAGCAGTGGGCTGAAGGAATAATGATGCCTAAAACTACCGCTACCGACCCAACTATCTAATAATAGAAATGGTATACTAGAATAATGGATCAGTTAATATCTTTATTAAAAAAATGGCAAGCAAATTCTTTTGTCATGTCGAGTGCAGCACACGGATTTCATTGGAATGTTGAAGGGCCACTGTTTACGCAGTACCACGATTTCTTTGGCAAGATTTACGAAGATGTCGATGGGACAATAGATATTATATCCGAGTGGTTAAGAAAATTTGACGTACAGGCTCCTTATGCTTTAAGTCAGCTTATTGTAAATCAAAGTACCGTAGATACTGTTACAGCCAGTAATTCTCCAATATCGATGACAAAAATTTTATTTGATGTAAATGAAGTAATGTTGAGCGACCTTGCAACATTATTTAATACAGCAACAGAAGCAGGCGAAGAGGGCCTGGCTAATTTTATATCTGAAAGACAAGATAGCCATAAAAAATGGCAGTGGTGGCTTAAAGCAAGCTTAAAACAAACAATTAACTAGAATAGGAATGCTTATGCAAGAAATTGAGGTCATTGAATTTCCAGGCTTCGAATCAATAAAAGAAAACTTTTCACATTATAGGCAAAAGTTTTTAGATTCAAAAATTTTAGCTTTTAGAAACGTTCATGCAGACTATTCTTTGCAAGAAGACATAATAAAATTTTTTGGCGATAATCTTGGGTGGTATCCAAATAATGAGATACCTAATAGGTCTGATTATATAGAGGATCATCACAAGCACATGCTTGGCCCAACCATTGCAACAAAAGATGAGTGGATGCTGGGATGGCATATAGAATGGGTAGAAAATGAAAACGACTCATTCAGGGCTGGCGTATGGAATATGACAAAGTTTGATTGTGAGTACGATACGGGAAACACATGTTTTGTAGATATGACCAGCTTATACAATTCATTAACGAAAGAAGAGCAAGGGTTTCTTGACAAGTGTGTAGTAGTATTAGATTCTCAGGGTAGAAATGTACAGTATTCTTATATTAAAAAACACTGGATTACTGATGAAAAAACATTGAGAACATTTTGTGGAAATTATGGAATTACTACTTTAAAAACATATGATGGTAGACATTTTACTGATAACGAATTAAAAGAGTTTGAAAGACTACACGGTAAAATAATTGACAATGTTTGGAATAATAAAGATATAAGAATGGTGCATAGATGGCAAAAGGGAGATCTATTGATACCAGATTTGTTTAAGTTAGCCCACGCAGTAACTGGTGGCTTTGTTCAAAATCAAAGACAACTAGATGGCATGTTTGCAAAAGCAAACCCTTGGTCATTAAGATAGGAATGGTAAAATGAAAAAGAATGAATTAGTTAGGTCTCTACAAGAGTTTCAGGCAAACTCTGTAGTATTCGCACATTTGGTGCACGGGTTCCACTGGAACACAGAGTCTGTTTTAATGAGACAGTCTCGCATTATCTATGAAGAGATTTATAAAGATGCAGAAAATGCAGTGCACGAGGTATCAGTGTGGCTAAGAAGATTAAATGGTGAAGCTCCTTATACACTAGAAGAGTTTACTAAAAATCAAACACTGGGAAATGTAAAGCCAGAAACCTACTGTGGTGTGGAGATGGCACAGCACCTTGTACCAATTAATCAGAGAATGATTGAAGATATTAAGGTGTTAGTTGAGCAGGCAATTGTTCATAGAGAGCACGGCCTTGTTCAATTTTTATCTAACAGATTAGGGCAACATCAGGAGTGGGATTGGTTCTTGCAATCAAGCTTAAAGCTGCCACCGAACCCTTGGAAATCTTTAAAGGACTAAATAGTGCAGCTTGATACTACTGTTAGTAACATATGTTTTGATGACATACTTTTGTTACCCTCTAGATCGAATATAAAAAGTAGATCGAACATAACAATTAAAAGCTTATTGGGTAATCCAAGAAATCCAGATGGGATTATAGAACTACCTAATGCTTTTATGACTGCACCAATGGAATTTATTAATAGTAATAGAATGATAGAAGAAGTAACTCTTGCAGGAGGTATAGCTTTTGTTCATAGATTTATGTCGATAGAAAAAAGACTTGAACAGATGCAGTATCAAATCTTACATAATCCATACAGTGACCGTGTTGGGTTTTCTATCAATAATAATGAGGCATCAGATAAAAATTTAATTGATAAGCTTGTCAATATGGGTGTTAAAATTATTTTAATAGATACGGCTTTTGGGCACAGCGATACCTCCATATTGGCAGTAAAAGATCTTAGGTCTATTTGCCCGTCATGGATGCATATAATGTCTGGGAATGTTTCATCTTTTGAGGCATATAGGGATTTGATGGATGCGGGTGCTGATTCTGTGCGTGTAGGTATTGGTGGAGGTGCTGCTTGTACTACTAGGGTTGTCACTGGTTTTGGCCAACCAGTCTTATCTTCAGTTATTGATATTTATGAAAGAGTAAAAGAGTATTCTGTAAATGGAATAATTTCTGACGGTGGTATTAAAAATAATGGTGACGCAGTAAAAGCCTTATCTGCTGGAGCAAGCGCAATAATGATGGGTAATTTTTTTGCTGGGCATGAAGAATGCGATAGAGACGATAATGGCAATCTTGCGTTCAGGGGCTTAGCTTCACGAGGTATACAGACAATGGACGGTGCTGTTGTGCCAGCAGAAAGACTGCATATTGAAGGAGCTGAAGCTTTAATCGATAACAAAGGCCAAGTGTCGTCCAGCATTCAGCAGCTAATTAATAATATTAAAAGCGGAATGTCATACTGCGGGGCAGAAAATTTAGAAACTTTAAGAAAAGAAGCAAGGTTTATTAAGGTCTCACCGCAATCCATGTTGGAATCTGGTAGCAGAATTTAAAGATATTTGCTATAATTATAGTAGGCTGCCTTACGGGGCCTAAATAATAATTTATTCGCTTAAAGGAGGAATAAAAATGGTAAAAAATAATACAGGCACATATACAAGCCTAACAAATGCAGTTTCAGTATATGATCCATTTAAATTTATTGATCAGATCTGGGACAATTCATTTCAAACAACTCAATTAACTCTACAGGATACATATCCGCCGTACAATATTCGTGAAATCGATGAAGATACAAGAGTTCTTGAACTAGCCTTAGCTGGATTCTCTAAAGATGAAATTAAGATTGAGATTAATAATCGACTTCTAACAATTTCTGGAGAAAAGCAAAAAGAAGAAGATGTAAAGTATATCCATAAGGGTATTGCTACTAGAAAATTTTCAAAGGTTATTACACTTTGGGAATTCTGGGAAGTTGGTTCAGCAGACTATAACGATGGCATTTTGTACGTTGTGTTAAAGCGTGAAATTCCAGAGGACAAAAAACCTAAAACAATTAAAATCAATTAAGGTATAATTGTAGTGTCCCACAGGGTGGGGCACGGGCCAATAGTTACGCCTTAGGATACACCTGAGCATGTGTTTAAACTGCTCACCAAACATTAAGGGGAACAAAGTAGTGATAATTCAAATTATTGGACTTCCAGGATCTGGGAAAACGGAATTAGCTAAAGCTTTAAAGGAACGCATCAATGCAATTCATTTAAATGCAGATGAAGTTCGTGCAACAGTAAATTCAGACCTTGGGTTTACGCCAGAGGATCGAGTTGAGCAAGCAAGAAGAATGGGCGAAATGGCTCGTCTTATTGCAAAACAGGGTGTTGCTCCAGTTATAGTTGATTTTGTATGTCCAACAGAAGCTACACGACAAGCATTCGGCAAGCCAGATATTTTGGTATATATGTATACAATATCTGAGGGCAGATTTGAAGATACAAATAAGATGTTTGAAGCTCCACAAAAATATGACATAGGCTTTCCAAGCCACTTACTTGATCCAAATCAAAAAGCTTCTACTATAATAGATCAGTTTGGATTACATGATTGGTCAGCTCCAACAACACTAATGCTTGGCAGGTATCAGCCTTGGCATGAAGGTCATCATGCATTGTATGAAGAGGCGGGAAAGAGAACAAGGCAAGTGCTACTTGGAGTTAGAAACACTTATAAGACAAGTGAAAAAGACCCACTTACTTTTAATGAAGTAAAAGAATATATTTCAAAGGATTCATTTATGGATGGATCAATGGTTTTGAGATTGCCAAACATCACTAACATTGTTTATGGTCGTGATGTAGGATATAAGATTGAGCAAGTAGATTTGGGGGCAGACATTCATGCTATTTCAGCTACTCAGAAACGTAAAGAAATGGGTATTTAGTATATTTTTAGATAATAAGATAGCAGACAACGAAGCAAGACTGTACTTTGGAGATGACTATGACAGTAAAAAAGAGTAGGTCGTTTGCTAAGTCTTTGACATGGAGAGTCATTGCTTTGATCACAACGTTTGCTACATTATATGCTTTAAGTAAAGATATAGAGATGGCTACAATGGCGACTGTTATAACAAACGCTGTTAACTTTGTTGCTTATTACTATCATGAAAGAGCATGGAATGCATTTAATTGGGGCAAAGAATGACAGTAACAAAAGCTAGGTCTTTTACAAAAGCTTTAAGCTACAGAATATGGGGTACGCTATCTTCATTCATTGTGGCTTACGTTTTAACAGGTAATGCTACGCTTTCTGGAGCTATTGCATTTTGGGAGACAGTAGTTAAAGTGTTTATCTACTACGCACATGAGCGTGGATGGAACAAGATTCAATGGGGTAGACAGTAATGCCAATATACGAGTATAAATGTGAATGCAACGATAAAGTAGTTCCATTCACAATGTCTATTAAAGATTATCAACCAAACCAGGTGTGCACAGAATGTGGTAGTGATATGCAAAGATACTATACTCCAACGGGCATACAGTTCAAAGGTTCTGGGTTTTATAAAACAGATAACCCTAAGTAGTTCAATGATATAATTAACTTGTTATAAAAGTTATAACAAGGAGTTATTAGTTGACTAGGACTAAAGCATGGAGATTATCATTAGCAGCCATTCTGGGGTTTGGTTGGCTATTTCTTACACCCGCTTATAGTGATGATCCGTTAAGCTTAGCCGCTCAAGAAATACAAGAATTAAATCAAAGCGTCTCAAGTCTAGGCTATAAAGATGAGTTTGTTTCATTAATAGATATAGCAGAAGAAAAATATGATGATGCAGTAGCTGCAAAAGCTGCGATGGAAAGCTCTACTGCAGCATATGATACGGCGGTAGCAGCAGAAGCAACAGCATTGTCAGAAAAGAATGCAGCGCAATTAGCAGTAGAAAATCAAACTCCCATAGTATCAATAGCATTGCAAGATAAGAATGATGCTCAAGATGCTTTAGATATAGCCAATTTGAATGTTCAAACAACACAATCAGCAGTTTCAAATGCTGGTAACTCAGGATTACAATATACAGCATATTATCTTACAAGAGGGTTTGGCGGAGTTGCAATTCCAAGTGGCGTTATATGTAGTGGAGTCTGGAATTCAAATTCAATGCAGCCACCAGTATGCGGTAGGTATGAAGATTTTATAGTTAAATTTACTGGAACCATTACTGTTCCATCTCATTGGACTTCAACATATTTTGCAGGGTACACAGATGATGGATTTAAGATGTATATTAATGGACAACTTGCAGTTAATAATTGGCAAGAGCAGGGATCAACATGGAGTGCATACTCTCCAACATATGATGTTAGCGAAGATAAAACATTAGATGTAGAAATATGGTGGTACAACGGAGGAGGCCCAGGCTACTATCATCTTGGATGGGCAATTCCTGGAGGTTGGACTGGAGCTGGATGCGATTATACTGGTGGATGGGGTGTCGGATTTAGTTGTAATCTTGGCACATTTTCATATGGATCTGGAGCAATACAAGCACAAATAGATTCATATAATGAAGCGGTAGCAGATCAAGCAACTAAGCAGACAATTTATAATAATAAACTTGCTTATTATAATACTCAAAATCAAAACCTAACAACATTAAATCAAAACCTAACAAATGCTACACAAAACCTAACAACAGCACAAGAAAACCTAACAAACGCTCTGACTGCAAAAACAAACTCTATTGCTGCTTATGATCAATCTATTATTGATTTAAATAATGCAATAGATAATGCATGGGAATATTATGAAGAACAAAAGGCTAGAGAAATTGCTAGTGCTTTGGCACAAGCTGCTGCAGCTGCTGCAGCAAATCAACCAACTCCAGAACCAGAACCTACTCCAGAGCCAAGTCCTGAGGTTGCCCCTTCTCCTGAGCCATCTCCTGAGCAAACTCAACCAGACGATTCCACTCCAACTCCAGAGCCTGAAACCACAGATGAGGCGACACCAGAACAAAGCCCTGAGCCTGAGCAAACTCCAGAGCCTTCACCTCAGCCATCGGATACAGATCCAGAGTCAAGCCCTGAACCAGAGCAAACTCCTGACGCACCTGTTGAAGAATCATCAGAAGATAATATCATAATTGATGAAGAATTAAAAGAGCTAATTCCAGAAGCGGGAACAGGAACAGCAGAAGATCTTTCTGGAGTTATAGCTAATTTAACAAGCAAAGATAATAAACTAGTTACATTAAGTCCTGAGCAGGTTGCTGCAGTAAGCCAAACTCTTGTGGCATTAACCCAAGAAGCAAAACAGGAAGTGGCAGAAGATTTAGGAATTAAAGCAACTGAAGTTGCAGTAATTGCTGAGGCAATGAAAAGCAATCCAGCGTTAGCTACAGCTTTTGTAGAGTTTAAAGACAGAGCAGCAGATGCAGGAGAAACAAATATGCCTTATACTTTAGCTGACGCTACTACAGAAGTTCAAACAGAGGCATTTCTATCAGACCCTTTAGGGGCCTTAACAAGTATTAATTTTGAAGAAATATTTAGCCCATCAGAATGGGGCAAAGACATGACGGATGATCAAAGAGAAAAAGCTCAGGAAGTAATTGTTCCTGTAGTTATTGCAGCAAACATTGTGGCAGCAGCCATGACTAGGAGGATATAGTGAAAATAATTAAAGGTTTATTTAATTGGATATGGGAGGCAATCAAGGAAAGCATAGCCCAGGTTTGGACACTTCTAGGCTTTTTTATTGCTTGGCTTACCCTTACTGGCACAGCTCAAGACGTAGTTGGTCTGGCAACAGTAGCAGCTACCGTTATTTGGCTTGTTACTATTCCGCTTCGAAAAGAAGACGAATAAATGATATAATAGCCATATGAAAAGATTAATTAGTATTGCAACGGCAGGCGTAGTAATGCTATCATTGACTAGTTGCGGATATCAGGGGCACTATCGCTATCCCTGCCAAGATCCAGCAAATTGGGAATTAGCAGAATGCAATCCGCCAATTTGTGAAGCATCTGGTACGTGCACTAAGGACATAGTGGGCGACATAACAATTGAAACGGATACAGCAAATGGCTAAAGAAAGATTGAGTCCAGCAGATTTAGATGCTAGACTAAAGTTTATTCTAGGAATCACATTAGGTTCTATTTTATTTTTAACAGCAGTAGGTATTTTGTACGGTCTACTGTTTGTAACACAACCAGTCGGAGCACAGTCTGAAAATGATAAGATGTTCTTCAATGTATTGGGTTCGGTAGCAACATTTATTACAGGAACACTTGCTGGTTTATTGATTGGGCAAAGCGGTGCTAAAGATATTATGAAAGCACAGCTAGACAATAAAGAAATTGATGCAAAGAATACTCAGGCAGATAAGAAACTTGAGTCTGAAATTAGAATGTCAGAAGATAAGCTTGATGCTGAGCTTGATGAAGTAAGAGCACGTCTTGCAAAGAAACCAGATGGCGCAATGCCAGCAGAACAGCCAGTCGATGCTGATTGGGATAAGGAGTAAATATGGCAATAGATGATTTTCCAGTACCAGCAGAGAGCCCTAAAGCTCCTAAAGGAAGTGCTGCTCGTCTTATCCAAGTTGCTAAGTCTCAGGTTGGATACATTGAGGGGCCAAAAGATAATGAGACAAAGTACGGTGCCTATACAAAAGCTAACTTTCAGCCGTGGTGCGGATCATTCGTTAATTGGTGTGCAAATGAGGCAGGAGTAAAAATTCCTAATACAGTATATACTCCAGGAGGAGCAGAAGCATTTAAAAAAGCTGGGGCATGGATTGATGGAGACATTGCAGATCCAGAGCCAGGAGATATTGCTTATTTTGATTTCCCTTCAGATGGCGTCAATCGCATTAGCCACGTAGGAATTGTTATTGAAGATAACGAAGACGGAACTGTTTGGTGCATTGAAGGAAATACTTCAGGAACTAAAAAAGGAAGCCAAAGAAATGGCGGAGAGGCATGCAAAAAACTCCGTGCATACAAAAAGAACAAGGCTGGCGAGATGATTTCAATCGTAGGTTTTGGTCGTCCAAAGTTTAAAACTGGAGGAGCAGCAAAGCCAGCAGCAACATCTTCTGGAGTTTGCCCTACTTGCGGTAAATAATGAATAAATATCGTATTAAATTAGAGGTAGACGTTGAAGTCGAAGCGTTTAATGCAGAAGATGCAGCAGACTATATTAATGATATTTTTAATATAGACGATGAAATTAAAAAAGTAAATATTATTAAAATAACTCAAAAATAATCTTGACACGCTCCGCCTAATTGGTGTATAATTATATTACTAATTAGGCGGACTTATTAGACAGGGTAGTATGCTTAATTTAACTATGCAAGGCGTTGAAGTTTTTATAAAAAGATTTCAAAACAAAAACCAAGAATCTTTTTGGGACAATTACGATCTAATTATATGGAAAAATAACCCAAACGCATATACAGATAAAAATGGAATGTTTAGAAACTCATGGGGCATATCTGAAAAAGTAATTGTAAACGATCAAGGTGTCTGGGAGTTGCCTAAAAAATATGTCAAGTATTTTAAATGATTTAGGCATACATGAAGATGAGGCAAGATGGTATGACTTTGCCTTATGTAGAGGCATGGATACAAATTTATTTTTTGATAAATATGAGTCGGATATAAATATAGCAAAAAGTATTGACAACGCCTGCTTGTCTTGTCCAGTAATAGATATGTGCTATGAATCTGGTGTTTCAGATAACAGCTATGGGGTATGGGGCGGTGTGTACCTAAGCTCTGGTTCAAATGACAGGGTTAGGAACGCACACAAAACTAAGGCGGTATGGAAAGAGTTAAAGGTAAAACATGGCAGATCACTTTAAACATGGCATTAATCAATGGACGGGTGAGCCAAACAAGCCAGTATTTTATACAAAAGAGATGGCAAAAAAAATAAGAGAGCTAAATAAGCCAGCGGGTAACTTAAAAATGGACATAGTTAAATATCCAGAGTTTCTTGCAATAAGACTGTATGAGGACAACTTTATACAGTACGATGGTTCTTTGAAAATTAGGATCATAGAGTATATAGAAATGGTAAAAAATATATTGGAATCGTATGGAGTCAGAGTGGAACTTGAAGGAGTTCCAACCACAACTGGGAGAAATAAGTAATGGAAAAAGTTCTTTGTTATTCTTGTAATAAAAGTAAAAATCAGCTATCTGTAAGGAAGTCACAGCTTCTTCCAATTAATTTATTAGTGTGTGAGACCTGCCATTCTGCTAAACTAGAACCCCGCTGGGTGGTAATTTTAGCTGGAAGGCAAAATGGATCTGATTCGGTAAAAGAATTTGTAATGAAAAAGAAGTATCATGGAGATGAAATAACTGCTTCTGAATTATTAGTTTAATAATGATTTTTAGGGTATAATTAATGTACAATGAACATAAGTCCTACCCAAATACTATTAACTATATTTGCTTCTTTGATGAGCGGATTAGTTACTGCCTTTTATAATCAGAAAAAAACTAAAAAATTAGAGATTAAAAGGGCAGAAGAAAAAGCTCAGGATGCTTTAAAGATAGAGCTGAAAGATCTTCAAATCAAATTATACAAATTAGAAAAAGATTTGGATGAATGGAAAGACAAATATTATGAGGCATTACAGGAGTTAATTTCTGTAAGGGCTGAGCTTGAAGATACTTTAATTAAGCTTACTCATGTTCAAATTCACGCTCAAAATATAGACGAGTAGCGCTTTAATTTTTTATTTAGTATACTATATTTATGACCTGTATAGTAGCTATTGCCCAAGGAGGAACTGTTTACATGGGTTCCGACCATGCCGCATCTGATGATAAATCTGGATGGATCATTTCACGCAAAGAGCCCAAATGCTTTAAAGTTGGACAATACGGTATTGCTTTTACAGATTCATTCCGTATGGGCCAGATACTTCAGTACAACTGGACTCCACCAAAATATACTCCAACAAAAACCAACTCTGGTTTAGACAAGTTCATGAGAACAAAGTTTATTGATTCTGTTAAAGATGTCTTTAAAGAACACGGTTACGGAAACTTTGGGCCAAGCGAGGAAGGGGACACTGGTGGAATTTTTATTGTTGGTGTATGCGGAAGAATTTTTACAGTAGACGAAGACTTTCATGTTGGAGAAAACGTATACAACTTCATGGCAGAGGGAAGTGGCGGTCAGATCGCCCTTGGTGCTCTATGGGCAACAAAAAATCAAAAGAACCCAAAGATGCGTATGAAGGCTGCTTTAGAAGCGGCTGCACAGTTCAACATGGCTGTTGCCCCACCATTTACATACATTCAAGTATAATGGTATAATAGTTTTATGAAGAAGTTTCTTAGGTGGATGCTTGTTGGAATCTTCTTTGCTCCAATATTTGCTTTATATAAAGATTTTAAAAAACGTTATGATTTTGGATTGTATTATATAAACTTAGAAGAAGAAGCAAACCAAGAACGCAAGTATGAAGAGGCAGAATCTCAGGCAAGAAAGTTATTTTTTAGGCCAGAAAACTATAGTAACGCAATGGACCTAAGAGGAACTCCAACACATGTGTGTGCATGCGGATGCGATATATGGAATTTAAAGGTTTGTTTTGATGATTATCAGATCTCAAACTACTTTTTAGATATGGAATGTGCTAATTGCGGAAGCATAGCAACAGCCCCAACACCAATAGATAAGGAAGCAAATTGAGAAAATCAGAACGTTTGCGTCAACTTGAGCTCAGTGTCCAAAGAATGGAAATGATTATTGAGCTTATGCAGATGACAATAACAAACTTATTAGAGTCACAAGGAATGTCTACCCCTCCTGAGCTTGACTCTGGCAAATGGTATAAAAAAATACAGAAAAACTCTTGACATTCTGCTAATATTTAGTAGAATTAGGGTTATGAACAAAAAGCTAATAACACTAATAACTCTAGTGGCACTTGTTGTGCCATCATACACAGTAGCTAAGGCGGAAACAGCTACTCCTACAGTTGCTATTCTTGATACTGCAATTGATACATCACTTCCTGCATTTCAGGGAAAAATTATTCAAGAGGTTTGTATCCTTCAAAAAGGAGCATGCCCTAATGGATCTCTTTTTCAAGAGGGGCCTGGAGCAGCAAGCATGCCTGCAAGCCTAATTACACTAAATGGGTTTGATCATGGTACACAAATGACATCTACATTCTTGATGCAAAACCCAAATGCCAATGTTGTTTTTATTAGAATTATTCCAAGCACGGAAACAGGTGCTCGTATTGCAACTGCTGTAGACCCTACAGTATCTGCTGCATTGCAGTGGGTTAGACAAAACGCAGCAAAGTATAATATTCAGGCAGTAACAATGTCACAAGGCCACCACATATTGGGTGCTGCTGGAACAGACTACTGCCCTAAGTATCAAAGTAATACATATAATGCAATTAATACCTTGGATGCATCTGGAATCCCAGTGTTTTTTCCAGCAGGTAATGGAAGAGATTATCAGCGCCTAGATTGGCCAGGATGCTTAACAAATTCAGTTTCTGTTGGTCATACGGACAGCATTGGAGAAATTTCAGTTGCATCAAACTATGATCCAACTCTAGATTTCTTTGCCCGTGGTCAGTGGTCAGTGACTGGTCCAGGTAATGTTGTTAAGAATATTATTGGATCATCGTCTGCTACTCAAATTGCAGCAGCGGTATACCTTGAAATTAAATCAAAGCTTGGCTATACTCATAAAGAAGTGCTTAATTTAATGTCCTCTACTGCAATTCAGACAAAGGGTCGTCAAGGAACATTTAATAAGCTTATTAGTTTAGATAAAGCACTTTCTGCAACCGTATTGGCCTCAGCACCAACACCGACTCCAACAGGGCCAACAGCAGAAGAGATTGCTGCACAAAAAGCAGCAGCAGATGCTGCAGCAAAAGCAGCTCTACAAGCAGAAGTCAATGCTGCAATTGCAGCAGCGCAAGCAGAGTACGATGCTACTGTAAAAGCAGCAGCAGATAAGCTTGCTTCTACAAAAGCAGTTTGGATGGCAAAGCTAAATGGATAATCAGCAAACAGTCCTGGAAGAAATTATTGGAGATGTAGCAACAGATCTTTATAATAAGTGGTCTGCTGCACTTCCAGAAGAAGAAAGAAACCAGCAAGCATTTAGCGCAATGTCAAAGAATGCACACGAAACAACCGTATTTGTTATTCAAAATTTTATGAAGCGGTTTAATGATGCTGCTGAAGAGTTGAAGGGTAATGATACTGGGCAGGCTTGACCTGCCCAGTTTTATTTGATAGGATACATACATGCAAACATTTCTACCATTTCCAGCTAAACGTAATAGTTTAGATGCGCTTGATAACAAGCGTTTGAACAAACAAATACTCGAATGCTACCAGATACTCAACATATTAAGTGGCAACTCTAAGTCTAATGCATGGCGCAATCATCCTGCAGTCTTAATGTGGGAGGGTGCAGAAGAAGAGCTTTATAGATATGCTATGACAGCAGTTGTATTAGCAGACATGCGTGGCATCAAGACAGATAAAAATAAAGCTAATCTAGAATCATTGTGCAAATCACATGTTCTGTCATGGGGAGATGATACCCCACGTTGGGCAATCAATCCAACAACAATTAAGCGTGTTAACGCAACACATAAAGCAAACTTGTACCGCAAAGATCCAATTTATTATGCAGAATTTGCATCATCTGTAAATGATCCATATAACAAGCCATGCTGCGAACAATGCCAGTACTACTGGCCTACCCATGAGGATAAATATGCTTACGCTAAATGATGAGAATTTTGACAACACGATAGATTTTCAGGGAACGATACTGGTAGATTTTTGGGCTGAATGGTGTGGACCATGCAAAATAATGCTACCAATCCTTGAAGAAATAGATTCAGAGGGCCTTGTACTCGTCGGTAAATTAAATGTTGATGAGAATCCAGGGAAAACTGAAGAATACTCTGTACAATCAATACCAACCATGGTATTATTTACTAATGGTCAACCAGTTCACAAAGTAATTGGTGCTATGCCAAAGCATAGGCTTCTAGAGGAGCTTAAGCAATGGATTTAAATTTTAATGAGTGGATGAAATACGGATTCGACAAAGGTTGGATCTCTGATGTATTTTGTAATACTCATGAAGGTCCGCCAATGACCGATGAAGAAGAACATGAATGGAACGAAGGCGGAGATCCATGCAGTTTCCAGATACGTGTCTGGGAACTAGATTAGAATTCTGCGCTCAAGTGAGGCAGATAATTAAGGAGAAATAAATTAAATGAAGTCATTTAAGAAAATCGCTCTAGCCATGGTTGCAGCCATGACTACCGCAACAATCGTAGCAACACCTGCAAGTGCTGCTGTAATGACAGTGGCTGTAGATCTAGCAGGAACGGCAAACACAACTGCTTCCGCTATTGCTACACCAGCATCATTACCAGTCCCAGCAGACAACACAGTAGATGCAGCAGATGCTCTACGTTTTGTAGCAACAGTTGATACAGGAACAGCAGTTTCTGTTACAGCAACCAATGCAACAATTGTTTCTGCGCTACACACATCCGCAGCACCAGTAACTGCAGCATCAGGATCAACATCATTGACAATCGCAACTGGTACAGGAACAACCGCAACATTTTATGTCTACACAAAGACAACAGCAATTGGTTCAGTTGTAATCAATAATGGCGGAACAACCCTTACATATTATGTACAGGGAACAGCAGGTAAGATCAATAATCTTACAGTATCAGCACCTGCATCAGGCGCTGCTGGAACAAAGCAGGATATTCTAGTTACAGCAACAGACGTATTTGGAAACAAGGTTTCTGGTAAGTCTATTACTGCTACAGTATTTGCTGCTACAGCAACACTAGATACAGCAACAGCAACGACTGGTTCAACACTTACAGATTTTGGAGTTGCCACATTTAAGGCAACACTTCCAACAGTAGGTACACGTGCCCTAGTTATGTTCGCACCTACTACATCAACAGATGCAGTATCAGGAGCAGTTACTGGATTAACAGCACCTACACTAGCACCATTTGCAGAAATCACAGTTCGTGATATGACTGCAGAACTTGCAGCAGTTACTGCTGCTAAGGTTGCTGCAGAAAATGCTCTTGCTGCTGCAGTAGCTAAGGCTGCTACAGATGCTGCTACAGCTAAGGCTGCAGCAGATGCAGAAATTGCTAAGCTTAAGGCAGAAGCAGTGACTGCAAAGCTTGCATCAGATTCAGCAACAGCAACAGCTCTTGCTGCTAAAGATGCAGAAATTGCTAAGCTTAAGGCAGACAACTTGGCTGCTCTTAATAATCTTAAGGCAGCATTCAATGCACTCGCTAAGAAGTGGAATGCAAAGAATCCAAAGTCTAAGGTTACTTTAGTAAAGTAATCTAAGTATTAATAAAGGGGCAAGAGGAAACTCTTGCCCCTTTACCTATTAAATGCTACAATTAGATAGTGGAAGAAATAATTAACGAATTTGAGCTTTATAAAGCTGCCTATAAAAAAAGATTAAAAGATGAGTTTAAAGATTTAGAGTTGCCACCAGAGTGGAGACCACGTGATGTTATAAAGTTTATAATTTCACGAATTGAAAGGATAGATTAATGGATACTAATAAGAAAAGCTTTTACAAATCACTCACATGGCCAGCGGTCCATATATTGTTTGTTGGAACACTGGTTTATTTTTTTGAAAAGATCATTACTGGAGAAGCCCACTGGGAGTACGCTGGAACATTTGCAATAATTTATACATTATGTGAAATGCTAGGATTCTTTTTGCACGAGAGAGCTTGGAATAAGTTTGGCGCAAGAATTAAATAAGTATGAATAGTTGTGAAATAAAAAATTGTAATAATAAAGCAACAAGAATATCATCACCAGATAAAAAGTTTATCTGCGAGGAATGTTGGCATAAAGAATATAGATCTTAATGATTGAGCAAATAAAAGCTGTTCAGATAGACGTCAATGGCCTATGCAATGCAGGATGCTGGTTCTGCCCAGTATCTTATGAAGGTAACCCCAAATCAGCAAGAAGAGAGATGCCTCTAGAAGAACTAGATAATATTCTGAGGCAACTACGTGACGGCAAAGGCGATTTTGTTGATCCTAATTTAGAACTAATATATACAGCAAACTATAATGAAGTTTTACTATACAAATATTTTGAAGAAATGTTTGATATTTATAGAAAATACGGATTTAAGGTAAATATACTTACGAACGGGGTGGCTTTGACAAAATCTCGTGTTGACATAATGTATAAAAATAAAGATGTTATAAAGGGAATTCTTTTAAATATACCGTCTGGCGAAAAAGAAACCTGGGCAAAATATGTAAAAATGAATTCAGCCCTGTTTGATAAAATGGTAGATAATGTTAAGTATGCAATAGAAAAGCTACATGAATTTGTAGAGTCTGATAGCATACTGCTTATGGTTAATGGAGTAAACAGTCTGTCATTAACTGAAAATGGTGGGTGGCTAGACTTACTAGATGAAGCTCCAGATATTGATTTAGATGTGGACAGCGGGTCTCTAGCAACCGAAGATAAAAGGCTTCAAGAACTTTTTCCAGGCATCAAGACTTGGGCTGCTAATCATTTATACGACAGGGCAGGCCATTTAGAAAGTTTTAAAGTTATAGGACAGTCAAATGCAATTTCAAAATATTTAAAGACCCAAGGATCAAAAGTAATAGGTTGCAATGGCGGTATAGGTCATAGAAGCAGGACTAATAACTGGATACACATAAATCCGAATGGTGATTTTTTTATTTGCTGTGCAGATTTTGATTTTGAAACTGTTTTTGGAAATATTAATAATCAGACGCTAAAAGATATTTGGTATAGTCAGGAAAGACAAAAAGCAATTCAAGACTCATATTCTGACATGTGTACTAAATGCTCTGCAGCAATTTGGGGTGATTAATTAAATGTGCTGGATATGCGGCTGTGCAGACCACGTAGGCCCTGGAAATGAACAAAGGGACTCAGAGGATCCTGATTCTAATCAACTAAATGATATAATTGATGAGTGAGCGGTATTCTAGATCCGCTTATAATATAAACCTATAGGAGAAAAAAATGACAACAAATGGTATAAATGGTGGCGGATTTGAAGCTGCAAAGCCAGCAGGCACAAACAGCATCAATGCACACTACTCAGATAACACTGGAGCTGCATTCCCAGCTACAGATAAGTCATCACAAGATGGCTCAGGCGTAGGCAACGGCGGTAAGTAATATGTGCGTTGAATGCGGTTGCGAAAGCGTAGGCAGCCAGTCAGGTATGCGCTCAGTTAATATGATGGACGTATCAAACGGAATGAATGAGAGAGCAGAAGAATCTGCTTCTCATGAAGCAGCGGAAGGAATGGTTGATCCAGACTAATGTCAGACGGAACACCAGAATCGCTTCCAAGCCAACCATCAGGTGCGGTTACTAGTCGTGATGCAACCAGAAAAAATCCAAAACAAAATGGATTCAGATCTGGAATAAAAATTGATACCAATAAACATGGTATTCGTAGAGAAACATCTACTGCTCCACGTCCGCCAAAGAAAACTGGTAGAAAAAAAGTATAATGTGTAAAAGTTGTGGGGATTGCTCTAAAGAGCATTATCCAAACCTGGATGACAGAATTGACGAAGTTCTTGATTCTTTTTAGAGCATCCCTCAACCTTAATCAGAAAGAATAATATGAGCGTAGACATAAATCTTATTAAATCACAAGGGTATAAGGTCACAAACTTAGACCCCAATATCTACATGGTAGAAAACTTTTTAACAAAAGAGGATATTGATGAAATGTGGAACATAATAGATAATGCTCAAGCTGAAGATTGGGCTCAACATCAACATTATACAAAGCATTTAGAAGACAGAGCAGAGGAACTTACTGGCAGCAGAGATTTTAAAGCAGCTGGAATAGAAGTAACTCAAAATTGGGACGATAAAGTACTTGCGCTCTCTGGAAGAACTGGGCTAGTTCAAGTTCTTGCAAATAGAGTTGCATCTTTTTTTGATCCAAACTGCGGATTTGATTTTAGAAGCTTTGGAACGCTGCAAAGAATGTATGACGGTACTGAATTAAAAGCTCATTATGACGACAAGGCAGATGTAAGACACGTATGGGCTTGCGTTGCATATGTAAATGATGATTACAATGCGGGTGAATTGTTTTTTGCCAATAAAGGCATAGAGATAACTCCGCCTGCAGGTTCTGCAATGATATTTCCAGCGACAGAAGAGTATGAGCATGGAGTTCGCAAGGTAATTGCTGGGCCAGTACGTTACGTGCTTCCGTCTTTTATTTTTGATCATTCAAAGATGGTAAAATGACATCTATATATACAAAAGTAATTTCTAAAGGGCGTCCAGAAAAGAATCCAGACGGTCCGATAAATACACCAGTATCTTTAAACTCATCTTACCACGCAGGTGGAGACATCGGTTACGGAAGATATGGAAATGATGCATGCTCATCTTTAGAAGAAGTAATAGCTTCATTAGAAAAAGGAAGAACTTTAGCATTTAGTTCTGGCATGTCGGCCACACAAGCAATTGTTAATTTAGCTCCAGTAGGCGCAAAGATAATTGCGTCCAATCAAGGGTACGCTGGAGTAAATGCAACATTAAACAAATTAAATAATTCAGGCAAAATAAAATCTGTTTTTGTAGACATTTCAAATACAGGAGAGGTTTTAGGAAACATAGAAGACGCATGGCTTTTATGGATAGAAAGTCCAACCAACCCTATGTTGCAGGTTGCAGACATAGAAAGATTAATAAAATCTGCAAGACGAAATAACACAATTGTTGTTGTAGACAACACATTTGCTACACCAATAAATCAAATACCATTAGATTTAGGAGCAGACATATCAATAAACTCTGTTTCAAAGTATTTTGCTGGACACACAGATGTTCTTGGCGGATCAATATCAACAAATAACTCAGATCTTTATGATCTTATTGAGTTTGAAAGAAAAATTAGTGGGACCATAATTCAACCATTTGAAGCTTTTCTTGCGTTAAGAGGAATTAGAACTTTTCCAATCAGATTTGAAAAGGCACAGAATTCAGCCAAATATCTATCTGAAAAAATAAGCTCACATAATCTAATTAAATCAGTATACTATCCAGGATTTGGTGCAATGATTTCATTTGACATACATGGAACACCAGAAGATGCTGAAAGAATTTGTTCTTCTTCTAGATTAATAGCGAATGCAACAAGCTTGGGAAGTGTTGAGTCACTTTGGGAAAGAAGAAGGCGGTGGCCCCTTGAAAGCCATATCGTTCCTGAAACGCTAATTAGATTGTCTGTTGGATGCGAGGATCCTGAAGACTTGTGGAGAGACATTAGCGGATGTCTAGATTTAATATGACAAATAATAACGTACCTCATGACTATAACAAAAACGTTGAAAGTATAATAAGCATACACGGTTATGTACCAGAAGGAATAACAGATAGGTACATCTCTGGAGTATTATCAGGACTATCACAGTATGCAAAAAAACACCTCTGTGATTTTGGCCAAACTGTTTTGCACGACAACTATCTATATGGTAAAAATACAGAGATTGATATTAAAATAGATAAAGATAAAATATACTTTTATGCAAAAGTAGATGGATTTGTAAAGGATTTAGACTTAATAATAGATCATTTAAGATCTCCATATTCAAATAATGATGATAATATAGATGGGTTTTCAATGTACAACTTTAGTTATACTATTGAACAAAGAAGCAAGAACTTGGACTACGGTCCTGAAAAATATTATGAAGGGGTTTTTGATCGAATAGAAGTTTTTGATGATCAAAATAATTTTTTATACACAAAAAATGAGAAAATTAATAAATAACGTATATAAATTTCTGCCCAAAATGTATCAAGGGGCAGAGGTTCAGTCTTATGAAAAGGCTGTTAATTTAACTATTCATACTAAAGCTCCAGGCAAGTGGCTTCTTATTGATTTAGAAACAGGGCAGGAATATATTGGTATGGATAAAGCAGACGAGTGGGGGTCCTGGAAAAGAATTAAAAACGGACCAGAGGATTTTGAGGTATAATATGTATATGGTTACACCTTGTTTTTATTGTGATAAAGAGGCCTTGTATGGTGGCGCAGTAGACCTTGTAGAAGAAGACTACGAGGTTGTAGAGGTATGCGAAGACCATTTTGTATTCCCTTCAGCTTCATAATTTATAGATTGGTATAATAAGAAGTATTATGACAAAAGTATTTGGTGTTAGCTTAGGAAGAAACGCAACTCAATCTCTTGGAGAGTATTTAAAGCGTCACGGTTTATCAGTAACACATTTTTATAACTATAAAGATATTGCAAGAGGTACCTTCAGCGAGGATCTAGCAGGAATATTAGAGCATTTTGAAAGCCTTCCTAAAACTGATGCTTATTTAGATATACCAAATTGTTTTATATTTGAAGAACTTTATGCCAAATATCCAGACGCTAAGTTTATAAATATAACTAGAACTCAAGATAAATGGGTAACCTCAATGAAAAGAATACAAGAAGCTAGATCCCATGATGGCGACCCTTATATATTTGAAGAAGCATATTGCAACATATATGCCAATACGGGAAAGACAAAGATTCAAGATCTGACTGACGCTGAGCTAAGAGTTATTTACGATAGACATCTTCTTAAAGTTAGAACATTTTTTGATGGCAAAAAAGACAACTACCTGGAATTAAACATAGACGACATGGACTTGGCCGAAAAAATTAGAAATTTTATAAACGGTACGTCAAGTCCTTTATTTCCTCAATTTGACGACGCAATTCTTACAGACAAATAATCCTTGCCAAACCCTATCATTTATTGTATAATTAATAAATGATAGCAATTAATGGACCAATGCAGGGGAAATTCTATAACACCTCAGATATAACTAAAACAGTTATTGACCATGTAAGGACTGAGTATGCCATATTTGAGCTTACCTACTACCGCACAAAAAATGGGTGGGCTTTTCATTCATGGAAGAACTTATTTAGTCCCAGAATTTTCTAATGCCTATTCATATTCCAATCTATGTTAATGATAAATTAATTAAAACATTTCATATTGGGCGGGTAGAGGGAGATGCTGAGCCTGACTCTATCAATAAGTATTTAATTATAGAAGATGATCAACTTTGGCAGGTAGGCAAAGAATTTACTCACAGATATGGAGATGGCATAGACACTTGTGTAATCAAGGGTATAAATGCTATGATGGATATATGATATCAACTATGGAGCTTATGATGATTAAAGAGGCGGTTTCTACTACTGCCATTGAAAATGGGTGGGATAAAGAAAAGGAAAAAGAAATGTTTGATCAGGCAGTTTCATTTCTTATTGATAAGGAGTTATGGTGACATACGAATATTATTACCCACCCATGAGTTATGATGAGATTGTTGCTACTCAGGGAGAAATTTTAAAAGATTGGACTCTTGGATCATGGCAGGGCGATTATGTATACCTGCTAAAAAATGGGGATAAGTACGCCTTTACTGTTATTGGATATGGATCATGTTCTGGCTGTGATGCCTTAGAAGGCTGCGAAAATGATGAGCAGTTTAATCAACTAAAAGAAGAGATTATAAGATGGATTGTTTGGGGGACTAAGCAAGAAGTCTATGACTATGTATTTAATCAAGAGGCTAATCGCTGGTACTTCCATGAAGAAGATTGGGTGGGAATTAGAAAAGAGATTATGGAGATTTTGGCATGATTAAAGATTTTATAACAGGAGCAATACCATTAGGACTATTTCTGTATCTTGGGGTATTTCATACAACAGTCTTTGTTGTACTTTTTATGGGGTTTGGATTAGCTTTTGCCTCATATCTTATTGGCGTATCAATTAGAGAAGAGTTTTTTGATGACCCACGATGAATTGATTGCCTACATAGATGATTCGACTGATGGCTTAAAGCACGAGCATCTATTTGAGAAGTTACTTGCTAATACAACAGCCCTTCGTGCAGTAGTGGAATTGCATAAACCAGAACACTCTATTCGTGGATACCGCTGTGCTTTTGATGATGAACTATTTCCTTGCAAGCATCATCAGGCTATTGAGAAGGAGTTGGCGTGAGCAAAAAGAAGGTTGAAAGACCAGCATACATTATTAAGGTTACCCGTGACTGGAAATATGGTAAACGAGCCAGATTCTGGGATATTCAAAAATGGTATCAAATGGGTAAAGGTCCAGAAGACGGGTACTGGGGAAATGCTTGTAGGGGCGGATTAGCATATACTGAATGGGGTATGTGGAGAGCTATCGATAAGCGTTTAAAAAAGATGAAGTTTGGCTATCATGTAGATCATTTTACACTAGATAAACAGAAAATAGATAATATTAAATAATGAATCAAAAGTTGCATACATATGATCTTTACTGCAAACAGTGCGGTTCGACAGAGAGACTAGAGCTTTTAAAAGAACTTGCATATGAGCCAAGATGTTTCAAATGTGGAATGTACATGCTTTTAAAATTTTACATTGGACCTAATGGAGAATTAGACATTTTTGACAGAGACTCAGAAATTAAAGCCTTTATCAAAAAAATATTAGATGATGATCATGAGATACTGCAAAAGCTGGGTTCAGATTACGATGAAAATGGAGTTCCCTACTGGGATAAATAAACAATATGATTGATAAAATTATTAGACTTATATTTAGTTTTAAGAAACTAAGACTCGCTATATTTGATGAAGTAGATTTATATAACTCTATCACAAGAACCTTAAAGGACCCATATTACGGATCAACAGCGCTTGCGGTATGGTGCGAAGACGACGGCTGGCGGGGATGGACAAAGACAGATGAAGGTTACCTATTTATAGACTATCCAGAAACAAGCCTTTATAACATATTTTCCGAGTTAGAGTTAAGAGACTCAGGGCTAGTTGACAAGGAATAAATGGTATAATAAATCTATGAGCGAAAAAACAGGATATAAGCCAACATCTGGGATGCAATCAGCTGCACGTAGAGCATTGAAGTTAAAGGAAGATGGTAAGGCTAATGGCGCAGGGACTGCTGTGGGGTGGACTAGAGCAAGACAGCTTGCTAATGGTGAGACTTTAAGTCTATCTACTGTAAAGCGCATGTATTCTTTTTTCTCACGTCATGAGGTGGATAAGAAGGGCAAAGACTGGAATAACTCAGAGAACCCTTCAAACGGAAAGATCATGTGGCTTGCATGGGGCGGAGATGCAGGATACTCATGGTCTCGCAAGATAGTAGAGCGTGAAAAGAATGTAAAGAAGTCTGCAGATGAAGGCAACTTGATTCATGAACTCGCAGATACAATTGATGATATTATTAACCCATTTACCAAGGTAATTGAAATGGAAGATGATCCAGAAGATTACGAGTCTGAGGACGAAGAAGAGGACAAGTGGGACAACATGCAAAAAGCTTGCTGGAAAGGTTACAAGCAAGTAGGCACAAAAGAAAAGAACGGTAGACAAGTACCAAATTGCGTACCAATTAAGAAATCAATATTTGGCACAGAGGGACCGCAAACACTCATACCAAGGAATAAATAATAGGTATGGGTTTCTTAGAATACTTAGAAAACTATATTGATTTAGATCTTGTTGATATAGATTTTACTGAAGATATAGATAAAGAAGAATTAGTTTAATTAGCTCGCAATTAGTGAGTTCGTCGTAGGTAGAGAGAATCAAATTATGAATATAGAAAAAATTGATGAAGACCTATACTATTACACAGATATCCTAACGCAGGAAGAGCAGGATATTGTGATTAATACAATAAAAAACGAAGACGGATGGGCTAGAATATATAATCGTGGAGATGCCTACAATCCAGATAAAGACCCAGATGCAGACTCAAATCAGTCATGTATGGTGGCGTATAGAAAATATTTTAAAGGCGAGGAAAATGCTGAGTTTATTAATATAATCGATAAAGCATTTCAAAAAACTACCAAACATTATCGAGAAGACAAAGGAATTAAAGGTGAGGCAATATTTCCACCATTTAAATATTTTGCTCACGTAGATAAGCACATGCAGGGCACCACGTATGAAACCCACATAGACACAGCACCGTCTGGTCTAGAAAGCTACACAGTTTTATTTTATCTAAATGACGACTATGTTGGCGGAGAATTATCATTTAGCGCTCAAGGGAATAAAGCAAAAGGTACATATCCCCCAGACCATGAAAAAAATGATGAGACTGTATACGCTTGGATTAAAAGTAAAACTTGCAGTATAGTAATATTTCCACCATTAAAACCCTACCCTCATACAGCACACGAAGTAAAAGAGGGCGTCAAGTATTTAATTAAGGGATATTGGTCACCAACAAATAAAGTATTAAATGGTTAACATATTGATCGCAATTAGTGAAGTCGTCGGCGAGAGAGACATTTTAGTCAACTGAGATATGGTATAATATATATATGATGTGGTCATGGATATTAGCAACAATAGGTGTAACAGGAATCTATTTTGTTGGACGAAAAACAATATGGGGATGGTTTGTCCTTTTATTTAACGAATGTCTGTGGATAGCCTATGCTTTGATCACAAAGCAATATGGCTTTATAGCATCAGCAATTGCCTATGCAGCCGTGTATATTAAATCCTACATACATTGGTCAAAAGAGCCAGTAAATAAGATTCACTTATAGGGCGGGAATCAATGGCATATAGCAGATTCTTCGATAGCGATATATACATATATTCTCACGTAGATGGCTATATAGAATGCTGTGCATGCTGGCTAAATGAAAGATTAGATATAGGAGTATTTGGCCTATCAGAGAAAATAACCAATGATGATCAATTAACAGCTCATTTAGACGAGCATATCCTAGCTGGTCATAGCATCCCATATGACTTGCTCCAAGAGATTCTGGATGATCCAGACAGATATGGGAAAGCAGTCGACTAGAATTAATATTCAGCTTAAAGAATCAATTAGGCCATATAAAGCCCAATTTCATAGATCACCTCTATGGGTAAGGGCGGTGGCAACAGTGTGTCTAATATACATAGTAATACCAATAGACCTATTTGATATCTTATTTCCATGGATGGCATATTCAGACGATGTATTCATAGCTGGATTACTACTTAAACTATTACACAAATATGGCTCATTGCCAGAAGAAGATCCGATAAAGCCTATAGAGCTTATCAAGCAAATCCTTAGCAAAAAGGAGCGGGACTAATGAAATGCTACTATTGCTCTAAACAAGCTATACATATAAAGACCTATATGGATGATGTAGATGGAATTACATATCCATTTGAACATTGTGAAGATCACCAGGATATAGACGATATGACCCAAGAAGCAGTGGATCTATGGGCATCACAAACTACGTTTGAATAGACCCTATCTCCTATATCCCCCTCCCATTTATCTCCTCTCTATGGGCTTCCTATGCCCTTTTATGTGGAGTAAAGTGGAGTATTGTGGAGTAAAATGGTTATAAATTCTTTTCAGTTTACTATAATATATACTTAAATAAGTTTACATGTAATTGAGCATATCATATTGATAGACGTAATGTCAATAACACAATTTGCAGCATATTGATCCCATTTTGTCAATAGTTTTATGCAGAAATTTTGATCGAATTTGATCCAATTCTGTACAGATTTGTCGACATTTAATAATGATTCATTATCTATTTAGACATATTCTGTACACATTTTCTAGCATTTTCAGGGATTTTTGTCAAGGGTTCGTAAATAGAAAATTTGGCCCACTTGCTGAAAAATTTCAGGGATTTTTATAGCTTGGTCGTAAAAGAAAAATGTTGCCCTCATGACCACACACAAAAAATCCACAGGCTGTGGATAAACCTGTGGATCATTTGGGCTAGATATGTTTATCTAAATAGCCAGGCATTCGTCTCTCATTTATATATGCCTTATAGAAATGGATGATCTATAGTTATTTTATTTGTCTCATCCGTATGTGTTAGCCAGTTATACTTTACTACTTTAGTAGTGTCATATTTTGGCATTCCCGCCACAATTTCATTATGTGCTTTGGGAAGTTTTAGATTAGGGAAGTCCATTAATTCACGAGTTGCTTTGATTGCCGCCGCAAGTTCCCGTGCTAATGTAATTCCGTCTGAGGTCAAGTTATCAACAGCCTCCGTATCATGGCGCATAGCCTGATGATTGATTATCTGAACTAGCATTTCCATAATGCGGTCAATTGTATAGTATGGTTGGTCTGATAGATATCGTGCAACCACAGCAGGGTTGAAGTAGAAGTCTTCTACTGAATTGGCAATGAGTTCTGCCAACTTTAGTTCTTTTGATTGTGCCATTGTCCGCCTTTCTTGAACCTTAGATTATACCAAAAATGGGTGAGGCTGACAAGTTTTCCCAGGCTCCCACAGCCCCTTGCCAGCCCCACTAGGGTTACTACTTAGCCTTCTGTACCTTAGGCTCCGCAGCAAACTTAATACCAGCCTTCTCAGCCTCCTGGAGAGCCACCTTAGCAGCTCCAGAGAAACGGCCACGGGCACCAACAGTGATTCCCTTAGACTTTAGATATTCACGCTTTGTTGTCATTTGTTTGATCCTTTCTAGATCGGTTTTATTTAAATTATATCCTATTTCCAGGAATTTGTAAATAGGTGTCGTAAACAATTTTTCTTGCCCTTATATTTAATTTTTTTCTTCCGCCAAACCATCATTAATTATTTTACTAATGATGTCTCTTGCCATTGATTCGTGCCCGTTCTCCAACCAAGCCTTGGCAAGGCTCAATTGAAAGTCTATTTTGTCATTCATCTTCATCCTCTTCAACCATTGAAATGATTTCTTGATCAATCATCCAATCCCGCAAAGATTCATATAGATCTTCTGTTCCATATTCCAATGAGAAGCCATTCTTGTCAGCCTGAGTCCAGAAGAGTTCCCAGACCTCATCCTCACCAGCATTGACGACCATGTCGTCTTCTCCGCCCTCCTGAATGTCTCTATAGAGGTCCCTAGCAACGTCCCATACATAAACCCAAACCAGGGGTTGTCCTACGGGAAGGCTGCCAATCTTTTCAATGATGTCTTCGATATCACGATAAACATCCTGCATGCGTGTGCGCTCTTGTAGGTCCATTTCAGTTTTCATTACGTGCTCCAATCGCAAATGATAGGTCATATGTTAGTTTATATAAAGAGGCTAGAGTATCTAGTATTCCTTCGGCCCGTGTGCGGTCCATGGAAAGCATGGCGTCTGAGTAGTCGCCTTCCTCCTCTTCCTTGGAGATTTCATTGAACTCTTGTTCAGCAATGTACATCAAGTTCTTTAGTTCTCCGTGCATTATGTCAAGACCTGAAACTCCAGCATTCACCATACGTTGAAGGTGGGGTGGAAGTCCAATATCTTCTGCAGTCATTCCCATTAGTTCTCCTTTGTTTTGGCCAGTATATCATTAGCCACTGACAAAAAGTGGCGGGTAGCAATAATCTGTCCATTGATAGAGATATCTTCAATCTCTAAAGACTGATACTCATTTGATTCCATTTCTTCAAATAAATCCATTTCAGCCTGTAGAGCCTCAGAATCTTGTTCAAGGCTAATTAGATGAAGCTTCATATACTCAATTAATTCATTAGACATGATCGAAATACCCTTCTGCCCAAAGGCCTTGTAGAAAATCTCCTGCCATATTCAAATCATCAATATATTCATCCTCAATTACACGCAGGCGGGTAACACGAGTAACAGCGTCAATCATCTTACCTAAATCTTCTTCTGTATAACCTAGCATAATCCGCCTCCATATTCATACATTAAATCCATTGCATTGTGTAATTTACAATCGCAATCTCCGCCATTCATGTTGTCCATAAAATCAAAATGAGAGAAATTCTCATCATATACTTTTTGCATTAGTTCATCTACTGTCATGCTTCCACCTTTTCTGTAGATTCCAATAATACCATGTGCTCCTGACATTGTGCCATTGCTTCTTCATCTTGCCAAGAGCCTTGGCTACATTCAGAGCAGAATTCACCACAGTCATTTTCACAGTATGACAATGTATCAAAAGATTGGCATGCATAGCAACGATTCTCCCATTCTGCCAATTCTTTTACTTCACCACGAAGAATCTCATATTCCCCACCCCAGCCTGTTTCTTCTTCATACTCTAAAGTAAGAAGGGAATTAGGAACAAGATTGCTTAGTTTAGTTAAGATTGTTACAGCAGGTGACCATGCTGTATTGTATTTATATACAACCCAGTTGTCATCGCCCTCTGACTTGTATTCAAGCAATTCTGTTTCAGGATACTTATCTTCATCTGATACGGCAACATCCCACTTGGTTCCCCAGTTGGTGTTGTTCCATGAATACCAATCCTTTGCAGTCTTAGCACGTTCAACAGACTTTGCAAACCAATCAGGTGAATTCATATCGATACCTGTATTATCAGGCTGGCAGGCATACTCCTCATCAGTAATACCATCATCTTTATATGAGTGGATATTATGAAAAGCAAATACAGGATTAGAATAAGTTACCTGCTTAATTTTGGTGGGGAATCCAGAAGATGAAATATCACCCATACCATAAGTCTCTTGTGCTAATGTAAATGGACTATTCAGTCTATCCTTGATATAATCAATTTCCTCTTTAGGACCTTGGATAGTCAATGTGTTATATACCCAGTTTGGCATTTTATATCCTTTCGTTGATATGGCTTAATTATATATCAGACCACCGACAAATGTCTATAGAATATCCCTGTGATGCCCACCACATTTGATCGAGCTCGATCTCAAATTGTGGAATTTTCAGGGTTTTTTGTTGACAGTCGTAAACATGTTATGATACCCTCATGTCTTTTGTGGGCAAAGAAGATCCCCGCAGGAGCATTGCTACAACTGCGGGGATAAATATGGCTGCCTGGACAAACGAAAGGAAAAGTCCGCTTTACTTAGCAACTCGCTATTAATAGCTTAGTAGCTGCACCATATATCTTTTCATTTAAAACCAGGACCAAGGGTCCTAGTATAATTATACCATAACTAGTTGACTGGAATACTTTTCAGCAAAGGCACCCAATTCCATGGAGAAGACCTCTGTCTGCAGGTCCTCTTCAAATAAGGTAACCTTCTTATTGTGCCAATCGACTACAGGTACTTTGTGCTCGTTGTCGCCAAGTTCATTGACACTGAGCCCCCATCCAGTTTCACGGTCCCACTCCGCATTCACCAATTGGGAAACACAAATACGTGTTGCATATGATTCATCATTCCAACGTGGTTGGGCCTTGACTAATGCATTGCCTAATTGCTCAAGCATTTTGTAACCAGCCCAGTGCCCGTACAAGAAAATAATATTCTCGTTACGGTCTCTAAATCCAAAGTTTGCTCTGTCTCCCATTTTATTCCGCCTTTTCTAGTTCGAGTACTTCTTCGGTCTTATTTAATTCTATCACTTCATAAGAGACACTGTCAAGCGCCTCTGAGTATTTCCTAAAATGGTGGCCACAGAATCCAAGCTCACCTGATATCAGTTTAACTAAGTATTGTGCAGAGACAGCAGGCCCACACTTATCACATGTGATCATCTCAAATGTCATTGTCTAGTGTTCCAAATTCGATTTTGTCAGCAATGTCGTCCATGACCTGTGCATCATTTGAATCAGCACATTCGTTTGCCCAAGCACGGATATTGTCAATAATTACTTCACGAGTAAATTTAACGCCGTCCTCAAAACCATCTCTGTAATCCATTTTATCTCCCTGTATATCCTGTCGGTTCGTATTCAGATACATAAGTTTCTTTTAGATTATATGTATCTCGTATTGAACTCACTTTCTCAATACTACCAGTTCCGATGTTGAAAGTCAATGGTGAAATCATCTGAGGGTCTAGCCCAATTAACTCCGCCGACCAGAAGGCCCTTTGCAGGGCCAACTGGTTTGGAGCAGTTAGTTCAAAATACATCAGTAATTCACATCCGCATCTTCAACATCAAATGATTCAATAATCACATCGCCGTGCCATGAATCTACAGTTAGATTATCTTGCAAGAAGTAACGTGCATCGAAGTCTTCTACCTCTTCTAGAGGAATATCATAAGATACTTCGACATTTACAGTTGCAGTAATTGTAACTGTTTGCTTTGGCTCGTGGCCAAGGATTTCGCATAGGTCGTTTAGGACCTCTGACTTTTCATAGTTTGGATTATACCAGCCGTCGGCAGAAAGATTATCAAGAATCTTGCTAATCTGTCCATTGCTAATTGCTAACTGGTCTTGTAGTCGGCGGTATGAATCAAGATGAGTTTCTAATTCATTTACCTTAAGTGTATGGTAAGAGACCTCACCATTATTAATTGACTTATATGTTACCAAGGTATTGGCATCATATGTTGATGTTGTATCCACTTGTTCTCCTTCGTTTGTTGTTGGCTGTATTGTAGCAGGTTCCTGTGACACCCAAGTGCATTTACCGCCACATTCGCATGTGAGTTCTCTCACAATACGGGTGGATGTATATTCAACTAAGGCATCACATGTTTGGCACACGTGTGTGAATTTATTCCATCTTTCGTTCATGCCGAGAATTATAGCGGACCCCACTGACATTTGTCCAGCTTTTTCCAGGGTTTTTTTGATCGTGTCCGTATGATGTTAATCACACCCTCAAGCTTGCGGGCGTCTCACATTTTGATATAGTAAATTTACTATATGGAACGAGAAGCTTTAGATCGTGAAAAGAAAAAGCGGGTGCATTTTCATGCACCCGCCTGCATATTCTTACAGGGTTACAACAGCCTTAAGAATTTTATTTTTTTCTGCAGTGATAACAGGGTCAAAACCTGAAGCAGAAGCAGAAAGAGATTCCGTGTTACCCTTACGAGCAGAACGGAAATAATCAAGGCGCTCAGTAAGTGCATTTAGCGCACCCCACTTTGTGCCTTTGATTCCAGCGTTAGTTGGTGAATTGTGATACAACTCGTCAATGAGAACAACTTTGTTTTCCCACTTCTTAAGCGCACCCTTAGCGTCCTTTTCAGGCTTTGGATAAAGATTGCGGATAAGGTCTGAGAATTGCTTATCAGTAATTGAAGCCTGATACAATTCGTTAGCCTGCTTTGAGAATGAATCAAAGTAAGCAACAGATAAACCAAGAGCCTCACGAGCAGCGAGAATCTTGCCGTCCGCAGTCTGAGTGTGGCGAATCTTGAAAGATTGCTTAGCAGACTTCATCGCAAGATTAAGAGTGTTTTGGCAACGAACACGAACAGGTGTAATCGCTGCTTGAACAGCAACAGAACCATCGTGTGATGTCCAAACGATAAGATACAATTTAGTCTTATCTGCAACACCCTTTGGGTCAATGATAAGTTCATTAGGCAAAGCCCATGAACCATAAACAATTCGACCCTGCTTTAATGAACCAGCAGAATCAACTTTTACATCAGGATTGCCAGCGTGTAGATTATCTGCAAAAGCAAACAATTCTTCATTCTGAACAACCTTGTAGCGAGAACCTACAACAGAAAGCACATCAGTAGCGCCAGCGGTATAAGGATTATCACGAACAACAAGGTGAGAATCAGTAATGAAATTATGATTAGGGAAAGCAGGTGCAACATCTTCTAATCGAACATTCCAATTAGAAAGTTTTGCGCCGTCCATGATTTCGGAGATTGTTACATCACCAGAATCTGAATCGAAAACCTTGTTGGCGAATGAGTGCCAAGCAGGGTTGGAACGGGAATCAACAAGAGCAAACGACACATCGCCGTTTTCTACTTCTGACTTATGAGCAGTGTTTAGCATTTTTATCCTTTCGGTAGATGATGACCTATTCTAACACACATGGCTGACATTTACTAGTCTTGGGAGTCATTTGTCCGAATTGTCTTGTGTGATCAATATCATATTTTTTCAGGAGTTTTCCACAGATTGCCGTAACCCTGTGGATAACCCCACGATCTTGCGGGCCACGCTGGGCTAGATTAAATCTAGCTCCAAACGTGTTGCGCTTGCTGCAAGTTTTTGTATTGATTCAACAACTGATTCATCATAAAAAAGCGCAGATACTTTTTTCTTTTTTACATTATCATAAGCGAATGCTTTAATTGTTCCCTCGAAATTTTTAATGTTGCTAATTACGAGTTCTGATAAATAATCTCTATCTACTTTTTCATTTGTAAATAAAGTTAAATCGTGTTGCTTGTTTGCGTCATAGATTTCAACTCTAAAACGATTTTTCATTTTATTCCTTTGTTAGTAGGGATTTTAATTATAGCATTGGGGGCTAGGGTTTGTCTAGCCCCCTGCTATTTATTTAGAGATACTGAGCGATTGACTTGAAGGTTGTAGCATTTACTACTTCCTCGTCGGTCATTTTGAGAATACGAATTGCGTTCTCAATTTCTTGAACTTCATAGCGACCAAGTTCTTGCTCTAATTCAATTTCAGGCTTTGGTGGAAGTTTGATTTCCCCAGCAGGAATTGAGAAGCGAACATCTACTTCGCCACGCCAATTTTCAGAAGCATTAACATCAGCCTTTGAGATTTGCTTAATTACAAGTTCAGCAACTTTCTTAGACCAATCATTTTCTAACTTCTTGTATTCCTTGCGCTTCTTTTCGTTATTAACGATAGCCTTTGCGCCATCTGATAGTTTTGTTTCAAGTGCCTTGATTACCTTAGCAGTTGAAACCTTTACACTAATTGCTCTTGCCATTTTTTATTTCCTTTCGTTTGTGGGTTTTGGGTTATTATAGCATTGAGGTCAGACATTTACCCCGTAGGGTGAGAGTTCTTACTTACGACATTGGGCGAGAACACTCTCTAAACTGCCCCTGTTTCGCTAGTTTATTAGACTAGGGCTTCGTTGCTAACTGTTGTCCAGCGAGTTTCCTTTGTTGGCATTTCTAGCAACACACGCACCGAGCCAGATGCGTTAGGGATAATCTCCTTGATTATTCCCGTCTTTTTTGACTTCAAGGTTGTGAATAAATCGCCGACCTTGTATGTGTATCCATTTATCGTCATTTGCTTCCTTTCTGTTAAGTAGTGGTATCTTACCATAAGACACCAAGATTTGTCTATTTATTTTTGTGTGAGGTTAATCACACTCAGGTAGCCACGCATCTAGGTGGTGAGCATCTACGATAGCGTGTGCAGGGCATGAAGTTTGACCTCGCCATGAAATACCAGTAGGAAGCTCGATCTCTCGACCATAGTCCTCTTCGTAGTATGCGTCAATAGCATCTATGCAAGGTTGCACCATGGCAACGGGAACGGGCGGATAGTGGTTAGCCTGTAAGTGATAGGCTAACCCTGCCTCTAGCGATAAGTCCTCTGCAAGTCCTACTGCGGTTGTGTATCCCATTAGATTAACTCCTCAGACATTTCCTCTAGCGTACCTACAACTGTTTCGTGTAGTTCATTACGCATTTTTACGAAAGAGTCTGCCGACCAACCTGCCTCATAAACTCTATCAAGTAATTTTGCTAGAGAGTAATCAGGCTTAATTTCTAGGGCGGTTGCTAGAGATAGCGCACAAAGTTCAATTTCATTTTGCTCATAGAAATAAGCAGAAAGAATTGTAAGGATAGAATAAGACTCAGACTCATCTACGGAAGCACCGACATAAGATAAGAAAGATTTGCAGGTTTCAAGTGAATAGACATTAGGCAATCCCAATAGATAGTCACGGATTTGGATTTCATTGTTAATAGAATAAATTAACTTAGAGATAGTTTCAGGTGATAGACCATCTTGAAAGTCCATGATAGAATTGTTAATGAGAGCAACTGCCTCACCTACTGTTATTTTTTCTTTTAGCATTTGTTACCTTTCGTTTGTGTTATGCGAGTATTATACTGCAAGCCACCGACATTTCATAATCCATTATCGGCGTGTCGTGGCATTTGTGATAAACCTCACAAAATTTCAGGGTTATCCACAATTACCCGTAACCCTGTGGAAAACCCCACGCATATGCGGGCCCGTGGCATTTTGTCAAGCTAATTAATTGCGTGTCGCCATCCAAATTGCAATTGGTAGCGGAATAATTATTGCAACCATTAAAACAATTGCAATAATAGATCCGATCAAATCAGGAGCACTCATTTTTTACTCGCAGAAAATCTAACATCCGCTTTACCGTAGACACATAGTCCACATGAAACGCAGGCGGACCCATTGCTAGAGATTAAAGGAATTTGCTTATTGTTTTCAGGACACTTAGCGCCAGGCTTACCAATTAATTCTTTCATGGTATTTTCGGTGACAGCGAATGTCTTACCTAGATAAGCTAATTTAATACCGTCGTTATTTTTGCGTAAGTCATGAGCAATTTCTTTATTCTCATCGTCGGTAGAATAATAAAGTGATAAGTTAGGAATATCCTTAAGAATAAGCGCTGCAGACTTTACTCGTGTATATACCCAAAATTGAACATCGGGGTTATTTTGAATAACAGTCTTCCACGCATATGCGTAGGTATCGTTAAAGAAATCTCCGTCCCAGTGGATACGGAATAACTTTTGAGCATTTCGCTTTTCACAATCTGCAACAAAATCGGCAATCATATCGCTAAGCAATAAAGACATGGTACCCATATCTGCATTGCGTAGAAGGTCCCAGTTATGGAGAAGAGTAGCCTTTACTCCCTTGTATATCTTTTCCAATTTGCCTGCATAGCAAACACTCTCACAGACAGACGTTGCGCCAGGACATGAATAAGCTTTTCCTGCGGGTAGCCCGAAGGTGTTAGCAATTGTAGGGGTTTTTCCATTAGGGGAGACGGCATTAGCAACTTTCCTATCGTTAGAACGTTTTAATTTCATTAGTTAACCTTTCGTTATGGGCCCTAGTATAACAGAATGCACCGACATTTTTTAAGACACTCCCAAAAATTCCAGGGTGATCTTGGTCACACCCTTAACGACACGCCCGACCCCGCAGACTTGCGGGCGATAGTTGAAATTTCAACTATTTAAAAAATGGAGCAATTAGATCGCAATAAGTTTTTAAATATTCAGATTTTTTATTTTTTGTTTTGCGTGTATATTTTTTCTTATTGCGAACAGGTGTCGCCGCATTACTGCGGCGCAACTCCTGAACACGTTTTACTTTTTCTTTTGTCATTTTCTGTTCCTTTTCTTTTAGTTGGTGAAAGTTGGTATTTTGTAATTTGAAGCAGAATAAAATTTATTTGCGTCAAATCGCGGATTATCTTTTGCGAACATCTCCGCAAAATCTACAACCATTTTAGAAAAAACGGCAGGGTGTGTTTTATCTGAAACATATTTTAGAATTTCAGCGGTTGAGATATAGTCCTTGCGTGTCATCATTTTACAGTTACGACCTTTCTTTCTTCACGATAAAAGTGGCGAGTAAAGCATTTCATTTCTGAATTATAAAGATTTACAGTTGAGTATTCGTTAGCAAATCCCCAATCAACAAAGGCAAAGAAATCTTTCCACGCATCAAATTCGTTTGCGTAGTCCTGTTGCCAATGTGGAGCATTTCCGTCATAAGATAAAGTTATTTTATACATTTAGATATTCCAATCTTCTACGGCACACTCACACGCCTCGACATCATAATTATTTTCATCGCCCCAAAATAAGAAGCCAGCACCGCCACACTCATCACAAGCAACGGCAATAATTTCAGCAATGTTTCCCATTATTAGTTTTCCTTTCGTTCGGTTGTTGGTTTAATTGTAGCAGATAGCACCGACAAAGCCTCGGATTTGCTTGCTTGGCGTGTCGCCAAAACATGAGCCTTAAATTCTTCTAGGTTCATTTAGTTTTCCTTTCGTTAGTTGTTTTCGGGGGTAGTGAATAAGGCTCCCTCATTAAGTAAGCCTAATTCAAGATTAAACATTTCATCAGGTGTGGCTTCTGATAAATCAACCCAACCTGCGCCATTTTCATCAAGGCGAAAAATTTCAATGTATCCCATTATTAGTCACCGACCTTTACTGCAACAGTTCTGAAAGTTGTTGAAATTCGGTTAGTTGGTTGAATTTCTACAAGATAAGAATCGCAACCATCATACCAAACCGCCTTAGGGTGCGGTTCTGCGTTGATTATAATTCCCTCAACAGAATTTGAATAGTATTGCTTACCTACTAAGAGGTTTTGGACAGAATAGACATTTGCTGACATTTAGTTTTCCTTTCGTTATGCCATAATTATAGCCTAGGGGTCTGACATTTTTCAATTTACTAGCCAGTAATTCCACACTTTGAGACGCTCAAGCCATGTGATATGCACCACATCAAAATGTCCGAATTGTCTGTCAAATCGACACGCCGCAAAATTCACGGGATTTTATAACAATGTCGTAACGACACGCCCGACCCCGTGCTTTTGCGGGCCAGCTTAATTTTGTCAAGCCGACACGCCGATTATTTTCGCAAATCTTTTATGGTTTCGATCACATCTTGTTTTAGGTCTGCCCACATAAGGCGGACGCATACTATAACGCCACCTAGAAGCATTAATTGAACGGCGGTAGTTAGTAAGCGATTAGCACTCATTACATCTCCTCCCAATTATCTAATGAGAATTCCTCATCATCTAAATCGAATTCCTTATCGAATTCGTGTTCATCTCCCCAATACTTTGGTGTTATTGGGTCTAGGTCTGATTGAATTGTATCCCATTTAGTCATTTACTTAACCTCTACTTTCATTACATTAGCGGAAAACTTTACTTTCTTTCCTAATTCGCTATCGTTAAGAGATGCGATTAGGTGGTCTATCGTTTTAATATCGTGTGCGATATTGCCGATAGATAGTAAGCGAGAGCCTTGCCAGATTGAGTATTCGATAGTCATTTATTTATTTCCTATTCTTTCGTTTTGTTATGGTGTAATTATAATCAGATAGAGCCGAGAAAGTCAAGCCTTGCGGGTGTGGTGTTGCTCACATATTGCAAGCAACGCCCTCGCTATGAGTGCCGTCTAAGTAGTGACCCTTAGCGATACAATTCTTAGCCAATTCGTGGAAAGATTGGCATTTCATCTCGTGCCAATTTATCCAATCCTTATGCACTACCTTATCGCAGGTAGAGCAGAAGTGCCACTTATGGTTATCCTTACGGATTACCTGACCCTCTACAATTTCGTAGCGGTCAATAAACTTAGCACTATGTGTGCAATTATTCTTTAAGCACTTATTCATTACTTAACCTCACAATCGCAATTAGTGTGAGTAGGTAGAGAGATAAGGTACTTGATAAGTGCCTTACGCTCACCCATTGAGATTTGGTGGCGGTAGGATTTAACACCGCCGTGTTGATATTCATAGACGATAGTGTCTAACATTTTCTGAGTAAGCATTTTATATGCTCCTTTCTTTTTTCTATCTAATACCTTAATCATATAATGGGGGTCTGACATTTTTCAAGTCGCAAAACGGACATTCGGGACAAATTAAAAAAATAGTTGGTGATATAGGTCACAAATCGCCATATATGTGCGGACTATCTGCACAAATCGGACATTTAAAAATGCTGCATCATACAAAATAAAAAAATATTAACATTTTTGAAAATATGAAAAAAGTAGTTGACTGAAAACATATTATATTGATACAATGATCAAAAGCTCTTATAGCCCAGCGGTAGAGGCGGTAGACTTAAAATCTATAAAGCGTTGGTTCGAATCCAACTAGGAGCACGTCCCTATAGCTCAGCTGGTAGAGCAACAGACTTTTAATCTGTGGGTCGACAGTTCGAGCCTGTCTGGGGACACAATAAAGTTATTATATAATTAGTACATATGAAGACTGAAAAGACTTCTATCGCCAAACAAAAGGCTGCCTTAGCAAAATATATAAGGGAGCTAAAAGAGAAGTCTCCCTGTATGGACTGTGGTAAGTTTTATCCGTACTATGTAATGGATTTTGATCATGTACGTGGGCAGAAGCAAAAAAATGTAATGGAGCTCATTCCTACTTTGTCTAAAAAGAAGATAGATGAGGAAATTGCTAAATGCGAGATTGTTTGCTCAAATTGTCACAGAATTAGAACGCACTTAAGAAAAATTAATAAGCAGGAGCGTTAATACCTTTTGCAATTGCTTCGTTTCTCATTTCCATAACATGCTCTTCTTCAAGGTATTCGTCAAGTGTCATTGGAGAATCTTGAGCTAATGTAATGAAATTTGTATAAGCGTATCTTGGACCTTTAACAACTGGCTTTACTCCATGCTTATATTTGCTAGAAGCAGAGTGAACTACAAGATCTCCTTTTTGAGGAGCTATTTCAAGATTTATATCTGTGTAGTATATTTCTCCACCAGTAAAGTCATTTAGGTACATTACATATCCGTACTGCACTATATGACAAGTATCAAGTGGGTCGTATAGCACACCTTTTTCTTTTTTAGCAAAGAAGTCTTTCATTGTATCATCGTGATCGTGATCGTCTGGATGACCTGGAGAATCCCAATGTACTTCTAATGCTTGACCCTCTATCATTTTAGATATACCATTAGATGGAAGTGGTGCATACTCTGGTCCAAAGAACTCTACAGACTTTTCGTACAAAAGTTTTAGCCCATCAGAACCTTGGAAAACTTGATTTGGGGCAGGAATGACAGAGTCTGGACCATACTTGTCTTTGTTAAGCCATTGTGAGTCCTCAAGGGCATCTATAGCCTTTTGAAGCACAGATAAATCTTGCTCTGACAGAAAGTTTCTATATAAATAAACCTCTGGAGCTAATTTTACTACATTTGGATGGTCTTTGAACATATACAAAATTATATCATTAAAACTATTGACTTACGAATTTTCATAATGTTATACTTAAGACTGGTTTGTGGGGGCTTACACTGAGAACTCAAATGTACTAAGTGTCAGTTTCTCTATCTCGTCAAAGTTTTTAACTTTGGGGGGTAGGGGGGCTTTCCTAAAAATCTAAATCCCTAAGTATCAATATATATATTATATACTATATATATGATATATTTCAATCTATTTCCAAGAACTGGCAGTGCTTTCTTAGCTAATTTATGTCCAGAGGTTCTAAAGACTTCAAGCTTGGTAATAAGAGAACCTGAAAGATATAAAGAACCTATAAATCAGGTGGTAGTTTTTCGTAATCCTTATGACGCTATATCATCTGTAATAGACAGAACAAGGCATTCTGCAGCATTAAGAGAAAATAACATGTATTTTGCAGATCAAGTAAAAAAAGAAATAGAATACCATAATATCGAATATTTAAAATTTATAAATTTAGCCATGGAAAATTTTTCAAATTTACATGCAGGAATATTTGAAAGCGTAATGATAGATCCAGTTAGCTTTTTAAAAGCAGCAGGTAATAAGTTCAATGTAGAAATATTAGAAAAACCTAATGCTGTTGAAAAAACAATAAATTTTTTAAAATCAGAGCATACATCTGAAGCTGTAAAAGATTTTGGTCACTATATTAGACCTAAAGATGAAACTAGACTGCTTATAGAAGGAAATGTCGATAAAGCACAGTGTCTAAGAGAATCTCTTGAAAAATATAAAATTTTTGCGGGGATGGTAGAAAATGATCTTAATTAACTCATACCCAAGATCTGGAAATAACTATGCACAAACTGCATGTAGAATATTTCTTGAAGAAGAGTTTGATATAAACCATGAACCAAGCATACTTGGAAAATCAGATCAGATTGTAATACTTAGAAATCCATATGAAGCAATAGCTTCTAATGTTGAAAGGTTTGCACTAAATGATAAATCAATGCATCTTCCATATGAGATAGGTATTCCAGTCAACCAGGATCCATATCCATATATCAAAAAATATATCAATATGAATATGCAAGTGTATGAGCTATTTTTAGACTATCTTGATAATGTCGATAACTCTACACTAGTTGTTAGTTTTAACAATATGATTGAAGATCCTGAAGAGTTTATACTCGATGTATCTAAATTTTTTGGCTGCAATATTTTACATAAAGATAAATTGGCGGGGATAAAAGAAATACTCCATACACGTATGTCGACAGAATTCCAATACTTCTATCCAAAGAAGAATACTGGTGAATATAGACAACTGATAAACAAAGTTATATACGATATTCCTGGCATGAGCATCTTATATGATAGATATACAAATATTCTAGTCAACCAGAATATTATATGATATGATTACATCATGAAGGTAATACTTTTCGTCGGAATCGTGGCAATCCTAGTTCATATATGTAGTTTATTAATTAAACTCTCGAACTAGGGCCTATAGCTTAATCTGGTGAAAGCAATTGTCTTATATACAATCGACTATCGGTTCAAATCCGATTAGGCCTACTTAGCAAGTCTCATTTGTAGATTCAATATAGTTTCTACCACTCCAAGATAAACCATATAGTGAGTGTCTTACTCCACTTGATACATATGCTACCTTATGGGTAAACTCTCTTGATAGTGGGATATTGATAAGCATTCCTGGTTCTGGCTTTATTACTATACCTGGGAAGTTCTTGAACATTAGCTCCCCGCCTTTAAAATCATCATTGAGATACAGAGAAAATGATGCTGTAATTACGGGGTGACCTTCAATATTTTCTCCCTGATTCTTGCCAGGATCTTCTTCTGCATGCCACGGCATAGTGTAGTTATCTTGAATGCATTGAGGCGCATTTGCTTTTACAATTTCTTCAGGAGCTGAGAAAATAGATTGAAATGTTGATATGCCTGAAAAAACTTCAGGTAGAACAGCTGTGCATCTAGCATTGATTCCATTTTCTTGATTTCTAAAAATGTCTAGAGGAGCTTCAGGAGATTCTGATGTAGGAAGTTTTAGAGTTCCGCATTCCATGTACTCAGGAACATTTTCTAAAAATTTATTTCTTACAGCTCCAGGCCAAGGAGATCTTTGAGTAATATACCATGCTTCAGGGTCATTTGCTTTCTCCATTAAAAAGTCTATTTCATCCTGTGATAAGAAGTTTCTAATAAACCATAGAGGTTTTCCTTCTATAGGGTATTCTTTTCTAGGCTCTAATTCTGCCTTAAGTTTCTCAAGTGTATTCATATGACTATTATACTAGATATTGATCTCTTCTTTCGCCGCCGACGCACTGCACTGCACTAAATATGTTATAATTTACTTATGTCTGATAAAATTAGTCCAAAATGTACATATTGTGAAAAATACGCATATACAGAAAAAATGCATTGCGACGGTAGTTTTACCCAGCATTGCGTCGATCATATTAATTTCGGTGGCGGTCAGGAATTTAAAGTAAAATGAGTAAGATCTATAGAAGATTAATTATTCTGTCATGGATTATGATGATGTCTTACATTGTCTTTATAGCAACCTACGGAAATATTCGTTAATAGGGTTTTAAAGCACCATATAAATTTTTTTAGACCTTGACCTATGTTAGGACCTCAATCAGGGGGTAAAACGTCTTACAATCGCTTCTAGACAGGTTTCTGGCTATTTAGCTTTTCTTCAATAAGATCTTTAAACTGAGGATTTTGCATAAAAGGTCTATTCCATTGAGCAAGTCTTTCATCTGAAGCATCTCCAATTTGCTCATACCACTCTGGAGTCTTGTAGTTGTAGAATGTTCCTGGATTATCTTCTGCTAATAATGAAAAACATGAGAATGCATATCTTCTACCAGATTCTGTTTTTCTTGTTCCGTGATCCCAAGGCGAAGTTGCACCATGAAGCACTATGTCGCCTTCTCTAACCTCAACCTCAAGGCAGGGTTCAGATAATTTTTCTCTTGATATGCTTAATTCTGATTTAAATGATCCGTCTGGATTTATGTTTGGGTAATAAAGGTTTCCGCCAGTAAAATCTCCAAAATATGCAACATAACCGTATTCTAACTCGCAGCAAGTTTGCCATGTATCTATTTCTGTTAACAAATCGCACCTTCCTTTACCAGGACTATCAGCGTGAACAAACATGCCATCATCGTGACTTTCTGTTACAAGGATAGACCTTACGGGATGAATAACCAATTCTGGATATATTAACTCTGACATGAATTTCCATAGATCGAAGGTAGATCTCAATCCGCTTGTAACCTTGTCTGTATACCAATTTCTAACCGCCCAAAAATTATTAATCTGATCTCTGTCAAATTCGTCAGCTTCTTTTCGCACTGCCTCAATAATCTCTTTAGGTATTATGTTTCTAAAAACATAAACCTTATCAGCAATCTTTTCACATTTTGGATGATCTGTAAACATTATTTTTTCCTCAGAATTTTGCTTATTATATTTTTAAAAAAATTTGCAACTTTTTGTTCATTTTCAAACTCTTTTGTTTCCTCGTAGTGTTTTGATTGAAAATACGGGCTAAACATTGACTGTGAAAAATGATCTCTAGGCATAAATATATTATACCACCAATAATGCAGAAACCCAGACAGAGGCGGATCTATCTGGGTTCTGTGTGCTTACGCACAATACAGGGAACAAAAAGCTCGACCTGTAAAACTAATTGTATTATTTAATTATCATAAAGTCAACACTTATTTGTATATTAGTGCTTGACCAGTAGGCAGTTCAAGAATTGAATTTTTCCCAAAGAAATCAACAAATGCTTTTCTTGCCCCTATAGTTTTGTATGATCCATAATCGTCACATATCATTACGCCATCAGATACCATCCTGGGGTAAAAATATTTTATTGATTCTAGTGTGGGCTCATAAAGATCAACATCTATATGAACATAAGAGTATTGCGTTTTATTGTCTGACGGTAGTTCATCAAAAGCATCTGGTATCCAGCCCTTAATTAACTTTACTTTGTTAAAACCTGATAGGTTGTTCTGAGCTGGCTCAATAGGTATATCTAGTTTTATTTTTTTAAAGTATTCAGTGTCGTTAATACCAGGTTCTGAAACTCCTTCAAAAGAATCTATTCCATAAAACGTTAAAGGTGACAAGTCGGCAACAAAAAACATTGACATTCCAGCATAAGTTCCACATTCAGCCCAGTTTGCACCAATATGCTTTTTTTGTTGTGCAAGTTGTCTTAAGATGTAAAGCCTGGCGTATAAAGCATTGTCAAAAGAATTTGTAAGTCCAGTAATAGCATTAAACCGATGACAAAGATCTATAAATTCTTCATCATCGGTCCAACGGCTTAAATAACTTTCCACTAGTCTTCTTTTCTTACAAGTTCCCAGCTATCAATATGAGATATCATTATTCTAATTTGCAGAGCTTCTTCTTCCGAATCTGCTGTTACACATAATTCTGCAGTTAGTCCGTTTGGAAAATCACCTGATCGGTCTATACCGCCTGTATTTTCTTTATACAGATTGTGTACTACTTCATCGATTGGTTTGTATATAAATTTAGGCATTTAACGCCCCTTCGTTAAGAAGCTTTTCATACATGTTTGAACATATAAGCTGAAAAGCCATCACATTCTGATCTAGATGTGTTTTTATTTCTTCTTGAGACAAACCTGCATTTGTATACATGAATGTCATATCTTCAACAATGCTTGCATACATCATGTCAAGCGCTTCCTGTCTATTCATTTTCTTCTCCTGGTGTATAAGAAGGCGCAGGACCAAGTAGATACCCCGCCTCATGATATTGTATCATTTTTTCTACATCTTCACCAGGGGCTACACTTTTTGCTATTAATGCTAGCAAATCATATATTCTGTGCAGCATAATGTATGTAACCATCGGCAGACTTTCTTCTAAATTTGATACTTTTTCTTCTTCATTCATCTGCTCTACCCATATCTTCCCAAAAATTTTCTCTACCCATGGAGTCTGTCTCTGGAATGGGTGTAGACTCGTATTGAATTTTTTTACCCATGACTGATTCAACAGATGATTTAATTTGATTATATTTTGATAAACCTATTGTTGTTTTATAGCTACATGCCAGGCAGTACAAAAAAATTTCATCATCTATTCCTAGATTAGGCATAAGAGAAGCCTGGTCTACTGGGCATAAAAGCTTTTCAACCAGGCCTTCCTCAGACATGGATATATATTTTGATACGTAACGTATCTCCATTTATATCCTTTCTACTTCGTTGGGAATTTTAAGTAAAATTCCTTTGCTGGGGCATTTAACCCCTTCCATGACGACCAGTCGGTTCCGCCTTGCGTCATGTAATACGTTATCTCTGCGTTAATTACTGGGTCAAACAAAAGTATGTTTGACTTTAAGTCGAATTTCTCTTTACGATCAATGCCGAGATTTCCCAACATGTTAATCTGAAAAATTCCATAGGAACTGTCTCCAGTTTTCCTGTTACCATTGTAAGCCATTGGGCGTCCATTGGATTCCCGCTTAGCAATAGCCCAAGCCGTTTTAAGGGCTTTTCCTTCAAAGCCTACAGCTTCGAGTAATTCTTTTAACTCTAAGTCTGAAAGCATCTCAGAAGGCTTGTATACAGTATTGCTGTACTTCTCTAGGGTTTCTTTCTTAAGTTGTGCTTCTGTTTTAGTATCAACCACCACTTTAGGTGCTGGTAAAGCTAAAGCAGACGGCTGTTGTCCAAATAGAAATAGGAGCCCTATCGCTATATAAGACCAGTTATGTACTACATCACTCAGCCTGTCTTTTATTTTCTCCATTGGCATTTCCTCCTTTAGAGATAACGAATACTTATCATATCATTGAATATAAGTTACTGTCAAGTCAGTTGACTAAAATTTTAGTTGATTAATAATTAATTAAATAAGATATTTATTTTTTTTAAAAAGGTGTAGACCTACAAAAAACTTTTTGATACACTTAGTATCTTACTATTTTACAGGAAAGAGGCGTGAATAAATGTCAAAAACAATTGATAACCCATATGAAAATTTCATTGCGTTGTCCAGATATGCAAGATGGATCCCAGAAGAAAATCGCAGAGAAACATGGGGTGAGACAGTTGATAGATATTTTGACTTTATGATCGAGCATTTAAAAACTTTAGAATACACTCCAGATTCAAAAATTGTTTCTGAGCTAAAAGAGGCAGTTTACAATCGCAATGTTATGCCTTCAATGAGATCCGTCATGACCGCTGGTCCAGCTTTAGATAGAGATCATGTTGCAGGTTACAACTGTTCATTTGTTCCAGTTGATAATCCAAGATCATTTGATGAAACAATGTATATACTTATGTGTGGAACTGGAGTTGGGTTTTCTGTTGAATACAAGTATGTCAATAAGCTTCCTGCCGTCCCAGAGTCTTTTGAAAAATCATCTACAGTAATTTCAGTAGAAGATTCTAAGCAGGGCTGGGCAAAGGCCTACCGTGAGCTACTTGCTTTACTGTGGTCTGGACAGGTACCAGCTATAGATGTTTCAAAAGTTAGACCAGCTGGAGCAAGACTTAAAACCATGGGCGGAAGATCTTCTGGACCACAACCACTTGTAAACCTTTTTGATTTTACTATTGCAAAATTTAAAAATGCAGCAGGAAGAAACTTAAAGCCAATTGAGGCTCATGATATTATGTGCAAGATTGGTGAAATTGTTGTTGTGGGTGGAGTTCGTAGATCCGCAATGATATCTCTTTCAAACATTAACGATATTGAGATGGCTCAAGCAAAATCTGGAAATTGGTGGGAAAACAATTCTCAACGTGCATTGTCAAATAACTCTGTTGCCTATTCAAGAAAGCCAGAGATGGAACAATTTATAGCAGAATGGAAATCTTTGTATGACTCAAAGTCTGGCGAACGTGGAATCTATAATGTTGCAGCAGCGCAGGCGCAGGCAGCTAAATATGGTCGTAGAGACCCTGAAATACATTATGGAACGAACCCGTGTTCAGAAATTATTCTACGTCCTTATCAGTTTTGTAATCTTTCAGAAGTCGTATTACGTGAAAAGGATACAGTTGAGGATGTTGAAAATAAAGTACGCCTTGCAACAATACTAGGAACATGGCAATCAACTCTTACAGACTTTAAGTATTTGCGTAAAATTTGGAAAGACAATACTGAGGAGGAAAGACTGCTCGGCGTTTCCTTAACTGGACAATTTGGACATAAATTCTTTTCAGGAAAAGAAGATATTGATAAATTAGAATCAGTTTTAGTAAAACTGCGTGAGCATGCAAGAGAGGTTAATAAAAAAGAAGCAAAGAAGATTGGAATACCAGAGTCAGCAGCTATAACTTGTGTGAAACCTTCTGGGACAGTTTCTCAGCTTGTCGGAGTGTCATCTGGAATGCATGCATGGCATTCCCCATATTATATTCGTACGGTCCGTGGAGATAAAAAAGATCCACTTTCAACATTTTTAAAGGAAGTTGGAATTCCAGTAGAAAATGATGTTATGAAACCAAACGATACATACGTATTTTCATTTCCAGTTAAGGCACCAGAAGGTGCAATTACAAGAGACCATTTGACGGCCATAGAACATCTAAACACATGGTTAGTATATCAACGTGCATGGTGTGAGCATAAGCCATCTATCACAGTTTCTGTAAAAGAAGATGAGTGGATGGAAGTAGGCGCTTGGGTGTATAAGCATTTTGATGAAGTTTCAGGAATTTCATTCCTACCACACTCAGATCATTCATATAAGCAGGCTCCATACCAAGAGGTTACAGAAGAAGAATACCTAGAACTTCTTTCCAAGATGCCGTCGTCAATTCGATGGGAAGATTTATCGTTCTACGAAACAGAAGATGGAACAAGTGGAACACAAACACTTGCCTGCACATCAGACGGCAATTGTGAGATTGTAGACATTTCTGCTTAATGGGTATATAATAAGATTTGGGGTAACTCCCAAAATTCCTGGGCACAGGGCCCAGAAATAGGAGGATCTTATGAATCAAGATCTAAACAATGATGGAAAGGTAACAATGCAAGAAAAAATTCTAGCAGCGTTAGCAAGCTATGGTCGCCACTTTTTAGGTGCAGCCATTGCTCTTTACATGACTGGAAACACTGACCCAGGAGATTTAATCAAGGGTGGAATTGCAGCAGTGCTGCCAGTTATTCTGAAGGCTCTAAATACAAATGAGCCAGCTTTCGGCTTTACAAAAAAGTAAACAATTAGTCAATTAGAAATACTCCTGTGCTAAAATTGGTACAGGAGTATTCCTATTAGGAGACTATAGCAAATGGCAGTACAAAAAAATTGGGAAGTAGACCATAACGCAACATTTACTTTCCAAGTTCAGTATACAGAGGCCGATGAGGTTACACCTATCGACCTTACTGGAGCATCTGCAAAGATGCAGGTTAGAGATACAAAAGGTGGAAGTAAGTTAGCTTTTACGCTAACATCCCCTTCAGGTGGAATTACAATAGATGGTCCAACTGGAACACTAGATGTAAAAATGACACCAACTCAAACAGGAAAAATGTTTTTTCCTAAATCTGCATACGACATTATGGTTATCGATTCTAACGGGAATAAGATTAAACTCCTTGAGGGTTTTATGACACTCAGTAGATCGGTAACAATATAATGGCCGAAAAAGTTATAGTCAAAGAACAAGTAAGAAATATAAAAATATCATCTCCAGGTCCTCAGGGACCTCGTGGAAAAACTATTCTTAATGGACACGGCAACCCTTCTAACAATTTTGGATTAGAGGGAGATTATTATTATGATATCGATCAATTTTGGTTTTGGGGTCCAAAGCCAAGTGACACAACATGGCAAGATGCAATTAAAATAAAATTAACAAATGCAACAGGAATTTTTTCCTGGGAATTGTCTCAGTTGGAAGGTCCTACTGATGGAGTATACTCTATAACGATTGACCACTATTTAGGATATCATCCAAATATAACTGTAAAAGATAGCGCAGGAGATATTTGGGAAACAGGAATTGAATGGAATAGTGAAAATACAATAACACTGACGATGGCGCAACCTTTTTCAGGAACAGCATATCTGTCATAAAGGAGAATGAAGAATGGCAAGAAAATTTACAGTTAGCTTAGATCTCAATAAAAATGAGTTGCTAAATGCTAGATTACAAAATCTGTCTGCCGACCCATCTTTGCCAGTCGCAGGACAGATATACTACAATACAACATACAAAGAAACAAGATTTTATGACGGCACACAGTGGATAGCTGGTGGCGCAACCAAGTATGGTCTTCTTTCAGAAAGACCAGCTGCATCTAAAGGCGGTATTTTATATGTAGCGACAGATAATCAAACATTATATTTAGATAATGGCACCTCATGGGTACAAATCTCTGTTAACCCTCAAGATTTAGCAGATGCAGTACAGAGCTTGACAGATGCTCTAGATGCACACAATACTTCAACAACTGGGGTACACGGCGTTACAGGTGATGTAGTAGGAACTACAGATGAGCAAACATTACAGAATAAGGTATTAGAAAGTTCAGGACTAGGAACAGATTTTGATGCTAACGGCAACAAGATTACAGAACTTGGATCACCAATTTCTGGTACTGATGCTGCAAATAAAGATTATGTAGATACACAAATTGCAGAATCTGAAGCCTCAACAGCTTTAACATTTAATGGCACAAGCAATGAAGTTACAGTAGACCGTTCAGGAAATGAAGTAACAATTGGCTTACCAAACGATGTTGTAATAGCTGGTGAAGTAACAGCAGCCTCTGGACACATTTTAGGTAATTTGCAGGTCGATGGCGATGTAAACATTGAAGGTACTCTAAATGCCATTAATAGAACAGAAGTAAATATTGATGACAATACAATTGTATTAAATACCAATTTTACTGGAGCACCTACAACAGACGCTGGAATTACAGTAAATCGTGGAAATGAGTCAGATGTTTCTATAACATGGGACGAAACAAATGATTTATGGACACTAACAAATAACGGCTCAAACTATCATGCAATTGCAAGAAAGTATGCAATAACAATTGGGGATGGACTTTTAACACAGTTTACTCTTATGCATAACTTGGGCACAAAAGATGTAACTGTTCAGATATTTGAAAATAACTCATCTTACGCACAGGTTGAAGCCGATGTTGAGCACACAGACCCAAATTATGTTCGTATTAATTTTGCTTCTGCTCCAACATCAAATGAATACAGAGTGGTAATAGTAGGATAATTATGTCTAGAAGAATGAGAGTTCCTTTAAACCTTTATACGGCCTCGTCTGATCCCGAAATTGCAGAAGAGGGCGATATTTATATCAATACAATTACAAAAAATATAAGGGTTTATAACGGATCGGTTTGGTTTGAGTTGACTCCACCAAGTGATGATCCAACTCCATTTTATAGACACACACACGCCTTTGATGGATCAGTTCATACAATTGATATTCAAAACCCAATTACATTTTTTGATATCAATGAAAATGCTGGGCCAGCAGAAGAAATACCTTTATGGAAAATGGATGGAGGATCACCAGTGGACGACAATTCAGGTCTTGATGCAGAATTCCCAAGCGCATTTGTTGGAGGGTCTCCTGGGTCTATTCCAGAACCAGAAGAAGATTATAATATACTTGATGGAGGAGGCTCTGCCGATTTAATTGGATCAGAATTAGATTTGGGCGGATCAAATTAAAAATGACAGTAAGAATTAGATTTAGAAGAGACAGTGCGGCAAATTGGATTTCAAATAACCCTATATTGCTTGGTGGCGAAATAGGTATTGAGACAGATACCTTAAAGTTTAAAATAGGAAATGGCTCAAGATGGAACGATATAACATCATATGCATTGAAACCAGGAGATGCTAACGGAACCGCCACACTTGGTCCAACAGGTAAAATTTATGTTGGTCAAATGCCAGATCAGGTTTCTATTAATTTAGAGGTTGATGATGCTGTAGCAAGACACTGGCAAAATGTTACAACTTCTGATCTTGTAGAGGGCCTCAATCTTTATTTTACAGAACAAAGAGCAATTGATGCAAATGAAGCAGCAATTGCCGCAGCAATTGTTGGTGCAAGTCAAGATGCAACAACAAAAGCAAATGCTGCACAATCAGCTGCAATTTCTGCAGCTGCAACAGATGCACAACTTAAAGCTGATCAAGCACAAACAAATGCAATTTCTACATCTGAAGCATATACCGATTCTGAAATTCTTGATGCAACAGCTTCAATTCATGCAAATACTGAAATTCTAATTTCAGAGGCAATAGGCCTTGAAGTATTCAATAGAAATGAAGCAATTGCAACAGCTGTTGCTATCGAAGAATCTAATAGGCAGGCTGATATTGATGCTTTAACCACGTCAGATATTGCAGAGGGGTCTAACCTTTATTTTACAAATCAAAGAGCTTTAGACGCTACACAATCTGCAATTAATGCAGCAGCAAGCCTCTCTGGAAAAACAACTAGCAATTTGCCAGAAGGCACAAATCTTTATTTTACTAATGCACGTGCAATTTCAGCAACTAACTCAGCAAGAACCGCAGTTTTACTTGCAGCATTAGATGCAACTGATACTTTAAGGTCAGACGTTGCAAATACATATGCAACAATAAATGATTTAGGAAACTACCAACAAACAGCAGATAGAAATCAGGCTAACGGATACCTAGGATTAGACTCAACAAATCATATTGATCCAAGCTTTATACCATCTTCAATTGCAACGGTTTCATATGTTAATCAAAAAGAAACTGATGCAAATTCATATACAGATACTGCAATAGCAAATCTTTTAGGATCTGCGCCAGGAACTCTTGATACAATTAATGAAATTGCCGCAGCTTTGGGGCAGGATCCAAACTTTGCAACTACAATAACTACAGAGCTAGGAAATAAATTAAATATTACAGATGCAGCATCAACATATGAAACAATTCAAAATGTTGCATTGAAAGCACCACTAGATTCTCCAGTCTTTACTGGAACAATTGATTTTAGCCTTGCCTCAGTTAGCGGTTTAAACGTAAACGCTGGATTGCCTTCTCAAATAGGCAATAATGGAAAATATTTAACAACAGATGGATCTAACTCATACTGGGGAGAATTAAATCTTGATAACTATCTAACATCTCAAGTTGCAGAATTAACATATTTAACAATTACAGATGCAGAAAATACTTATGTCCAGCTAGACGGGCTATCGAATACCCTTGGAGACTATGTATTAGAAGCAGATAGAAATCAACAAAACGGATTTGCTGGCCTTAATTCAAATGTAAAGATCGAACAGTCTGTAATTCCTTACGAAGATTATTTATCACTACCTTCATACGAAGCTGGTAGAATAATTTCCTTATCATCGGATTCTACTGCATATGTAGCAACAAACGGTAACTGGGTAAAACTTGCTACAGATACTGCCGCTCAAACATATGGATATCATAATCCAGATAATGCTACTCAAGCAAATAAAATTGCTTTTGGGTCTTCAGAAAGTCCATCAATCGCCTCTCCAATAGCAGGCGATATTTATATTCAGATATAAGGAGAATACGTGAGCGCAAATATTTTTAATGGTTCCAGCTGGAATCCATTTAAAAAAATAAAGTTATTCAACGGTGGTTCATGGGTTGATGCTAAAAAAGCATTAATTTGGAATGGATCAGAGTGGGTAACTTTTTATGGCGCTCCAATAAATGAAACTCTGCCAGCTTTAACATGGGAATATCCAGAAGGTATTGGAGGCGGATTAGGGCAGACAGTATCTGTTTCAAACGGAACTTGGGTAGGAAACGTAGAGTCATATAAGTATCAGTGGCAAAAAGGACAATTTACAAATTCTGGAATTCAATGGAGCGACCTTGTTGGAAAAACCACAAATGCATTATATCTTTCGGAAGATTTAAATATAGTTGGTTATGCTATCAGGTGTTCTGTTATTGCAGTAGGTGCTCAAGATAGCGAACCAGCTTATGCAACTATAGATTATACAATTGTCCCTCCACAAAAACTTACTTCAGCGTTTACACAAGTTTTACAAAATGGAAGTATACGAATTATTTGGAGTACATCTCTAGGAGCAACAGGATACACAATTCAGTGGCAAGGTCCAGGAATACCTTTAACATATAAGACCGTTGAAGGAAAAACAAATAATTATTTTGATTGGGATTTTGGCTCACCAGATTTAAATGCCTTGGTTGGCCTAACAACATTAGGAGTTTTAGTAAATCCTATTAATAATAACAACCCATTCCTTCAGATGTCTGGTACCTCATATATTCAAGGTTATGGCAAAAATGCAGATGTGCTTGATTTACTTCCAAATAAACCTTCTGTTACCGCAACCGTTTCTGCAAACGTCAATGGCTACGATGAAAATGCTGGAAAGATTGTATGGGTTGCAAATAATATTACTCAGTCTTCCTACGGAGTATATACAGACATATACGGATCAGAGTTTGGGCCTGTCTATGAAGGAACAACTGCTACGTCTCAAAATATAGCAAACTATACCCCAGGCACGCTGTCTGGACCATGGAGAGTAAAGGTTGGCGGTACAGCAAGAGGATTCGTTGGTCCTTGGACTTCTGGAGACGGATATTTTACATCAGAATTTAAAATTCCAGACTTAGGAACAGTTACTATGACCCCTACATCTGGGGTTGTGGCAGGCACAACATTAAGTGCAAATTCAGGAAGTTGGGCAAATAGCCCAAGTTCTGTTGAAATTAGAATTTTGTCTGCAACATCGCAATCTTTTGTTCCTTATACTGTAGTTGCATCATCAAATGGATCCACATCCGCATCAGTTTCTTACACATGTACTTCAGCAGATCAAGCAAGCCAACTATACTTTATGGCAGCTTCAACTGCAACAAATGCAAAGGGAACTTCAGAAGAATATTATTCATCGATGGTTCAATGTAAATCAAACGATGTAGCACCAAGCGGCGGTGCAGTAACTATAAACGGAACTGGACAAGTCGGAACTAGCATTTCAGCTTCCATAACCACACCATTTAGCGGAACTAATTTATCAGTAACCTCAACTGTTAAAAGATATCAAAACTCTTCATTTGTTGATGTGGGATCACCTTATACAGTTACATCTTCAGATTTAAGTGTTTCTACAGGTAAAGGTGGTACATCTGCTGCTACATTTTATGCTTTTGCCACCGCTTCAAACAGCGCTGGCTCATCAACCATACAGTCAAGCAATTATGTAACTGCTAATCAAACTCCACAAGTAACATATTATTCAGGAACTTCTGTTTGTAATCCTTTTAGCGGTTATTATTCCTCTTCCCCGTCAGTAGCTGGACCATATACAGGATCTTCAATTCCTTCAGATACAACCACAACATCTGGCAGCTATGTTACAAAAACAGTTTATAGAGAAACATCTTCTGCAGCACTTACAGCAGCAGCACAATCAGCTTGCGAATACATACCTCCAAGCTTCCCAACCTTCCCAAGCTTCCCAAGCTTCCCGTTCTTCCCGTTCTTCCCACCTTCATTTAAATCACCAAGCTTCCCATCTTTCCCAAGCTTCCCAAGCTTCCC